>ERZ795045.195-NODE-195-length-79360-cov-57.578967_pt1 | contig 79360 bp, 68 predicted proteins | sample MGYA00375129_ERZ795045 | MGnify/ENA primary metagenome ERZ795045 (study PRJEB30174, sample SAMN05720166) | activated sludge metagenome | isolation source: anaerobic digester from wastewater treatment plant | place: Japan | collected 2015-05-15 ...
ACCAGGTGTTATAGTAGGAACCATCAAGGGCTCTGGCCTCCGAACCGGATTTAACATCAATGACCCCCAGGTTTTCAGTCGGAACATATTCATCGGCTGGCGGTATCTCCCTGATCTCGATCCAGGTCTCATTTGAGCCGGTAATTGGATCAACTGGCAGGGATTTCAGATAGTTTTCTTCGACCAGGGATTGGAGACTGGGTGGGTAGCGGTGTTTATCCTGGTAGTACTGATCTATTAACTTGCGCATGATGAAAAGATTCTCTTTTAAGACTGCTTCTCTGGCTCTCTTGACTGAGATCTGATACTGGGGAACAGCCAGACCGAGCAGGATGCCGATAATACTCAAAACGACCAGGATTTCAATCAGAGTAAAACCAGAAGCTCGCTCTTTTCGGCTAATCCACATTTTTCACCAATCACGGTATTTAGTCTTGTTTAGAGCTGTCCCCTGACTCCTGGTATAGACATCATAGACATTTTCCCCGCCCCAGGAATCAGAATCAGGTTCGTCCTGATATGATCTGAGACCCCATTCATAGGAATCAGTCATCGGGTCAAGGGGGATTTTTCGTAAAAAGCGAACCAGCATTTTTCTGTTAGTTTTTCGGCCGTAGGAATCGGTGACTTCCTGCTCAATTTCAACGCCCTCGACCAGAGTTTCCAGATCCGGGGGATAGCCATAGGAATCCGGATCAACTTTAATTTTTTTTTCGTCGGCCAGTTTTTTGTAGTCATCAATGGCCTGCCGAATAAGCCTCAGATTTTGACGCAGTTCTATCTCTTTTTCTCTTTTAACAGAAGTAGTAACAACAGGCATTGCTACCGTAGTCAGAAGGGCCAGAATAGACAGGGTCACCACCATTTCCAGCAGGGTAAACCCGGCTGTTCGGCTTGAGGAAAATAGCTCTGATTTTCCTCTCATCATATTATGCTTTTAATCTGGCTTTAGCGACGATTTCGGTCATTTCTGGAATGATGGCCAGGAAAACCATGACTGTGGTGGCGATCGTGTGAATCTTCTCGCTCTCTCGGCTGAGCTGGGCCTTTCGCTGCTTGATCTCCCTCTTCCAGGGCTTTTTTGCTCAGCCGGATCCGGTTATTTTCTTCATCAATATCAATCACTTTAACCGTAACTGTCTGTCCCAGAGAAATCTCATCCTTGATGTTTCTGATACGATAGGGAGCAACTTCTGATATATGCAAAAGTCCAACTATATTCGGTAAAATTTCAACAAAGGCGCCATACTCTTCCAGTCGGACCACTTTGCCGGTATATACCTGACCAATTTCCACTTCGGTGGTAATTTCTCTGATCATCTCGCGAGCTTTTTCAGCTGCTTCCATGTCGGTTGAGGCTATGGTTACTTTCCCTGTTTCTTCGATGTCTATCTTGGCATTGGTCTGAGCCACTATCTTTTTGATCATCTTACCGGCAGGCCCGATAACATCAGAGACCTTTTCAGGATTGATAAACAAAGTGATAATGCGGGGCGCATAAACCGAGATCTGAGGTCTTTGAGCTGGCAGAACAGCTTTCATTTTCTCGAGTACCTGAAGCCTGGCTTCTCTCGACTGCTGGAAGGCTTCACGGATTATCTGGATGGGTAAATAGGGAATTTTGAGATCCATTTGAATGGCGGTGATACCATGTTCAGAACCGGTCACCTTGAAGTCCATATCACCATAATGATCTTCAAGCCCGGCAATATCAGTCAGCAGGGCATAACGTTCACCTTCTTTAACCAGACCGACGGCGATCCCGGCCACCACCATCTTAAGCGGCACCCCGGCATCCAGCAGGGCCAACGTTCCACCGCAGACCGTGGCCATGGATGATGAGCCATTCGATTCCAGAATATCAGAGACTATACGAATCGTATAAGGAAAAGTTTCTTCGTCGGGAATGGCAGGTAGAAGAGCCTTTTCTGCCAGAGCTCCGTGTCCTATTTCCCTTCTGCCTGGAGCCCTCATAAAAGAGACTTCTCCGACGGAAAAAGGCGGGAAATTGTAGTGAAGCATGAACCTTTTTTCAGCTTCTTCACCCAGACCATCCAGCCTCTGGACATCTTCAAAGGTGCCAAGGGTCACCGTGGCCAGGCTCTGAGTTTCACCGCGGGTAAAAAGAGCCGAACCATGAGTTCTGGGTAACAATCCCACCTCAATGCTGATTGGCCTGAGCTCGTTAAAGGCCCGGCCATCGGCTCTCTGACCTTTATTTAAGACCAGATCTCTGACTATCTTTTTCTGCAAATTATAAAAAATGTCTTTGGTGGCAGAAATTTCTTCGGTATTTTCTTTGGGAATTCTGGCCAGCAGACGGTTGAGTATCTCCTGGCCGGCTCTTTCACTGGCCTTTTTCTGCTTGATCTGAATAGCCTGTAAAAGCTCAGCCCCAATCTCATCTTCAATCTGTTTAATTTTCTCTGCTGCCGGGGGGTTGACCTTAACTTCAGTCTTGGCGATGTTCAGCTGGGCGAAAAGCTCTTTCTGAGCGGCTACGATCTTTTTTATCTCTTCCTGGGCCAGAATCAAACCTTCCACCACTTTCTCTTCCTCCAGTTCGCTGGCTCCGGCTTCAATCATACAAATACCGTCCTCGTTCCCGGCGACAACCATGTTGATCTTCGATTTTTCCAGCTGAGAAGCGGTCGGATTAATCACAAACTGATCATCTATTAAACCAACTTTTACTGCCCCCAACGGAGTGGTAAACGGAATCTCAGAGAAGTAAAGAGCAACAGAAGCCCCGATGATCCCCATAGTATCAGGCTCATTTTCGAGGTCAGCCGAAAGTAGTAAAGCCACGATCTGGGTGTCCTGAAAATAGCCCTCTGGAAATAGAGGACGAATGGGGCGATCAATCATCCTGGCCACCAGAATTTCCCGTTCTGAAGGCTTTCCCTCGCGTTTAAAAAAACCGCCAGGTATTTTGCCGGCCGCATAGGTATTTTCGCGGTAGTCAACAATCAACGGCAAAAAATTCTTTTCTCCTGAGATTTCTTTCCTGGAAGTGGCTGTGACCAGCATGATAGTATCGCCATAGCGAACAAGTGCCGAGCCATCAGCCTGTCTTCCGACCTTGCCGATTTCTATTGATAGATTACGGCCACCGATTTCAATATTGATATTATTTGACATGTTTTAACCCGTCTTTAAATTTAGCGGCAACCAGCCTATTTCCTGAGGTTTAATTTGGCAATAAGTTTCTGATACCGCTCTTTATCTGTTTCTTTCAAATATTCCAGCAGCCTCTTTCTTTGCCCGACGAGCTTCATCAAACCCCGGCGGGAAGAATAGTCTTTCTTGTGGATTTGAAAATGGTTGATAAGTTGATTGATTCTTTCTGTCATCAAGGCCACCTGAACTTCAGGCGAGCCAGAATCAGTTGGACTCAGTTGATTGTCCTCAATAATTTTGGATTTCAATTCCTTTGTTAACACTAATTTTCTCCTTGTTTTTTTCTTTCTGATGATAGCAGAAAACGATTTTTTTGTAAAATCTTTATAATTTGAGCCTGAAAAACCAATCCAGATGAAAAAATTACTTAAATCTTCCTGGTTAAAACTGCTTTTCTGGCCAGAAGCTGCTGGGCATGCCTGGAGCGCCAGCTACCCTCAGATTTTTTTATAGATTCCAGCTGGGCTTCGATCTCAGCCAGGGTTAAGCGGTTAATCTTTTTGTTCTTGCTGCCCTTTTTTTGGTCAGTTTCAGCCATAAAATAACCTCCTGAAATCTTAGATTAAAAAATAGCAAAAAAATGGCCGCCTGACAAGGGGAAAAGCAGGTGGCCAGCGGCTTGATGGAGGGTTTATAACTGGTAACTGAAGCTAACAGACATCAAGCCGGGCAGGACTGATAAAGAAACAGACAGACGGTCGGTTTTTTTAACTGCCCGAGAAGCTTTATGGCTAATTTTACGCCCGATATAATAGCCCAGAAGGCTGGAGGCAACGACATCTGAGGCAAAATGTTTGTCAAGAACCAGCCGGGAAAGAGAAACTCCGGTGGCCAGGCTATAAAAGAGGACTCGAAGATAGTGTTTTCCAGTTCTCGAAGAAAGGGTAGTGGCCAGAGCCCAGGCGGCTGAACTATGGCCAGAGGGAAAAGACTGCCAGTCTCCTTTCAGGGTGAAAGGATGAAACGAGCTGGAGCCTTCGAGAGTATAAGGTCTGGCCCGCCCTATAGAGATTTTACCAGCCTGAACGATAAGTTCAGTAATCAGTAAGCTTTCGGCCGACAACAGGAAAGTCTGTCTGATTGAAGACGAGTCGGCCAGTTCTCCGGCCAGATAGCCGACAGAAATTGTCCCGATCAAGCTCAGGGGATGACCAATTCCGGAAAAAAATCTCGAGATTGAGGTCAGGGCGGGATGGTGACTATCAGCAATCCAGTCATGGATAGAGCTATCCGCCGGCCACCAGGCCAGACTGGCGGTCAGGCTCAGGCTAAAAGTCAGCCAGTCGTTTTTTCCCCACCTGCCGGGTGAGGTGAGAATTTCGCCGGTGTCGGTCAGGAGCTGGCGGAAAAAGAGTCCGTTTAGACGATCAGCTTCCTCCGGGATCCTGGCTTCGACCCTTATCGCAGACAGAATGATCAGTAAACTGAATAAAAAAATGATGGCTTTCGAGCGGCGGGCAATAGCCAGAGAGCTTTCCTTTGCCTCTTTCATCCTGACCTACTTGCTTGATTTAGATAATAAAAACCAATTTAGTCCTTATTGTATCCAGCTCTACCTGAACTGGCGACAGTCATAGTTGTAATCTCACCGTCCATAAGCAGTCTGCCCAGGAAAGTTATTTCTGGTGGACAATGGCCACTGCCTGCTTCTCGCCAGATTGAATAATATAACAAAAATTCCCCTGAAATTAATATTTAATATTATAGCAATAGTATACCAGAGGTGATCAGATGTCTGCGTTCCCGGATTTCATAGCAGAGAAGGATTCTATCACTCTGGCTGGCCAGCAAAAAGCAACTTTGCCAATCAAAAAGACGGCAGCAGAAACTCCATTAGCTGGTTGGCACTGCCTTGATCTTCGAAGGGGCAATAAAAACTCCATCTTAAAAATACTTATGACTATTGGCGCTCGCTGAGTGCCTGTTATTTTCATTTGGCCAGGATCAAATTCAGTTCCGGGGCCGCAGAAAATCAGAAAATAATGTCCTGATTCAGGCTTTCTTTAAGCTTGATAAAGTCGGCCTGATTTATTATGTTAGAAGACTGGAGAAATAAATGAAAAGAGAATCAATCCCGAGGCGTGAATTTTTAAAAAAGGCCGGCCAGGGTTTGCTCGGTGTATCCTGTCTGAGCTTATGTTTTCCAGGTTGCCGCCGGACAGAAGTGTCCGGTAATTATGATCTAATCATCAGACAGGCTTTGGTTTTCGATGGCAGCGGCCAGCCGCCCTTCCGGGCCGATGTCGGGATCAGCGGTAATTATATAAAACATATCGGGAAAATCGGAAAAATCAGCAGCCGGCGGGAACTTTTGGCTGAGGATCTCTGCTTGAGCCCTGGATTTATTGATGTTCATAATCATACCGATGTTGAGCTTCTGGTCTGTCCAACGGCCGATTCCCTGATCAGACAAGGCGTGACCACGGTCATCGGAGGAAATTGCGGTTCGAGCCGCTTTCCACTTACTTCTGCCATGCTTGAAGATGAAGATAGGTATTTAAGCCGGGAGTTCGGGCTTAGAGTTGACTGGCAGGACCTGGCCGGCTTTTTCCGGAGGCTGGAGGAAAAAGGTCAGGGCCTAAATTTTGCCACTCTCGTTGGCCAGGGAACCATTCGAGCGGCGGTAGTAGGCTACAATAACCGACCACCTTCGGCCCAAGAAATGGACAGAATGAAAGAGCTGGCCAGCCAGGCCTTGGAGCAGGGCGCAATTGGTATTTCGACCGGCCTCGAATATGCCCCGGGGAGCTTTGCCTCAACCGGTGAATTAATCGAGCTCATGAGGGTTCTCAGGGAAAGCCAGGGGGTTTATGCCACCCATATGAGAGACGAAGAAGACGAAGTCCTGCCAGCAGTTGATGAAGCTCTGAACATAGCTGAGCAGGCCGGGGTCAGGTTGGAAATCTCTCATCTTAAAATTGGCTTTCCCAGAAATTGGCCACTGATTGACGACCTTTTAGAAAAATTGAATCAGGCCAGGGCCCGCCGGGTCGATTTCTCAGCTGATGTTTACCCTTATACTGCCTGGTCAACCGGGTTGAGTATATTTTTTCCTCTCTGGGTCAGGGAAGGTAAAAATGAGGATTTTTTGAATAGATTGCGCTCGCCCGACCTTGAACCAAAGCTAAGGGAGGCTATTAATCAGGCCGAAACCAATCTTGGGTCCTGGAATAAGGTTTTGATCGCTTCAGTAGAGACAGAGAAGAACCGCCGGTTAGAAGGTCTGGACCTTGAACAGGCCGCTAAAATAAAAAACCAGGCTCAGGACATGTTTTTATTTATTAGAGACCTGCTGCTGGAAGAGCGGGGTCAGGTATCAATGGTTTGTTTTGGGCTGAGTGAAGATAACCTGAAAAAAATACTTCAACAGCCGTTTACCTGTCTTGGCTCTGACGGAGAAGTAGCTTCAACTACCGGACCTTTGTCCCGAGGCAAACCTCATCCCAGATATTATGGCACTTTTCCCCGGGCCCTGGCCGAGTATGTCAGAAAAGAAAAGGTATTGCCGCTCGAAACGATGATCAGAAAAATGACGGGGTTTCCCGCTGAAAGATTTAACCTCAAGCAAAGAGGATTGGTCAAACCCGGTTATCTGGCTGATCTGGTCCTTTTTGATTATGAAAAAATTCAGGATAAAGCTACCTGGTCAGACCCTCACCACTATCCAGAAGGTATACCCTATGTTCTGGTCAACGGGAAACTGGTGGTGGATCAGGGACAGATTACAGGCGAGCTACCGGGTAAGATCTTAAGAAATAATGGGCGAGGCCAGCTCGTCTAATAAAAAATAAGTTAAACAAATCTGAAAAGCTGATCAGAAGTCAGAGGTGATTGATTATGTTTGAACATAATTTGAATTCTCATTCCTGGAAATTAAGTTTTAGAACCGTCTGCGGTTTTCTTTGCCTGCTCTTTTTTGTATCTATCTGTTCGGTGCTTCCGGCCAGGGCCGAGGTCATTCAGCTGGGAGCGAGAAGTGGTGATGTATTTGAACTCAAAGCCAGAAAAATCCAGCCAGGTGAACCACTTGTTCTAACCTGGATGGAGAAAAAAAGCGAGCTGGCTATCATTGATTTTCGTGGTGAACATTATGAGTTGAAGGCCAGGTCCGGGCAGGCAGATTTCTTACTTCTCGGTCTTGATCTGGGGGTGAAAGCGGGACGGGAGACTTTGTCTATTTCTCTCTGGTCAGGCGGTTCAGAAAAGGATCAAATTCAAGCAGACCTGGAAATAATGGCCAGGGATTTCCCTAAAAAGAAACTGACTGTTGACCCCAAATATGTTCATCCGCCACGGGAAGTGCAGGAAAGAATTAAGAGAGAAGCTGAAATTCTGGCTCAGATCTACGGGCAGACCAGCCCCGAGTGGCTGGCGCAGGGAAAGTTCGAGCTGCCCTGCGCTGGCCAGCTTGCCCCTAATTTTGGCCAGCAGAGAATTTATAATAATGTGCCCCGTTCGATTCACGCCGGGGTTGATATTGCTATTGCCTCTGGCCAGCCAATTAGGGCGGCTAACGATGGGCGGGTAGTGCTGGCCTCTAACCTCTATTTTTCTGGCAACACGGTTATCATCGATCATGGCCTTGGCCTTTATACAGTTTACTGCCATATGTCGAAACTCCTGGTTAAAAGGGGAGCAATGGTCAGGCAGGGTGAGATTATTGGCCTGGCTGGTTCAACCGGTCTTTCGACCGGGCCGCATCTTCACTGGGCAGCCAAAATCAACGAAGCCCGCATCGATCCTTTAGCTTTGCTGGAAATTGAATTTTAAGGCTGCTATCCTATTTGCTAGTTTTTTAAATAAGTGGCCAGCCAGTCGAGAACAGTCTTCCACCATAGTTCGGCATTAAGTGGCTTTTGAATGAAATGATCTTCGTCCGGGAAATAAAGAAACTTAGAAGGAACACCCATCCTCTGCAGCGAAGTAAAAAACTGCAAACCCTGTTCTAAGGGAACCCTGAAATCATTGGCACTGTGGATTACCAGGCAGGGTGTCTTAAAATCTTTAACATAAAAGCTCGGAGAAAATTTCTGGTACATCTCGGGCTGACTCCAGGGTGTCCCACGATATTCCCATTCGGGAAACCAGAGTTCTTCAGTGGCTCCGTACTCTGAACGAAGATCGAAGACGCCTGAGTGGCTGACCAGGCAATCAAAAATATCTGTCTGACCCTCAATCCAGTCAATCATATAACCGCCGTAAGAAGCTCCAGCTGCTCCCAGTTTGTCTTTATCAATAAAGGTGTAGTTTTCCCGCAGGAAGTCGACCGCATTGATCAGATCATGGTAAGGTTTCCCTCCCCAGTCGCCGCTGATTGAATCGGTAAAGGCCTGACCATAGCCAGGGCTGCCGTGAAAGTTGACCAGAGCTACAACATAGCCCGGAGCAGCCATCATCTGGGCGTTCCAGCGATAATGGAATTCATCCTGCCAGGCATTCTGGGGTCCGCCATGAATTAAAAGCAGGAGAGGATATTTTTTCGCTGGATCAAAGAAAGGCGGACGGAGAAGGAGACCGTGGATTTTATCGCCCTCTGAATCAAAATAAAAATCCTCTGCCGGATTCATTTCCAAACCGGCCAGCAGCTCGCCATTGATGTCAGTTAATTGTTTTAGCTTCCTGGTTTTCAAGTCAAATGAATAGATATCATTTGGATGGTTGAGGGTCTGTTTCACCAGATAGATAGTTTTACCATCGGGAGAAATCTGCAGACTGCTGACCATCTGGCCGGCTAAAAGTTTCTCAATTTTTCCAGTAGTCAGCTTTATGGCGAAAAGGGCTGTTCTGGCTTTTTCTTCACTCAGAAAATAGATGGTCTGACTATCTGGTGACCAGATGAATTCGCTCAGAGAATAATCGAGATTTTCAGTCAAGTTGATGATGTTTTTTTTCTGACGGTCATAAAGAATGAGGGCTAATTTATCAGCTTCAAAACCCGGGCGGCTCATGGCGCGGTAGGCTAAATAACGTCCGTCAGGTGAATATTTGGGGTCAATGTCATTTGCCCGGCTGACGGTCAATTTTTCGCTGGCCCTGGCTTCAGTGTCAGTTAAAAAAATGTCATTGTTTGTTCCGAGAGCCAGCCTGAATTCGGGGTCGATATTACGGACAAAAGCAATTTCTTTTTCATCGGGGGAAAAGCTAAAATCAAGATTTCCACCCAGAGCCAGAGGCGGGGTATCATAGTCGCCAGGAGTTAAATCAACCGGTTGACCACCGTCCAGAGGAAAAAGAAAGAGGTGGCTGCGGGTGCCATCAAACCAGCTGTTCCAGTGACGGTAAAGCAAATGGTCATAGATTCTGGCTTTAACCTGGTTTTTTTCTGCAGCCTCGAGCCACTGACGGCTGGTTTCGAGGTCAGGTGCCTCCGGGAAAACGGCACTCGAAACGAGTAAATAGCGTCCGCTTTTTGACCAGCTAAAGGAGCCCACCCCGGCCGGAAAATCAGTCAATTTTCTATCTTCACCTCTGGCCAGGGTTTTGACCCAGATCTGGGGGGAGCCGCTGCGAGTAGAAATAAAAGCCAGTGTTTTCCCGTCGGGCGACCAGCGGGGGAAAAAGTCGGCGGCGGGGCTGGAAATCAGGCTGGTTGCTGTCCCACCTGAAGCCGGCACAATCCAGATATCACTATTACCCTTGTTTTTCTCAAGATCCATAACGGTAACCACGAAAGCCACTTGCTGGCCGTCGGGAGAGAGCTCTGGATCAGACAACCGTTTTATCTTGATAAAGTCGCCAAAGGTCAGAGCTTTTTTCTCTGCCACTGCCACCTGACACAGACTGAGTAGAGAGAAAATGGCCAAGCAGCAGGCCAGCAATTTTTCTTTCTTTCTGATTTTCATTTTTCCTCCCGCTTTTTATTGGATACTCGAGCATTATAGACAAATAAGATATTTCAAGCAAAGCAATAAAAAGCAGGTGGTCAGTTGGAAAGCCTATTTGGCCTGACGGTTTTTTCCAGGCTGAATATATTATTTCCTGCGAAAAATGCTAAAATAGAAGCTAAAAAATGAACTTTAGTGATGCTTTTTCCGTCAGAGAGAGAAGAGATAAGGCTGCCCGATGAAGGTTGAACTTAAAAATATTCATTTTTCTTATGGACCAGTCAAAGCCCTGAATGGTATTAATCTGGTTTTAAACGAGGGAGCGACCGGCCTCCTCGGGCCCAATGGAGCCGGGAAAAGCACTTTGCTCAAGATTATGCTTGGTTTTCTGACTCCAGATGAGGGTGATGGCCAGGTACTTGGTTATGATTTAAGACGGGAGCAGAAGTTTATCCGGCAGCGGGTTGGCTATATGCCAGAAGATGATTGTTATATCACCGGGATGGACGGTGTTTCTTTTACCGCTTATATGGGCGAATTGTCCGGCATGCCCCGCCAGGAAGCAATGAAAAGAGCCCATGAAGTTCTCTTCTATGTTGGTCTGGGAGAATCCCGTTACCGGCTGGTTGAGACCTATTCTTCCGGCATGAGGCAACGTTTGAAGCTGGCCCAGGCTCTGGTTCATGATCCAAAGCTGCTCTTTCTGGACGAGCCAACTGCCAATCTGGATCCAGCCGGCCGTCAGGATATTCTGGAATTAATCGGAGAAATAGCCAGCAGTAAAGACATCAGCGTGCTTCTCTGTTCTCATTTGCTGGATGACATAGAATCCATCTGTACTGACATGGTTATCATTAATAAAGGTCAGATTGCCGCCAGCGGCCGAATAGAAGATTTAAAGATGGTCGACTACCGTTTGTACGAACTGAAGATTAAAGGTGAGCTGCCCGTTTTTAGCCGGGAGCTGGAGGAGGCCGGCTGCCGGCTGGAAGAAACCGAGGACAGATTGATCAAGATCTATACACCACCTGATTTTGATCAGATGGAAATATTCAGAGCAGCGGCCAGAAATGGTGTCCAGGTCAGGCAGTTTGCTCGCAGTCAGAGCAGACTTGAAGATTTGTTTGCCCGGGTGGTTGGAGTTGATTGATGAGCTCAATAAGAGAGAAAGGTTATCATCACTGGGATGGTCAGTTCCTGGACAGGCCTCGTGCCTTCTGGCCGATCGCCAGAACTGGTATCAAGCTGGCCTTCGGGCGCAAGCACTTTAAACTTGGTTATACCTTTTCTTTCCTGCCCGCCATGATATATGCAGCTATTATCTATATTTCAGAAAGATTGGAGGATTTTAAATTTATCGCTCAGGGAGGCGATAAGCTGTTACAGGTCAATCCTAATTTTTTTAAATCTTACCTGACGCTCGATCTACTTTATTTTGCCATTTTGATTCTGATGTCCATTGGAGCTGCGGGCTTGCTGGCCGATGATTTCCGGCACAAGGCGGTTCAACTCTATTTCGCCCGTCCACTGACCAAAGCTGACTATTTGCTGGGCAAGGCTGGGGTGGTCATCTTTTTTGTAGGTACTCTGACTCTGGTTCCGGCTATCTTGCTTTATATTCTCAAATTGCTGTTTGCCGGCAGTTTCGCCTTCTTTCTGGAATATCCCTGGCTAATTCTGTCTATTCTAGCTTTTTCGTTGTTTATAGTCCTGTTTTTTACCGCCTTTATTCTTCTGGCCTCATCTCTAAGTAACAATCGTAATTACGTTATTTCAATTATCTTCGGGTTTTACTTATTTTCTGAAATTTTGAGAGGTATTTTCTTTGTCATTTTCCGTTCTCCTTTCTCGGCCCTTTTCTCCATAGCCGCCAATCTGAAGCAGGTGGCAGCCGGCTTCTTTCTGGTAAAGCCGCCTTATGATTATCCCTGGTATCTGTCCTTCCTGCTCATCAGCGTTTTCTGTTTTCTTTCCTATCTGGTAGTCAAACATAAAGTCAGAGGGGTAGAGGTGATCAAATGACGGCAGTGATTGAAGCCAGAAATCTATCGCGCTGGTATGGCAATGTCCTTGGCATCAGTGACCTCAACCTGGAAATAAACCAGGGAATAACCGCCTTACTTGGCCCTAATGGGGCTGGTAAGTCAACTTTTATGAAGATAATAACCGGCCAGTTGAAGACTAATATCGGGGAAGCCAGAATTTTCGGCGAGAAAGTCTGGAACAACCGTCATATTTTTCGGCGTCTCGGTTTCTGCCCCGAAGATGATGCTTTCTATGAAGAGCTATCTGGGTTTGAATTTTTAGCAGGGCTTCTCTCTCTCTATGGATTTAGTTCTTTAGAATGCGAGCAGAAAGCCAGGCAGGCTCTCGACCTGGTGGAGCTGACCGATGTGGCTGACCGGAAGGTTAGAAGCTATAGCCGGGGGATGAGACAGCGAATTAAGATAGCTCAGGCTATTGCTCATGATCCAGAAGTCTTGATTCTGGATGAGCCTTTAAATGGCCTTGATCCGCTCAGCAAGCGGCGCATCATAAAATTGATCAAGGAGTTTAAGAACAGCGGGAAAACCATTGTTGTCTCCAGTCATATTCTGCCGGAGGTCGAAGCTTTGACCTCTGAGATTATTCTCATTCACCAGGGTAAAATCATTGCTCGCGGAGATATTTATTTCATCCGGGACTTGATTGATACACATCCCCACATGATCAGAGTAAAATCACCACAGTTCCGCCAGCTGGCTCAAACCCTGGCTGGTGAGGATTACGTTCTAAAGATGGCCTTCGAACCTCTGGAGCAAGCGGTGGTGTTTGAAACCCACGATCGGGATCGTTTTTTTAACCGGCTGAATGAGATGGTGCTCACTTCGCCTATCATCATTGATGAGATTACTTCACCCGATGATAATCTGCAGGCTGTTTTTGATTATCTGGTAGGGAAATAAGATGAAGCCTGAAATACAGAGAGTCTTTTCATTTTATTTTTTTCTGAAAAAGAAATCTTCGCGATCAAAGATGTTTTTTCTGCTGAGTTCAGCTTCTATTCTGCTGGCCCTGATTATCAGGTTTTACCAGCTGGCCGGTCAATGGACAGAAAGCGGGCAGATTATATTCCAGAATATCCTGATGGTTTTTTTCCTGCAGTTTTTAATCGTCATTCTGGCTCTTTTTTATGGAACGTCAATTGTCAGTGAAGAAGTCGAAGGTAAGACTTTGCCCTATCTTTCTTCCCGGCCGTTGTCCAGAGCCTCAATTATTATTGGCAAATACCTGTCATCGCTGGCCGTCACTTCTATCATGCTGGTTTCAACTTTGCTTATTTCCTACTTTATTCTCAATCTTGACCGTGATTTTCAGCTGCAGGACATCTGGACAATAGTCCGTTATGCGCTGGTCTTGCTGCTGGGCCTGGCTGCCTATCTGTCGTTTTTTACTTTTCTCAGTACCTGGTTGGCCAGGCCGATTTTACTTGGACTGGTTTTCGGTTTCGGCTGGGAAAATGTCATTCAGTATTTCCCTGGCACCACTCAGAAACTATCCATTGTCCATTATTTGAAATCTCTTCTTCCTCAATATTCCTCGGCCTCTGGCCGACTGAGTTTCCTCTTTATCAGGTTGGAGCCAACCGCCGACTGGCTGGCTGTGTTGATTCTGGTTCTAATTAGTGTTGTCTTTCTGGCTCTGGCCGCTCTATTATTTACTTTTAAAGAGTACCTTGTTCAGGACTGATTGCCCTGTCCCCAACCGGGATAATCCTCAATTAGGCCTGGCTTTTGCCAGCCGGCTGAGGCGAGCTGCTCTTCTGATTTTTCTCTTTGATCAGTTTGGTAATAGCCTGAAGCTGTTCTTCTTTAAGACTGATAAAAACTTTAAGATATTTTTCGGTGGTGGTAATTTCAATAGCCTCCAGCACTTCTTTGAGTTCTGGAGTTTGAGCTCCCAGACCCAGGCCAAGAGACTTGAAGCCGGTTAAAATGTCAGCAATCGATTTTAAATTATCTTTGTCCTCAGCATAGAGCTTGATCTCATTGAGATAAGTGGAATTTTTATAGTCGGAGAAAGAAGAAATATATTTAACTTTGCTCAGGGGTTGAAGGGATGGATTCTGGCTGAGTTTTGATTGAACCAGATCAGCCGGGACGGTTAACCAGCCAAAAGTAATAGCTCTGGTATTGAGATCTTTAACCAGAGTCTTCGAATTTTTATTGCTTAAAAAATGGGCCGTTTTTCCCTGATAAACATCTATGGTTTTTTTAACCGCCGCCTCTGAGCCGATGGCCAGATTAGAGCTATCTAAAAAAGCCAGACAGACCATAGCTTTTCCTTCTACTTCGATCATTGGCAGGTAAGAAATACCATTGTAAGTTTCCAGTTCGGGCTTCTGGCTGTCACTCCCGGCTGGTATTAATTTGTCTTTCTCATACTTAAGGTTGGCCAGCGCCACCACCGCTTCGGCCGGCTTATTAACTTCACCGACAACCGCTAAGGCCAGGTAATAAATGTCTTTTTTAAAATCAAGCTGGAAAGCTTCTATCTTTTTTTGGTAAGTTTCCAACTCTTTTTTCTGTTCCAGCCAGGTCTCGATCGGCTTCAGGTTGATGAGTTTATGCCAGTCAAGAACAAAAAAAGCGGAGGTGTCGGCAGGCAGTAGAGTCAGCATATCCTGACCGAGAGCAGAACCGGCTACTGGCTTTCTGGCTTGAGGCCCACAACCGGGGAGAAACCAGGCGGTCAGGCTTAAAAGAAGGCAAAAAAATATAATCGGTTTCGACTTTTTCATCTTTATCTCCTTTAATTAAAATACGTAAACTGGATGAATCTAGTTTTCTCTTGCCCTAGAATTCTATCAGAATATCGGCCATTAATAAAAAGAAAAATGTCTTGCTATCAAGGCGGTATTTGAGCTTTAATAAATAACTATTGAAATCAGGGTCAAGACTGATATGAGAAAACAATTAAAAGGCCGGATGGCTCAGACCAACGGTCAGGAGGAAAGAATGATAAAGAGAACAAAAGCCAGAGCTCTGGTCAGCGGCCAGATTTTTAAAAAATGTCTTTTTCTTCTGGTTGCCATGTCTTTTTTGGCTTCATTTCTTTTAGCTGGACAGGAAAAGGCTAATTATGATCTGGCTGCCCGCTGGACTCCAGCTAAAGTGGGCAAACTTGTCTTTAACCTTTCAGTTGAACCTCACTGGCTGGCAAGCGGCGACCGCTTCTGGTATGTTTACGAAACTCCGGCTGGAAAAGACTGGTACTTAGTGGAAGCTGCCCGCGGTAGCCGTCGGCCTCTCTTTGATAAGGCCAGGATGGCGTCAGACCTGACTGGCATTCTTCTGACGCCCTATGATGCCCAGCATTTGCCAATTAAAACCATCAAAATGATTAAAAACGATACAGCTTTTCAGTTTGAAATTGAAGTTCCTCTTGATAACGATATTTCCGTTGCCGGCGAGGTGATGAAAGTCCAGGAGCTTGAAAAGCGGTTTATGGATAAAGAAAAAGAAAAGGAAAAGGAACAGGATACGGAAAAGAATAAAGGACGGGAAGAAGAGCCTGCTGAGCAGGCCAAAAAGACCAAAACCCTCGGCTTTGAGTATGATCTGCAGAAAGGGACTTTAAGCCTCATTAAAGATTATCAACCTGCGCCCAAAAGGCCGCGCTGGGCTTCAATTTCCCCTGATGGCCAGACCGTTATTTTTGCTCGTGCCCATAACCTTTATTTGATGGATAAAGCCAATTATGAGAAGGCTTTGAAGAAAGCCGATGATCCCACCATCCAGGAAGTTCAGTTGACCACCGATGGAGAACAATATTATTCCTATGCCCGCGACCTGAGGGAAGATGAAAAAAAGGAACTTCAGAAACAGGAGAAAGATCGTCAGGATTTCCGGACTCCGGCTATCATGATTTTCTGGTCAAAAGATTCAAAGAAATTTGCCTGTATTCGGGAAGATGAAAGAAAAGTTGGAGATCTCTGGGTGATTGACAGCCTGGCCGAACCCAGACCGGTGCTTCAGACTTATAAATACGGGATGCCGGGCGAAGAAAATCAGCCCCAGCCTGAGATTCTGGTTTTCGAGCCGGCCAGCAAAAGCCGGGTTAAAATTAAAGCTGAGAAGTTCAAAGATCCTACCTACAATATTTTTACTGCGCCGCGTAAAGCGGTGGTTGAAGACCCTGATAAACCACTGCCTCCACTCTGGCTGGCCGATACTTCAGATAAACTTTATTTTGGCCGACAGACAAGGGATCTTCATGGCTATGAAGTCTGTCTGGCTGATACAACCAGCGGTGAAGTGACTGTCCTCATTGAAGAGAGGCTAAATACCTATGTCGAATTTCAGCCTCTGCGGCTGGTCAATGGCGGTCAGGAGCTGGTCTGGTGGTCAGAGAGGAATGGTTGGGGACATTATTATCTTTTTGACGCTCGCGGCCGACTGAAAAATCAGATCACTTTCGGTGAATTTAATTGCCGGCAAGTGGTTAATCTCGATGAGAAGGCGAGGGTTCTATATTTTCTGGCCGGCGGCCGCGAAAAAGGTGAGGATCCTTATTTCAGCCATCTTTATCGAATCAATTTCGACGGTACCAGTCTCAAGTGCCTGGATCCTGGCGATTTTAATCATCAGGTTTCTATGAGCGATTCCACCCGTTTTTTTGTTGATAATTATTCCCGGGTAGATGCTGCCCCCGTTTCTGAACTCAGGGATACTGCAGGCAATCTGATTTTGAAGCTGGAAACAACCGATATTTCTGCTCTCCAGGCTGCCGGATTTAAATTTCCAGAGCCTTTTACGGTTAAAGCGGCTGATGGCCAGACTGATCTTTATGGTGTAATATACAAGCCTTTTGATTTTAATCCAGAACGCAAATATCCCATTATCGTCTATGTTTATCCTGGACCACAAACGGAGAGCGTCTCCAAAAGTTTTTCACCAGCCAATCAGAATGTCGCCCTGGCCCAGATGGGCTTTATCGTCATCGAAGTCGGCAACCGGGGTGGTAGTCCACTGCGCTCCAAGTGGTACCATAATTATGGCTATGGTAATTTGCGTGATTATGGCCTGGCCGATAAAAAATATGCTATTGAGCAGCTGGCTGCCCGGTATCCATTCATTGATCTTAACCGGGTTGGGATTTACGGTCACTCAGGCGGCGGTTTTATGACAGCAGCCGCTCTGCTGGTTTATCCTGATTTCTTTAAAGTGGGCGTATCATCGTCTGGTAATCATGAAAACAATATCTACAACCGCTGGTGGAGCGAGAAACATCATGGTGTAAAAGAGGTGGTCGATAAAGACGGGAAGATTAAGTTTGAATACAGCATTGACCGTAATTCAACTCTGGCCGGCAACCTTAAAGGGCATTTGCTGTTAACGACAGGTGATATTGATGATAATGTCCATCCGGCCAATACACTCAGGCTGGCTGCCGCTTTGATCAAAGCCGGCAAACGCTTTGACTTCTTTGTTTTCCCCGGGCAGAGACACGGTTATGGCGACATGAATGATTATTGGTTCTGGATCAGAGCTGATTATTTTGCTCGCTATTTACTCGGTGATTTCTCCCAGACAGTGGATTTAATTGAACTGCAGAGAGATTGGGAAAAATCAGGGCCCAAGAAAAATAAATAATAAGGTCAGAATTCCAGTTAAGAGAGGCAGAGATGACTCTGGACGAGATTATTCAAGCAAGGCGGAGTATCAGGCGCTATTCTCCTCAGCCGGTAGAGAGAGAAAAAATTCTGGCCTGTTTGGAAGCTGCTCGGCTGGCTCCTTCCGCTGAAAATGTCCAGCCCTGGAGATTTCTGGTTATAGATGAGCCTGAACTGAAAGAGAAGGTAGCCAGAGCAGCCTTTTCCGGCATATACGCCACCAGCCGGTTTGCGGCCGGAGCGCCTGTCCTGGTTCTGATGATGGCCAGGCTGGATCTTCTGGCTAATAATCTCGGCCGCCTGGTACAGGGTACGCAGTTTTATCTTTTAGATCTGGGTATCGCCGGTGAACACTTTGTTTTGAAAGCAGAGGAACAGGGGCTGGGTACCTGCTGGATCGGGTGGTTTAATCTTAAAGCGGTTAGAAAGGTACTCGATATCCCCGGGAAATATCGTCTGGTCACCATGCTGTCAGTCGGGTATGCGGCCAGCCGACCGACGAGACCGCGAGCCAGAAAAGAACTTAAGGATATTGCCTGGTTTAATCGGCTGGGAGACTGAGCTGAAAATAAAAAGAAACACCTCTCGATGCGGAGAAAAGACTTGATTGTTTTTTTAGTGGTTAGCCTTCTTCTTTATGGCTTTCTCAATGGCTATATTATAAAAAGAGGACTTCAGGCGTTTTCTTCCCGATCAGTCGGCCGTCTCTTATTTGTGGCGGTCTTCAGTTTTTTAATTTTAAGTTTTCCCCTGAGCAGAATAATCAATGGTCAGTTTAGCCACCGTTTATCACAGATTCTGGCTGTTCCTGGCATTTATTATTTAGCCTTTATGTTTTACCTTTTCCTGTTGCTTTTTTTAAAAGACTTAATTCGCTGGAGTTGCCTTCTGTTCCAACAACCGGTAAAAACATCAAGCTGGTTATCGGTCAGCAACACGGCTTCCTTTACAGTTATCTTGTCTGTATCCTTGATTATTATCTTTTCAGGCCATCTTAATGCTATCCGCCCGGTGGTTAAGACTCTTCATCTCCAGGTTGATAAAACGGCTGATAGCCGAACCGGGCTGAGGGCGGTTATGCTGTCCGATATTCATCTGGGAATGTATAACCGTTCGAATCGGCTGGAAGCTCTGGTCAGAAAAATTAATGAACTTAACCCGGAAATTGTCTTTTTCGCCGGTGACATTGTCGATGAAGCCATTGGTGCCGAAGAAGAAGAGAAGATGGTCAGGCTGATGAAAGACATCAGGGCTCCCCTGGGCCTTTTTGCCTGTCCCGGTAACCATGAATACTATGGTGGACTGGAAAAAAATATCAGCTATCTGGAAAGAGCCGGAGTCCAGGAGCTGCTGGATAAAGCCCTCAAAATAGATGGTTCATTTTATGTTATTGGCAGAAAAGACCGGGCCGCCCTGAGGTTTGGTGATCGTCGGGCCAGCCTTCCGGCTATTATGGCTGCTGACCAGGTTGAGCCTTCTTTACCACTTATCGTTCTGGATCATCAACCGATTGGGCTGGAAGAAGCTGAACGGACAGGCCTAGATCTTTTACTCTGCGGTCATACTCACGCCGGGCAGCTTTTTCCCCTTAATATAATTAACAAACTCATTTATGAGAAAAACTGGGGTTACCTGAAAAAAGGTCAAACTCATATTTATGTCACTTCTGGTGCCGGGACCTGGGGGCCAGCAGTTAGAACCGGTAGCCGGTCGGAGATTGTTCTGCTTGAATTGAGCTTCAGGCGGGTGGACGATAATTAAAGGATTATCTCAGAAACTCCCCGGGCTTTGTTTGCGGCTAGAAGCCTCATCATATTTTTTTATGACCTCCTCGGTTATATCCAGGGCAGGCCGAAAGTAAATGAGCCCGGAGGAAGACAGATCAAAGACCAGATCGTAACCTCTTTCTTTAACCAGCTCATCAACTATAGCCAGCATCTCGTCTCTCATCTTCTTGATCAATTTTGCTTTGAACTGATCAAATTCAATCGAGGAGTCCTGTTCATATTTCTTGTTTTCTGCTTCTTTTTTATCTATTTCTAGTTTCAACTGTCTTAAAGCTTCCTCATTCAAAGTCAATCTCTGACTGGCAAATTTATCCTGGAGGCTGTTTATTTCTTCCTGTCTCTGCTTCAGGCTGGCTTTTATTTCATTTTCCTTATCTTGAAGAAGAGCAATGACCTTCTGGCCCTGGGCTGAACGATCAAAAGCTTTCTGAGAATCGATAATAGCTACCTTTTGAGCTGACTGAGCAGTGGCTGTGGCCGCCAACAAGGCGCTAATTATTAAACCTAAAAATAATGAGCATCCGACTTTTAACACCGGGTAGGCTACTTTTCTTTTCATCTGGCTAGACCTCCTCTCCAATCTTTGATTGGGCTGCAGACGCAAGTTATTTATTTTAAAATTATCACTTCATTTTTTGATGAATTCTTTTAAAAATTCAGTTACCCGGTCCAGAGCTGCTTGTAGATAACCTGGCGGGCAGCCATAGCCCAGCCGCAGATGGTGGTCGAGTTCAAAATGGTCGCCGGGAACAAGTAGAACGTTTTTTTCTTTTAAAATTTTCTCAACCAGCCGGGTGGAATTGACCTCAGCATTGTAGGCCGTAAAAAGGATGGCCCCGGCCAGCGGTGGCTGATAATTGAACAGCCCATCGAAACTCTGCAGCCATTTTTCTAGAATGGGCAGATTGGTCCTGATGATGTTTCTGGTCCGTGCCAGGAGCCGAAGGCGCCTGTCTGGCTCCAGGGCACTGGTGGCCAGATGGTCGGTCAAAGCTGAAACTGAAATGGTGGTATAGTCATGATAAGTCCAGATCTTTTGAACCAGCTCTTCCGGTCCGGCCAGCCAGCCCAGTCTCAAGCCAGGTAACCCATAGGCTTTGGATAGACCGCCCACGACGGCCACTTTTTCGAGCTGGCCATAAAAAGATGGCGTTTCTTCTCCATTTATTTCTGCTCCACGGTAAACTTCATCGGCAATCAGCCAGGCTCCGACTTGTTTTACTCGTTCTATTATTTGCTGGCGGATAGCCGGTCTGAGGATTGAACCGGTCGGATTGTTGGGATTGGTCAAAATCACCAGTTTCGTTCCTGGAGTTATAACCCGGTCAATGTCCTCAGGCTCAGGCTGCCAGCCAAGTTCCTCTTTAAGCCATAAAGGTTCAACGTTCGCCCCAAAGGCCCTGGCCAGACCCCACATCTGAAGATAATTGGGCAACTCAAAAACCACTTTATCTCCAGGTTCAATGAGGCTCCACATCAGAAGAAAATTGGCTTCAGACGAACCGGCGGTAACCATGATCGACTCCGGATTGAGACCTGGATAAAGTCGAGCAATCTGCTGGCGCAGGGGAGGGGTGCCATTGGTCTGAGTATAGCCGAGCTCGACTTCAGTTAACTGCTGTATTTCCTCAGCTGACAGAAGCTCCTTCAGAGTCAAAGGATGAACGCCACTCTCCGATAAATTGTAATCGACCAGATTTTCCCAGAGTGATTGCATTCTTTCCATTTTAAAAACTTCAATTTTCATAATCTTTCCCCTTTCTGTTTATAATTTGATGATGGATTAAATTTCCACTTTGAACCAGCCTTTTAGGCCAAAACCAAAGATAATGGACAGTACAAAATAAGCTACCAGCCAGTGAATTTTAAGACCGAAAAGATTTAATCTGGCTGAGGGATAAACAACTTCAATTTTTTTAATCTCAGCGTCCCGGGGAAGAGGCTTTTCTCCTGGATTGAGCAACTGCTCCCAGATATTCTGGTTCACTCTGATGGCCGATACCCGGGCCAGTTTAGATTGGGGCAGAGAGATGTCTTTGGCGTACTTTTGACCTCCATTTTTTATTACCAGCTGTCCGCCTCGAAGTTCAACTATTTTTAGCCGCCAGTTAACTTCGTTTTCATCGATAATCCTGAGAGGTGGAGAATCAACAATCACTCCTGCTGGTGCTTCTACTTCCAGGTTAAGACGGTCAACCTCAACTGCCTGATTGAACTCAACTTTGAGCAATAAGGTTTCACCCGGCTGTGGAACGTTGTAGCCAAACCAGAGATTCATCTGGGCCAGCAAAAGAAAGATGGGCAGAATCATCACCAGAAGCGGCTTGAGATTATAGGCCAGGTAGCGCAGATTGGCAGACAACAGCCTCTTCAGCCCGCCCAGAAATATGCCAAAATCATTTTGGAAAAGCCTTATTTCCAGCAGATAGCCTTTAATCAGATTTTTGGCCTCTTTTATACCGCTCTGATTAGAAGTTTTTTTATAGATAAAAAGCATAAGAATGGCGGTCAGGAGAGAAATGAAAATCATCCCTGCCCAGGGATTGAGGCCGGTAAAAGGCAGTAAAAAAACTTTTACCACCAATCCGACTGCTTGATTCAACCACCACATCTGGACTCAGAACAACCTTTTCAGGAAATATAGCCCAGCCCTTTTAATCTTTTTTTGATCTCTTCCTCTGAATCTGCTCCTTCAAACTGGCTGATTTCCTTTTCGAGAACATGGATGACAAATTCTTCTGGTGAGCTGTAACCAGCCACTTCTGCCACTTTTTCGATTTTTTTATAGAGCTCTTTGTCAAGTTTAACCTTAACCTTTTTACCCATTGCTCTGTCCGCTCCTTTCGTCGGTTCGGTTTATCGGTTTAAAAAATTGGCCGGCCGGTAACCTCGGGTGGGATTTTAATCCCGAATAAAGACAGAAGGCCGGCGGTTACATCCTGAAGTGCCGGGTCAGACAGTTTGACCGGCAGGTTACTGATCAAGCTCCCCGGGATGACTGCTGGTGAGGACATATGATCTCCACTCCATTTTTGCCGGTTGTCTTCAATCAATTCGCGAGGGAAATTACCCAGAGGCGAATTCCAGGAAATACGATAATTTCGGTTGAAACCCAGGATAATGTCTGGAGCTAAATCAACATAGGGCCCATGATAGACCTCACGGCTGATATAAGCTTTAAGAATGATTTTTTCGCCTGTTCTGGGATCAACCAGCTGTTCCAGCTGATTGGCCAGCTGGCGGGTGAGGCTCTCTCTTTCGGCCGGCTGGACAATTCCCTGGCTTTCCCGTCCTTTCAGGTTCAAATAGAGGGCATTGAGGCCAACGCCATAGGCTTTAGTCCTTGCCCAGTCTGTTTGCTGAAATAGTGTCACTTCCTCTGGCCGGCTGCCGGGCAGAAGATAATGATAACCATTTTCGAGCAGCCAGGTATTAAGATTGAAACCCCAGCGATATGGGTTAAAGCCATGATCAGACATAACTATAACTGCTGTCTGGCTGTCTATTTTCCCCAGGCACATCTCGAGAACTTTATCCATCTCTTCGTATGTTTGGGGAATAACCGGAGCAAATTCAGAAGCCAGCTTTTCTTCATACGCTGGGTGGTCTTTGTCTAAAAAACGGTAAAACATATGCTGTCTTTGATCGGTATTGGAAAAATAATAAAATAGAAGACCCGACCTGAAATTTCTCAATTCATCTTCGAGGATAGCTACACTTTCCTGATAAACTAATTCATCCTGGGTCAGGAATTCATTTTCATCCAGCACCTCATTTTCGAGAGCGGCGGTATCAGCTGGCAACCCTTTGGTAAAAAATGGTCCGAATTTTCTGGCCAGTTCCTTAGAATAGCTGTCGGGCGTTGACAGGGGAAGAGCCGGGTCGGCCGGATCAATATTAATAGGGCTGACATAGAGTTTGAATTTTGGCCTGACCTCCTTGAGGTAAAAAAGGCAGATACCGCTAACTCCCTGGCCCGGGATGAAATCAAATTTGATTTTCTTCCAGCCGCTCCATTCTTTTTCTTTCAATATGAATTCCTGATTCTGGTAAGCAATTTTAGCCACCGGATGGACAGGGTCAATAAAGACCTTAAAATCTACAAAAGTTTCCGGGTTGCCTTTTTTAAAAGGATTATTTGGCCCAGGGATTCTGGATTCAACCCGATTGCCGATAACGAAGACATCATGCACCCGACCGCCACCGCCGTATTCTTCAGTGATTGTTTTATATTCATTGGTATAAAAATTAAATAGTCCATAATAGCCTTTAAGATCCGGGGTACCCATGCCAGAAAAGGTTTTTTGTTTACTCTCCACAGGCGGATAATTGGAGGGGATTTTAAAGATGGTAGCCGGAATATCATAATCTTCGAGAATTTGCCAGAAAGCACGGCCGCGGCGCAGGTTGTTAATTTTCCCTCCGGACAGAGGCAAAATCAGATCGCCCAGCTTGATTTCATGCTTTCCCGGCAGCGATTCCGAAGCGGAAAAGACAGGCATGTAATTTCTGGGGTCGCGGTGGACAAAATCAAAAATAGCATGCCCGCCTGGATCAGTTCCGGTAATAAAGTTAGCCCAGGCTACCGGGCTCTGAGGGGGAATGCTGGAGCCAAGAGGAAGGAAGCTACCTGAAGCAGCCAGTTTCTTAAAATTTGGCAGCCGGTTGTCCTTCATCAGCTCAGCGGTTAAAATCGGATCCAGTCCATCAAAGCCCAGAACCAGCACCTTTCTGGCTGTCTGGCGGCGGCCCTTAGTGGTAAGAAAGCCAGTTTTGGGGAAAAAAGCCAAGCCGGCTGAGGTACTCAGAATAAGTTCAAGAAAACGGCGCCGGCTCAGGCCGCTATCTTCTTTTTCTTTTGTCATTATTTTTGGCCTTTTTTGGTTTCTGCTCTTCTTGTTTTATTCTACCATTTTTATCAGTTTTTTCCGAAGCCGGCCGTAAGCCGTCAGACAGAAAAGATTGGCCATCAAAGTATTTTGGCTGCTCCAGGCCAAATAAATCAAGAACGGTCGGAGCAATATCCATAATCGAAGGCCGGTCGACCGCAAACTTAAAATTGGAAAAAAATACGCCCGGGACCAGCTCCGGATCGAGGCAGTGATCGCCGCTCCAGGCCTTAAGGTTATCCTCAATAACTGTCTCGTTGACCCGTCCGGTAACCGAATCCCAGGAAGCGCGATAGCCTTCATTATAAGCGACAATTAAATCAGGTGCTTCGTGACGATAAGGTCCATTATAGATTTTCTCCGTATCAATCAAACGATTAACAGCCGGCCGACCGAGATCTTTATCCTTCAGACCGGATAACTTTTCGGTCAGCTCCTGTTTTAAATTCCGATATTCATCTCCGGGCTCAACTATACCCTGAGCCTCCCGCCCCTTGAGGTTAATATAAATGCCGGCCAGGCCCAGGCCGTAGGCTCTGGTCCTGGTCCAGTCCACCTGCTTGAACCATTCTTCGCTCGAAGTGGCCCCATCTTTTAAATGAAGATAGCCGTTAAGATATAGCCAGGAGTTAAGGTTTACCCCCCGGCGGAAAGATTTAAAGCCATGATCAGACATGATAATTAAACAGGTCCGGTCATTACATTGTTCGAGCACCTGGCCAGCCAGAGCGTCCAGTTTCTTGTAGAGGGTTTCGATGACAGTGGCTCCATCTTTAAGATGAGCAGTGGTGCGAAGAGCTGGATGGGATTTATCCAGATAGCGGAAAAACATATGCTGCAGACTGTCAGAGGTTTCAAACCAGCAGGCCACCAGTCCTTTTCTTGTTCTGGACAGGGCATTGAACAGAATTTTCTCTGTTTCCTGGTGGAAGGAATAAGCCAGATCTAAAAAGGCCTGTTCTGGCAGAACGCCTTCATTAAGAGCCCAGGTATCATTAGCTTCACCCAGGGTGACATAGCTGCCCAGCAACTTGGCCAGGTAAGAGGAATAAATAAATGGATGAGAAACAGGCAGGGCGGGTTTTTCCGGATCAATATTGAGAGGGGTTATATACAGTTCAAAATGAGGACTGGTACTCAGGAGATAAAACCTGGCAATAGCTCTGACTTTGACTCCGAGTCCAGCCGGAAAACTGAGCTTAATCCACGGTGAAAAAATGCCCTTCTGCAGTTTAAATCTCTGACCGGAAACTTCCACCTCGACCTGTTCAGGGTCGTTATCAAACCTGATCAGCATCGGTATTTTTATTTCCTCAGGCTTGGCCAGCAGAGAATTTTCTGGACCGGAAATAAAAGTCCTGATCAGATTGCCCTGGCGTTCGACCAGCAGGCTTTCCCCGCCTTCCTTCTTTTTGATCCTGTCCGGATTGGTGGTATAAAAAAGAAAAGTTCCCTGGGAGCCTTTCAGGTCTGGCAGGCACATGCCCGATAAAAGATGACCGGAAAATTTTTCAGGTGGGAAAGTAATGGGGATGCGGAGAATGGTCGAAAAAATTCCTTCCTGACCGAGGATCTTCCAGAAGGGCTGGCTTTTCCTGAGCAACTTTATTTCGGGGCGGCCTAAAGGGAGCCGGTATTTACCCAGCTTCAGATATTTTGAGGGTGGACCAATCCGGGCTGAAGACAAATCGGGGAGATAGGTTTTAGGATTGCGGCTCAAAAAATCAAAGATATTGTGCTTCGATGGCTCACAACCGGTCATAAACGATGACCAGGCAACCGGAGAAATGGCTGGAGTCGTCGTTCTGAGCCTCTTAAAGGTCCCCTGTTTCTTCAGCTGGCTTAAAACAGGCAATTTGCCTTCGGCCATATACTTTTCGGCTAAATCGGGGTCCAGACCGTCATAACCTAAAATGATAACTTTATCCACGCGGCTGTTCTGGTAGGCCTTCTGACCTCGCAGCTGGCGAAAAAACCAGCGGAAAGGCCAGGAAAGAATAGAAAAAAAGGCCAGAAAAAAAGTCAGAAAAAAGATCAGGAAAGAAGACAGAAAGGCAAATCCTGCTCCCGGCCCGATATAGGCTGAGGCAGCCGTAGTCAGGATAAGCACCAGGGAAAAAAGTGGATAAATCCTTTTTAGTATCGAGTGAAAAAGCCGGGCTGCCCTTTGCCTCATTTAACCTTTTTCATGATCAAGCTGGCGATATCCTGAATGGCCAGATCTGGGCCGTAATCCTCAGCTGCCCAGAAAAATGCGTCGTCCCAGGTATGCATACCCTGTAAATAGCTGCGGCCGAAAATTTCCTTTTTCCTGATAGAACCCTTTAAATCAAAACCAGGTTCGGACAGAACAATCAGGTCAGGCCCAAGGGAGGTGTATTTTCCCTTATAAATTTCTTCTGATTTAAATACCTGGCGAATGACCTTCTGGCCGTTGTATTCCAGCTGGAGTAATTTCTGGGCGATTTCTGATTTTAGCTCCTTCTTCTGGCTGCGGGCGACATGTCCGGCTGGAAACTTGTTTTCGAGGTTAAGATAGATGCGGTTGGGATCAAGGGCAAAAGCTACTGACTCGGGCGAGATATCGTTCAGACTTCGGGGAGTTGGGGTGGTAAAAGACAGGTAGCCTTCTTTTTCCAGCCAGGCATTAAGATAAACTTCCTGAATGATACCGGTAAAGCCATGATCAGAAAGGATAAAAAGGCTATCCTCGCTCTCATTTAATTTTTTAAAACTGGCGATGATCTTGGCGATGATCCGGTCAACCTGCTGATAGAAATCGAGAAAAGCCTGATGAGCAGGGTGAGATTTATCCTCATAGGCTGACCACAGAAAGTGATGAAGGCGGTCAGTACCGGTAATGACAAATTCAAAAAAATCCCAGTCCTGGTCCCAGAAATAATTCAGAGCTTTTTGATGACTGGCCATGGTCTTGGATAGCTCGGGCCAGAGTAGAGCCGGATTTTCCGCCACTTTACTGCTGTCCACATCTATTTGATAGCCCATTTGCTCCAGAATGGTGAACAATGATGGCGGATAGACCGATCGCGACAGATCAACTGCTACGAAACCAGAGACCATGACCCCGTTAATGCGGCGAGCGGGGTAAGTAGAGGGTTGATTGATAACGATACTTTTATAACCTTCCTCCGCCAGAAGATCCCATAGAGTGTCAACCTTGACGTCCAGAAAATTGGGGAGGCGGAGGTCATAGCTACCAGGTTTAAAATCAAGGAAGCCAAAAATGCCGTGAGTTCCGGGGTTGGTGCCGGTCATAAAATTTGTCCAGGAAACAGCCGAAATTTCAGGCAAGCTTGCTTTCATCTGGTGCAGATGTCCGCTATCTATAAGACGGGCGACAGTACTCATCAGCCCGGTGCTGGCCAGGTCAAGGAGCAGAGAATAAGGAACACCATCCAGACCAATAACACAGATTTTTTTCTTGCTCTTAGTCTTCTTAAAAATCGGCATTGCTCTGTTTATTATAACACCAGAGCTCTGGCTGTCAATTTTGGAGCTTTAAATTTCGAGATAACTAGCTGATAATGAATCAGTTATGCTAAAAAGCCTGATCTTAGCCAGCCTGTTCTCCAGCTGCCTTCAGGACCTGTTCGAGGTAGACTTCCTCCGGTACAGCCCCTTCCAGGCTAATAGTTTCATTGAAAATGGACTTGGGAACACCCATGACCTCATATTTCTGGGTTAATTCAGGAAATTCAGCAGCTTCGATCATCGAGGCCGTGATCAGGGGCGATTCGAGAGCCATCTGGTGAGCCAGGCGAACGGCCATTGGACAGTAAGGACAGGTGGGAGTGACGAAGACCTGAATATCGACTTCTTTCTTCAGCTTTTTTAACGCTTCTCTGGTAGCCGGACTGAGTTCGGTCTGCCCTCGGCTGGCATCAACAATGGCCTCCAGCAAACTCATGTATTCATAACCGGAAGGAATACCGAAAAATCTTATGCCGGTGTCAATCTCGGTCTTGATGATGATAGCTGGAATCTTGTCCAGACGATATTCAGCTGCTCTGGCTGCCTCTTTTTTAAAATCGTAAACCGTCAATTTGATCCTGTCAGACAAGCTGCTCAATTCTTCCAGCAGCTGCTTGATCTCGGGGCAGTACTGGCAATCGGTTGAAACCGGCTGGCCTGGAACAATTAGCGGGCTTTTTTCTTCCATAAAAAAAATCAGTTCGACCGGGTTGACCAGTTCTTCTGCAAACTTTTTACGGGTGAAGTCTCTGACTTCTTCATTCAGCATTTCCATTTATTTCTCCTTTAATCTACGTGACAGATTTAAATAATCTACAGTAATCCTATAATAATACTATAGAATTGGCAAGATGACAATTTACCATCTGGTCGAAGCCAGTCGCCAAATTGACTTTCTTGCTGCTTAAGCATAAATTAAAGCTTAATTTATCTTAACCTGAAAACAAGAAAAAGTAAAATGAAGCGAACAAAACAACTGATCGATTATCTGGGCAGAGAATATGAAAAGAAGACCGTTAAAAGTCGCTTGATGTTCAAAAGAGCGACTAAGGTCATGGTCAGAGGCGGTAGCCACAGCCTCAGGCTCTGGAAGCCGTACCCTTTTTTCCCCGCCTCAGCTCACGGTTCAACAGTGACCGATCTGGACGGACAGACTTACCTTGATTACTGGCAGGGACATTATGCCAATTTACTGGGGCATAATCCTGAAGTTATAAGACAGGAAATGGAGCCCTACCTGGCCGCCGGCAGTCTTCATACCGGTTTTGAAAGTTCTGCTCAAATCGAACTGGCAGAAAGGATCCTGGCCAGTTTAGGGCAGCCAGGCCTGAAAATCAGATTCACCACTTCCGGTACCCTGGCTTCAACCTATGCGGTCATGCTGGCCATGGGTTATACCGGTCGTCATTATGTGTTGAAAATTGGAGGTGGCTGGCATGGCTCCACGCCTTACCTCTTAAAAGGGGTTAAGTTTCATCCGGGCCGTGGTTTCAGTCAGGTAGACTCGGCCGGTCTGCCGCCTGAGTTTGCCCGGCACATTATCATCACGAGGTTTAATGATCCCGACCATCTGGAAAAAACCTTTAAGAAATATGGCTCAAAACTGGCTGCTTTTATTTTAGAGCCGTTCATTGGGGTTGGCGGCTTTCTTTTCTGCTCACCTGAGTATCTGCGGCTGGCCAGAAAGCTGGCTGATGACTATGGAGTGGTTTTAATATTTGATGAAGTTATCTCGGGCTTCAGGTTCTGTCCCTCCGGGCTGCAGAGGCTTTATGGAGTAAAACCTGACCTGTCTCTTTTTGGTAAACTGATTGGCGGAGGAGAGGCAGTAGCAGCGGTAGTGGGGCGGACCAGGATCATGGAGAATTGTGAGCGAGCCGGGGTCAGTGGACTGCGCGTTAACTTTGAAGGCGGGACTTTCTCAGCCCATGAAGAATATATGCGAGCCGGTCTGGCCATGCTCAGCTATCTTAGCAGCCATGAAAAAGAAATATATCCGAGAATCGGGCAATTAGCGACCAGCTTAAGACAGGGTATTGAAGGGGCCTTTGCCGCTGAAGGACTGAAAGTGGTCTGCACCGGTGGTGGACACATAGCTGTTAACGGCAGTTCCTTTTTTATGGTCAATTTTCCTGAAAAAGACAATATCAGTTATTCCTATCCGGAGGATATCTGGGATCCGGCCAGATCGGATGTTTTCCTGCGGGAAGAAGCTTTAAAACTGGCCTTGTTGATTAATGGAGTACATGTTGTTCATGGTGGTGGCTGTCTGTCCACCGCCCATACTGAAGAAGACCTTGAAAAAACCATCGAAGCTTATCAACAGGCCGCCAGGATTTTCAAGAAATTCTGGTAAATAACTGGTTGGCAGGCAAATAAGTAAGTGACTGTTCAGGAAATTAAATTCGCTGTTTAGATTTTTTCCATCCGAAAGAGATAGGAACCAGAATCAAGCCAGAAAACAGGCTGCTCATTAATATCTTCCCGGGAAATACCATCGTCATTTTCCCGGTTGACATAGGTTCCCTGATCCCAGAGGATAAGCTCTTTTTCTTTATGCTCTGAAATCCGAAATTCAGACCAGAGGACAGGCAGAAAGAGCCTGGCCCGGCTGCCAGTCGGGATTTCTAATTCAAGGTTGAAAATAGAATCTGATTTTTGCCAGAAAACAGAAATTTCTCCCCGGATAGTGGCCAGCCTGGCCTGTACCTGATCTATTTCTTCAGGCACAAACGGTTTTATCTTAAAAGCGCTCCAGCCAGGCTCGATGAGTTCCAGGCCCGCCAGATTTTTATAAAACCAGGCATCGACACTGCCGAACATGATATGGTTATGGGAGTTCATTCCCGGGCCGGTCAGTTTTTCCCATCTTTCCCATAAGGTAGTTGCTCCCTCTTTGAGCATATAACCCCAGCCCGGATAGCTTTCCTGGAGAATTATTTTCAGAGCCACATCCTGGCGGTTAAACCTGCTCAGGACATCAAGCAAGAAGCGGGTGCCCAGCAAACCGGTGTCCAGGTGATAATCATGATGACTGATAATGGAGGTGAGTAAACTCTCCAGGACTTTATCCGTGTCTTCTGGAGGAACCAGGTCGAGGTATAGAGGCAAAATATTAGCTGTCTGGTCAGGCAGCCGGTCAATCGGACCCTGTCTCAGGGCTTTATACTGACCGTTTCCCAGAAAAGCCCGGTTAAAAGCGCTTTTTATCTGGGAAGCGAGTTCTTTATATTCGCGGCTTTCGGTCTGACGTCCAAGTCGTTCGCAGATGTCTGAAAACAGGAGGACATCATGGTAGTAAAAGCAGGTGGAAACCAGATCGAGCGGGGTTTTCTTGGCGACCAGGCTGCCTGGCTGACACCAATCACCATATTTGCCCAATCCGGTTAAGAGGTGACCACTGGCTTTTTGTTTTAGAAAATCAAGGTAATTTTTCAGGCCCTGGTAGTGTTTCTGAAGTATTTCCCGATCGCCATAAAACATATAAATCTGCCAGCAGAGGCTGATATAGGCTGAACCCCAGGCTGGATCGGCCGGATAGACAGAAGAATTGTAAGGAGGTACAAAATCCGGCAAACTGCCGTCCTCTTTCTGGGCCAGCCTGATAAGTTGCAGGAAGTGCTGGTAAAAAGCAGATAGATCAAAATTAAAGCAGGCTTCTTCCATAGTCATAGCAGCATCAGCCAACCAGCCATGACGCTCATCTCTCTGGGGGCAGTCAGTGGGAATACTCATCAGGTTGGACCGCTGGCTGGCCACAACGCATTTATGGATGCTGTTAATCAAAGGATTCGAACATTCGAAGTGACCAACAGGTTCAACGGCGGAATGAACGAAGCGGGCCTCAAGAGTATCTGCGGTTGGTTCTCCCGGGAAGCCAGTCAGCTCGACGTATCTGAAACCGTGGTAGGTGAATCTTGGCTCATAGATTTCCTCCCCCTGGCCGTTTAGAACAACAATATCTGTGGCTCGGGCCTGATCATTGGTAGCAGTGTTTAAGCTGCCATCGGGCAGCAGAAGCTCACCGAATCTCAAACGAATTTCTGTCCCCTCAGGTCCTCTGGCTTTTAATTTAGCCCAGCCAGAAATGTTCTGGCCAAAATCAAAAATATAGACACCCGGTTGCGGTGAACTTATTTTTTTAGGCTTGAGTTTCTCTATTATTTTAATTGGCGGGATATCCTGGGCGATAAGCGGCGGCCCTTTTACCTCCACCACTTTTTCCCAGTTCTCATCATCGAATCCGGCCAGATTCCAGCCTGGCTGTTCCAGGCGGCGGTCGTAATTTTCGCCGAAATAAAGACCATTTTCGCGAAGTGGCCCGGAAGAGGCTTTCCAGCTGCGGTCACTGGAGATCAGATCATAGCCACCTCCAGCATAATAAATCTCCATTTTAAAAATAAGTTTGGGGCAATCATAGCCGTATTTCTTAATATGCCGGCCATTGCCCAGAATGACACCGATAGCGTTTTGAGCACGAATTAAGTTAGTAACCTCGTAAACGGAATAATAAGCAATCTGCTGGTAATCAGACCAACATGGGTCGAGCACCCGTTCACCAACTCTCTCACCATTAATATAAAGCTCATAGTGGCCCAATCCGCAGATATAAATTGTGGCCCGGCTGGCTGGCCCGGGGCTGGAAAATTCCTTTCTCAGATAGATAGCTTTGTACTCAAGATCAGGCTGTTCTTCCTGGCCAAGAAGAATTGTTTTCTGGCCATTATAACTTTCCGGTTGAGGACTGGTGATCCAGCTAGCCTTAAATTTTGTACTCCCCATAAAGCCGGTAGATAGAGAAGATATATCGCTGTAAGGACTGACCTCGCCAGCCGAGTTCCACCAGCGAACGCGCCAGTAATATTTCTGGCAGCTCAGCAGTTCCTCTCCATCATAGGGAATGCGGCTGCTGGCGCTTGATTCTACCCGGCCGCTGTCCCATAAATCGCCGATTTCGCGCTCGACAAGTTCAGGTTCAGAAGACAGGATAATCTGATAGGCAGTTTGCCCGTCTCCCCGGTAGTTGCCTTTGACCTGCCAGAAAAATTTTGGCCGGGGATGGTCAACAATGACTTCCTCTTTTAAATATTCTACCTTGAGATTAAATGGTGCTTGAAGACTCATTCTTGGCTCCAATTCCAATCATCTTATCAATTTCAGGCTTCAGCCTCAGCCAGAAAATAATCAGCTACATTAAGGCCGTATTCATCCGGATTGATTTCTTTGACAATAGTTCTTTTGTATTTTCTGTTCTCGAGGTCGATTTCTGTTAAATCCACCAGCTCGCCATCAATCTTGTTTCCAGCAGCATCAACAATGATTTTGACTCTTGGTCTGAGGAGAAATTTCAATTCCTGGTTGACAGCTGTGACCAGTCCGATTTCTCCGGTATTGAGCAGTACTACTGACCCCACCGGGAAAATGCCCATCATCTGAACAAAAGCCTTCAGAATAACCGGGTTGAATTCTGTTCCGCCTTGCTCGAGCATCAGGCTCAGCGCTTCAGCCCGGGTAAAAACCTTTTTACGGTAGACTCTTTTGGTAGTAATAGCATCAAAAAAATCACAGACCTTGACGATCCGGCTGTAAAGATTTACGTCTTGTTTGATTTTAAAGTGAGGATAACCGCTTAGATCTTCTTTGATATGATGCTCCATGGCTACGTGGATGGCTGAAATAGGCAGCCGTCTGAACTCTTTTAGCTGGACAAGTTTTTCCGCACCCTGGTGGGGATGGAGCTCCATTATTTTTCTTTCTTCTTCGGTTAGTTGGCCCGGTTTATTCAATATTTCGAGTGGTGTCTCAATTTTCCCCAGATCATGGAAAAAAGCGGCCAGCCCCAGATCGACCAGTTCCACCCGGCTGAGTCCCAGTCTTCGGCCCAGAGCGATGGCCAGCAGGCTGACATTGACCGAATGATTGAGGGTATATTCATCGTGATTTTTGATGTTGGTCAGGCCGAGCAGAAAGGATTCATTATCTATGAGGTGATTAAAGATAGATTGAATCAAACGCCTGGTGGTATTAAGCCTGATCTTTTCATTGTCTTTTTGCCGCTCAGAAATTTCCCGCAAATGAAGAATACTTAAAAAATACAGCCGGGCTGAACTTTTTTCCGGACTGAGCAATCTTTCTGATGCCTGCATCTTTTCCAGGGTCAGCCCGGTGATTTGATTGTCCTGCAGTTCAGCCTGAATAGCCTCGTAAGGCTGCGCTTCGGTTCTTTTCTGGCAGAGTATGGCCAGGGCTCTGGTCAGCTCCTGGCGGCCGATATCAGGTGAAAATTCCAATTGTCCTATTTCACGTTTTCTAAATTCCTCCAGCAAAAATTTGAAAATGTGGTAATTACCCAGCGAGAATTTTAGACGCTGCTGATTAAAGAAAATTGATTCCTGCTTAATTCTGAACTTTACCTCAGGCTCAGCTGCTTTGAGCCGGTTGAGGTCTTCCATGAGAAGGGTGGTCTGTTCTTCAATGAGCTCGTTATTTTCAGCATAAAGTTTAAGGATTTTAAAGACAATATAAAACCTGGTCAGAAAATTAATAGCCAGCTTTTGAATCGGAAGGCCTGTCTCACCTGATTCAGCCTGTTTTTCCTCTTCTTCCGTTTTTTCCTTTTCTTCTATCATTTTGACCTCAAGAATTTTTTAGAGCCAGCCGGACCAGGGCTTCAGCCGAGGCTTCCCGCACCTGGCGGTTAAAGAAGTGTTCTCCGCGCCGCAGCAGGTCAATGGCTTCTTTTGAGCCCATCTTTTCCAGACCGGCTACAGCACAGATCTTCAACTCAGTCGTACTTCGACGCCATGATTTTTTTAAAAATATCTTTTTGAGAAACTTAAAAGCTTCCTCGCTTTTTGTCCGGCCAAGAAACTCAAACAGAGCCTTTTTTTCTTCAAAGCTTCTGGCTCTGAATTTAGGGGTGAAGACCTCGGCCATCAGCTGACCAAGGCGGGAAGTATCGCCGAGAAACTTCAAATTGGTGGTAGCTTTTAATCTGACTTCCTGGTCCTTATCATTCATGAAGGCCATCAGGATTTTGTTAGCCAGCTCATCATTAAACGAGGCCAGTGCTTCCACCGCTTTGAGCTTCAACTCCCGGCTGCTCATGGCCAGAAAAGAAGTGAAATAAGGAATGATTTTTTTAGCTGGCTGTTTTTCCATCAGGTCGATAAGGGCCGAGGTCAACTGTGGTTTTTGCTCATCCAGCTGAGAAGCAACCAACCCCGGGTCGGTTGCCATTTTTTCCTGAAAAAATCCTCTAACCAGATTTCTGAAAGCCTGATTTTCAACTTTTTCATACATTTCTGCCAGGAAAGGAACGGCTGCCTCCTCAAACTGAACCAGATATTCATACAGAGCTTCATAATTTAGTTGAACCTTATTGTCAACGAGTTTTCTGATTTCATCCAGAATTTTTAAATCAGCTGTTCTGGCCAGAAAAGCATCCAGCTGACTGGGGCGATCATCTGGACTGGAGGCCAGCAGCGTCCGTAATTCCTTGATTTTTCGATTCAAAATAATTGGAATATTAAAATGACCATTTTTGATATTTTCGAGATAGAAATCTTCCAGGATATTGAGGTTGGTCTCAAATTGTTTCTCATTGTCTTCAAGAGCCATAATCTCCAGCATCAGATTTATAAATTCTTCTTCAGGCGATAGTTTTCTATTTCTTTCAAGCAAACGATTGAGCTGGCTAAGTTCTTCTTCAGTTAACTGCAGGGAGACCGGTAATTTTACCGCCAGATTAGCTGGCTGATCAACCTGGCCAGTGCCTGTACCGCTTTCTGCTCCCTCAGCTTCAAAGGCAAAGTTCTGCTGCCAGTTTTCAGGTAGCTCAGGCACTTCTTCATCGACGAAAGCATTGATCGCCTGCTTTTCTTCGGGCCTTAATTCTAAGCGTCCGGAAAAAAGTTGCTGGCGGTCAACCTTAATATCCACAACTTTCCCGGCCAGCTCCTGAGGGATAACTTGCAGGCCACGTTTCGAAAGGCTTTCGGTTCTTTCTTCCAGGATACGGCTTTCTATGAATTCTTCGGGTGCATAGTACTGAAGATTCGGAAAATCCTTGAGCCAGAGGGCATTAACCACATCTGATTCATCTGTCGGCTTGGCTGATTCAGTTCTGATGATGTCCAGGAAATCACTTATTTCCTCGTCATCCATTCCCTGGTAAAAAGCCAGCAGACGCAGGCCGTCCTTAAAGAAAAAAAATGGCAGACTTTTGCTGGAAATCTCATCCTGATAGACCAGTTTATCCTGGTAATAAAAGCCAAACTCGCTGATACTCAGTTCGAGTCTCTGGTAATTGTCGAGAAAGGTCTTTAGTTTGGAGATAAAATCCTGACGGAAATGAATAGCAGAAGCATGCTCGGGCGGGAAAATTTTAAGAGCCGAGATAGTATTGGCGAGAGATAAAACCAGTTCTTTGACCTTCTGGACCGCCTGGGGATCGGCTTTTTCTTCCCCAACCGCCTTGGCCGGTTTTGTGTCTTCAGGCAGCATAATAATTAACCTTTGCTCGATTAGTTTAATCCACCAGGGAGCTCTCAGTCAAACCCTGCTGTTTCTGACTGAATCTTAAACCCTTATTTGACTGCCGCTCTGTTCAGGCCTATTTTCAGCAGTCGGACCTGCGGGCAGGTTTCAATTTCTTTTACACAGGACAGCCTTTTCATATTCTTTGATTTTCTCCAGCCACTGGTTTTCCAGAGGAACCTGATGCGTCAAGCAATAATAGTCCCAGACTGAGCCAAAAGGTAAATCCCGGGCGTATTGTCGCCAGTAAAGCTTTCCGAGATTATCTCCTTTAAGTTCAGCTTCCTCCAGCTGCTTTTTAGGCAGAAGGAGCGCCCTGAGCAAACTCCGGATGACCGCCCTGGCTCCCAGAACCCAGGCTCCAACCCGATTCATGGAGGCATCAAAATAATCCAGGGCCAGATGTATTCTATCCGGATTGGGAACAGCCACTATTTCTTCGCTCAGGGCTTCCAGTTCGTCATTCAGCAGAACGACGTGGTCTGAATCCCATCTAACACCCCGACTGAGGTGAAGAAGTAACTCCCCACCGCCGGTCATGATGGCTGAAATCTTATCGGCTATAGATTCAGTCGGATGAAAATGACCGAGATCCAGGCAAACCATCTTGCCCTTTTTCAGGGCATAGGTCAGGTAAAATTCGTGAGAACCGACGACGTAAGCTTCACTGCCCAAACCAAACAGCTTGCTCTCCAGAGAATCTTTGAGTTGGGTCTGGCTGTATTCAGTTTCAAATATTTCCTCAAGGGACTCAAAAAGTAAGCGACGGTAAAGCCAGCGGTTAGACGGCCAGTCTTTCAGTCCGTCTGGAATCCAGAGATTGTGGATAGAGCAAGATTTGAGCTCACGTCCGAAAAAGGCCGCTATCTTGCGACAGGCCTTAACGTGTTCTACCCAGAATTTTCTGATTTCTTTTCCGGGATGACTCAGGGTCAACCCGCTGGCTGCCCGGGGATGAGCAAAGCAGGTGGCATTAAAGTCGAGCTTCAAATCGTGGACTTTAGCCCAATCCAGCCAACCCCGAAAATGGCCTGGTTCATACTCATTCCTTTCAACAGGGCCATCAAATTCCCCGTAAATAGAATGAAGATTAAGACGATGGCGCCCGGGGATTAAAGATAGGGCCTTCTCCAGATCCTGTCTGAGCTCCTCTACATTTCTTGGTCTGCCAGGATAATTACCGGTAACCTGTAAACCCGAACCGCTTAGCTCTGAGGTGGCCTGTTCAAAGCCTCTAAGATCATCCCCCTGCCAGCAGTGAATGGACAGCTGATAAGCTTCGAGCTTTTGCAAAGCCTCATCAGCCTTGACTCCTGTTTCGGCCAGTATCTCCCTGGCTTCGTTATATTTTTTTTCGACTGAAGCGTTATCCATTACTTCAACCCTCCTGCATAATAGTTCTTATAATTTTGACTGCCTGCTGTCAAGGAAGTAAAGAGCCGGCCTGCTGTCGAGCCTCCGCCAGCCTGGCTTTAAACTCAGCCCGGGCTTTTTCCCATATTTCTGGTGAGTGTGGTCTGAATTCCTTTATATCAAATGATTGTCTAACGGTCTCCCTGATTTCCAGACGGTTTTTAAGCTGACCGAAAGCCAGAGCCTGGGTCAGAATATTCCCGATGGAAGAAGCTTCTTCCGGTCCGGCTAAAACCAGCCTGCCAGTTGCCTCAGCTGTGAATTGATTCAAAAGATCATTTTTTGAGCCACCACCTATGATATGGACCACCCTGAAATTCTGGCCGGTCAGAGCTTCCAGTTCATCAATAACCAGTCTGTATTTCAAGGCCAGGTTTTCCAAAATGGCTCGCGTCATTTCTCCCGGGTCTTCGGGGGCAGTCTGGCCAGTCTGGCGGGCATAGTCGGCTAGTGCCTCGACCATATTGGTCGGATTCAGGAAAAGCGGATCATCAGGATCGAAAAAAAGGGCAAAGGGCCTGGCCTTTTCAGCCATTTCGGTCAACTGCTTATAAGTCAAATCCTTCTGACGGCACCAGATTTTCCGACACTGTTGAAGAAGCCACAGCCCGTTGACATTCTTAAGAAACCGAATGGTATTGCCCAGGCCGCTTTCATTGGTAAAATTAGCCCGGAAAGATCGCTCATTGATGACCGGTTGATCCAGTTCAACTCCGACCAGTGACCAGGTACCAGAACTGATATAAACCCAGCTATCTCCCTGAGCGGGGACGGCGGCGACAGCAGAAGCTGTATCATGGCCAGCCACCTGAACAACGGTCAGCTCAGGCAGCCCTTCTGCTAACAGCCAGGAGGAGAGCCCGCCAAGAATTTGCCCTGGCTGATTTATTTCGGGTAATAGCTGACTTCGAATTCCTATCCGCTCCAGAAGCCCGGGCAACCACTGACGGTTGATGGGCGACAATAGCTGGGAGGTAGAAGCAATGGTCAGATCAGTAACTTTATTGCCAGTTAAAAGGAAGTTGAGCAGGTCAGGCATAAAAAGTATCTTTTCAGCCAGCTCCAACCAGCCAGGATTTTCCTTCTGCAGGGCATAAAGCTGAAAAAGAGTATTAAAAGGCAGTAATTGAATACCGGTCAGGTAGTAAAGTTCATTTCCTGAGAATTCCTGCAGATAGTTTTTAGCTGCTTCGGGAAAGATTTTATCCCGATAGCAAAAGGGCAGGCCAACAATATGCCCGCTTTTATCTATCAGACCGAAATCAACTCCCCAGGTATCAATGCCCAGGCTGTTAAGTCGAAAATCCTGCTGCTTGAGGTTTTCCAGAACCAGCCGTATTTGCTCAAACAAGTGGTAAACATCCCAGTGAAGATGCCGCTGGCAGTTAATCGAGCGAGTAGGAAAGCGATGAAGCTCGGTCAGCTGGATTCTCCCGCTGTCTAAGCTACCCAGCATGGCCCGGCCACTTTCTGCCCCGAGGTCAAAAGCCAGATAATGTTCAGCCGTCATCAGTATTTTCCTTTTAAGCCTGGTGCTAACTACTTTAATATATAAAAAACTGGTCAGAATTGACAGACTCTTTATCTCCTGAAATGACTTTCTTTTATCAGCTTTTACAAGTGATATAATGATGACAGCTAAAACTTTTTTGAGCTAAAATAAACCTAAAAGAGATCATGACCAGAGGGCAGGCAGATGGACCTCGATGGACTAAAAGAACAATTAAGAAAAAAAGCGGCCAAACAAGGACAAACAGATAAAGTTAAAGAGCTGTGGAAGAATCTGGAATCACAGAAAGCTCTCAGCACTAAGGAGAAATTAGAAAAACTGCTGGCCCTTTCCAGACAGAACAAGCTAGAAAGCAAAGCAGCCAGTGATAAAGTTGGAGCTGAGTGCGTCTCTCGCTCGCCCCATCAGCCCTACCTGGTTCTTGAAAATAATTTCAATCTCAATTCGAGCTATGGGCAGATCCCTATTTCTCTTGGCCTGAACATACCCGGACGGGTTCTTTATCTTTTAAGCCGGGATGAAGCCTTTAAAGATCTCTCTCTGGCTGAAGCTGTGTTTATTGATCTGGAAACAACCGGTCTGGCCGGGGGAACCGGTACCATACCTTTTCTCATTGGCCTGGGCTTTTTCGACGGAGAGGCTTTTAAAGTCGTTCAATTTTTTCTGAATGACCTGGCTTCAGAATTTAAGATGCTCGGAGAACTGCTGGACCTTCTTTCTGACCGAAAATTTACCTCGGTTGTTTCTTATAATGGTAAAGGATTCGATCTGCCCTTGCTGGAGACGCGTTTTACTCTCAACCGGCTGAGATGTCCCCTGTCAGATTTACCTCATCTTGACTTTCTGTTTTCAGCCCGTTATTTATGGAAGCATAAATATGAAAGCTGCCGGCTTTATAATCTGGCTCTGGCTCATCTGGGAGCCGACCGGGCAGAAGATATCCCTTCTGAGGAAATCCCCTGGCGTTATTTTCAATATTTAAGAACTGGTGATTTTTCTCTGGTTGAGCCAATTCTCTATCACAATCAGGAAGATATCATGTCGCTCTACGGGGTAGTGGTAGCCGGGGCTTTGACTGTCGGACAGAGCCTGGAAAATCAGGAAACGGAAATTGATAGTCTGGAACTTTTCGGACTGGGAAAAATCTGGGAGAAAGCGGGCGAAAAAGAGAAATCAGCTGAGCTCTATGAGAAGGCTTTAAGCCAGAAGCTACCGGTTGAACTGTCAGTCAGGGTTAAGAAAAATCTGGCTCTTTATTTTAAAAGATGTGGAGAATGGGAAAAATCTCTCAAACTATGGGAGGATCTCAGCCAGAACAGCGAAGATTTGGAAGCCTGGCGGGAACTGGCCATGTATTATGAGCATCAAGCCAGACAACCGGAAACAGCTTTGAAGCTGGCTCTGGACGGACTGGCCTTGTCGCGCCTGGTGAATTCTGCTCTGGAGAAAGATTTTGAAAAGAGAGTTGATCGTCTGACCAGGAAACTCAATGGAGTTGAACAGAATGGAGGGAAAGGGGAGCAGCGATGAGAGCTATGGTGCTGAGCGAGTTCAGTCCGGTTGAGAACCGGCCGTTGAAATTAAAAGAAGTAGCTTCACCTGAGCCGGGAGAAAATGAGCTTCTTCTCCGGGTAACATATTGCGGTGTCTGCCACACAGATTTGCACACAGTTGAGGGTGAGCTGCCAGCAGTTAAATTACCCCGGATTCCAGGGCATCAAATTGTTGGACGGGTGGAGAAAACGGGAAAAAACGTGACTCTTTTTAAGGTTGGCGAGAGAGCTGGCTGTGCCTGGCTTTATCAGACCTGCGGTCATTGCTACTTCTGTTTAACCGGGAGAGAAAACCTCTGCCAGGAAGCTAAATTTACCGGTTTCGATGTGGATGGCGGCTATGCAGAACTGGCGATTGTGCCAGAATCTTTTGCTTATAGATTGCCTGAAAATTTTCCTGACGAACAGGCTGCTCCTCTTCTTTGTGCAGGCATCATCGGCTATCGTTCTTTGAAATTGAGCAATTTAAAACCTGGCGGTAGGCTGGGGCTGTTCGGTTTTGGTGCCTCTGCTCATGTGACCATCCAGGTGGCCAATTATCTGGGCAGTGAGGTCTATGTGTTTTCAAGGAAAGCCGAGCATCGCCAGCAGGCTCTGGAACTGGGAGCAGTCTGGGCAGGCCTGCCCTCAGAAGACCCACCCACCAAACTGGAAGCAGCTGTTGTTTTTGCACCGGTGGGAGAGATAGCCCGCCGGGCCCTGGAAGTTGTAGATAGGGGAGGAACAGTAGCTCTGGCCGGGATTTATCTTACCCCGGTACCTGAACTGGACTATGAAAAGCATCTCTATTATGAAAAGATATTGAGAAGCGTAGCCAATTCTACAAAACAGGATGGGCTGGAGTTTTTAAAATTGGCGGGGGAGATCCCTATCAAAACTGAGGTGCACCTTTTTCCGTTAGAAAAGGCAAACGAGGCTCTGGAAGCTGTCAAACACAGCCGGATCAACGGGGCGGCTGTCCTCAAGATCAGTTAATTTCTCTAAATTCAATCTTCGTAGCTTTCTCTGGCAATTGAAAAAAATCATCTCTTAAGTTAATATTAGACCGATTAAATAGAAGCGCCCGTAGCTCAGCTGGATAGAGCGTCTGACTACGAATCAGAAGGCCGCAGGTTCGAGCCCTGCCGGGCGCATTTTAATTTCGGAGAATAATAGCTACCGGGAAGAAGGAGAAGGGTAGCCCTTTTAAAGCGGCTTTCATGTCTGAGGTTAAAAGTCTGTTGCTGCTGGGACCACCGGGGGCGGGCAAAAGTCCATTCGGTCAGTATCTCTCCCGGCAGAAGATAAAGGGCAGACGCTTTCTTAACTTTGATTTTGGCCAGGAACTCAGGCAGATTCTTGAGGTCCGATCAGAGGTGGGAAACATACAGTCTGGCGGCCGGCGGGAGCTTCAGGAACATTATGATGGACAGGAACTGAACCGTATTCGTCAGGTAGTGGAAAAAGCAATTCTCTTTGAGGAGCCTGATCGGGAGCTGGTGCGGAAGATCCTGGGGAATTTCCTGAATAAAATCAATCCATCGAGAGAAGACCTTCTGGTTTTAAATGGCTTCCCCCGCCATCCAGGCCAGGTGTCCTGGCTAACAGGGCTGGCCAGGATTGTTCTGGCGGTTAACCTGGATTGCCCTCTTGAGGTCTCAATTAGAAGAATTATGGCCAACCAGGACGGAGAAAGAACCGGTCGTCCTGATGATAGTCCGGACGTCGTCAGTCATCGCTATAAAATCTACGAAGACAAAACCAGGCCACTCATTGCCTGGTTGGAAAGGATGGGAATACCTGTAATTAACCTGTCGGTCAACTATATGACCGGGCCAGAAGAATTACTGAAAAAAATAAGTTCCAACGAAGCCTTTGAGTTGCTATTTAGCGACTAGTTAGTTTTCTGCCCTCCAGATAAAAGCGTTTTTCCCAGGCCTCGCCCATAGAAAAGGTCTTTCTGGGTAAAGCTCCATCCAGAATAACTGTTGGGAAAAGTTCGTTTTTATCCATTGCCGGCAAATAAATGCCGACATTATCGTCGCCTTTCCTGACCAGTTGCCAGAGGGAATCATCTCCATGCACATAATCGAGGTTCTGGACTTTCCTGTCGCTTAACAATTTGTCCAGAAAAGTCTGAATGGTACCAACTGTCAGATTGGTTGAAGGCTTCAGAAATTTTATGGATTTAAAACCCTGAGTGGAAAGCAGACCTGCTACCTGTTCGTTTTTCTCCTTATTATTGACTGTTTTCTTTAATTCTTCGTAGGAAGCATGAAGTCGGATTTCAACTTGCTGCTGGAAAAAAGCTTTAAGTTCTTCTTCGAAAGCTGGAGAGCCTTTGACCTCAAATAGAACCCGGTGGATTGGTTCAAAGACCAGTGCTTCATCATGAAGGTTGACAATTTCCACCAGAGCATAACGTAGAGGCGAAGTTTTTAGCTCATCGGGATTGGAACAGGCAGCTTTGGTCTTTTCCCAGATTGTTTTGGCTGTAGCCAGCGAATGGTTGCCATCGCCAACAGCAAAGAGAAGAAGGGGAGTCTCTGGCGGCAGATTATATCTCTCACAGAATTTTTTCTGATCAGCCAGCTGACCAAGGCCAGCCAGAATTTCTTCCTCGACTTTTGGTTGATTAACCAGATAACCACGAACACGTCCGGAGTCAAACATCAGATCAAAATCATACAGACAGGGAAAATCAGATCGATGGTCGCTGGCTGGCCCGATAAATAAATTTGCCGGGTCGTCAACCAGCATCATAATATGGGGCAGCTCAAGCTCAGCCCCTTCTCTAATCTGGACCCGAGGAGGAATCCTCTCCAGAATGGTACCTTCCGTGGCTCTGATCAGGCTTTGAGCCTGAGGTCGGTAATCATACTTTTCCAGATCAACCGCCAGCAGCAGGCCTTTTCTCCAGCCATGAGCTGTCTCTCTCTCTACATAAATTATTCCTTCTATCTCTTTGAAAAGGCCGGTGGAAAGATATTCTCGCATCCTGCTTTTGATATTTTTTATTCTGATTTCTTTGTCGGGGGCGTTCAGGTAAACTTCAGGATAGATCAAATAATAAGTCGAAGGAGCGGAGCCAACGAAGGCAGCTACACGTTCCCAGTATTCGGGTTCTGAAGTGTATTGATCACAGGCAATTACTGACCAGCGAGTCAGGTCCAGGCCTTCAACCGGAAGCAAAATATCGGCTCTGGCTACTGCCAAGGTGTCGAAAATCTTCATGTTTACTATCCTTTCCCTAAGAAAATCTTATTTTAAGACTTTTTATACAACAGGCCTCTCGTTTTTTCAACCAGAGAAAATCGGGATCCTTAAGAACAAATTATTTTGCTAAAAAAACTGGTGTCCTGTCTGCTCGCGGCCTGGCAGGTGATCCTATTTTCAGGTGGAGAGCCTGTCTCCGCTCGGGGCTAAAAACCTAACTGCAGAATAATATTCTTATCGCTAGTGAGGCAGAGCGGTTGACAAAAAGCTAGTATTTAATTATAAAACAAGACTAACCTTCGGAAATTTTAAAAATATTTAATAAAAGAGAGGTGCAAGGTGATTTCTTTTGAATTAACTGAAGAACAAAAAGCCCTCCAGGAAATGGCTCATTCGTTTGCTGAAAAGGAAATGAGACCAAAGGCAGCCTATTATGATCGAGAGGAAAAGTTCCCTGAAGATGTCATGCAAAGAGCTTTTGAAGCAGGCTTTCTGACCTGCAATGTGCCGGTGGAATATGGAGGTGGCGGCTTATCTGATCTGGAAATGGCCATCATCTCGGAAGAACTGGCCTGGGGCTGCCCGGGAATGTACACTACCATGATGGCTAATTCGCTGGCCTTTACTCCAATTATCCTTTATGGCCAGGAGGAGCAGAAAAAGAAATTTTTGACTCCCTTTACCAGAAAAATGAGTTTTGCTTCTTATTGCCTGACCGAAAGAGAAGCAGGCTCAGATACTTCTGCCATTAAGACGCTGGCCAGGAAAGATGGCTCTGATTATGTTATAAACGGCTCCAAGTGTTTTATAACTAATGGGGGAGTAGCCAGTCTGTACGTGGTATTTGCCAATGCTGCCCCCCAGAAAGGGGCTCGTGGTCTGACAGCTTTCATTGTCCCCAGAGAGACGCCCGGGATCACTATCGGCAAAATAGAAGATAAAATGGGGCAGCGGGCCTCCAATACAGCCGAGATATTTTTTGAGGATGTTCGGGTCCCGGCTGAAAATGTTCTGGGCAGGGTGGGCCAGGGGTTTCTGATTGCCATGAGGACTTTTGACCGAACCAGGGCGGCGGTGGGTGCAGCCGGGGTAGGATTGGCCAGAGCAGCCCTTGAATATGCCATTGAATATTCCAAGACAAGGGTTCAGTTTGGCCAGCCAATAGCTACTTTTCAGGCTACAGCCTTTAAAATCGCTCAAATGGCGACTGAATTAGAGGCAGCCAGATTGCTGGTCTGGAAAGCAGCCTGGATGGTGGATCAGGGCTTGCCCTGTGGTCTCAATTCAGCTATAGCGAAATGTTTTGGTTCGGACCTGGCTATGAAAGCTTCTCTGGAAGCTCTGCAGATTTTTGGTGGTTATGGTTATATGAAGGATTATCCTATAGAGAAACTGGTCAGAGATGCCAAACTGCTTCAAATTTATGAAGGCACCAATGAAATTCAGAGGCTGGTTATTTCCAGGGAAGTGATCGGCCCGATAATTCAAAAATAAAGGTTTCCTGGTCAGGCAGGTGGCGTCAGGAATCAGCAACTATCAAAATACAGACATTCTGTCTCCTTAGCATTTTTACCCTTCGATTTTATTAAACTAAGGCCAGGATTTCTAACGGGGGAAATTAATCAACAGCAGATTTTTTGCCTCCCTCTTATTGGAGAAATAAAAAAAGGGACCTTTTCAGGTCCCTTCTGTCAATACAAATTAAACCCGGGACTAAAATAATGTCTCTATGTTACTCTTCAATAATTTCAGGAATAATAGCCAGAGTCTCGACACCGGCTCCTTTGCAGATATCCATAACTTCTATAACTTTGCTAAAAGGAACTTTGGCTTCGGCTCTGATAAAAATGGTTTTGTCCTGACGAGCAGCATATAAACGTCGTAATTCTTCCAACAGTAGCCTTAATTCGAGCGGATTCCTCTGTATCTCGACCTGATCGTTTTTCTTAACAGTCAGCACGATAACGTTGGGATCCTGACCACTTTTAGAGTCGGAAGCCTGGACTTCAGGTAACTTGACATCAATTCCCAATTGGACCATGGGTGTGATGACCATGAAAATAATTAACAGAACGAGTAAGACGTCACACAGGGGGACGACATTGGGTTCAGCTTTCGCCATGCTCTCCTCCTTAAATATCTATAGATAAAGATTCTATTTAAAATTTATTTCTTTGTCAAATAGTGTTTGACCGCCTGGTCAAAAAATTTCTTATTTTTCAGCTTCAGTCGGCCCTGGCCGCACTGTCAGGCTTATAATAACGCTCCTTTTTTTCCCGATTATTGCAAGGTCTTCAAAGCCTTGCGGTCATTACTGGTTTTAAAAACCAGCAGGCTGCGACCTGCCCCGGCTGACGAACCATATGAATATCTAACGTCAATCACCGCCCCGGCTAAGAGTGCACCTATTTCGGCTCCCACTCCGATCCGATCATCAACCTCGACAGTAATAACCTTGGTGGCTTTTATTTTATAGCCAAGCGACCGCAGGGCTGCCTCGGCTTTTTTATGGTCAGAAGTAACCAGGTTAAATCGGCCTTTTTCCTGATCCTTTTCAGACTGGACGCAATAAGCTCGGAGATTTATGCCGGCATTAGCCAGCGTGGCCAGAACCCGTCCGAAAATCCCTGGTTCATTAGGGGTAATAACCTGAAGTTCAATCTCTTCTCGGACGACATTCACTTTTTTTCTCCTTCCAAATCTTATCTGGAGCTTTCTGAGAGAACTGAATGGAAAGCAGCGCTTCCAGCTTTTACAAAGGTCAGCTTCAATTAGCAGATATTTTATCAAAACAATTGAAAAAAATGAAGAAATTTTTATTTAAACAGGAGGGCCGGATAAAAACTAACACAAAAAGAGAAAGATTTCTTATTGACAAGAGGAGGTATTTTGTTTTATTCATAAATTAATCAATATTTTGCGGAGGTGCGGGATGTCAGTTAAAAGACTCAAGCTGGTTATCATACCATGTCTTATTTTGCTCTTGGTTGGCGGCGCTTCAGCCGAAGTCAAAAAGATTAAGAGCATGGGGAACTTTACCTTTGTCCGCATAAAAGGAAGCATACCAACACCAGAAGTGATGAAAATGCTGGCTGATCGCTATGCTGGCGACATCAAATATGGATTCGACCAGGCTGGATATGGCGATATTTATCTGGCTTTCATAGAACAGCTAAAAAGTGCCGAATTTGAAGATACCACCTGGAACATTGGAGAGACTGTCAAATGGATGCTCTTTCGTTCTCAGGGGAGAATCAAGGTTACCGGGCCTTTAGAGTGGGCGGGCAAACAACCTTTGGAAGTTTTTTCCGTTAAAGTCAAAAAGGGATTTAAAACCTACACATTTATCATTCCAAAACCCTGCGGCAATATTGCCCTGCGCGACGAGGTGGAAGAAATCCCTGAGGCTGTTTGCAGCCTTAAAGTTTCCCCGACCAAAGTTAATATTAATGATCCAATTACGGTTGACATGAGCGGGAGCCAGTATGCCAGAAGCATGAAGGTCGAAGTCTTTGATAGACAGGGTAATAGAGTCTCCAGTAAGGACCTGACCCCGGAAGCAGCCAGATGGCAAACCAAACTCGATAAGCCGGGCGAATATGTTTTCAGGGGAACAGCCATTAATCTGGCTGATAAACCTTCTTCTAATGTTTGTGAGGGGCGAGTCTACGTTAATTATCCTCCTGTGGCCCGAGTGGTTCCAAACTGTATTAACTGCCGGGAATATGCCGGCCGCCCACTCACCTTCGATGCTTCTGGTTCAGCCGATCAAGATGGGGAAATAATAAGGGTGGTGTTTGAATTAACTGACAGTACCGGCAGGGTAGTAGATACCCTGGCTGCTACTCAAAAGCCATATATCTGGGAAAAGATACTTTATTCACCTGGGGACTATACAATTTCGGTGACAGCTTATGATAATGATGGAGCTGCGTCCGTCGCTACTTCCGATTCCAGGAAGACAATCAGGGTTACCAGGAAGACCCTGTTCATCGCTGCCGAAGCAGGCCCCTTGCTTGCTCATGGATCCTATACAGCTTTTGGCTTTGTCCGGACAGGGATGTTTGTCTGGCTCAGCCCTGACAAAACCAGTCTGACTTTTACCAGTGGCGCGGCTGTTCCGTTTAAGGGTGCTCCATGGAAACCAGTGATAACTGCCAACATTTTAGGCAATGTCCACTTTGGAAAAGTCTTCTTAGGCCTTGGGGCAGGCTTCATGACCAAGGAGAGATCAGATCGCAAGACTGGAGTCGATGCCCTGGGTCAGCTGGGAGTAACGTTATCTAATAACTATCTTTCCATGTGGCAGCTTTATTTTGAATTTCGGGTACCGCTTGGACGTTCATTCTCTGATTGCCACAAGATGGCGGTTGGGCTCAGATATAATTTTTGAGGCTGACTCCTGACCTTTAAAGGAATAGAGGCTAATATTTTTTAGCCATATTGATGCTGGAAATAAAATTGTGGAGTGATCAGCTTATTTTCTTGACATCGGGTCAAGTTTCTTATTTAATTAGAATGTCAGAAAATTTACAGGAGGTGAGCGAATGAAAAATAAAAAGCTCGTAGTTCTGATTTGCTTAGCACTGGTATTCGTTTTGGTTGCACAAGCTTCGGCAGAAGTGAAAAAGATAAAATCCTTAGGCCAGTACACTTTTGTCAGGGTCAGGGGACAGATTCCTACTCCGGAAGTTATGAAAATGCTCGTTGACCGCTATTCGGCCGATATCAAGATTGGTTTTGAGCAGGCTGGCCTGGGCGAGGTCTATCAGCCATTTATTGATCAGCTAAAAACTGCCCAGTTTGAAGATACAACCTGGAATATTGGCGAAACAGTTCAATGGATGTTGTTCAGGTCTCAAGGGAAAGTTAAGGTTTCAGGCCCTCTAGAATGGGCAGGGAAAAAGCCAGTAGAGACTTTCACCGTTAAGGTGAAAGTTGGTTTTAAGACTTATACCTTTATGATTCCCAAGCCATGCGGAAATATTGCTTATGTTGGAATGGTGGAAGAAATCCCTGAAGCTATCTGCAACCTCAAGGTTACCCCGGCTAAAGCCAATATCAATGATCCAATTACCGTTGATATGAGCGGCAGCCAGTATGCCAAGAGCCTCAAGGTTGAAGTTCTGGATAAACAGGGTAACAAAGTGACCAGCAAAGACTTAAGTCCCGATTCCCCCCGCTGGCAGACCAAGCTGGATAAACCAGGCGAATATGTTTTTAAGGGTACGGCTATCAATATGGCCGATAAGCCTTCGGCTAATCCCTGCGAAGCCAGAGTTTATATTAATTATCCGCCAGTAGCTGTTGTCGTTCCCAGTTGCACCGATTGCAAGAATTATTATGGGCGTCCGGTTACTTTTGATGCCTCCGGTTCATCCGACCCCGATGGTCAGGTAACCAAAGTTGCTTTTGAGTTAAGAGATGCCAACGGCCAGGTTGTAGATTCTTATGTTGATACCGACAAGCCATTTACCTGGGAAAAGGCTCTTTACAGTGAAGGTACCTTTACTGTGTCTGCCACCGCTTATGATAATGATGGTGCTGTCTCTGCTGCTACTGGTGATTCCAGCAAGAGTTTTACCGTGACCAGAAAGAAACTCTTTGGGCTGATTGAATTTGGACCGATGCTGGCCCACGGCGGAGATGAATATGACCTGCCGGACTATGTCGGCTACGTATTTATCAGACCTGGCTTATTTACCTGGCTTAATCCGGATAAAGTCAGCTTGACCTTCACCGCCGGTGTTGGAGTTCCTTTGAAGGGTTCTCCCTGGAAAACAACCATTATGGCTGAACTTCTGGCCAACCTGCATCTGGGCAAAGCCTATATTGGAGTTGGCCCCGGCTTTATCACCAAAGAAGTTGATATGCGTAAGGCTGGAGTGGATGCTGTCGGTCAGCTCGGGTTTACAATTTTCGACAATTATCTGAAGATGGGTCAAATCTTCTTCGAATTCAGAGCTCCAATCGGTCGTACTTTTGACAGCCACAAAATGGGTATCGGTTTCAGGTATAACTTCTAATTAGTTCTTGATTATCAGCTGAAAAGGGGCGGTTCGCCGCCCCTTTTTTTTCAGTGGGCCCGGTCAGGTTGTCGGTTGCTTATCGAGAGCAGACTGTTCGCTGACTTCAAAGCGGTATCAGGTATTAAAACTGATAAGACCTGAGTTCCAGGTACTCACCTTTGATGATAAAAGCTAACCAGCAGATAATTACTACATGCCTGCTTCTAACCGGACAGACAGAGGGGGAATAGGATTATAAATTTTGGTAAAAACCTGCTCAATGTTGACTGGAAGAGGTATTGGCTTGGCTTTAACCGCCTGTGTTTTAAATTATTCAGATAGCTTGGTTAATTTCGCCAGTTCCTCATTGTAATACTTACGGTAAAGTATTTCCCACTCCTGAGAGCCTTCTTCAATATGCTTTTTTTGTGAGGTTATTTTTTCTCTGGCTTTGCGGTCAAGCTGATCGTAGAGTTTCATCTCTTCTTCAATCGCTTTAACTATGGTCAGGCGGATTTCATTGGGCTCATCCAGAAATTCTACCAGATCGTTTTTATATAGAGCATTGACTATTAGCTTTGACAGATGATGAATTTTCTCTCTGGACAGGCGGCTCATCAGATGACAATATTCCTTTCTTTGGCCAGTTTAGTTTTAATCATTTTGAACATCGTCTGATACTCTATATTGCCCTTGCGGATTTCGTCTATATGTTTATTCAGAATTTCCCTGACTTCCTGATCAAGCTTATCTTCTTTAAGAAATTCATCCGAGATCAGATTAACTATTTCTTCCAGCACCCGGCTCTTATCTTCGACCAGAATTTTGCCCTCTTTGATCAGGGTTCTTAAAATTGTAAATGATAAATGTTCTATTTGGTTCTTATTTAGCCTCATTCTTTATTTAAAATACAATAGATAGTGGTAAAATTCAAGGACGGCTGTAAAGATTTTTTGAGCCAGATTGATAATATTGACTGATCTTATAGAAAATATTAGTGAGGAGAATGGAAGACCACCTGCGGCTCAAAGAGCTTTTCTTCTGGGTTAAACCTGGCCAGGCCAAGAAGATGATGGCCTTCGGTTAGTACTCTAAAGATAAGGGAAGAGTTCTGGATATTCCGGCCCCGATCGACTTTTACCAGGTTGTGCAGCTGCAGCGGCTGCCCGTGTTGAAAACTCACCTGACTGCTGGCTTCAATCCAGATGGCTGGCTGCCAGCTGAGGGTATAATCAAGTGGAATTAGAAATTGAGAAGTCAATTGGTCGCGATAGAGCTGCTCGATCTGTTCAAGACTATGAGCCTCGGCTTCAGAATAGGGACCGGTCATAACCCGTCTCAGGCTGGAGAGATAAGCACCACAACCAAGCTTCCGGCCAAGCTCATGAGCCAGGCTTCGGATATAGGTCCCGGATGAGCATTCAATCTGGAAAGTTAATACCGGCGGCCTATAATCAAGGATCAAAAAGCTATAGACAGTAACTTTTACCGGCTTCAGTTCCGGCCTCTGGCCTTTTCTGGCCAGCTCGAAGGCCCGCTGACCATTGACCTTTTTAGCTGAAAAAGGCGGCGGGAACTGCTCAATTTCTCCTGTCAGAGTATCGACTGTTTGCTCGATCTTCTCCAGGTCCGGAAATTCCTGGCATTTTTCTCCAACTGGTTTTCCCAGCAAATCATAAGTATCGGTTGCCTGTCCCAGGGTGATCTGGCCGCTATAAATTTTGTCGAGGCTGGATAGGAAGGGGAAAAGCCGGGTAGCCTGTCCGACAGTGATAATCAGAAGGCCGGTGGCCAGAGGGTCAAGAGTGCCGGCATGGCCCAGCCTCTTTTCACCTAAAATTTTTCTCAGCTTGAGGACAGCATCATGAGAAGTCCAGCCGGCTGGCTTGTCAACGATTATTAACCCATCCATCAGGACTGCTGTCTAACCTGCTCGTTAAGTATTCTTTCCACCTCGGCCGGGATGCGATTGTAAAGTTCTTCCAGCTCCCCATAAACAGTGAAACCAGCAGCATTGACATGGCCTCCACCGCCGAATCTTTCAGCCACGAGAGCAGAATTGGCCTGGCCCTTGGACCGCAGGCTTATGCGAAATTCACCGGGGGATATTTCCTTAAAAAAGATGACCATTTCCACCCCTTTAATGGATCTGACCAGCGTAGTCGCATCTTCAATATCGACTTCTTTAAGGCCGAATTCTTCTCTATCTTTGCCAAGCATGGTTATAATGGCAATATTGCCGGCTTCATTTAGCTTCAGGGTGGATAATATTCGGCCCAGAAGCTGGATTTTCGAAGGTGAGTTATTATTGAGTAACTTCTCGGCAACAGCATTCGGACTGGCTCCGGCTTCAACCAGCTTATGGCAAACATAGAATGTCTGGCTGGAGGTATTGGAAAACTGGAAAGAACCGGTATCGGAAAAAATCGCGGAATAAAGATAGGTGGCAATCTCCGAGGTAAGACTTATTCCGAGCGGCTCGATCAACTCATAGGCCATTTCGCCCACAGCCGAAGCGCTGGGATCAATCCAGTTAATGTCTCCGAAAGGAGAATTTGAATAATGATGGTCTATATTTATTTTTGGCAGCGGACCGATTTTAGTCTGGCCCGAGCGAGGGATGTCAGCGCATTCAAGCAGGATAACCAGGTCCAGGCCTTCCGGCTCGATCTTTCCAATCTTGATTCGAGCTGTTTCAGGAAATTCATAAAAGGGGTAGGGCAGGGGATCGTGGCTGACCACCTGAACTTTTTTCCCCAGCAGGTCAAGCATGGCAGCCAGCGCCAGGCTGGTGTAAATGGCATCGCCATCAGGTCTCAGGTGAATGGTAATAGCAATGTGGCTGGAATTAGTAATTGTTCTGGCAATATTAGCTTTTGTTGCTTGGCTCATTTTTTTTAACTGATTCCAGCAAACGGTCAATCTTTTCTTCTTGATCAGCTGAGGTATCAAGAATAAAAATTAGCTCGGGATTATATCTTAAATTTAATCTACTGGCAAGCAGCCGCCGGAAATGAGGAGCCGCCTTTTCCAGCAGCTTTAAGACGGGCTGACGCCTGTCTTGGGGAAAGACCGAAACTGAGATTCTGGCCGTCTTTAAGTCGGCTGGCATTTCTACGCCAGTAACAGTCAAGAAACCAGTCATTTCTGGCAGCTCGTTAATCAGATACAGACTTATTTCCTGCTGAATCAGATGACTGACTCTTTTCGGCCGATAGGATCCTTCTTTTCTCATGGGACCATTTTAATATAAATCAAGCTTATGGCCGGATAGGACCGCATCCGGATAGCTATTTGCTTCCTCAAGAATTTTATCCATAATCTGTCTGACTACTGACCCTTCGCTGTTGACCAGAGCCACAGCAATTCTCGTCCTCTGCCAGCTATCCTGAAAATCAACTTCTGATATTGAAACATTGAACCGGTGCTGGACTCGTCCGATAAAGCTATTAATAAAACGCCTTTTTTCTTTAAGAGAATGGGAATAGGCCAGAAAAAAGTCCAGAGTTAAAACACCGATAGTCATCTGGCTCAAGTTCAGGTCGGCATGACTTTTTCCCGGACGAAAGCCTCAAGAATATCGCCTGCCTGTATATCCTGTGTTTTCTCCAACCCCAGGCCGCACTCCGCATCTCTTTTGACTTCGGTCACGTTGTCCTTAACATGCTTGAGCGAAGAGATTCTGGTCTGGTAAAGCACCTGATTGCCCCTGATGACCCTGACTTCTGCGTTTCTGACCATCTTGCCGTCAATAACCTGACAGCCCAGGACTGTTCCCACCCTGGAAATGTTGAAGATCTTTTTAACCACTGCCCGGCCAAGATAGGTTTCCTTAATTACCGGTTCCAGCATCCCAGCCACAGCCTTTTTAAGATCATCGGTCAGCTGATAAATGATTTTATATAGACGGATTTCAACTTTCTCATTCTTGGCTATTTCCTGTATTTTAGGTGGAACTTTCACATTATAGCCGATGATAATCGCCCCGGAAGCCGAGGCTAAAAGGACATCAGCCTCAGTTACATTTCCAGTTGAAGCTTGCAGAACGTTGATTTTAACCTTATCCGTACTCAATGTAGGTAAAAGATCTCTTAAAACTTCAACCGAGCCGTTGACATCGGCCTTGACAATGACGTTTAGCTCTTTTGTCTGATCTTTTTCAATCTTCTTGAATAAATCTTCCAGAGTTAGAGGAACTTGTTTTTCAGGCGTTTCTTTCCTGGCCCTGGCCATCCTGAATTCCGAGATACGACGCGCAATATCAATGCCAGGCACTACTTGAAAGAAAGTTCCAGCTGGTGGCACATCGTTAAAACCAAGAACTTCTACCGGCACCGAGGGACCAGCCTCTTTCACCGGGCGGCCGAATTCATCAAGAAGAGCCCGCGCTTTGCCGTAGGTGTGGCCACAAATAAAAGCCTCAGCAGGTCTTAGCGTGCCAAGCTGGATAATAACCGTGGCCACAGGGCCTTTCTGGGCATCGAGTCTGGATTCGAGGATAACGCCCTGGGCTGGCACATAAGGGTTGGATTTTAGCTCCAGAATATCGCCAAGGAGCAAGATCATCTCCAGTAGTTCATCAATATTTTTCTTTTCCTTGGCAGATATATCAACGCTGATGGTTTTTCCGCCCCATTCTTCGACGATCAATCCTTCTTTGGCCAGTTGTTGTTTGACTCTTTCCGGATTAGCATCCGGCTTGTCAATTTTATTAATGGCGACGATAATGGGCACATTGGCAGCCTGGGCATGGCTGATAGCTTCTCTGGTCTGAGGCATAACCCCATCGTCAGCCGCCACGACCAGGACAACAATGTCAGTCACCTTAGCACCGCGGGCTCTAAGCTGGGTAAAAGCTTCATGACCAGGAGTATCAATAAAGGTTATATAGCGATTCTTGTATTTAGCCCGGTAAGCACCAATATGCTGGGTTATTCCACCTGCCTCTTTCTCAGTTAAATTTGATGACCTGATAGCGTCCAGCAGGGTAGTTTTCCCATGGTCAACGTGTCCCATAATGGTGACAACCGGTGGCCTGGGCACCAAACTGTCTTTTAATTGAAAGGCTAATTTGCGAATATCTTCTTCCAGCGAGACCATTTCCAGATCGACCTTAATTATGTCTGATATGGCTCGCAGGAGTTTTTCATCTACCAGGTCGGAGGCTGAAACGTCATAACCTCGAACAACCAGGTGATCAACCAGATCTTTTGGCTTAATTTTAAACCGATCGGCCACATCCTTGACTGTCGAACCTTCCTGAATTTGTACCTTCGGTCTCGGTCCGGCTGCCGTTTCTGCTTTAGCTACTTTCTTTTTAGCTGGAACGGCGGATTTAGTTGTAGTTTTATCTTTAGATTTGTCCATCTTCTAAGCCCAGTCTATTCTTGTTTTATGGAAATCTTCCAGCCGACCAGCTTGCTGGCCAGCCTGACATTTATTCCTTTTTTGCCAATAGCTAGAGAGAACTGATCCTTATCAACCCTGGCTTCCATTTCCTTGGTGTCTTTATTGATAATAACTACCCGGTTAACTTTGGCCGGACTCAAAGCTGATTTGGCATACAGAACAGGATCAGGAGACCACTCAATGATATCAATTTTTTCACCATCGAGCTCTTTTAAGATAGAAATTATTCTATTACCCTTAACTCCAATACAAGCGCCAACTGGATCGATATCCCCATCCTGGGTATAAACAGCCACTTTGGCCCTTTCACCGGGCTGTCTGGCAATGTCTTTTATCTTGATAGTTCCAGCCGCAATTTCCGGAATTTCCAGTTCAAGAAGCCGGGATAGAAAGCGAGGCGATGTCCTGCTTAATATGACCTGCGGCCCCCGCGGATTTTTTTGAACCTGAGAGATCAAGGCCTTAACGAGATCTCCAGGTTGGAAATCATCACCCGGTAACTTATCTTTATCCGGAAGAAACGCTTCGGTCCGGCTGATTTCAACCACAATCCCGTTGTTTTCAAAACGACGGGCGATACCAGTCACTATATCACCAACTCTAGGCGCAAATTCTTCATAAACCTTTTCTACCTCAGCATCCCGCACTTTCTGAAAAATAGCCTGTTTGGCAGCCTGAGCAGCTATTCTGCCGAGAGTGTCAGCTGGAAGTTCAATCTCAATTGTTTCCTCCAGCTTGGCGGCTGGATTGTGAAGCAGTGCTTCGTCTAATGAGATTTCTCTGGCCGGATCGATCACTTCCGGCACAACCTTTTTCACCACATAGACTCGTAATTCACTTTTTTCCGGTTTGAATTCAACCTTAATATCTTCACCCTGGTTGAAAAACCTGGCTGCCGCCACGCGCAGCGATTCCTCGATTGCCTTGATAATAACCCTAGGCTCGACACCACGCTCCTTGCTGAGCTGGTTGATAGTATTCCAAACATTAACTTTCATTCGCTAATAAGTCCTCAGGACTATTAAAACAGGTAAAAATTATATCTTAAATAGGCCCTGCTTGCAATTGACGCTGAGAAAATCTTCAGCTGGAAAGTTCACCCTTAAGGCTGTAAGCACCTCCACCGGTAATCACCACCTCGACAAAACCTGGTGACAACTCACGATCAGATGAAAAATTCACCACCTGATAGGCTTCGTTTCTGCCGGTATAGAGGTTTCCCTTTTTACTTCGTCCCAGTGCCAGGACTTTTTGCTTCTGTCCTACTGCTTTTTGATTAAGTTTTAATTGGATTTCTTTCTGCCTCTTCTGCAATTCAATGAGCCGTTCAATTTTAACTTCCTCCGGGACATCATCATTCCATCTGGCCGCTCTGGTTAAAGGGCGGGGTGAATAGCGAAAAGAGAAAATATTGGTAAAGCCAACCTGTTCGACCAGCTCCAGAGTCTGTGCGAAATCATCTTCAGTTTCGCCTGGGAAACCAACTATAATATCTGTGCTCAAGCTGATATCTGGCATGAGGCCTTTCAACCAGCTGATTTTCTCTAAATAATCTTCGCGGGAATAGTTTCTATTCATTCTGGTCAATACCTGACTTGAACCGGACTGCACTGGCAGGTGGAGCTGATGGCAGACTTTTCGGTTAGAGGCCATGGCCACAGCCAGCTCATAGGGAAAATTTTTTGGATGCGAGGTTAGAAAACGGATCCACTCTATTGAGGGGACTTCTGCTATTTTTGCCATTAGTTCGGCCAGCCCGACCCCCGATTCAGGATCATGATAGGAATTAACATTCTGACCCAGGAGCTGAATTTCGACGAAGCCCGACTCGGCTAATTGTCTGACTTCCTCCATAATTGACTTAAGAGGCCGATATTTTTCTCGGCCTCTGGTAAAAGGAACAACGCAGAAGGTGCAAAAATTATTGCAGCCTTCCATTATTGTGACATAGGCAGAGACCTGGCTTTCTCTGGCTACTGGCTTTACAGGCAGTTCAACCCAATCTTTTGTCCAGTTGGTTACAGCGGCCGGTTGCCCTGATAAACCGTTCAGGAGAAGAGGTAACTCATGATAGTGACCGGGCCCCACCACCAGGTCAAGGTAAGGAAATCTGCTCAGCAGCTGTTCCCGGTAAAGTTGAGCCACACAGCCCAGGCAAACAATAACTGAGCTCCGGCTGGTTTTATGGTCTTTAAGACGGCCTAAATAAGAAAAAAGCTTTTCGACTGATTTTTCCCTGACCGCACAGGTATTGATAAGAATAACTTCGCTTTCTTCGGGTGATTCCACCTGTCTGGCACCTGCCTGAAGTAAAATACTTGCCACCTGTTCAGAGTTGTTAAGATTCATCTGACAGCCAAAAGTCTGGATGAAAAATTTCTTACCCTCTAACATTATTCGTCGTCTATCCTCTTATTAGCAGGTTCTTAAAAATATATTATAGCTGAAAAGGTAAGGTTCGGGCCGATCTTTTGGAAGATAGTGGGCAAAAAAGAACAAGATAGGTCCTAGCGGCTGGAAAGGTTTTGCTCCAGTAATTCCCGGGCAATTTGCAGGCTGGCTTCCGTCAGATGGCTACCGGAAATTAATCTGGCAATTTCTTCCGGTCGCTCATTATCTTTCAATTTTTTGACCAGCGTATAGGTCCTGCCTTTTTCTGTTTTCTTTTCAAGGTGGTAATGATGATGAGCGGCTGAGGCAATTTGCGGTAAATGGGTAATGCATATTATCTGGTGGCTTTGAGCCAATTGCTTTAGTTTTCTGGCCAGAAAATCAGCTGTCTGACCGCCAATGCCGGCATCTATTTCATCAAAAATCAAAGTCTTGCCCGGCTCGCTGGCCTGGCCTATGACTTTAAAAGCCAGCATAATCCTCGACAGCTCTCCCCCCGAGGCAATCCGGCGTAGAGGCTTCAGGTCCTCTCCGGGGTTGGGAGAAAGTAAAAATTCCACTTCTTCACTACCCGTATCTCTGATGGTGGATAAATCTCCGAGATCTGGCTGGTGAGATCTGAAATCAACTCTAAAGCGCGCCCGGTTCATAGCCAGTTGGGCCAGTTCTTTGATCAGCAGCTGTTCCAGATCTCTGGCCCGCTTGTGGCGGAGTTCGGATAGCTCCTGCGTAAGACGCCTGTAATCCATAAAGGCCTGCCTGATAGCCCCTTCCAGCTCGGTTTGCTTTTCCTCGCTTTTTTCAAGATTTGTCTTTTCATCCTTAATCTGCTTCAGGTGCTGGAGAACTTCTTCAACAGTTGAGCCATATTTTCTTTTCAGGCGGTCAAGCTGGCTCAGCCGTTCTTCAATCTCTTCCAGCCGGCCAGGCGAAGGAGCATATTTATCCCGAAGCTCAATCAAATTATTAACCAGTTCTTTTAAAAATATACTGAAATCATCCAGCTGGTCACTGGCTGCTTTAAGATCAGGAAAATACGAAGCCAGATCCGTAGTCAGTGTTTCCAGTCTTTTCAAAGCAGTGGTAATAGAATCTTCATTTTCATAAGCCAGATCAATGGCTGTATTTACCAGACCGGCTATTTTTTCAGCATTTTTGAGAATTGATCTTTCCTGGAGGAGCTCTTCTTCTTCACCTGCTGTCAGCCCGGCTTCTTCAATTTCTTTTATCTGAAAATTGATAAAATCCAGCCGCTGAGCGCGGTCCTTTTGTCTGGTCTCCAACTCCAGTTTTTCCCTGAACAATCCTCTGATTTTCTGGGCCGACTGTTTGACCTTTTCTCTGAGTTCAGTGGTCCCTGCCCAGTCATCAAGAAAGCGGAGGTGATTGGTCAAATCCAGTAGAAAAATATGATCATTTTGCCCGTAAATATCTATCAGCCGGTCACCCAGTTCTTTTAACCTTTTTATCGGGATGAGGACTCCGTTGGCATAGGACTTGCTCAATCCCTGGCTGGAAATGGTTCTCTGCAGGGACAGCTGGCGATCATTGTCCAGCTCGATCTCAGGCGGAATCAGTTCACTGCCTTCCAGTTCGAAAATCGCCTCTATCCTGGCTTCATTTTTTCCACTGCGGATAAGATCAGGCGTAGCTTTTTCACCCAGCAAAATTTTGATGGCATCAATGATAATTGACTTGCCGGCACCTGTTTCCCCGGTCAGAATGGTAAAACCCGGCGCCAGCTCCAGCTCAACTTCTTCGATCGTGGCCAGATTTTTTATACGCAGATAACGAAGCATCTTTTGTTCTGTTTTTATTTTAAAATATAAGGAGCCAAAGCCCGCTTGGCATTGATTCTCCCATAACCAGTATAGTCATCTCGACCTGCAGCTTCTACGTCATCCGGAGAATATTTTATCAGCTTCATGATATCGCCGGCTCCCAACCAGGGCTTAGCCGATTTGATCAAAGCAGCCAGCCCGGCTACATGAGGAGCGGCCATCGAGGTCCCGTTGGCGAAAGCATAAGGTAAATAGCCAGGATCAGTCTGGGCCAGGGGAATTGTACTGATAATGCCGACTCCTGGTGCTGACACATCCATTTCTGGCCCATAATTGGAAAAATCAGCTACTTTATCATTGTAGTCAGTGGCCCCGACTGCCAGACAGTAGCTATCGTAGGCGGCGGGATAATAGATCTCCTGACTGCCTTCATTTCCAGCTGCTGCTACCAGCACAATCCCTTTGTTATAAGCATAGCGCAAAGCTTCTTCCAGAAAATCGTCCGGCTCTGGGCCACCGATACTCATATTTATCACTCCAACCTTGGCGTTTCCGTTGGTATAATCTGCAGCCCAGATCAAAGCCTCTATCAGGTCAGAATATTCCCCTTCATCAGAAGCAGAGATCACCTTGCCAGCCAGAAGCCGGCAATTCCAGGCAACACCGGCTATGCCTTCAGAATTATTAGTAGCCGCAGCGATAATCCCAGCTACATGAGTTCCATGCCAGGCATCATCATAGGCATCATCATCGTCATTGACAAAATCCCGTCCATGATCGATGACCTTACTGGCCAGATCAGGGTGGGTGTAATCAATTCCAGTATCAAGGACGGCTATCAGGACATTAGGGTCGCCCTTAACATAATCCCAGGCACCGGTGGCTTTTATATCGGCCTGCGGCTTACCGCTTGGACTGCCTGGAATAAGCAGCTGACCGCCAGGGTTGGATAGAGCATACTGATAGCGAAATAGCTGATCATTAGGGGTGGTGCAGAGATGAAGCTTATAATCCGGGCCAGCGTAGGCGACATCTGGATTGTTTCTGAGAGCAGAAAGGGTATCTTCGACTGATATTCCTTCTTCCAGACGGACCACATAAACGTTAATCTTAGGAATAAGGTGGTAAGATTTAGCCTGATAAGCTTTAAGAATATGATCAGCCGATTGAGTGGTTAGTTCTGACCTGAATTTAACCAGAACCTGGTGAGGCGAATATTTCTCTCCAGAGCCTCCAGTTTGACCAGAACTCATCACCTTTATCCGCCGGGTTGGTTCTCTTAGCTCAAGCAAGCTTCTGGCCGGAGTTAATTTTTGTTGACTTTTATTATGTAAAGTAACTGTTCTTTTATCTTCCTTCTTTTTTTGAGCTGCCAGCTCTGAACTTGATAACCAGAACCCTAAAATCAGAAAAACCATTAAAGCCAGAGCTACTACTGGCCGGTTTTTATTTTTCCTTTTTTTTGACCTGACCACGCTTTCCTCCCTTTCCTGATTAAAAAATATAGAAAACTCCGAGGCTGGCGGCCAGGCCGGATTTGCTGGCAGGATAAAATTCAGCCACCGGAGTCAGGTAAAGTCGATCAGTTAATTTCAGGTGGCAGCCCAGAGTGACAGCCATCAGACTGGAACCTTTGAGGCTTTTATTTTCTTCACCGGACAGATCCTGAATGTTTTCGGTCATCTTGAACGTCCCCCACAGGCCTGAAATTTTAACTTTAATAAAAGGCTCTGCATTTTCATAACCTTCATAGGCGGCAAAAATACCACCTGAGGCTTGAGACCAATCTGGTTCGGCCCTGGCTTCGCCGGGAAAAACAAACCCTTCCATGGCAAATTTCTTTTTAAAACCAAACCAGGTCATAAAATCGGCGGTTAAACCCAGCTTGAAATCTGATTTATAAATAAGTGGCCAATCCGCCGCCAGACCGATAATCAGTCCATTTATCCCACCCGCCTGGTAATCAAGAGTTATCGGCAGTTGATTGAAAACCAGGCCATTTAAATCAGTCTGGCCAAGACCGGCAAACAAAGTAAGGTCAACTGTCCCCCCTAAATTCTTTCCGTGGGCTTCGGCCACCAGATGTAGAGACTTCAGGGTCGAGCTGGTTTCATCTCGTTTTATTCCCCGATTAAAAAAATCAAACCTTAATCCGCAGTCCCAGCTGGCTGCCTGGTTAAGCTCTGATTCACCATAAAGCTCAGTCTGAGTTTCGAAACCTGGCACCAGAAAGACCAACAAGGCCAATGCTGGCCAGAGGAATTTTCTCCCCCTCATCTTTTTTGCTGCCATTTAACCCTCCTGCTAATTAATTGGCGGTCTTTTTCTTTTCCTCGATGGCTTTTATCCGGGCCTGGGCCTTTTTGACCAGTTTGCTATTAGGATAGTCGCTAACTAGCTTGGTAAAATAAGGTAATGCCTGGTCATAGTTTCTCGTCTGAAAATAACTGTCAGCAATATAATAATAAACGGCGTCCATTCTCTTAAATTCAGGGTATTTGTTAATAATTTCAAAGAGTCGGCTGAGAGCCGATCGATAGGCTTTGCTTTTATAATAAAACTCGCCGATTAAGAATTCATGGGTAGCCAGGCGCTGTTCGCAATCTTTAATTTTTTCTTCAGCTAACTTAGCATACTCGCTATTTGGATAATTGGTAATGACTTTTCTGAATTCCTGCAGGGCCTGGACGGTTTTGGTTTGATCACGTCCTGGCTTCATAACGTTTTTATAATAGGTCATAGCAATTTGATACTGGCAGTAAGGGACAGAAGGACTGGTAGGGTAGAGAGCCATAAATTCCCGGTATTCGGCCGAAGCCAGGATAAGATTGGCTTCGTCTCCCTTGCTAAAATAAGCATCAGCAATCAAGAGCTTAGCTCGCTGGGCATAAAAACTTCGAGGAAAAGAGTCAATAACCTGCCTCAGATAAAGAATCCCTTTTTCCATATCTTTTTTAATATATTGCTGGCCAAGATTGAAAAGGTTCTCATCGGAAGAGAGTGTTTCCGATGGCAAATTCTCAATAAGATTTTTGTTTTTATGGCAGGAGACAGAAGGCAGCAAGATGGTGGTCGCTATAAAAATAAAGGCTATCACTCTGGCAGTTAATGTTCTGGTTGTCTTCATCTGAACCTCATTTTCTATTGGCGATTCTCAGGTTGAACTCTCCAGCCACCGTTTTCATTTTCTGGATGGTGGCTACTGGGTCCTGGGCATCATAGATGGAAGAACCACAGATCGCAATATTCATTCCGAGCTCAAAAAGAGTTGAAAGATTGTCTAATTTTACGCCTCCATCAACGGCTATCAAGATGGGTAGTTGACGTTCGGCGATCAACCGGCTTAGCTTTTTTATCTTATGTCTGGTAGCCGGGATAAATTTCTGCCCACCCCAGCCTGGGTTGACAGTCATGACCAGCACAAAATCCAGCTCTTCCAGGACTTCGCCTAATAAATCAACGGGTGTGGCTGGATTAATAGCCAGCCCGGCTTTTCTACCAGCTTCTTTAATCAGCTGCAGCAAGCGATGAACATGGGGAGTGACCTCGAGGTGAAAAGATAACCAGTCAGCCCCAGCCTCTAAAAAACCCGGTATGAGCTTCTCAGGATTGTCCACCATAAGATGGACGTTTAAAGGCAGGTTGGTTTTCTCACGAAGATCTGAGACCAGCTTTTCTCCAAAAGTGATACTGGGCACAAAGTGGCCGTCCATTACATCGACATGGACCATATCAGCCTGGCCCTGTTCGGCCATGGCTACTGCTTCAGCTAAACGAGAAAAATCGGCAGATAAAATTGAAGGAGCAATTAGATACATTTAACGGCTGACCTCCAGATTAATAAGATTTCTTTTTTGAATCGGGTAACCGCCAGGTGGACTTTGCCTGACAATTACCCCTTTTTCCAGACCTGGATAATAAACATGACGAATATCCTCGACCTTGAAACCAGAAGCCTGCAATCTGGGAACCACTCGCTCGGCTTTTCGACCGATCAGGTCGGGCATCAGATATGTTTTCTCCCTTTCTCCCTGGCTGACCAGGAATCCTATAGCTGAATTCCTTTCGAGTACGGTACCAGCTGGCGGATATTGCGCAATTATTCTGCCGGCAGGGTACTGGGGAGTGTGAATCTGAGTCAGAAACCCCCGATTGAGACCTATTTGTCTGAGGGTACCTATGGCCTGTTCGAGGCTCCTCCCTGTCAATTCAGGGACCACCACTGACTCCTGTCCGCTGCTGACGATGACTGAAATCGAACGGTTAACTTTTAAACGTGAGCCAGCAGCCGGATCCTGACTGATAATTCTGCCCTTACCGAATTCATCAGAAAACTGGTGGCCGGCTATATTCAGCCCGAGATCTCTTTTCTGTAGCTCTGTCCTGGCTTCTTCCACTGTTTTACCGGTGATGTTAGGCACATAAACCAGCTCATCACTGAGGATAATCTGAGAGGAAATAACTGCCCCGGCAAAGAAGAAAATCAGAATGATAAGGAGAAAATTAATCAGGTCGAGATACCACCGAGAGTATTTTTTGCCCATAGGCTGTTCTGTCTCAAAAAATCTGTCTGGAAATGTGAATTTTTCAAATTTATCTATATCATAGATTGATAACCAAGTAAACAAGCTTAAAGTTGCCTGCTGTCTTAAATCCATGATTGAGGCCAGGATAAAATATGTTTATAATAGAAAACTAAAAATATGAATATGATTGAAATTGGATTGAATGATAGCCATGATTCAGGTTGACTGAAAAATCAGAAACAAAGAAAGGAGAATTAGATGAAAACATTCTCGGATTTTAGAAGCGATACAGTGACGAAACCGACAGAAGAAATGCGGCGGGCTATGGCGGAAGCCGAGGTGGGCGATGATGTTTTAGGAGATGACCCGACGGTCCAGAAACTGGAAGCACTGGCTGCTTCCATTATGGGAAAGGAAGCAGCTTTGTTTGTGCCCTCGGGGACAATGGGCAATTCCATCGGAGTCAAGATGTGGACGCGCGAGCTGCAGGAGGTGATAGTCGAAGAAAAGTGCCACATTTATAATATGGAATCGACTCATATGACCTTTATCTCACGGGTAACACCGCGGCCTTTGCCTTCCAAACGTGGTGCGCTCGATCCGGAACTGGTCAGGTCAAATATTCGGTTGGCTTCAGTCCAGACACCTCAGACTTCACTCATCTGCCTGGAAAATACACATAATAACTGGGGAGGGGCAGTTATTCCTCTGGAAACCTTCCAGGAAATGAGAAAAGTGGCTGACGAATATGGTCTGAAAATCCATCTGGACGGAGCCAGAATTTTTAATGCCAGTCTGGCCTCTGGCGTTCCAGTTAAAGAATATGCGCGCTACTGCGATTCGGTGATGTTTTGCCTGAGTAAAGGTCTCTCCTCTCCAGTTGGTTCTATGCTGGTGTCTGATCGGGCCATGATTGATTATGCCCGCCGCTTGAGAAAAGTTCTGGGAGGCGGAATGAGACAGGCAGGGGTGCTGGCTGCCTGTGGATTGATTTCTCTGACCAAAATGATAGACCGTTTGAAAGAAGACCACGTGCGGGCCAGAAGACTGGCGGAGGCTATTTATGATCTGCCAGGAATAACCCTCAACCCGGCCGAAGTTGAAACCAATATAATTGTTTTCTATTTTAATCACCCGAAAATAACCATACCCGAATTACTGAATAAATTAAAAGAAAAAGGCATTCTGGCTCTGGGTGTTTTTGGCGGCGTTCGTCTCGTCACCCACAAGGATGTAGATGACGAAGACGTCGAACGGGCAATCAAAACCTTTCGAGAAATTCTGGCCAGCTGATTTAAGATAAGTAACATTAGAAGGAGATTAGAATGGATAAAAAGAATCTGGCTATCATCGGTGGAGGTCCTGGCGGCTACCTGGCTGCTCTCCGGGCCGCCCAGCTTGGCTTGAGCGTGGTTCTCTTCGAGCAGGAAAGGGTAGGAGGGATTTGCATCAATGTTGGTTGTATTCCTACCAAGTATCTTCTCCATCAGACAGCCAGCTTCTCTCAGCTGAGGGCCAATAAAAACCTTGATGGTCCAACCGGCGAGCTACAGCTTAACTGGCAGAAAGTTCAGGAAGGAAGACAGGGAGTGGTGGACCGCCTGGTTAAAGGGCTGGAATTTTTGCTCAGCAAAAATAAGGTCGAGGTAATCAAAGGCAAGGCCAGATTGACTTCTCCCGGTGAAGTGACCGCCTGGACATCAGGTGGAGAAATAAAATTTCAGGCTGATAAAATTATTTTAGCCGCCGGAAGCCGGCCAGCGGATTTTCCTTTTTTGAGATTCAATGGCCGGGAGGTTATCTCCAGCACAGAAGCCCTATCGCTACCAGAAATCCCCAAGAAGCTGCTGGTGGTTGGGGCTGGGGCCATCGGATTGGAATTGGGCTCAGTTTATAGGCGCTTGGGCACGGAGGTTACCATTCTGGAAATTATGCCCTCCATTCTTCCGGGTACTGATCTGGTTACTGCCCAGAGATTAGAAAGAATTTTGAAGAAACAAGGCCTGAAGATCTATTTGCAAATGAAAATAGAATCAGCTGAGGTATCATCTGGCCAGGTCAGCCTCAAGGGACTATCTCTTCTTGATAACAAGCCTTTCGAATTTACAGCTGATAAAGTTTTGATCGCTGCTGGGCGGAGGCCGAACATTGAGGATCTGGTCTGGGATGAGAATTTACTGGCCAGGCAAAAAGGAAATTTCCTGGAAGTTAACAGCCAGGGCGAAACCTCTATTCCCGGGGTATATGCCATTGGAGACCTGACAGGCGGTAAGCTTCTGGCTCATAAAGCTTACCATGACGGGCGGGTAGCAGCCGAGGCAGCGGCCGGACTCAACAGCCAGCTTGATTATAAAGCTCTACCCTCAGCTATTTTTACCGAGCCTGAACTGGCTACAGTTGGTTTATCTCAGGCTGAGGCAGAGGCTCGTGGACTGGCCATTAAGATAGGAGAATTTCCTTTGCAGGCCAATGGGCGAGCCCTGACTATAGATAGCCCCGACGGTCTGGTCAGGATTGTAGCCAGCCAGACTGATGACGAAATCCTGGGGGCCCATCTCTTGGCCCCTCATGCCAGTGAAATGCTGCCGATTCTGACCATGGCTGTCTCCCACCGGTTTAAGATCAAGGATCTTGATTCTATAATCTACATTCACCCGACATTATCCGAGGCTATTCCTGAGGCTGCTCTGAAAGCCAATAAAGAAGCACTTCATGTTCTTAATAGCTGAGTTTATTCTTCCGGCTTACCCTGGCTGCCTGTCCGGCTCGGGCCAGGATAAACAGCCCTCAGGCTTCTTTTCTTGATTGCTCGGGCTGGTTATTTTTGACCAATTTATCTTTCCACCAGCTTTCCGTCAGTTGGTGTATCTCTTCATCGAATTTGACCATCTTTTCATAATATTGCGGATCTTCCAGCGCCAGACGGGCATTTTCATCTTCGGGTTTAACCTCCGGGGTCATTACTTTTTCTCTAAAATATTTGTAGTTATCTCTGATTGAACAGGGCGCGAAGAAATTGCCTGGCGGGTTGCTTAGATATCCGTACTCCATCTGCCATTGCCGACCGCGTTTGAAGAAATCACTCCACAGAGCTTCGTCTATGGTTTTACCCTGTTTATAAAGATCATAAAGGTTATCCACATAGTAGGGGACAAAAGCACAGGGCGTAATATTACCATTCCAGTCAACATAGAAATAGCCGCTGGGACGACCATAGGCAATGCAGCCGCGGCTGGCTGCCCCGCTGTTCCAGAAATCACCAATGAAATATCCTCGTTTGAAGAGCATGTCTTCCCATTTGGCCAGAAGTTTTACCCGGTCTTCAGGGGAGATAACCAGATCCATCGTATCCTTGGCTCGACCGATGGGCATCAAATGGAACATCCACATATAAGTGGCACCAATTTCATCAAACCAGTATTCATAAAACCTGTCTTCCAGAAGAACAGGCAAATTTTCCTTGGTAGCTGTGATCGAAACACCGAAAGCAATTCCATATTTTTTAAGGTTATCCATGCTCTGAAGTATTTTTTTGAAGACTCCTTTGCCCCGACGGCGGTCAGTCTCCGCTTCATAACCCTCAACTGAAATGGCTGGCGTTATATTGCCTAACTTAATCATTTTCTGGCAGGTAGATTCATCCAGTAAAGTACCGTTGGTATAGACATGGAAGAACATATCATTGAACTCTTCAGCCAGAGTTAATAGACCTTTATCGCCGTCTTTCCACATAAACGGCTCGCCGCCGGAAACTACAATAAAAGTCATACCACAAATGTCACGTACTTCTCTGACCAGACGGGCAACCATATCATAGGGGAGTGAAGCCTGTGTTCGGGCATTGCTGGCAGCATAACAACCGATGCAGTTAAGATTACATCTCTGGGTGGGGGAAATGACACATAAACTGGGTGGGTTAATTCCATATTTTTCTCGATATTTCTGAGCTGCTTCCCGGCTGCGACTGGATTCGCCCCATAAACCGCGTCCAAGGGTTTCGGCTACTCTTTTGAGATAGTCTCTGGATATATACCCACGGTCAAGATTTCTGATACCAAGATTGATTAGATTGATGACATATTGGGCTTCCACTGCTGCCAGATATTCAGATTGGGAGCCTTCCGTCATCTCGTAGTCTCTAAGGCTTTTCTTGACCCGGTCGGTAACAACTTTTAAAGCTGCATTCCTTAAAAAGTTTTTATTAGCCAGCATTTTTAAGGTGCCTGTGGCCAGATTGGTCCTTATTCTCGCTTTGATCAAATCTGTTCTCATAATAACCTCCTTACTAATAGCCTAAAAAATTCAATTGACCTCATTGGTTAAAACCTTTAAAACATTGCTGCCACAATTGCGCCGCCAATAAGTTCCGGTTCAACTTTTTGCTTAAAAATCGAATATTCAAGTAGCAGCCCATCCATCATACCAGTCAGCAATAAGGTATAGGTACGGCTATCAACTGGCTTATCTATCTTTTTGCTGGCCAGGACTTCTTCGATAACAGGTTGAATTAAATCGAGTAGTTGCCGGCGTAACTCGACTATATGTTCCATAATCTTGGCATCGCATGGAGCAAGCTTCAAGACCAGAGCTTTAGTTAAATTTTTTTCCCTGGCTCCGAACTGAAGATAGGCTTTAATCAGCTTTTCCAGTTTTTTTTCGGCCGTTTGTTCACTTTTTGCTTCAGTCAGTGCCTGGCTGAGTTCTGCAAAAGCCTCATCCAGAACAGTCTTAAAAATTTCAGCCTTGCCAGCAAAATGATAATAAAGTCCAGCTTGGGTCATATTAAGTTTGGCTGCCAGATCACTCATTGAAGCACCTAAGTAGCCATATTCTGAAAAAAATTCTCTGGCAGTCTGAATAATGTTTTTTTTAGCCTGCTGTCCGGTAACCTTAGCACTTGTAACTCTGGACATTTTTCCACGTTCCCTTTTATAATAACTTACTTACCGTTCGGTAAGTTGCAACTAAAATATAATGCCCGAACATAATTCTGTCAAGCGGGTTTCCGACTTCACCTTGGGACAGCCAGGCCAGAGGCGATAAAAAGTGTTTGACTAACCTTTCCTTTTATTTTAATATCGGCTCTAATTAAAAAAGGAGGTTATTATGGATAAAAAAGTCACAGTAGAAGAACTGCTGGCTAAGGCCCAGCAACCTTCGAAAGATGCTCTCCGGCTGCATCCCTTTTATAGGGGGAAAGTTGGCGTAACTCTGAAGTGCCGGGTGCGCACTTTTCAGGATTTTGCTATCTGGTACACGCCCGGGGTAGCTGCTCCCTGTATGGAGATTAACAAGGACCCGGAAAAGGCCTATGAGATGACGAATAAGGGCAATTTTGTGGCTGTTGTCTCGGATGGAACTCGAGTCCTCGGTCTGGGCGATATTGGGCCGGAGGCCGCCATGCCGGTGATGGAGGGCAAGGCCCTGCTTTATAAATACCTGGGAGGCGTGGATGCTTTTCCTATTTGCCTCAGGGAAAAGGATCCGGACAAAATCATTTATATTGTAAAAGCCCTTCAGCCTACTTTTGGTGGTGTTAATCTCGAAGACATTTCGCATCCGAAATGCTTTCATATCCTTGATACACTGAGAGCTGAATGTGAAATACCGATCTGGCATGATGATCAGCAGGGCACGGCCTGCGTGACTGTTGCCGGCTTGATCAACGCCCTGAAAATTGTCAATAAGAAAATAGAAGAAGTAAAAGTGACGGTCGTCGGCTCCGGAGCAGCAGGCATAGCCATTGCCAGACTGTTGATGGCTGCCGGCGTTAATCCGGAAAACATGCTGGCTGTTGATTCCAAAGGAATTTTGTCCAAAGACCGGGCTGATCGTGAAACCCTGCAGACCAAGTATAAAGAGAAATGGGATCTCTGTTTGAAAACCAATCCGAAAAATAAGCAAGGTGACCTGGCTGAATCTATCAAAGGGGCTGATGTTTTGATCAGTGTTTCTGCTTCAGGACCTGGAGTTATCAAGCCAGAATGGATTAAAACTATGGCCAGGGACGCTATCGTTTTTGCCGAAGCCAATCCAATTCCAGAAATCTGGCCATGGGAAGCAAAAGAAGCAGGAGCCAGAATTGTTGCTACCGGTCGTTCTGATTTTCCCAATCAGGTCAACAATTCTCTTGGTTTCCCTGGTATTTTCCGTGGTACGCTTGATGTCAGAGCCAAAACTATAACCGACGAAATGTGTATCGCCGCAGCCAATGAGCTGGCCAAAGTGGCTGAAGACAATGGAATAAATGAGGAATATATCATCCCGAATATGGACCAGTGGGAAGTTTTTCCCAGAGAAGCAGTGGCTGTTGGACGGAAGGCCATAGAACAGGGCGTAGCTCGTAAAGACATACCAGCCGATGAGCTTTATAAGATGGCTGAAAATACCATTCGGAAGGCCAGAGAAGAAGTTCAACTTTTAATGAAGGAAGGTTTTATAGCCGATCCGGATAAAGCCTAATTCTGTAAATTAAGTTTGAAGTCAGGCCCAGACTGAGAAATCGGTCCGGGCCTTTTTTTAGCAGCAATTATTGGTTGGATTTTTGTGGCCTGCGCTTAGAAAACAGTGAATAGTAATTGGTTCAGAGCCCCCGGCCTGGCCCGGACAGATATTTGACAATAAGAATTATTTATGATAATAATTTAGCGTTCTTCGACGGAAGGTTGAAGGAAGCTAGAAGGTAAGAAATGAGTGGAGATGGAGAAAATTCTCTGCCAGACTTTTTAAGTCCCCCATAGCGATCACAGGCAAAAGTTTTAGGTTTCTTTTTTCCCTGGTAAAAACGAGGAGAGAAAAGGGGAAAAATAAATTTAGGACCGTAATAGATATAGGCCAATAAACTATATAAATCATCAGAAAGGAGGAAACGACAATGAAAAATCTGATGAAGATTTCGGTTCTCGGCCTTCTCGTGGTTTTCCTGTTTACCAGCTGCGCCAAGCAGCCGACTCAACAAATAGATGAGGCTAAAGCGGCAATTGACGCGGTGGTTAAAGCCGGTGGTGACATCTATGCCAAGGATGAGCTGAAAAAGCTCAATGATGATTACAATGCAGCGATGGATGAAGTGAATGCTCAGTCGAAGAAGCTGTTCAAGAAGTATGGCAAAGCAAAAGAAATGCTGGCCAAAGTTAAAGCTGATGCTGATAGCGTTGCCCAGCTGATTCCGGCTAGAAAAGAAGAGGCTAAAAACAATGCTATTAATGCCTTAAATGAAGCCAAGACCGCTTTTGAAAACGCTAAGGCTCTGCTGGACAAGGCTCCCAAAGGCAAAGGCACCAAGGCGGACATTGAAGCTATGAAATCTGACCTGGCCGGCCTGGAAGCTCAATTAGCTGAAGTTCAGGCATCAATTGATAGAGAAGACTATTTTGGTGCCCGTGATAAGGCTGTTTCCATTAAGGAAAAAGCCAATGCCATTTCTGAGCAGGTTAATGCTGCTATTGAAAAGGTAAAGGGAAGAAGATAATCCCATATAGCCGGAATAATTCAGGCAGGAGCAAAGTTGTTTTGTGAAGCTGAGAAGAAAGATTGTAGCTCTCGTCGGCATTATTGAGTTCGGCCTGATATTTTTTACTCCAGGTTGTAAAACCCCACCGGCTCCTTCAGAGGTGGAAGAGGCTCAGTTACAGGAGCAAGCCCTCTGGGGAGCCGGTGTTTCTATTTTTGCCCCCGAAGAGTTTCAAAAATATGAGCGCAATCTGGCTGAAGCCAGAAAAACCCTGGAAAAGGAAGAACTGAAGATTGGCCCCTTTCGCAACTATACCCGGGTTAGAGAAAACTTTCGCCAGGTCATTAAAGAAGGTGAGCAACTCGAAGCCCTTATTAAGACCAGAAAAGCTTCTCTGTCTCAAGAAATAGAATCCAGACAGGAGAGTCTTTACTCCAAATATGAGGTTTTGAATAATCTCAGTCTTCAACTTAATCAGCGGGGTTATTCTCGTCCACATCTGGCCCAGGCCGATATTTTATTTAAAGAAGTTGATCGTTTGCTGGCGGGCCTCCGCTATGAAGAAGCCAGGAATCGGCTGGATGAAATTGCCAGCCTTCTGAACCAGGCAGAAAACATTTTGTGCGAACAATTGAAGCGGTACATGGATCAGGATCAGATAAAGCAGTGGCGCCAGCTGGCTGAAAGAGCTATCGAGAAATCAAAGGCTTCAGGTGAGACTGTCATTGTCATCTCCAAACTGGAAAGGACCCTAACGGTTTACCGGGCTGGCCGACCGATAAAGACATATAAGGTTGGATTAGGTTTTAATGGGCTTAATGACAAGCTGCATGCTGGCGATGATGCTACCCCTGAGGGGGAATATAAGATAATAAAAAAGATTGGTGCCAGTAAATATGGCAAGGGGCTTTTGATAGACTACCCGAATGAAGAAGATATCAAAAAATTCAATGAAGCTAAGAGGAAGGGCTATATTACTTCATCTACCAGGATTGGCGGTTTGATTGAAATCCATGGCGGTGGCAAAGATGGCTTGACCAAAGGCTGTATTGCTCTGGATGATAATGAGATGGATGAGCTGTTTAAGATGATTGCTGTTGGGACGCCAGTTACCATTGTCGGCACCACTGATCCAAACAACAAAATCATTGAGATTTTAAAACCGGTGTAACTGGAAATGAAGAAAAAGGGCTGGAAAATATTACTGACTGTCTGTAGCGTCATTTATGTCGCTACGCTGGCCGTCGTAGTCATAGCCCTTATAAACAATCAGAAAATGATAGGTGAATGGAGGACTATTTATAATTTTGAACCAGACCCAAAATCAAAAATCAGTCCTGAGGCCCAGAACGCTGCTTTAAAGAAAAAAATCAAAAGTTATCAGCCAAAAGGCGTTTATATCATGATCGACTCGGCCGAAAACAAATATTATCTAAAAGAAGGCGATAGGATTTTAAAAGAAGGACTGGTGTCCACGGGCAGTGGAGAAATTCTGGTTGATCCCAGCGGGAAGAGAACGTGGGTTTTTGACACTCCCAAAGGAGAGTTCTTTGTCAAATCAAAAATCCAGAATCCTTATTGGGTCAAGCCTGATTGGGCTTTTATTGAAGAAGGTGAGCCAATTCCCCGAAGAATGGAAGATAGAGTAGAGGGTGGAGTGCTGGGTGATTATGCTCTCGGCTTCGGTAATGGTTACTTTCTTCACGGGACCCTTTATACAAGACTCCTGGGTAGAAATGTCACTCACGGCTGTGTTCGGTTTGGAGATGAGGATCTGGAGGCTGTGTTTAAAGCTTCTAAAATAGGGACAAAAATTTATATCTATTAGACAGGTGTAAACACAGGTTATGGGGAAGATAGTATTCAAGGCTCAGAAGCAAGACAGAAGACGGAAAAAGCTGGTCGTTGTCCTTTGCGCTGGCTTGATTTTTTGCTTTCTGGGCGGACTGCTGCCGTCGGTCTCAGGCCAGGCAAATAAAGCTCAGGCCAGAAACAGCAGTAAAAGTTTAGAACCTGCTCAGCAGAAAGAGAAAGTCCTGCCGAAAGGACACCAGAAGGAGTACAGATCTTCTACAGATTCCAGCGGTGATCATCCTCCGATAAAAGCGATCCTCAAAGAAAATAGATTTCTGGAAGAAGAACTGTCTTTAGCCAGGAATCCGAAGTATTATTTCGTTATTGATATCAAAGACAGGAAGATCGAACTTAGAGCCAGAGGCATGATTCTGAAAAGCTGGACAGCCAGTCAAATTCGGTACTCTGGCAGGCCTGTCCCCCTTAAAGTTACTACCCTCAGTCAAAAGTCTGCCCTTAATCCACCTGAGCGCAGGATGATAAAGCCAGGCGAAGGTGATACTGCGTCCAGACCGGAACCTGTTCCCTCAGGTGATGATAAAAAGGGCAATAGAGACAAGAAGCAGGATAAGACTGCTGCTCAAGAGCCGGCCAGTAGTAGCGAAAATTTTGAATTACAAGCTCTGGAAATAACTGATATGCCTGGTAATTACGAACTGATATTCGATAATGGCCTTGAGATAGCAGTCCGCTCTGAAAATGAGAAGGGCCAAAAATTAAGACGGTTAAAAGAAAATATTTCCTGGTATATCTTTCAGCCAGTAAAGAATCTCTTAAGTAAAAATAAAAACTTAAACCCAAAGATGATTTTGTACTTTGAAGATATGAGACAGGCCCAGGGTATATACTGGGCCTTTATAGACAACATTCAGGGAATTGTCTGGCTACCCTGATTTCAGAGCCATGATGACTCTGCTGACGGGTAACAAAAGAAACATCTCGTTTTCTTTATAAGAATATCATAATAAAAGCTAACATGTTGATAATAAATAAAATAAAGTTTATATAAAAACTTGACAAAAGGGGACTAAATTAATATATTATTAATAAGCTTAATAGCAGTTTAGGAGGATTGAAAATGAGCAAAATAATTGGAATTGACCTCGGGACAACTAACTCTGTTGTGGCAGTCATGGAAGGTGATAAGGTTACGGTCATCCCCAATGAAGAGGGGGGCCGGACGACACCTTCAGTTGTGGCTTTCACGCCAAAGGGAGAGATCCTGGTTGGTCAGGTTGCCAAGCGGCAAAGAGTTACTAATCCTGAGAATACAATTTATTCTATTAAGAGATTTATGGGCCGTCGTTATAGCGAGGTCATGAATGAAATTAAACAGGTCCCCTTTAAAGTGGTTGAATCACCTAACGGGGATGTCAGGGTCCTGGCGCAGGGAAAGGAATATTCTCCGCCTCAGATCTCAGCTTTTATCCTGCAGAAGCTGAAAAAGGCAGCTGAAGATTATCTGGGAGAAAAGATTGAAAAAGCGGTCATTACGGTTCCGGCTTATTTCAATGATGCTCAGAGGAAAGCTACCAAAGACGCAGGAACGATAGCTGGTCTGGATGTGGTGAGAATTATCAACGAGCCAACAGCGGCGGCGTTGGCCTACGGTCTTGATAAGAAAAAAGATGAAATCATAGCTGTCTACGATTTTGGTGGTGGTACCTTTGATATTTCCATTCTGGAAGTTGGTGAAGGGGTGGTTGAAGTCAAGGCGACCAACGGCGATACCCATCTGGGCGGTGATGATATAGATCAGAGAATTCAGGACTGGATTGTCAGCGAATTTAAAAAGGAAAATGGCATAGATCTCAGTCAGGACAAGATGGCTCTCCAGCGGTTAAAAGAAGCAGCAGAGAAGGCTAAAATTGAACTTTCCACTACTATGGAAACTGAGATTAACCTGCCATTTATCACGGCTGATGCCACCGGACCAAAACATCTGTTAATGAAGATGACCAGAGCGAAACTTGAGCAGTTAGCTGAGGATCTGGTTAAACGCTCGATACCGCCGGTCAAGCAGGCCTTGCAGGATGCTGGTCTTAAACCAGAAGACATTAATGAGGTTATCCTGGTTGGTGGTCAGACCAGAATGCCGATGATCCAGCAACTGGTCCGCGATTTCTTTGGCAAAGAGCCTCATAAGGGTGTTAACCCGGATGAGGTAGTGGCGGTTGGCGCGGCCATTCAAGGTGCAGTGCTAAGTGGTGAGGTTAAAGATGTGCTCCTTCTTGATGTTACACCGTTAACCCTTGGTATCGAAACTCTGGGTGGCGTTTTTACCAAGATGATTCCAAGAAATACCACCATCCCAACCAGAAAGAGCGAAATATTCACTACCGCTGCTGATAACCAGACGAGCGTCGAGATTCATGTGTTGCAGGGTGAACGTGATATGGCTGCTTACAACCGCAGCCTGGGCCGCTTCCATCTGGATGGACTCCCACCAGCTCCACGGGGCGTACCCAAAATTGAGGTTACTTTTGATATCGATGCCAATGGCATTCTGAACGTTTCGGCCAAAGACATGGCTACTGGCAAGCAGCAGGCCATAACCATTACCGGACACAGTGGGTTGGATGAAAAAGAAATTGAGAGGATGGTTAAAGAAGCGGAGGCTCATGCCGCCGAAGATAAGCGTCGTCGCGAAATCATTGAAGCCAGAAATCAGGCTGACCAGATGATTTACAGCCTGGAGAAACTCATTCAGGATAACCGTGACAGGATTCCAGCTGATGAAATCAATCGACTGCAGCAGGAAATTGACAATACGAAAAAAGCTCTGGAATCAGAAAATCTGGAAGATATCAAAAGGGCGACTGAATCTTTAGCCCGGGCTTCTCACCGCATAAGCGAAGTCCTTTACAGTCAGGCTGGCGGCGCGCAAGCCGGGCCCCAGGGCCAGGCGGGTGGTAATTATCAGGCCGGCGGCCAGGAGGCAAGTAGCGGACGTGGCGACGGTCGGGGTGAGGATGAAGTCATAGATGCCGAAGTCGTCGATGACGATAAGAAGAACTGAGTAGTTGGGGCTTAGAAGAAGGAAATGCGGGCAGTCCTGCAGTCCGATAAGGGACTAGCAGGGCTGCCTCCAGTTACCGTCCAATTAGCTGGCCTGAGGTCAGCTGAAGGAGAGGGCGGCCATGGCTAAAGATTATTATGAAATCCTCGGAGTACCCAGGACAGCAACGGTAGCTGAGATCAAAAAAGCTTACCGTAAGCTGGCCCGTAAATATCATCCAGATTTAAACCCGGGTGATAAATCGGCTGAGGCCAGGTTCAAAGAGATCCAGGAGGCCTATTCGGTTCTGAGCGATCCCAAAAAGCGTGCCCAGTATGATCAGTTCGGTTTTGTTGGCGATTTTCCACCAGGAGCGGAGGCAGGGTCAGGGGCCGGACCAGGTGGCGCTGGACCGTTTGGCGGTGGTTTTGAGGGTTTTGATTTTTCAGAATATGGCGGTTCTTCCTTTAAGGATTTCTTTGAGAATTTATTTACCAATCAAAGAGAAGAAAAGACTATCGGTCCTCAGAGAGGTGAAGATCTTAATTATTCGATGACCGTTAGCTTTGCTGATGCTATCCATGGACTTCAGACAAAAATTAAAGTTAATCGCCTGATGCCATGTTCTCAGTGCGGTGGTGGTGGCTATATTAGCTCGGGCGGCCAGCAGGTCTGCCCGGATTGCGGTGGTTCAGGTCGGACCTATATGCAGCGGGGGTTCATGAAGTTTACAACTACCTGCCCAACCTGCCACGGGACGGGGAGATTAAGAGGCCAGGTTTGCCCGAGTTGCCGGGGTGAAGGGCGAGTACCTGGTTCCGAGACGATCACTGTTCGGATCCCGAAAGGTGTGGATAGCGGTTCTAAAGTCAGAGTGCCTGGAAAGGGAAATGCCGGAGTTAATGGCGGCCCGGCCGGCGACCTGTACATCAATCTGACTGTCACCGGACACCCATTCTTTGAGCGGGAAGGGGCTGATATTTACGTCAGGGTTCCGGTCACCGTACCCGAAGCGACTCTCGGGGCAAAAATTGAGGTTCCGACCATTTATGGCGAAAAAAAGATAATCAGGATTCCACCCGGCACCAGATCCGGCCAGAAATTCAGGATAAAGGGTGAGGGCGCGCCGGTAATCGGTAGAAATAGCCGTGGTGATATGTATGTTGAGGTCTATATCGTACCACCGTCTTCAGTTGATCAAAGGGTCAGGGAGCTGATGAAAGAACTAGAGAAATACTATGAAGTTAATCCACGGGCTGACCTGGGAAGATAGAGTTTTAGGAATTCCGGGAGAGGAGGCGGAAGATGCCGAGAAGAAAAGAGAAACAGGAAGAAGGAAAACAGAAGCCGCACAAGGGTTATTATCATATCAGCGCAGTGTCCAGAATGTACAATATTCATCCCCAGACCCTGCGGCTTTATGAACGTGAAGGTCTGATTCAACCCTCTCGCAGTGAAGGCAATACTCGCCTTTACACCGAGGAAGATCTAGAACGGTTGGAAGTTATTCTTAATTTAATCCGTGATCTCGGTGTAAATCTGGCCGGGGTAGAAGTGATTTTGAATATGCGCGAAAAGATGAAAGAAATGGAAAAGCAGGTAAATGAGCTCTTGGATTATATCAGGGAAGAGTTTTTCCACGGGCGAGAAGAAGAATTCGAGGCCAGAAGTCGCGGCCTTATTCCCGTTCCTATGGTCAAGCCTATTCCGATGAAGAAGCAGGAAACGGCCAGGAATACTGATAAATAGGTGAATAAAAATAAAAAATAGTTTGATCATTGCGCCAGGAGTATAACCTGGTAAGAGTCGCAGAAAGATATATTCTCAAACTTTGCTGACATCGCCAGTTTATAGCTAAAAAATAGAAAGTCCAGTATTCTTTCTGGAATTAGGAGGGCAATAGTATTACAATAAAAACATCAAAAGTGGGCCAGAGATAAAAAGCCGCAAGCGGCAGGGAAACGTGATTATATGAATTATCAGGACCATTTAGATTCAAGAAACCTGAAGCTTTATCTGGAGGAGATATCTAAAATTCCTCCGATTACGGATGAAGAGGAAAAAGAACTGGCTGAAAGACTGAAAAAGGGGGATCCAGAAGCTATTAAAAGACTCATTGAAGGCAATTTGCGTTTTGTGGTCTCCTATGTAAAGAAGTACCAGGGGATGGGTCTGGACCTGCTTGACCTGATCAATGAGGGAAATTTAGGGCTGATTGAAGCGGCTCACAGGTACGATCCATCGCGTCAGGTTAAATTTATTTCCTATGCTGTCTGGTGGATCAGGCAGGCTATAATTCATGCTCTTTCCCAGTACGCTCATCAGTTCAATGTCCCTCAGAAGACATCTGATAAGATCAGTAGAATGAATCGAGAAATTGAAATACTGAGAAAAGAATTTGGGCGAGAACCTACCAGAGAAGAGATCGCTGGCCGGTTGGGAATGACTCCTGAAGAGGTAGCCGAGCTGGAGTTGATTCAAGAAAAGGGTCTGTCGCTCAGCGACCAACTTGGAGATGAGGACAAACTTTTGCTCGAGGACCGAATATCAGACGAGCTGGCGCCATCAGTAGAATATCAAATTATCAAGAATTCGATTGAACAGCAAATCCGGCAGGCCTTAAATGAGCTGGAGAAGAGAGAAGCAGATGTGCTAAAATTACGCTTCGGGATCGAAGGTGATGATCCCCTGACCTTGCAGGAAATAGGAGACCGTCTGGGTCTAACCAGGGAAAGAATAAGGCAAATTGAGCAAAAGGCTATGGAGAAGCTGGCCAGATCCCAGAAAATTAAACAGCTGAGAGGTTATTTGAATTGAAGGAAGAAAAAATTTGCCCGGTTTGCCAGGGTACAGGCTGGGTTATTGAACAAACCGCAAAGGGGCAGGTGGCCAGGCGCTGTCAGTG
>ERZ795045.196-NODE-196-length-79297-cov-5.736844_pt1 | contig 79297 bp, 53 predicted proteins | sample MGYA00375129_ERZ795045 | MGnify/ENA primary metagenome ERZ795045 (study PRJEB30174, sample SAMN05720166) | activated sludge metagenome | isolation source: anaerobic digester from wastewater treatment plant | place: Japan | collected 2015-05-15 ...
AAATTCACTCTGTAGCACAACAAAACCGCCTTTCAGGGCGTATAGATAAATGAATACGCCCTGGCGGCCTCTTGCCGTGGCGATCAATATATTCCGAAAAGCGAGGGTACCATGAACCGAATCTCCCACGATCCCCATCGGCTCACCACCGAATACGTTTTCAACCGTTTGGAAGCCCTGGAACGCAAAAACCGCCATTTGTGGCGGCTGGGGATTTTCACGTTTTTTTGTTCTGTGACGTTTCTCTCCATCGGCCTCTGCGAAATGTTCGGCATGAACATCATCCCCCGCAAAGCCGTGTACGCGCAATCTTTCCGGGTTCAAGATGCCCGGGGCGTGGTCCGCGCCCAACTCAGCACCGATGCCGATTCCACTCTCCTCACGCTATACGATAAAAGTGGTTTCCACCGCATCGCCTTGTCCGTATACAACAACGAATCCGCGGTGCATGTGTACGACAACCGCGGCATGAGGCGGGGGGTGTTTGGTCTCGCTGAACAAGGCCCCAGCCTGGTCTTCATGAATCCCAATGGTGTGGAACAATCCGGACTCATGACTCGCAAGGATGGGGCCACCGAGCTGATCCTGCGCGACGCCGATCAGAATCCGGTGATCTCCTTCGGGGCGTGTCCCACTTTCCCTGAGGCGTTCCACTACCTGGCCGCGGGCATTCAAACCTGGCAACGTTCAGAAAGCGGCCAGCCGGCCTTCTCCATCCTGGAACGACATCCCGCCGGTCTCAATTGAGGATCTTCCGGCAAAGGCCATACCTTTCCCCCTCTCGGCGCGATCATCCATATCAAACAACATACCCAAAAGCAGAAGTTTCTCCGCGCTTGATTCATGGATAAGGACCAGATAAGAAATACCAAACAATTTCCCCTTCCGCTGGAAAAGGGGGAGGGTGATAGAAACCCCGAAAGGACGAAACTCATTCATTCAACGTCATCGCGTACTTAGTAGGATCGAGTCCATAAGGGATTGGTTGCCGGCATCTCTTCGGAGTACAGGGTCCACTCCATCCCATCCTCTGGCCTCCCTCATCGGACAATCATGCAAACCGGATTCCCCCGATCTGGCTTCTGCCGGTTTAACAAAACGCGATTTGGCATCACAATGGGAAAAAATCTGGCGTTGAATCGTACGCTCCAGGTCCATCCGTCCGGCACGGAATGGTTTTATTTTAGTCTTGATGCAAACATATGTATCCGATCCCTGGTCATCTCGCGCTAGGACTAGTGGGAAGCCGTTTGTCCTCCACTCCTTTGACGCCGGTCCTGCTGGGCACGTTCGTTCCAGACGTGATCGATAAAATTTTGGCGGATGTCATCCCGGTCGCGCCCTATGGTCGGTGTTGGGCCCATACCTTGCTTTCCGTGGCCGTAATTTCGTTCCTGTTTTGGAAATTCGTCAACAAGGAATGGGGATTGGGCTGGGCGGTGGGGCATATTCTGCATTTGTTCGGCGATATCGGCTTCATTCCCTGGTTGTATCCGTTCCTTTCCTACACCTGGCCGCCCGCGCCCAATGTGACGTATGCCACTGCCGGCGCCCTCCTCGAGACACCGGGGGCCATCGCGAACACCCTGCGCTCCTATATCGCCTCCGCCACCGAAACGATTACCACCGCGACGGGGACCATCGTGGTGTCATCGGAGGAGATCGGCTTTTGGGACCGGTTTACGCCGGCGGTCAAGAAAGTGTTTATCCCTGACTTGATCGGGATCGAATTCTTGATGTTGATAGCCGCCGTCTGGGTGTGGAACGTACCCGAAAAAAAATCCAGGACCATGGGCGCGGCCGTGGCCCTATTCTTGTTTCTATACGTATTTCGAATAACCTATAGCCCGACATAAGGCAGAAAAGGTGGTTGGGAGAATTCCCCGAAGCACCAAGCAGACAAAGTCTTGCCGCGTTTTTTTTACTCCAATCGGGGGAGGATCGTTTGAGATTCCGGCATCAAAATCCGGTTTTTCCGGAGCAAAATCTGCTGCGGAGGAGAAGGCTACAACGCGACACGGTTTCTCTTCCGGATTCAACGGGAGTGTATGGTATGAAATCAAGCCGATCCTTGAGTCAATCCCACGTCCTGGTGACCGGCGCGGGGGGGTTCATCGCCTCGCATCTGGTGGAAGCCCTCGTGCCCCTCTGCGGCAAGGTCACCGCTTTGATTCACTACGACGCGCGCCCCCATTGGAGCAACCTGGAATTTCTCCCCCGGGAAACGCTGGACGCCGTCGAGGTGCTGGCGGGCGATGTCACCGACCCGCACTTCATGCGGCAAGCGGTCCGGGGGCGGGACGTGGTGTTTCACCTCGCCGCGCTCATCGCCATTCCCTACTCGTATGTGGCCCCCACCGCCTATTTCCAGACCAACGTACTGGGGACGTTGAATATCCTCGAAGCGTGCCGCCAAGAGGGCGTCGCCCGCATGATCCACACCTCCACCAGTGAATGCTATGGCACCGCCCGCACGGTCCCTATTTCCGAAGACCATCCCCTCCAGGCCCAATCACCGTACTCAGCCTCCAAGATCAGCGCAGACAAGGCGGTCGAAAGCTACTGCCTCTCGTTCGATTTTCCCGGCGTGATTATCCGCCCCTTTAATACCTACGGCCCCCGGCAATCGGCCCGCGCCATCATCCCCACCATCGTCACCCAAATGCTGTCCGCCGCGCCTTGTGTCCGCCTGGGATCATTGACTCCCACGCGCGATCTGACTTATGTCAGCGACACCGTGGCTGGTTTCATTGCCGCAGCCACAGCGGACGGGGTGGAAGGCGAAACGATCAATCTGGGTGTGGGCAAAACCATCGCCATCGGTGATCTGGCCCGGAAAATTTCTGAACTGACGGGGATTCAGAAAGAGATTGTCTCGGAGGAACAGCGCGTGCGGCCGGAAAAAAGCGAGGTCATGCAATTGCTCAGCGACAACCGCAAAGCCCGCGAGTTGTTGCGCTGGAATCCTCAGGTGGAACTGGACGACGGACTGCGAAAGGTGATTAAATTCATCCAGGAACATTCCGATTTCTATAAATCCGGGCATTATACGGTGTAAGATGACCAGCACGCCACGGGGGGGATCCAGCCAAACGAACAGGACTTGCTATCATGCCGCTCTGGAAGATTCCACTCTTTGAACTCGAACTCACCGATGATGATGTCATTGCCGTCCTGCGCCCGCTGCGCAACCGCTGGTTGACCATGGGGGAAGAAACCCAGCGGTTCGAATCGGCCTTCAAGGAAAAAACCGGAGCCCGTCACGCGTTCGCGGTCTCCAGCGGCACGGCGGCGCTCCATCTAGCCTTGCTGGCCTTGGAAATCGGCCCGGGAGATGAAGTCCTGCTGCCCTCGTTCACCTTCGTCGCGTGTGCCAATGTGATCAGGGCGGTGGGGGCGGACCCGGTGTTCGTGGATATTGCCGGGGAAACCGACTGGACGATTTCTCCCGAAGACCTGGAGGCCAAAATCACGCCCCGCTCCCGCGCGGTCATGGTGGTTCATTACGCCGGCTTTCCCTGCCACATGGAGGCCATCCTCGCCACCGCCCGCCGGCACAACCTGGCAGTCATCGAGGATTGCGCTCATGCCGTGATCTCCAAGCAAGACGGCATCACCTGCGGCTGTTTCGGCGATGCGGGTTGTTTCAGCTTCTTCAGCAATAAAAATATGACCACCGGCGAAGGCGGGATGATCACCACCCAGCAGGATGCCCTCGCCGAACGTCTGCGCCTGTTGCGTTCGCATGGCATGACCTCTCTCACCTTGGACCGCTATCAAGGCCGGGCCAATTCGTACGATGTCCACACCATCGGACTCAACTACCGCATCGATGAAATCCGCAGCGCTCTGGGACGCAGCCAATTGGAACGGTTGACCCGGAATCTCGAAATCCGCAACGAAATCTACCAAACCTATGTCGAATACCTCGCGCCTCTCGATGAAATCACGATTCCTTTTCTGGACCGCCTGGAAGACGTGACCGGCTATCATATCTTCCCCATCGCCCTGATGGAGGGAATCAACCGGAATCAATTCATCCACGCCTTGAAGGAAGAAGGCATTCAAACCTCCATCCACTATCCCCCCATCCACCGCTTTCAGGTCTACCAGGAGTACCTGGACGGGGAAGATTGCCAATGCCCCATTACCGAATCCATTTCCGCGCGCCAGGTCACCCTGCCTTTTTATCCTGGAATGAACGCGAAAGACATTCAGACCGTCTGCGAGGCGGTCATCCGCCACGCGCGGCTATAACCTGTTGATAGACCTGGACAGTCCGCTCCGCCATGCGCTTCACCGGAAACTGCTTGACCCGCTCCAGGCCGGCTCTCCGCAACCGTTGATATTCGCCGGGATTGTCCAACAGCCGCCGCACCGGTTGAACAAACGCCCCGGGGCCTTCACGGGGGTCCGCCATCAATGCCGCATCACCCGCCGTCTCCCCTAACGCTCCCCTCGACGAGCAAACCACCGGCACACCGGCGGCCATCGCCTCCAAAACAGGAAATCCGAATCCTTCATCCCAGGAGGGAAACACCAACACTTCGGCGGCGGCATAAATCAATCGCAACACTTCCTCCGGCGCGTATTCCACCAAGAGCACATCCGCCTCCGCGAATCCCGGATCATCCAGCCAGCGCGCCACCCGCAATCCCAGTTCCTCCGCTTGCCGCAAGATCGCCTGCCCCTGATACCCGGCCGTCCCCGTAAGCACCAACCGCAGATGGGGGAAATTCCCCTGCTTCAGAGCGGAGAGGCAAACAAACAAGGCCGGGATGTTCTTCCGGGGATTGATCTCGCCGCTCCATAACAGGTAGGGGCCATCGATCGCGAGCACATCCCGCCGCGTAGCCGCCTTCTCCTCCTCGGAAATCGGCGCGAAACCGCCGTCGATGCCATGCGGCACTACCCACACGCGGCCTTCCAGCGCCGGCCGCAGACGGAGCACTGCCTCGCGGACTGCTCCGCTGGGCGTGATCACCCCGTCCGCGCCCTGGAGGCTCCGCCGGATCTGGGATTGAAAAGGCCGCGACCGCCGCGGATACCATTCCGGATGCTCCAACAGGCTCAAGTCATGTACGGTCACTACGGCGGGAACCGACATCCGCGCGGGCAAGACGTTGGCCGGGCCGTGGACCAGGCCGATCCCCCCGATCCAGCGGTCCACCCGCGGCCGTTCCATCCACTTCCAGAGCCGCATCAACACACCGTACGGCAAGGGAATCCGGTGAACTTGAACCTCCACACCCAATTCCTGAACCGCCCGAACCGAAGACCGCCAATGGCCCCCGAAAGGAAAAATGGAGAGGAAAATACCCACCCGCCCTATTTCGGCACACAAAGCCAGCTGGCGCAATAATATCGCGGTGGAACGGCCGATTCCGGTCCGGGGCGGCAGAAGGCTGTGCCCCTCCATCAAGAGATCGATCTTCGCATTCATCGCCACGCTGGACACCCGTATGCTCCCCCCATGCTGGAGACCTATAGGTTATTGTGGGGATTATAAGCCAAACTCCCCTGGGGCCAATTGCCTTGCGAAGCTTCTTCCCTCCCGGATGGTGTGAACTCGGCGCAATGATGCGCGTCTCCCCCCGGGGCGGGTTCATTGTTGTAGCCTATGGTCTGATGACCTTTTTCTTGCACGGTCATAAATGTGGCGGCAGTTTCAGAAATAAAATAAATATAAATCCGCGCTTCACCAAAGATCCGAACTTTCTCCGAGAAAGGAGACAAGGAACTATTTAATATTTACCCAAAGACCGATCTTTCTCTGTACTTGATTCGTAGTAAGCGTAAGGATGGGAACATTAAGTGATGCATTTCCCTCTCGGGAATGGATCGGGGTAAAGGAATTTTTTTAGGATTAAATTTGGTTTCCGCCCTCATCCCGGAGTGATGGGAATCGATTTAACCTGGTCAGCTACGCACTGCCCGGATGAATCACATTGCATTCTCTTTATCGTGTTCTTGCGGAAATTCAATCGAGGAGGTTTCTAACCGTGCAATATCTTTTCTTTTTCTTATCCCCCCTTCTCCTTTTCTCACATGCCCTGTGCCAATCAAGCCAAGCCGGCGAAATCCCTCTCGTCTTCCCCGGGGAAGAATGGCAGACTCTGGATCCGGCCGCGGCCGGTCTCGATGCCGAAAAGCTGGATGCCTTGCGGGATCTGGTGGGCGGGCGCGGCTGTGTAGTCCGGTATGGGTATATGGTCTATGCCTGGGGGGATCCAGCCTTCAGCGAAGATGTGGCCTCCGCCTTCAAACCCGTTTTAAGCACCCTACTGTGTTTCGCGTTGCAGGAGGGGAAACTCGCCAGCCCCGATGAGCCGGTCGCAAAATGGGAACCGCGGCTGAAGGAAATCAACCAAGGCAAGGACGCGGCCATAACCTGGCGGCATCTCGCCTCACAAACCGCCGCCTATGGCTGGGCGGAACCTCCGGGCACGGCGTGGGCGTATAACGATTTCGCTCTCGCACTCTATTACGATACGCTGATGGACAAGGTGTTTCAGCAGCCCGGCACGGAGGTGCTTACGCAATACATCGCCCAGCCTCTCCAGTTTCAGGATTCCTACACCTTCGACGCGTTCGGCCCCCAAAACCGTCCCGGCCGCCTGGCGCTGTCGGTCCGCGATTTCGCCCGTTACGGCCTCTGGATACTCAATCGGGGCCATTGGCGCGGTCAGCAAATTCTGGAAAAAAAATACATCGATCTCATGCTCCACAACCCGGTTCCCGTGGACACGCCGCCCATCAGCGGCCGCGAAGCCGATATGCTTCCCGGCCAACGTTCCATCGGCGGAGGCAAAAACATCACGCCGATCGGCCCCGGCTTTTACAGTTTCAACTGGTGGTTGAACAAAACTGACAAGCAAGGCCGCCGCTTGTTTCCCGCCGCGCCGCCCGATACCTTCGTGGCCAGCGGCCACGGCGGCAAGCGGGCGGTCTGGATTTTCCCCAGCCTGGATTTAGTTGTCTCCTGGAACGATACGTCTGTTGAGGATCACGACGACTCCCCCGGCAATCCGGACACCCAGACCAACCGAGCCGTGCGGCTCATCGTGGATTCCGTAAAGAAACCTTATCCCCCCAGCCCGGTAATCCGCGAGGTCTCCTGGGCGCCCGTCTCCTCGATCATCCGCTTGGCCACCGGCAGCGACAACTGGCCCCTCACTTGGGCGGATGATGGCGGACTTTACACCGCTTACGGGGATGGCAACGGATTCGAACCCTTCCTCTCCGAAAAACTGAGTCTCGGTTTCGCCCGCGTGTCCGGTATTCCTCCGGAGATCCAGGGAACCAATATCCGGTCCGAAACCGGCGAACAACGTGGCGATGGGCCGCGGGGCAAAAAAGCCAGCGGCCTGCTGATGATGGACGGGATCTTGTACCTCTGGGCGCGCAACGCCGGCAATGCGCAATTGGCCTGGTCGGACGATCACGCGCGGACCTGGCAATGGTGCGATTGGCGCTTCACCGAAAGTTTCGGTTGTCCCACGTTTTTGAATTATGGCAAAAACTACGACGGCGCGCGGGATGAGTATGTCTACATCTACTCGCCGGAGAGCGGCAGCGCCTACGAAGCCGCGGACCGCATGGTGATGGCCCGCGTCCCCAAGGACCGCCTGCGGGACCGGTCCGCCTATGAGTTCTTCCAACGTCTCGATGAAAACGGCCATCCAGTCTGGACTGCAGACATCCGCAAACGCGGCGGTGTCTTTGAACATTACCGCCGCTGCTACCGCTCCGGAATCAGTTACAATCCTGCTTTAAAACGCTACTTATGGTGCCAGATCCTCCCAGGCGAAAACCCCCGGTTCGAAGGCGGCTTCGCCATCTTCGACGCTCCCGAACCCTGGGGCCCCTGGACCACGGCCTATTTCACCGAGTTATGGGATACCGGCCCCGGCGAAACCGGCTCGTTTCCCCCGAAATGGATGAGCCACGACGGCCGCTCCGCCTGGCTGGTTTTCTCCGGCAATGATTGCTTCTCCGCCCGGCAGGCCTTCTTCACCCTCACGGATGATCGATCCGGGCAGACCGGAAAGGCAGCCAAGATATCGATTCAGGATGGAAGCTGGCACTTGAACGGATCCATCACCTATCCGGGAACGCCGGCCGAAGGGCTGCTGATGAACGTCCGCATGGTCAATTCGACCTTCGAAGACAAAAACAAGCCCGATTTCGATCCCGATAAAAATACGAACCAGTTTATTCAGCAAATCCCCGATTACGCCGCGCACGGGGTTCGTGCGTTTACCCTCAACCTCCAGGGCGGCATGCCGGGCTACGAAGGCGCGGTCAATTCCGCGTTTCATCCGGATGGAACGCTGGACGAAACGTATCTTCAACGAGTCAAACGGGTAATCGACGCCTGCGGCCGCCACGGCTGCGCGGTGATCCTGGGATGCTTCTATCAGCGCCAAGACCAGATTCTCCGCGACGAGGCCGCTGTCCGCCGGGCAGTGATGGAAACCGTAAACTGGCTCCGCTCCCAAGGTTTCACGCACGTCCTGCTGGAAATCGCCAACGAGTTCCCCCACAGCGGCTTTGATCACGCGATTCTTCAATCACCGGAAGGAGAGGCGGAACTGATCCGCCTGGCGAAACAAACTTGGCCGGCGTTGCTGGTTTCGACCAGCGGCATCGGCGATGGAAGATTTCCGGAAGCCGTAGCGGAGGCGGCGGATTTCATCCTGATCCATTTCAACGGCGTGTCTCTTGATGAAATCCCTCCACGCGTTCAAGCCCTGAAAAAGTACGGCAAGCCGATCGTCTGCAACGAGGATGACAAGACCGGGGAAGAGGCGGCGCGGGCGGCGGAATTATCCGTCCAAAATGGCGCGTCGTGGGGTTTCATGCACAAGGAATGGAACCAATATGTTCCCTTCGCATTCCACGGCGCGGCGGACGATCCCGCCGTGTACACGAAGATGAAGGAATTGACGGCGCGTTGAGGGAGATTATGAGGGAGATTATTTGAAATCCTCGAACGGCGTAAACAACACACTCACCGATTCGCCGTTGTGAATGCGGCGGATGGCCTTGGCAAACATCTTGCCCACCGACAACACCTTGATCTTGTCAATCTTTTTGGGGCCTTCGACCGGGATGGTGTTGGTAACAATCACTTCGCTGATGTTGGATTTCTGAATCCGCTCCACGGCGTCGCCGCACAGCACCGGGTGCACCACGCTGGCGCGGATGTCGGTCACGCCTTGCTCTTCCAGCGTCTCCGCCGTGTTGATCAGCGATCCGCCGGTGCTGATCTCATCGTCGAAGATGATCGCCCGCTTCCCCTTCACATCCCCGATGATGTGCTTGACCACCGCCGTGTCCTTGTTGCCGATGCGCCGTTTGTCGACGATGGCCAACGGCAGGTTCAGCAGCCGGGCATACTTTTCCGCCCGCTTGGCGCTGCCCGCGTCGGGCGCGACCACCACCGAGTTGGAGATGTCCGTGTTCTTGAAATAATCCACCAGCACGGGCGTGGCCAGCAGGTGATCGGTGGGAATACGGAAAAACCCCTGAATCTGGAACGAGTGCAGGTTCATGGTCAACACCCGGTCCGCCCCCGCGGCCTCGATCAGATCCACCATCAGCCGGGCGGCGATGGAAATCCGGGGCTGGTCTTTCTTGTCGGAACGGACATAGGGAAAATAGGGCAGCACGGCGGTGACCCGCGCGGCCGAGGCATGCTTCATGGCGTCGATCATCAAGAGCAATTCCATGATGCGGGTATTCACCGGCGAGGTGGACGTTTGAATGATGAACACGTCGCATTCGCGCACGTTTTCCCCGATCCGCACGAACAGGTTTTCGTTCTTGAATTCAATAATTTCCACCTTTCCGAGCGGGATGTCCATGTACGAACAAATCTCTTCCGCCAAGGGGCGGTTGGACAACCCGGAGAAGACTTTCAATGTCCTGCCTCCATTGCCTCGCACGATTGTCTTCCTTCCCAATAGTTCATAGACCGAATCGCACCCCCTCGGGCGCTTCTCCGCACGGACGGGTTTCTGATTGGCAAAATTGTTTCACGTTACGGATTGGCCGCCGCGTCCGCGGATTCCAGTTTCTCATACGCCGCCCGCGCGACGATCAGTTCTTCGTTTGTGGGAACCACCCACACAGCCACCGAAGCCTCCGGGGCGGTTAGATCCATTTCTGTGGCAGAACAGGCCGCGTTTTTCTGGGGATCAAGGCGGATGCCCAAATGCTCCAATCCCCGGCAGACCTCCTCCCGCACCCGCACCCCGCGCTCGCCGATGCCCCCGGCAAAGGCCAGCGCGTCCACGCGGCCCAACACCGCCGTGTATGCGCCGATATATTTCTTTATATGGTAGCAAAACGATTGAAACGCAAGGGCCGCGTCCGGATTCCCCGCGTCCATCGCCGCCTCGATATCCCGCATGTCTTCCGACACCCCCGACAGGCCCAACAGCCCGCTCTTGCGGGTCAATTCCTCCACCATTGCGTCAATGGTATACCCTTCTTCCCGCATCAAAAACAGCACCGCGAAGGGATCAAAATCCCCGATCCGCGAGCCATGAAAAATCCCCGTCTGGGGCGTGAACCCCAAGGATGTATCCATGGATTTCCCCCCGGCGATGGCGCACAGCGACGAACTCCCGCCCAGATGGCAGGTGATGAGGTTGAGCGCTTCCTTGGGCCGGTTCATGAGCTGGGGCAGGCGTTCGGAAATATAGCGGTGCGACGCGCCATGAAATCCATAGCGCTGGATCCGGTGCTTTTCCCGCCAAGCCTTGGGGATTGGATACACCCGGGCGTAGTCCGGCATGGTAAGGTGAAAGGCCGGCTCGAACAGGCCGATCAGCGGCGTATCGGGCAAAATCTCCCGGAACAACCGGATAGCCTTGATGTACGGGGGATTGTGCGCGGGCGCCAGGAAAACATAGTCCTGCATGGCTCGCAAGACGGTTTCATCCAGCCACTCACACCCCACGTACCCCTTGGCGATGACGGTCTTGAAAGCCACGCAATCCAGGGCATCCAGGGTGGCAAGGACATGGTCCTTCAATTTCTCCAGGATGAACTCGATGGCCTCGCGATGGCTGGCAAAAGCCTGCTCCACGCTCCCTGGGTGACCGCCATGATTCCAGGCCGCCGTCCCCTTCCCCGAACCGATCCGCTCCACCCGCCCCGATGCGAGGGATTGTTCCCGGGGAAAATCATAGAGGTTGTACTTCAGCGAAGTGCTGCCGACATTGGTAACCAGAATCCGCATATTGAACCTTTCCCTGACCGGAATAACCGGGAATGGGATGGGCTCCCGTCCCCCCGGTACGACCGCCGGCCCCTCATTCTAGGCGAGCCCCCGAATCGCTGTAAACGGCCCGGCCGGTTGATAAAATCCAGCGCTCATTATTTTCAATATCCCGGCGCCGGTTTCTTTGCTCCCCAACCGATTCTTAGTATGATAATCCGTCATGGAACAACCCTCGATCTCTCCACCGGATGATTCAAGAAGCGATAGGGATTTATGGAAGTCGCCGTTCATTAAGACTTCCGCGATCCTCGCGATCGTCATTGCCTTTCTATTCGGTATTTATCTGGAAACCACGGTGGTGTTCAATTTGAATCCCCTGGGATTTACCCATCTCCGCAACAACCTGGGATTGGTGGTCTATTCCTTGATCGCCTTGCTGTTCACTCTTTTTTCCGCCGCCATCCTGTACCGGGCCCTGCAGTTGTCCCGTTGGTCCGCCTACGAATCCCATGTCTTTTACTTGGGCTTGTTGATGGGGCTGCTCTACCTGTTGAACGGAACCGAGTATGTTCTCTTCGGTGAAATCCGGCTGGAAAATCCGGTCCCGTTTTATTTCCTGAAAAACACCTTGATCTTCGCGGTGGTCATCCTGCTCTTCCGCATCATTTTTTGGGAATGGCTCCGCCAGCGGGTTCCCCCTTCCCGGGATGAAAGTCAGGAAGAAGGTTGGGAATGATTCCGCACCCGTTCCAGCATGGCGATGATGATGAAGAACAGCACCGTCTGCGTCAACACGATATACGCGCCAAACGATTCGCTGATGACGGCCAGTATCAAGGCCGCGCTGCCCTCGCATAACGTGATCAGGTGAATGAAAAACACCGCCCGCCGTTGGCTCATGCCCAGCGCCACCAGACGATGCGAAAAATGGTTCTTATCTCCCACGAAAATTGGTTTATGATTGCGCAACCGGATGAAAATGACCGACAGCGTGTCGAATATGGGCACCGCCAGGATCACGAACGGCATCACCACCGCCCACGCGGTCGCGGTTTCAGTCCCATATTGATAATATGTGGCTTGGATGGTGAGGGCGGCCACCGTAAAACCAATAAATAACGAACCCGCGTCACCCATGAAAATCGAGGAAGGATGGAGATTGTACCGGAGAAAACCGGAAATACACCCCGCCAGGGCGAACGACGCCGAGGTCATGAAGATCTGCTTGTTGACCAACTGCGTGGAGATCCCGATCAGAATCAAACAAATCATGGCCACCCCTCCCGAGAGGCCGTCCATGTTGTCCAACAAGTTAAATGAATTGGTAATCAGCACGATCCAGGAAAGCGTGATCAGAAAATTAATGACGGGGTGATTGATAAACAAGGCGATTTGCACGTTGGCGAAATATAAAATCACGGCAGCCAGGGTCTGCGCGATAAGTTTGACGGATGGCTTCAATCCGATCCGGTCATCCACCAGCCCTACCAGGAACAGCAAAGTTCCCCCGCCCAGCAAGCCCAATAATTGCTGGGTCACCCGGCTGGCCCCCGCCGCGTTCCAGGCCAGCAGGTTCAACTGATCGGCCAGCCAACCCGATCCGCGGAAATCTTGCACGAAAATCCACCGCAATACAGCCAGATCAATCCCGACCAAAAGGATAAACGACAAAAAAATCGCCGCTCCCCCCAGCAGGGGTTTGGGATTGTTATGGACCTTCCGTTCACCGGGTTGGTCAAGAAATCCCCATCGGGGAGCGAGAGAACGCATGATGGGCGTGAGAATAACAGAAAATAAAAATCCTTGAAAAAAGAGGAGAAGATAATGATAAAAGCTCATCGCCTTGCACGCTCGATCCCCTTCCCGGAGAGGCCCGCCTCCACCGGCAGGATGCATGTATTCCAAAATACGTCACCGTGAAGTCAAACCGTTCCGTCCCCGTGGAATCCCGACGTTCCGGTCCGCCGGATTCTATGGTCTAACGTCCCCAAGACACCCGTCGGAATATACCCGAAGGACTTTCCACAGACAAGGATGCGCACGGATTCCAGACAAAGGAATTCAATATTAAAATTCGATAGACTCGATAGGATTACAATAGATCCACAGGAGATTCTCGCTGTGCTTTTTGGCATATCTTTTTTGGTACAATCTGTTCAGTGCCTTGATTAAAAATCAACACAATCGGAATTCAATCTCTCGATTTATCATCTTTTTTCAGAAAATGTTACCCAAATCGGGAATTCTCACCTTCTGGTATGCGGATTGCAGAGGTATAATGAAATCTATACCATACTTGATCTGCATCCAGATTTCCCTCATTTCTGACCCAAGCATTCCATTGCGTGACGAAAGAGAGAGAGGCTTATGACAACGCCAAACAATACACCGAATACCAACTCCCTCATCCGGGAACTAGCCGAATTGACCAAATCGGCCCTGTACCGGATCGCTCAATCCATTGGAATTACGGGTAGAAGCTCTATGACCAAGCAGGATCTAGTGGAAGCACTCTCGGATCGCCCGGAGGAAATCAAACCCATTATGGAACAATTCATCAAACCCGAACCGGCCAAGCAAGCGGCGTCGCTGCAAAAGATCCCCTCGGCCGCGCCCAGACCGGAAACTCCGGAGGTTCCCCCCACCCCCTCCACGCAACCGGTTCCCTCCTCGCAAGCCGCCCCGGATTCCCAATCCATCTCTTCCGGAGTGCCCGCGCCTGCGGCTCCCGTGGTGGAGCCGGCCCCGGTCTGGGAAGGAGAGGAAGGTCCTGAACTTCCCAGCCAGTACGGTGTAACCGTCCTGCGCGCCATGCCGCGGGACCCCCATTGGGTTTGCCTGTATTGGGAAATATCGGAAGAAACCCGCAACACCATCCGTTCCGAGGAAGGGGAATGGTTCTTCGATATCGCCGATCCCTGCCTGCGGGTTTATGATGAAAACAACCAACTCGAAAAAGAGATCCCCATTCTTCTGGATGCGTATAATTGGTATTTGAATTTACCCCACAGCAAAACCTACGGTTTCGAACTGGGCCTCAAAGGGCCGGACGGCAAGTTCCGTTCTCTGGCCCGCTCCAACCAGGTGACTTTGCCTCCCCGTGAACCAAGTACGTTGACCGATCAAGAATGGTCCATGGTCAGCGAGGAATTCCAGGAGGTGCTTCAACACGCGGGCGGCTTGGATTTCGCCGCCGGAGGCGGCTCGTCCGCTGGCGTGACCGCCCATGTACTGCGGCAGCGGGCGCGCGTGCCTTGGAACATCACCACCGAACAATGGCCTTCTTCCCAACTCTGGCCCTCTTCGCAGGTCCTCCCCTCGTCCCATACACGACCCAAAAAGTGAAACCGTTTGCCCCCCGCGTGGGACGACAGAATCCGCTGATAACACAAAAATCCCATCTCTCCCGGATGGGATTTTTGTGGTGCCTCCAATCAGTGCGTTCTCTTTCTCCCTTGGGGATGATTGAATCCAATCGAAACTACTTGAAACCCACTCCCGATTCCTCCTTCCTCTGGGCTGGATTGCGGGATTATGTAAAGGGATCCATTTACCCGAATGCACACGGATCACAGTGCTTTATTCGGGATAGGAGTATAGCTGAACAACACTGTTTTCCGCCTACGCCGAAACGCGTTTTGGAATCGTGCTTTATTCGGGACAGGAGTATAGCTGAACAACACGCATGGATAGATGGCACTACGCAACGATTCTTTCTCCCTCGGAGAGATGGCGCCAAACACCACTCCCCCTCCCATCTGGGAGAGCGCCAAACTCCACTCCCTCTCCCACCTGGGAGAGCGCCAAATCCCACTCCCTCTCCCTCTGGGTGAGGGAACAATAGCAACGCCCCGCGCTTTTCAGACTTCCTGGATTCTGAGCAACGTAACAAGGTTCTTCTTGGGAGGACAAGACTCCGGCTGAATCCGGCCTCCCCAATTTACCTAGGCTCCCCAGGAACTTTACCCTCCAGCCTCTCCCCATGACCCTTCCATCCGGGGATTCTATCCCGAATCCCCCAATATGAGTTGAAATTCTCCGCGGTTCTTCTACCATGGATCCCGATGGAGTCTCACACATTTCAACCGAATGGGGAACAATGGGGCCATGAGCGAGAAACCTTTTCTTTCAACCAATTCCGTCACCCGTCGGGGCTTTTTGGCCACCGGGCTGGCCGCGTACTCCACCGCCACGCTTGGCAATGTGTTGGCCGAACCGGTTTCCCCGGACGCCATCGCCGCGGCCAACCTCCTGCCCATCGATCCGGGTTATGTCTCCTCCCTGTATTACGACGACAAGGAAAAGGACGCGCTGAACGATGTGCTCAAGGAAGGATCGCCCTTCCGCTTCTGGGGGCCGGGCACGCCCGTCAAGACCAAGCATTTCGAGGAAGCCTTCGCGCAATACATGGGCGTTCCCTACGCCCTGGCGGTCACTTCGGGCACCGCCGCTCTGGATTGCGCCATGGCGGGGTTGGGCGTCGGGCCAGGAGATGAGGTCATCGTCCCCGCCTACAGCTGGTGGTCCGATTACACCTGCGTGCTGTGCGCCGGCGCGTTGCCGGTCTTTGCGGATATCGACGAAACCTTTAACCTCGACCCCCGCGATTTCGAGCGCAAAATCACCCCGCGCACCAAAGCGGTGCTGGCCGTTCACCTCATGGGCGGCCCGTGTGACCTGGATCCGATCCTCGATATCGCCCGGAAGCACAACATCGCCGTTCTGGAAGACGCTGCCCAGGCGGTCGGCGGCTCGTACAAGGGAAAAAAACTGGGGACATTGGGCGATGTGGGAATTTACAGTTTCCAGATCAACAAAATGATCAGTTCGGGCGAAGGCGGCGCGGTGGTCACTAGCAATCCCATGATTTACGAACGCGCCGTCCGCTACCATGACGTGGGCATCTTCCGCGAAATCTTCGAGAAACGGACCGGTTCCGTCCTGTCCAGCAGCGAAGGCGGCCAAAACTTCCGCCTGAATGAATTCACCGGCGGCGTGCTGGACGCGCAACTGACCAAACTGGACACCATGATCCAAGACCAGCGGCGCAACGCCCAGGCCATCGCCGAGGGAATCCAGGATCTCCCCGGCCTGCACTGGAGAAAGCAACCGGATCCTGACGGAGACATCGGCTACGCGGTCAGTTTCGCAATGAAAAACAAGGAAGCCCGCGACCGGTGTATTAAGGAACTGCGGAAATGGAATGTCCCGGCAGCCACTTTGATCGGTTCCGTATTGCTGCCCATCCAGGAATCGGTCATCAAAAAACAGGCCCGGCATCCGAACTGGCCTTCTTTCAACTCGCCGGAAGGCAAAGCCATCCAGTACGGGCCGGAATGCTGCCGCCAAACTTTGGATGTTTTCGACCGGTTTGTCCTCATCCGCGTCGGCCCGAAATATACCGATGCCATCAACCAGCAAATCATCACCGCCGTCCGCGAGGTCTACCCTAAAGTAGCCTGAGAGAATCCCAGGATTCTGTTGAGTTTTCGGGATGAAGATTTAACCGGATTGCGGGCCTGTCTTTCTAGCGCCCACGGCGCGGCCCGGGCCTAACCCGGAGCGAGAACCCTGCAGGGTGGGCTCAAAGCGCAGCGTAGCCCACCCCAAAAACTTTCTTGCTGCTTTCCCTTCTCGAATTCCGCATCCCTCCCCCCTTCTTGCCTCCTGCGCCCCTTTCAAGGGGCCGCCATTACAACAGCCCAGGGTTTCAACCCTGGGCGCGAAATCCAACCCTGGGCATAATCCAACCCTGGGCCATAATCCACCCCTCGGCACAATACAACCCCGGCCGCCATTCATTTACCCACAAATTAATCCTCTTTTTTTGCGTTTTTTTCTTTATTTATAGAGGCACTTTGCCTGGCACCCGATTTCAATTGGAGATAGAGGACTCTCCCATGCCTGCGCCCGCTCCCGCCTTCGACGTCAAAATCGCCCAAGATCTCACCGCCCTCATTGAGAAACTCAGCCATGAACTGAAAAAACAAGACGACTGGACCGATCCCAAGGTTTTATCTCTTTTCCGCTTGTACCTGTCCGCCATCCGCCAATATTTGGCATTAAAAAAACACGGGCCTGCTTGTGAAAATCCCCACGGGCCCGCCTCCACCAAACAGCAGGTCTCCACCTCACCTGCGGCTAGTCCCAAACCGGCCAATACAAACCACCCACAGATATCCAACCTTGCTCTTTCCCTCTCGAATCTTTCTCGGTCCGCTCCCCAAGAACCTTTCCCCGCCCCCGGGTTGCTAAGGAGCACCCCTGCGCCAACTTCCAGCATCCCCGTTCGCATGCCTCTCTCCCTCACGGCCGCGAAAACATGACGACGTCTCTATATATTTTATTTGACATGATCTAATGCAGTTTGATACCATCAATCGCATGATTTTTTAGCACCCACTCTTGTTGCAAGCCAGGAGGCAATTCACCATGATGAAACATTCCTATTTTTACGTCGCATTGGTTTGCCTTATCGGAATAGGGACCCTGGAAACACAGGCGGGACCTAAGGGAGTCATCGTGGTCCGGCCGTTCGGCCCGGGTGTGTCCATCCAAATCGACGGCGACTTTTCCGATTGGCCTTTGGCAGCCTACGAAAAAGTCTCCGAACAACCCCTTTTCCCGGATGGACAGGACGCCCTGACGACGGACGCGCGAGGGGATTATCTCGTCTACGATCCCGACCGCGTGGGTTTCTTCAACTACCCGCGGGGAGCCGTATCCGAGGATGATCCGAACCTCGATTTCGAAGTCAACACCTACTTTGCCTATGACGATAATTATTTGTATGTCCTCTCCATCTTCGTGGACGACGAAATCGTCGGCGACCGGGATACCTCCGCGTTCGGCAACGCGCCTTATCTCAACGACGGCCAGGAGTTTTTCTTCGACGCCAAAAACGACAGCGACGATTGCATCTCCGATATCGCGTTCCCCAGTATCGACAATGAAGAACCTAACCTGGACGATTTCCAAGTAGGCACGGGGATCAACGACTTACTCGATCCTGTACTCCCGATGGACCAGGGAGGCTGGGGAGCGGTCCAGGGGATCATCCGTTCAGGCAACCGGGACTTGCTGGGCTCAGGTAATTTCAACGACGGGACCTACCAAGCGGCGCTGGCCGCCTCGCCCGGACCGGACATCGCCGCCAAGGCTTACGCCGATCTGCGCGCGGCGGGAGCGCCCAACCCCATGATCGCGCAGAATCCCGGCCTCACCTTCGCCGGTTACGCCTTGGAAACACGGATTCCGTTCCGCGTGGTAGACGGCTTTACCCCGGACCACAATATTGGAATGACGATCTTCTGGCGGGACGTGGATTACAGCAACGGAACCAGCATTCAATTCATCGACTGGGCGCAGAGCACCACCGCGGGCGGCTGTACCACCGCCAGCGCGGAAATCACGGACATCTTTTTCGCTCCAAACTGGGGCTCCTTGGAGTTCAATCCCAACAACCCCCTTGGGGGTACGGCAATCCCCTTATGGGAAATTTTTAAATAACCTCCCATGGATACTCCAGGAACCGGGGCCACCGGATGAATCTCGCGCAAGGTGGATTAAGCACCGAAAATCCAGGTACGATTTATCCGATTGCGGAACATTCTCACCCCGTGCCTGATTCGTGGTTTTACAATGGACTGATACCGAGTAACGACTCCCTCTCTCCCGGGCTGCGGGACAGGAGGAAGGCAGCCCTGAATGGGCAAAGCGCTTCCCTTCTCAGCAATCGAATCCCACCTCATTTTATCCTCCGGACCGCTTCGGGGAGGCCCGGCTCCCTTAAAAGCACCTTATGGGCTTTTTCTTTTTTATCGCGTTTTTTTCCAGAGAAAGCAGCCATCCTCTGTGCTAAGATAGGCTATCCAAAAAATCCGATTGATTCGGACAGGAGGCTCCGCTCATGCCAAAACGATTGGGATGGATCATGCTGGTGGCCGTTGGTTTCACGCTTTCCGCGTATGGCGCGCAAGTCGAGGTCAATTCCGTTACCGGAAAGGAGGATGGAACCTCGCCTTTCAAATACCTGGCGGACGCGGTCGAATTCTTGCGGGGCGATCCCTTCGCGGAAGATAACACGATTACGATCACGAACGACGGGCCTCATTTTCTGGACGAAACGTTGAAAATCGATGTCCAAGTGAAAATCCAGGCCGCCCCCGGCGTGAAACCAGTCATCGTAGGGTTTTTCAGTCAGGCGGCGGACATGATTCTGGATCCGTTTCTGTATGTTCAGATTTCCGATGGCGGGGGCAATTTCCTGATTCAGATCGTTCCCCAAGAGTATTCAACGGTCGAATTGGATGGATTGACGATCATTCCGATGGCCGACGAAACCGAACACCAGCAATTCCGGCAAACCGCGGTCATCTTCGGCAACGTAGATTATTTCGGCAACAAGTCCACTCCGGGCGCCAAACTGATTATCCGGAATTGCACTATCACCAGCAATGACGGCCAGAACCGCCCTTCCCCGGTGACCGGTACCGCCGCCCCCCTGCCGACCGACACCGTTTTCGGAGGCGCGGGGCTGGAGTTGGGCGCCTCGGGTTTTTCCGCTCTGGATGACAACCTGGAACCGGTCCCCGATGCCGATCTGGAAGCCTATAACGTCCTGGTGGAAAACTGCCTGATCACGCATTGCTGGATTTACGGCATCAATATCGCGGCCGAGAAAGTTGTCATCAAAGACACGGATATCCTCTACAACGGCATGCGCGGCATCCAAAATATCCATGGAGAAAATGACGCCTGGCAAAGCATCCGGATCACCGGCTCCCCCGGCGACCCCTCGGTCTTCAAAGGCAATGGTTACGTTTTTGCCGCGGACGGCCTCTTCCCTGGATTCCAACCCTTCATCACCGGGACCGCCATGCGCATGTTCGGCAACCAAGTGATCGACTTCGCCTGGCTGGATATCGTCGAGAACCACGATAACGTGCCTCTCGATATTTCATCCGACAATGACACCCGCGGTGCCAACATCCGATCATTGGATCATGTCTTGATCGCCAACAACAAAGGCAGTTCTCTCTTCACCACCCGCGACGGAGGCCCCACATTCACCACCGGACTGGCCCATATCCCTCTGACGATTTCGAATTGCACGTTCATTGGAACCGGCCAATCCACTCCCTCCACCGGCGGCAAGAGCGGATCGATCTTCTTTTACGCCGGCGTGGCGCCTGTCACCATCACCAACAGCATATTGGGCGGGCCAAACTACACGGGCATCGTGCTGGGCGCGGAAGACCAATCCGGCGGGGACAGCGGCATACCGGAAAATATCACACCCGCCGGGGTGACGATCGAATACTCGGCATTGGTCGACGAAGGACCGTTCGCTCTCGGCGCCAAGACCGCCCTCGGCGCGCGCCGGACCGCCGGCGAAATCATCCAGACCCATGTGATCGGCGCGGATCCGCAATTCGCCTCGACCGCTTCCTCCGGGCCGGATTCATTTGTCGTACGGAATCCGGCATATCAAAACGCCGGACCGGGCGGGACGTTCTTGACCGGCGCGCGCCCGCCAGTTCCCCCCACGGCGGTCCAGGAATGGTCTTTGTATTGATTGGCAGGGAAAATCCAAGGGGGGATGGTTCAAAAAAACTATCCCCCTTACCGCTGACTCAGTTCATGGGAGAGGGTTGCGCTTCGCCTCAAACCCATGTGGCGGGCTGCTCGGCGCCTCTCTTATCCCCCTAATCCCCAATCCCCAGGCGAACCAATCTACTATACCCGGATCCAAAACATTCTCAGTACGTTATCTGCTGGATGAACTTGGATGAGTATCCTGGATGAACCCCGCTTTCTCGGGAAGAAGGCAAGGGTGAGGAAATCCCTGAAAAAGTGAAATACCGCCCTCCTCTGCAATCGCAAATTAAAATCATCTATCATATGAATACTCAAGAAGACCTTGAAAAATCCGCCTGGTTATCTGTTAATGGGGATAAGCCGGTTCCGGTATATCCCAGTTCAAACCCAGTGAGAAGGAGAGACAAATGAAACACACAGCAATGATTTTTGTGGCATTGCTTTTAAGTGCCATTGCCGGAGACAGCGCGATCGCCCAGGTCATTTTCTCCACCGGTTTCTCCGCCGCGGAAGGATACGTGGATGGCCCGCTGATCGGCCAACCAGCCTCGGGAACCCAAAAGTGGATAGACGCGAATCCCAATGTCCCGGCGGATTCGTTCAATGTCGAAAATGAAATGCTCGCCATTATCGGCAAAGGCTCCGGTGGCAAATGGGCCCTCATGCCCATTCCCGTCCAAAAGGGAGTATTCACCATGACCTGGGACTGGCGGTTTGTGGGTCCGGAGAACGGCGTGGCGGATATCGGGGTCTGCGTCAGTGATTCGGTTATCTTTGAGGTGGTGGATGGCAATCCCGTCCCCAACTATAACGAACAAGGGATGATGGTTCGTTTCTATACGGGCGGAGTAGTGGAAGCCCGGGACGGGGATTGGGCCGGCGGCGGAACCTACGGCGCCTTGCGCGAAGTGAGATACCAGGACGGTAAACTTCTAAAGGTCCGGGTGGTTATCGATGCCTCGGCCTGGACATTTGACGTTTACATCACCAAGGAGGGGGAAAGCGAAATCCTGCTGGCCGACGATTACGGCTTCCGCCAGGCCCCTTCGGAGGAAACCGGAGGGCTTAACTGCATCGTCATTTGGGACAACGGAACTGCAGACATGACCGGCAACGGTTGCACCATCGACAATCTTACGCTTTTCGGGCCGGCACCAGTCCCTCATTGGTCCCTTTATTGATCATGACAGTCCGGAGGGCTTGAATAAAAGAGGCAAACGGTCATCACCCTTGCAGGTAAGGACTACACCCATGAACACCAAAGGATTCACCCTCATTGAGCTGTTGATTGTCGTTGCCATTATCGGGATTCTGGCGGCCATCGCGGTCCCCAACTTCCTCAACGCGCAAATGCGCGCCAAAGTCGCCCGCGTGGTGTCCGACATGAAAGCCCTGGGCATGGCGGAGGAACAGTACCGTCTGGACCGCGGGCAGTACACCTTCGACGGCGACTGCAACGTCGGCGGCGCGGAATACCGGTCCTATTATCCGCTGACCACGCCCATCGCGTATATTTCCACGGTCCCCTTCGACGAATTTTCCGCTTTGGATCCCAAATTCCAAAACATGCAAACAATCTAGACCGGCATGAAACCGGTGTTCGAGTACACCTCGCGGGTCTCCTTCGGACCGAACGGGACCCCCAACTGCAGAAATACCACCGGATTATATAATATGCTGGGCGCCTACGGGATCGAGTACATCATGACATCGCTGGGGCCGGACGCCGACCAGGATTACCCCTGGGGCGAAACCGGAGCGCAAGGACTCCGCGACCGGAACGCGTATTTTATCTATGAGCCCACCAACGGCTTGGTTTCCAATGGGAACATTTTCGTCTTGAACAGCCAAATCATCGGGGCGGGTCATTGATTGTTCCGGTTTGAAGTCCTGTCATAATGAGGTCCTGTCATAATTGAGGAACATCCGTTTTCCCGGTAGGCAGTCCGTTTTTTTTGCGCCAACAACCCATTTCTCCCTTCCGGACTGGAGAAAGTGAACGCAGCGAAATCCTCTATCATCCAGCCCCCATCAGCACCTGTTCCATTCATTTTTCTCCGATTATAGTATTCCTTCATCTCACGATCATCTAACTCACGAGGTCCCATGACCCGGTTCAATCCAGACGATCATCCCCACCGGCGGTGGAATCCTTTGCTCGAGGAATGGATTCTGGTTTCGCCGCACCGCGCCAAACGCCCTTGGTCGGGAAGCATCGAAAAACGGCCGCCCGTTCATTTGCCTCCCTACGATCCGGATTGTTATCTCTGCCCCGGCAACCAACGGGCGGGCGGAAAAACCAATCCTCACTACACCAGCACATTTGTGTTCGACAACGATTTCGCGGCGCTGCTTCCAGACACGCCTCATGAAGGAGAACGTACCGCCTGCCACGGCCTGGTACGCGAAACACCGGAAACCGGCATCTGCCGGGTGATCTGTTTTTCACCCAATCACAGCTTGACTCTCGCCGAAATGAGTCTTCTCGATATCCGGCACGTAATCGATGTGTGGTGCGGCCAGTATGCTGAATTATCCCAACGCGAAGACATCAATTGCATCTCCATCTTCGAGAACCGGGGCGAGATGATGGGCTGCAGCAATCCCCATCCCCACGGGCAACTTTGGTCCAACCGCTCCATTCCCAATCTGCTGGCCAGGGAAATCCGGTCCCAAGAGACCTATTTTGAACAACATGGCGCCCCCTTGCTGATGGATTATGGAGAATGGGAACGCGAACAAGACCGGCGGATCGTCGCGCAGAATCCCCATTTCACCGCCCTGGTGCCCCATTGGGCATTGTGGCCGTTCGAGACCCTGATTCTGCCGCACCGGCCGGTGGCGTCCATTGTGGAACTCGACGAAACCGAACGGGACGCGTGGGCCGCGATCCTGAAAGAATTGCTCATCCGGTATGACAATTTGTTTGAGGTCGCGTTCCCCTATTCGATGGGCATTCATCAAATCCCCTGCACCGGCAAGGCGTATCCCGGTTTCGTTTTTCACCAGCATTTTTTCCCGCCGTTGCTGCGGTCGGCCACCATCAAAAAATTCCTGGTAGGTTACGAATTGTCGAGCGAACCCCAACGCGACCTCACCCCCGAACAAGCCGCCGAACGGTTGCGAAGCCTATCACCTATCCATTTCAAGGAGGCCGGCACGGGAAAAGAAGCCGGTTGATGGGTTCAAACCTGTCCGGATACGAAAGGCCACCCCCCAGGATTTCATTCTTGCACGGCAAACCGCACCGGGCCGGTATCCAACGTCACCACCCCCCCGCCCTCCCGCAAGGCAGTTATCCGGAACCAGTAAGTGACTTGATCCTGGGGGCCGTTTTTCCAACCTCCCTCCAGGGGAAAAGTTCCATTCGCGTCAAAGCGGAAATACTGAATGTCGTCCGCGCCGGTCTGGCCCAGGTACGTGTAATTCCCCCCGTCCGTGCTGGCAAACAGGTGTGTATTGACGAATTTTCCTGCGCCGGGATTCCATTTCAGCGCCAGGGCTTTTTCCAGGGGGGGATCCACATCCACCCCGCCGCTCAAATCGGCGCCATGCAACAGATCATCCACCACGATGGCTTGACCCGGCGGCAAGTCATCGGGATTGCTGATTTTCTTCAGCGATACCGCCCGGCTGTTTTCCAGCGTATACCCCATCGGTCCGGCCTGGCTCAGTACAATCGGTTGATCCTGCCCCATTGCGTTTTTATACAATCCCCAAATCCGGAATTGATATTGGGCGTTGATTTCCGGATTCATCCAATTCAACTGGCGCATGGTTCCCGTTCCGGCGCGCCCCAAAAAGAAATACCCGCCGCTGCCCTTCCGGACATAGACATGCCAATCGAAAATCGGAAAGTCCTCACCATATTCCCAGCGGATCGTCAATTTCCGCTCATTCAGGCCATCAAAATCCGTCCGGCCGGTGAGCGGAAGGGTGCCGTGTTCGTCGTCATACACCTCGACCGCGCCCGGGGTGGGAATCGCGGAGGATTTCTCCACCTGAAACAAGACCGGTCCCGTGTTCATCGGGACAAATCCCCCATCGCTTTGGAACGCGACGATCCGGAACCAATAAGCCGTCTCGTCTTGCGGTCCGCTCAGCCAAGGGCCGGCCTGAGCAAAGGTCCCATTCGCGTCAAAACGGAAATACCACAAATCGTTGGCCCCGGTCTGCCCCAAGAATTGATAATCAATGCCATTCGTACTGACCTGCACATGCGCGTTGATAAACTCGCCCTCGCCGGGATTCCACTTCAAGGCGAGAGCCCTCTCCAAAAGGGGATCGCTGTCCGAACCGCCACTGAGATCCCGGTTGTGATACAGATCATCCACCACGATCGCGGTCCCCGGCGCGAGATCCCCGGGATTGCTGATCTTTTGCAGAGCGACGGGTTTGCCGCCCGCCAGGTTGTATCCCATGGGTCCGGCTTGGCTCAGCACCACGGTACGATTTTGGTTTTGTTCATTTCGATACAATCCCCATACCCGGAACTGGTACTGGGCATTGAAATCCGGAGAGTTCCAGGTATACCAGCGGCTCGCCCCATCTCCCGTCCGGCCGATGTAGAAATACCCGCCTTCCCCCTTGCGGACATAAATGTGCCAATCCGTTACCGGGAAATCACCCGGGTAATTCCACCGGATAACCAACTGGCGGTCAAGGAGAGAATCGAAACCGGTCTTCCCGGTGAGAGGGTCCACACTCAACGCATCGTCGAACACTTCCACCATTCCTTCCGGAATCGAAACGGAAACCGGGGGCGGAGTGGCCGAGGGAGCCGGGGTGAGGGTGGGACTCGGGGTGACGGCCGCCGGTGTCGGTGTTGACGTGGGCCTATCCTCCCCCCGGACCGGCGTGGGACTGGCAGAGCCATTATCATTCGGAGCGCCGGTGGGCGTTGGCGAATCTCCATCAGGCGTGGGAGTCATACTCGTGGTTCCTTCTCCAGACTCGCCGTCACCCGGCCGGATCGTTACCTGGATGATCCGGGTGTCAATCCCACCCCGGCCGTCGCTGACCAGAACCGTGAACGAATCCTGACCCACATAATTGTAAACGGGTGTGTACCGGACCTCGGCCGCGTTTCCCGTTCCATGCGCTCTTGCCATGCCATGCAGGGCGGAAGTCAGGATCTCCCAAGTCAATTCATCACCATCGGCATCAACGGCATGCAGCGTCAGGGCAAATTCTACAGGGAATCCGTTCCGATTCATCGTGACCACCACGGGATCCTCTTCCGTGATAACCGGGGGATCGTTGATGTCATCTATCAGAATACGCAGCACCGCCCGGCTGGTTCCTCCCTGCCCATCCTCCGCCTCCAACGTGACCGTGACCGGCCCCCCTTGCTGGTCCGGAGCGGGAGTGACACTCAGCTCCCACTGGCTGTTTCCCTGGTGCGTTAGAATCAGATTAGCAGAAGGAATCAGGGCGGGATCGTGGGACACGGCCCGGACTGTTGGTACCGCGCCGGACGGGCTAATGACGGAAAAAGGGATGGGATGGGCGAAAGAATCCTCCATGATAACATAGGGTTCCGATCCTACGATAAAGAGAGGACCGTTCGTGTTCGGGAACAAATATACAGCGCCGGAACGGTCATCATCGTGGTACGTGCCGGCCGCCACCGCATCTCCACTCGACGCCACCGCCCGGCCAAAGCGGTCCCTCTCCTGGCCATCATACGCAGTCAATTTTCTCGCCATCCTCCAGGATGGATTCGTTCCATCAACCAGTTCGAAGACATACACCGCCCCCGCATATTCGCCCCGTTCCGCGTTCCATGGGGCGCCAATCAGCAACCGATCTGCATGAATTGCCACAGCGGAGCCGAATTGCTCCTCCGCTGCCCCGTCCACCACCATCAACTTTTGAACCGGCCGCCATGGATTTTCGGGATGGTTCTCCCGAATGAAGACATAAGCCGCGCCCGCGTTCTGTCCCTGTTCGTCGTCTCCGCAAGCGCCCACGAGGATCGTGTTCCCGTACACGGCCACCGCCGATCCAAAAAAATCAAAGGGGTTCAGCCCGCCGTGGCTTAGCGGCTGGACTTGGCCCCATTGGTTTTTCCCCCCCGCATGGCGTTCAAACACAATGGCCTCGCCCCGGAAATCCTCCACCCAATCCATTCCCACGACGGCTGTGTCTCCTTCGAGCGCCACCGCAATCCCGAACCGGCCCCCGGTTGCGGCCTCCCGGGGTATCAGTTTTACAACCTCGCCCCATTCCCGGATTCCTCCCTGGTTCCGTTCAAAGAGGTATGCGCCTCCCTGATTTGCTTTTTTCCCCGGCGCGCCCACCAGCAGCGTATTCCCAGAAAACGCCAGCGAGGATCCAAACCGGTCGTCCGCTTCCCCGTCAGACGCCATGATCTTCTTGATTAACACCCACCGGTCTCCGGCTCCGGAATCCCGCTCGAAGAGATATACCGCTCCGGCTCCGGATTGAGAGCCATACGCTCCCACGGCCACCGTATCCCCACTCACCGCCACCGAATAACCGAACCACTCCCGTTCCTGCCTCTCGTCCGGTATCAGTCTGGCCGCCAGACGCCACGGCTGTCCCCCCGCGGGATCCTGTTCCCAGAGATACGCCACTCCCCGGCCCGCCTCGGTCCGGAACGCCCCGGCCACGATCCGGGAACCATCGACAGCCACCGAGCCTCCCACCTGATCGCCGTTTTGAGCCTCGGCCACCGTCAATTTCACCACGGTCGATCCCGGCGCGGATTCCTCCGGTCCATCAAACGCCGCCAAGCGAGCGGCAAAAATCAAACTCAATAGGCTTCCAATCCATACAATGGACCAGATGCCAGCCCATGCCCCTCCCCGGCTTCGATCCACCCGTTGATAACGCGATAGATCATTTGACATAAATAGAACCTTTCCACGCCATTACAACCATCCGTCCGGATTTCCATCCGTGAAAATGAAGGCCGGAACGGGCAGACAACTCTTCCAGATTGGCAGGGATACCAGGCTGCCGGCCACGAGAAGATCACGAGATACAATCGGCTTTTTTTCAGAAATCGCTCAGGTGGATTCTCGCTGGTATGATTCGCTCGAAATAGAAGAAGAATGGGTAAAGACTATCGCGGGGTTGGTTTTTGAACGCATTACTCCTCTGTATGCTAGGCGCCTGATCGTTCGGTCACAACGAACTTATGATTCTCATAAAGGAGACAAGGGAACCAGGAAAATCAGGCCCCCCTTTCACGAAACTGGCCCATGGCCGGATCCCTTCCGGCAGGAAGCCGCCATCCACCGGTCGCATCGCGCTGTCCCATTCCCGCCACGAAGGGGATATCAAGTTTACCGGTATTCTTTTACAATGTCTGGAAATTACTCTTCTCCGCTCTTTTCTTGCCAATTATAGAAGAATTCCACCACCCGGATAGTGGAAATCCAGGGATTCTCCTGTCCGGTGCTTGCCGTAGTTTCATGAAAAGATAGCCAGTCTCCATGGTGGCAACCGGTTCCCTTGGATGGTATGATACCCTGCCGCGATTGAGCGCCCATACGGAAAGGGAACCATGAATCATGCGTGTTGAAATCCGAGGATTTACCTTGATCGAACTTCTGATCGTGGTCGCGATTATCGGCATTCTGGCGGCGATTGCCGTCCCGAACTTCCTGAACGCCCAGATACGGGCCAAGATCAGCCGGGCGCATTCGGACTTGAAAGCCTTGGGCACCGCCATCGAGATGTACGGGATCGACCACAATACCTACCCGGGAGGAGAACTTTTCTGGGCGTCCGGCACCAAGTGGTGGCAAAAGCACACCTACCGCTTTCACGTGCTCACCACACCCGTCGCGTACATGACCTCCGTGCCCATCGATCCTTTTCAAACGCATGAACCTCAACGGATCCGGGCGGATTTGGCTCCGATCTGGGATGGAGGGTATGTCTATGATGAGGACAGGCGGCCGGGCGGCGGCCATGAAACCATGCTGCTGTACGGCCCGGGATTCAAATACGCCGCGCGCAGCCCGGGGCCGGCGCTGAATTGGGCGGCGGAAATCTCGCACGGCAACCGGATTGTGATGTACGCTTCATCCAACGGCCTGATCAGCAATGGCATTCTAGCCGTGTTGGGTCCGGGGGGAACGGTGTTTTGATGGAAATTCCCAGATGGACTTCAATATCCCGCTTTTTTGTCTACTACGTTGAGCAGGGGTTCCCCCGCGGCAAAACGGCGGACGTTCTCCCGCAGCAGGTGCCAGGCAAGACGGTCGGTTTCATACGCGCGGGCCGACATATGCGGCGTGAGGATCACATTCTTCAAAGACCACAAGGGATGTCCTTCCGGCAAGGGTTCGGGATCGGTGACATCCAACGCCGCGCCCGCGATCCGGCTGGCGCGGAGGGCGTCCACCAGGGCGTTCGTGTCGATCACTTCGCCCCGGCTGATATTGATGAGATAAGCGGAGGGCTTCATCAAGGCTAGCCGTTCCGCGTTGAAATAACGTAGAGTAGCCGGCGTTAGCGGGACACAACACACCACGAAATCCGCCTGGGGCAATAGGTTGTCCATTTCATCCGGCGGGACGATGCGCTGGACACCGGCAGGGCGTCCGCCGGGAAAGGGATCGACAGCGGTGATCCGCATCCCGAAGCCCACGGCGCGGCGGGCCACCTCGCGCCCGATGCCGCCGAAACCCCAAATCAGCAAGGTTTTCTCTTCCAAGGTAAACGGCGGGCGCCGGCGCACGTGAACCCATTTTCCTAGCAATTGTTGTTCGTATTGATCCGCCAGCCCCTTGCTGAACATCAGCATGAATCCGAGTACCTGGTCGGCGATCGCGGCGGCCGACATTCCCCGGCTGTTGGTCATCACCACCGGGCTGTTGACCAATTCCGGGAAGAGATAAGCCTCCACCCCCACCGTGCGGATATGCACCCAACGCAGATGGGGCGCGGCCCGGAACATCGCCGGTGTCACCGGCCCGATCACCGCGTCCACGTCCGGCATATGCGGGAGGGCCTCTTCTTCCGAACGGGCTTCGACAAATTCCACTCCCGGAGCGACCAGCTGCAAACCCGGCAGTTGGCCTTCGTACAACCCTTGCGCCAAAATTTTGCGCGGCGGTGTCCAGCCGGGTGAATCCCGGGTGGGCGACGGCCCTTCCCGCAGTCCCAGACGCGCCAGGCTAAACGGCATGATCCGGCCGGTCAGTTCTTGGTATACATGCTGGACCGCCGCTTTGAAATGCGGCCGGTCAGACTCAGGAAGGGCAATGCGGGACAGAATCCCTTCCTGGATTTGCGGTAATAAAAGTCTCGACCGCAATCCATCCTGAACCTGCGCGTGCAGGTTGATCCAGAATTCCTTCTGCGCGCGCAACAATTCGTCTCCACCCGGTTCGCCCCGGCCGGGACAGACGATTCGCGCCCCCAGCGGCTCCAACTCGCTAAGAATGTCGATCCAATGCGCGGTATAGGCCTTCTCCAAATCGCGCGGGACACCTTGCACGCACAAGCCGCCGGTGAAGAGAATCCTCTCGCGGGGCAGCCAGGCCACGGCGTCACCGCGCGTCAGGCCATGGCCAAAGTGCAGCAATTCCACCCGGCGGGACGGATCCTCGATCACCAAACGATCATCGAACAACCATACGGGGCCGGCCGGCGGATTGGAATCCAGGCCGGAGGTTGTTTCTTCCATTCCCTGGCGTTGACCAATGATCGCGGATCCCTCGGCCGCAAAAGGAGAATCCACCCATCCATTCCTCCCGCCCGGCTGCGTAAGAAAAACATACCGCACCGGTTTGGAAGAAGTGGTACGGATTTCATCCCATCCGGCCGGGAGTCCGCCGGGCATGGTGGATTGAATCACCAGAATGAACGAATTAAATTCCACCCAGCCCAGGTTGCTCCCGTCTTCCTTCACGGTCAGCCAATGCACACCAGGGGCGATTTCTCCGGCGGATGGATCGTCAATCGTGGCAATTAGGATCAGCCAAACCGTAAATAGAATCCGCACTGATCGTCGCATTCCCGTCCTTCCGTGATGGAGATTTAGATCCGCTGATTCTTCTGCGAGGCTTGCTGGATGGATTTGAGGCGAATCACATCCTGAATGGTTGCCGCTTCCCGCGCCTCCAGTTCCTGGGCCACGCGCAGGATCTCCGCTTCCCGCGCCTGGGGAACCACAACCACGCCATCCAGGTCCCCCAGCACGATATCGCCGGGATGGACCACCACACCCGCGCAGGTGACCGGCTGGTTCTTGGCCACATTCACGTAGCGCCCCAGCGAATTGGAGGGCACGATCCCCATGGCGAACACGGGAAATTTCCGGGCCTGGATTTCACTCACATCGCGGCATCCCCCATCCAGCACCGCGCCGGCAAACCCCCGCGCCGCCGCGCCGGTGCACATGATCCCGCCGAAGGCCGCCACGTCCCACCCATCCGGGCCCTCCATGACAATCACCAGCACTTTGCCCGGCGTTTCCGTGTCGATCAGCTCCAGCGCCATCTTCGGCGGTTCGCTCTCGCTGGATGGTTTCGCCAGCACCGTCACCGCCCGGCCGCACAATTTGGCTGGAAACAACGGCCGCATAGCGTGATCCATGAATCCGCGCCCGCCGGTCACCCGGTCGATGGCGTCGGAAACGGAGGATGTGGTCAATCGGCTGAACTGGCGGACCAGCGGATCGGTAGTATCCAAATGACCGCGCGGAATGGTCTGGCACGCAGTCACCAAGGCCAGGGCGGCCACCCACACGAGATCCCCGGTACGAAAGACGCGGTGTTTCATCGGACCCTCCCAGGTTCTTTTGAGTTTTTTTTCAGATATTCCAAATACGCAACTCATTACCCGATTGCCGATAAAGAATCCCTGTGCACGTAATGAATTTCATCCCCGCCGGGGATGAAGAAGAATATCCGCAGGCGGCAGACTACGAGTAGGCTCCCCGGGAGGTTCGCCCTCCCGCCGGCTGAGATTTCTTTTCATGGTCCAGAATACCATAGAACCGTCCGAGTTTTCTATCGGCTGCGATCCCAGCCGCGGAATCTTCCAGCAACCGCCTCTCTATCCCATGCTCGCCGATATGCTACATTTTCGTATCACCATTCCCTCGAGGTTCATGATGAAAACAATCATTCCCTCATTGCGTCTCATCACGTATGGGATATTTATCCTCCCTTGCGCGGCCTACGCCTCGGAATCACTCCCTTACCGCGCGGCGATTTTCACCGAGCCGGATTTCCCCGTGGAAGGACACAGCACACCGGCGCAAACCTTTGTGGAGGCTTTCACTGCCGAGGGCATCGAATGCGCGGAGCTGAACGCTTCGCAACTGTCCGATCCCACGGTGTTTCACATCGGCCGGTTTGACCTCTTGGTGGTTCCTACGGGCGCTTCGTTTCCGTTATCCGCCAAGGAGACGCTGCTGACCTTTCTGCAGAACGGGGGGGACTTGTTCTGTGCCGGCGGGTACGCGTTCGACCGGGTCATGGTGCGGCAGGGCGGCCGGTGGATCGACTATCAAACGATCCGGGACGCGGCCGAAGCCCGGGCGCGCGATCCGCAATATTCCCGGATTCCCAACGGCGGCTTCGAAGAGGGACAAGAGGGGTGGACCACGTCCCAACCCGCGCTCTGCACCATTACGGACCAGGAAGCATATGCCGGTTCGCGCGCGGCGCTGGTGGTGAATCAGGCCATCGGGCAGGGTGCCCGGTGGGAACGGCCATTGGACGTGACACCGGGAGAGACCTATCTCATCGGCGCGCACGCCAAGACGCGGGCGATTCAAGGCACCGGCTACGCTTATCTGGCGGTTTATCAATACGGGGCCAACGGCCAGCTGTTGCATTTCGTGGATTTCGCGCAATTCAAGCAAGATCAGGATTGGCAGCGGCACGAAATTCCCCTGGCGATCGATCCTCAAGCCGCGAGAGTGATGTTTTACGGCGGATTCTATCTGGCCGGCGGATCATTTTGGTTCGATGAAGTGACCTGCGCCCGCCTGCCCCAGGAGGAACGGATCAACGCCCATTTTGGTATCCCCGAAGACGGCTTGCGCGTCCAGCCCACGCAGCTGACCGTTTTCAGCCCGGATCAGCCGATCCAGGGAACCCGCGTCACCGGGGCGGCAGACGGGCCCCTCGACTGGCAAGGGACGCTCGCGGGAGACACGCGGGGATGGGACGCCACCGCGCAATTGCGGCAAAACGCCCGGTGGGTGCCACTCCTCGAAGTGCAGGATGATCATGGCCGGAGCTCGGGCGCGGCCGCCGCGCTGGTCAATCACTACGCCGGCCCGTTCGCCCGTTCGCGGTGGGTATTGTCCGGCGTGACCAACCGTGACCTGTTTGCCGGACTGGAGGGGCAGCGGCTGGCGCGTTCGATCGCGCGGTTGTTGCGGTCTGGTGTTTTCATCCGTTCCCTCACACCGGACCGGCCGATCTACGCTGTGGAGGATACCGCGCAAATCACCTTGGATCTGAGCAACGCGGCATCCCACGAGCAGCATCTGGAAGTGACGTTAATCTTTGAAACGCCGGATTTCCATTCAAAAACCGCCCTTTCCACGATGACGCAGACCTGCGCCGTGGCGGCGCAATCCACCCAGCGGTTGACCTTCCACTGGAAGGTCGCGGATACCGCGCCGGATTTCGTCGCGCTCAAGGCGGTTGTTAAAGCGGGGGACAGCATACTCGACACGATCCGTTCGGGCTTTTGCGTGCAGAGCGAAAAAATCGTTTCCCAGGGAACCAAGATCCGCTACCAGAACAATGCTTTCGAACTCACCTCGCCGGAGGGCATCACCCGGCGGGTTGGCTTGTGGGGCACCGATACCTATGGCAATTACTTTCAATCGCCCACCCATTCCCCCTGGACCTGGTTTCAAGAAATCCAATCGATGCGCGATCACGGCCTGCACCTGTTCGAAAATCTGCAGTTTATCCCCCGCAATCAAATCTATACGGAAAGGCAGTGGCAGCAACTGGACGCGTTCATCCAATTGTGCCAGCGCTTTTCCCTGCCCTACATGGCCGGATTGCTGATCGGACAGGACGTCGTGGCCGGCAACGATGAGCTGACCCGGCAGGCGGAGATGTGCCGGCAATTCGCCGCCCGCTATAAACACGTTCCGGGATTGATCTATTACTTGAATGGGGATTTCCAACTTCGGATGAAAGACACACCCGATATCCGGCGGTTATGGAATGATTTTCTGCAAGAACGGTATGGCAGCGAAGAAGCGCTCAAGCAGGCGTGGAAGGTGGCCACATTGGAAGCGGAATGGGGTAATCTGCCGGCGCGGGACTATTACGCCCAACAGTGGTATGACGTCCAGGCCCGGGACCGGATGGAATTCCAAACGCGCTTGATGCGCCGCTGGATTCAGGCTCTCTGCCAGGCGATCCGCCAGGAAGATCCGGAGCATCCCATCACCAGCGAATATTACCAACGCCCGTTTTCCGGCATCGATCTGCGTCTGACCTTAGGCGGCATGGACGCGGCGAATTTTGGCTATTTTGATCAGCCCGGATGGGACCTGGCGCGCCTGATGGCTGTGGTGAAATGGAATGACATGCGCTGGTATGGGAAAACGGTCAACATAGGGGAATTCGGCGTCAAGACGCACGAGGCCTGGAAAACCCAATACGGCGCGGCGCACTATCACATCCAACGGACTCCCGATGAACAACTCGCGCTGTTCTGGTGGGTGCCGCATACCGCGTGGGCCATGGGAGTGACGAAGATCCAAAACTGGTGTTGGAGCGACGATCCGGACCGGGTGTTTCCCTGGGGGATCGCCTGGAATAATCCGTTGCGGGCCAAGCCGGCGGCCCAGCTGTACCGCAATCTGCGCTTGCTTTCGGAAATGATCCATCCCGAATATACGCCCGCGGATACCGTTTTCGTCATGCCCGACACCTGGCGGCTGGGCGCTCCGGAATCGTTGAGTTATACCTCCCTGATGAACGCCCTCGACTGCCTTTTGGCCGCGAACATACCTTTCGATGTGATCAACGAAGCGAGTTTGGCCGCTTGGTCCGGCAAGCCGCCGCGGTTGCTGATCGCGCCGCTGGCCTACGCGTTGCCCGATGCGGTATTTCATGCTTTGAAACAATTGGCCATGGAGGGAGCATGCGTTTACCTCTCCGGCGATCCAAGCACAACGCCCCTGGGGATGCGGGATCCGGCCCGCCTGGAACAGTTATGCGGCGTGAAGTCCACGGGAACGGCGCAACACCGGTCCGGCTTGCCTTTGCCGCTGGTGAAGGCGGCATCCGCGAGGAAATTGGATCATCCGGGCCAGCCAGCCGTCTATGAGAACGCCGTTGGCCAAGGCCGTGTGCTGTATGCCCCCGAACCGTGGGAAACCTTTCACGGCCAGGATTTGTTTGTCTCCAATCCGGAACTGACATCCGATCCGCAGAAGAATTTGTATTTATCGCTGACTCCCTTAGCGGACGTTTATCCGCCCGCGGAGATTCACGCCACCACCGGCGTCTGGCGGATAACGGAAATGAAATCCAGCCAGGATACCTGGATCACCCTCCTTCCCCGCTCATCCTGGAACGCAGAAGCCGCGGTGGCAGTAAACCGCCCGCCGGTTTCATTGCAATGGACGTTCCATGACCCGGTTCCCGCCGGGGTGTTGTTAAACCGGAATCATCACGCGGTCGCCGCAACCGGCTCAGCGGCCTTGTCCCTCTCCACGGGGCTCCACATTCAAGGCGGAAGCCCTTGGATGATGATCAGTTTGGATCAGCAAGCCTTGTCCCAATCGGAAGTCTTGCTGCTGTGCACTATGCGGGGTGGAACGGTGCGATGGGACAGTTCTGCAGGCAACTTCCAGGCGGAAGCCGTCGAATGGCGGCAAGGAAGCATTGTCCCGGTTTACCCGCAGCCAATCCGCCGCGATAACGGGACATGGGAAATCGATACCGAACCCAACGAGCTGTATCTCGTAACCAGTGAAGCGAAAAGAGACCAGAGCCTTACCCTTGCCCAGGATCTATTTCTAGGCCAGCAGGGCGCACTCGACAGCGGCTTGCCTGAATGAGCCGATACCTTCCGGCTTCAAATCACCCCCCGTTCCCGCAACGCCTTGATGACATGCTGCGTGATTTGCGCGACGCGGTCTTCTTCCAAGTTTCCGGAACGGGGCGGGCAGCCTTCCGGCGGGGGATCCACATAGCCGAAATCAGCCAAAATGCAGCGCAGCACACGCTGCAAAGCGGCGCGGTCGATTTTCTGATTGGGGCTGAGCGGCTGGCGGCTGGGCCCCATGCGGATGCCCCGCAATTCGACCGCCGCGCGGAAGCCTTCGGGAAAGTCCGCGGAATATAACATCGTATCGAATAATTCCAATAAGCGGTATTGCAGTTGAACCGCTTCCCCGACGCGGCCGGATTTGGTCAACTCATACACCATGCGGGTTAGTTCGGGAACCACGCCGCTGGTGGCGTTGGTCCCGCCATCGCAGCCGATCAGCAGCATGGGGACGAGGACCGCTTCCCAGCCGGTCAGAAAGACAAAATCCGGCCGGATGGGGCGGACGGCGGCGATCAGGCGCATCATAAAGGCCACGTCGCCGGAGGAATCCTTGATCCCCACGACGCGTTCCAGTTCCGCAAGCCGGCGCAACGTGGAGACATCGATGGGGCTGGCGAACATCGGGATGTTATAGAGTGTGATATCCACCGGTGAATGGAGCGCGATTTCCCGAAAGTAAGCATACACCGATTCGGGACTCAGTTTGTAATAAAACGGAGAAACAATAGCGGCGGCGCGCGCGCCCCATCCGGCGTAGGCTTCACACGCGGCAAGGGTTTCCCGGACATTGGCTTCGGCGGCGCCAGCCAACACGGGGACGCGGGTTCCGGCTTGCTCGCACACGATGCGGATGATGCGCCGCCGTTCTTCGGGCGTGAAGCGGATGAACTCACCGGTCGAGCCGTTGGGATACAAGCCATGCACGCCGCGCGCGATCAGCCAATCGACATACCGGCGCAGTTCGGCCTCGTGGATTTGCCCCTGATCGTCCAACGGGACCATGTGGGGTGTGAATATGCCTTCGATTTTGATGGCCATGCTTCTGACGCCTCGCCGAGTGGCGACAATTTACTCGATTATAGAGTAAGAATGCCTTTCGCTATGGAAGGGCTTCTCTCATCCTCCCAGAGAAAGAGGGAATCATTCCTGTGGTCCTTCTTTTCCCAGGGCTGACACACCCTGGGCTATACTCATGCCGCGCCGTTGGCGATTAGAAGTTCTCTGGCCTGCCAGTCAATCCCGGCCAACAGGTCAATGGTTTCTAACCTCATTTCCTTTTATATCCATCGGGATGCGCAAGAAACCATTGCCACGCGGTATGGATGATTTCCTGGATATCGACATAGCGGGGCTTCCAATCCAGAAGCCGTTGGGCTTTTCGCGCCGAGGCGATCAAGCGGGGCGGGTCACCCGGCCGGCGCGGCGCTTCGCGGACCGGAATGGGATGGCCCGTCACGGCGCGGGCGGCTTGGATCACTTCAAGCACCGAATAGCCCTGTTCCGTGCCCAGGTTGCATGTGATGCTTTCTTGCTTGATATACTCCAGCGCGCGGAGATGGGCATCGGCCAGATCGCTGACATGGATATAATCGCGAATGCAGGTTCCATCCGGGGTATCGTAGTCGGTCCCAAAGATCGAAACGGCCTCCCGCTTGCCCAGGGCGGTGAAGAGCACCAAGGGAATCAAATGGGTTTCCGGATCATGATCTTCGCCCTGTTCCAAGGCCGCGCCCGCCGCGTTGAAATAGCGCAGGATAGCGTGCCGGATGCCATACGCCTCCTCATAGCTTCGGATCAGCAGCTCAAAAGCCAATTTGGAGCGGCCGTAGGGATTGATCGGATTGGTGGGCTGTGTTTCATCGATGGGCACGTTGTCCACTTCGCCATACGTAGCGCACGTCGAGGAAAAAACAATCCGCTGGACCCCATGGCGGCGCATGACGTTAAGCAAATGATAGCCGCCGATGAAGTTGTTATGAAAATATTCTTCCGCGCGCGTCATGGATTCGCCCACGTACGCGTAGGCGCCGAAATGCATGACCGCGTCCACGCGATGCGCCTCGAATACCCGGTTGAGGGCCGCTTCGTCACGCAAATCGCAAGTCTCGATGACGGCCCCCGGCGGAACCGCCTCCCGGTGGCCGCGCTCGAAATTGTCCACCACGATGACGCGCCGGCCCTGCTGGAGCAACGCCGCTGCATTGACGCTGCCGATGTAACCTCCGCCGCCGGTGACCAGAATGGTTTCGGGATGATTCATATTGGTATCGTTTTTAATTGCAAGTTGTGATGCCAGAAGCAATCTACCTGATTCCCGAGAGAGGATGCCTTCCGCCTTTGCAGGACGACCCTCACCTTCACCCTCTCCCAGAGGGAGAAGGGATCTTCTTGCACGCTCAGCCAAGCACCTGCCCTGGATACCAGAAAAGATCCGCCTGCAGGAATCCCGTCAAAACTCTTCTTCGTGGCGCCAAAGGACCGGCTTGCTTTCAACGGATCGCGACAGCCTGCCCCGTGCGGGCTGATTCATAGCAGGCGGCGATCACTTTTTGATTTTGCAGTCCAATCTCAGCGCCCACCCGGGGTTCCCGGTTTTCCTGGATGGCCTGGCTGAATTCCTCGATTTCCGATTGATAGAGGTTTTCCGTTCCGGCGGTGATGGGCGTCCCTTGCTCTGACGCGCGGGCTTGTTGCGCGTCATAGCCGGCCGCGGTCTCTTGGAGATAAGCGGTCATCTCGCCGCCGCTGCTCTGCCCGATGGTGCCCCGGGCCACTATGCCGCCTTGGGAGCCATACAACTCCAACACATTTTTGCTGCTATTGTCCGGCACGCAGAAAAAAGCATCCACGGTGGCCAACGCGCCATTGGCGAAAGACAACAGGATTACAGAACTGTCTTCCGAGGCATAGGGATGGACGAGATTATTGACAAAGCAACTGACTTTCGCCACGGGGCCGAAAAACATCTCCAGCAGATCAATGCAATGGCTGCCCATGTCAATCAACGCTCCACCGCCGCCCAGAGCGGGATCCTGCCGCCAGGCCCCCGGAATGGGCGGATACCAGCAGGACAGTTGCGCGCGGGCATAGACCGGCTTGCCCAGCCTCCCAGCCTGGATGATTTTCAGCGCGGCTTGATGCAAGGGATGGAAGCGCATCATGAATCCCACCCCCAGCCGCACGCCGGCTTGGCGGCAGGTTTGGATCATCGCTTCGGCCTGGGGAACATCCAATCCCAGCGGTTTTTCGCACAAGATATGCTTGCCGGCCGCAGCGCAGGATTGCACCTGACCGGCATGCGCGAACACCGGCGCCGCCACATACACCGCGTCAATATCCTGGTTCAGCAATTCTTCCAGGCTGGAACACGCTTGAACCCCATATTGCGCCGCGACTTCTTGATTGACCGCCGCGTTCGTGTCAAACACCGCGGCCAATTCGGCATTGCGGGCTTTCGTGATCCCTTCGGGAATCGTCCGCCGCCGCGCGATGCCGCCCGAACCGCTCACGCCCCATTTGATTTTGGCCGTCATGTCGGTCTCCTGTCGAGAAAAAGGGCAAGACAATAATAGATTCGTGATTTTTTAAATTTACTTCACAAATTTACTTCGCGTACGCGTCAATCACCTTGAGAATCGCCTGGGCGATCTGGCCCATGTCTTCCTCCGTGAAAGTGGGATAGGCGAAGCAAGTGAACGTATGGCTTTCGTGCCAGAGGGCGTTGGGCACTTCCACCCGGCTGTAATCCACACTGGCCGGATTGGTGTATTCTTTGGAGGTAAAGGGAAACCCGGAGCGGCCGAAGGCATTGTGTTTTTGGAAAGCGGCTTCGGTATGGCATTGAGGCCAGAAGACTTTCCAGCAGGGCGCGCCTTCGGCTCCCACGGCCCGCACAAACTGCTGGATATCGCAGTTCATGTTTTCAATATCCAGCGAAAAGGCCAACACATACCAGCCATTTTGCCGCTCAGGCGTGTCGATGGGGAAATATTTAATCAGCGGGCATTTTTTCAACGCGTCGATCAGAATATACGCGTTGCGGCGGCGCGTGGGCAGGTTCCACCTGTCGAGGCGTTCCAACTCGGCCAAGCCGATGGCGGACTGCATTTCGGTCATGCGGTAATTCCAGCCCAGCCGGTTGTGGATGTAAGGCAGTTTTTGTTCCAGTTCCAGCAGATTGAGGCGCTCCCGCACGTCATAGCCGTGATCGCGGAAGCTGCGGGCTATCCAGGCCAGATCTTCGTCATCGGTGGTGACCATGCCGCCTTCGCCGCCGGTGGTGAAGGTTTTGTTTTGGCAAAAACTGCAGCCCGCGATATGGCCGAGCGTGCCGGTTTTCTTGCCTTTGTAAACGCCGCCGTAGGCTTCGGCGTTGTCCTCAATAACAAACAAGTTGTACTTACGGGCGAAATCCAGGATCGGGTCCATGTCGCAGACATTGCCATACAGATGCACGGGCATGATGGCTTTGGTGCGTTCGTTGACCAATTTTTCGGCGGACTCCACGCTGATGCAGTGGTCTTCGAGATTGACATCGGCGAAGCGGGGGATCGCGCCCGCCTGGACAATGGAGAAACTGCTGGCGATGAAGGTATAGCTGGGCACGATCACTTCATCGCCCGGCCCAAGGCCCAGCGCGGACAGGGCCACGTGCAGGGCCGCGGTGCCCGTGGCGACGCTGATCGCGTACTTGCTGCCCTGCCATTCGGCGAATTTTTGTTCGAATTCCATCCCTTTCCGGCCGGTCCAGTAGTTGACTTTGCCGGAACGGAGGACCTCTTCGACAGCCTGGATCGCCTTTTCGTCGAATTGCGGCCAGCCTTGCAGCGGGTTGGTGACGGCCTTGGGGCCTCCCTCGATTGCCAGTTTCGCGTTCATGGCGCGCTTCCTTTCCCCAGGTGATAATGGAGGTATTTTATCCTTTCCGGGATTCCCTCACCCTCTCCCTTTCCCAAAGGGAGAAAGGATTATTTTGTGATTCCATTCATACTCGTATACCGATAAAGCTCATCCACGGATAAAACGGGGAGAACGAGCAGCATTTGAATCAAAAAGGAATGCCGATTCAATCGAATCAGAGCAAAGCATCATTTAAAGAATCATTCATTTTTCATCTTACTACTTCCGCAACCAGCCGGTCTAGTCATGTGATTCCCAGAAAACCGGCTTGGGCGTGCCCAGTGGCGGAGGGAAGAGGGCTCGTGTATAATGCCGCGCGGTTCGGATTCCGATCCCCGAAGGAGCCCCTGTAATCATGTGGATATTCCGATTCCCCTCCCCCCTGACGTTACTCTGTGGCATCCCGGCGGCACTGTGGATTCTTCCCCCCGCCCTGGTCATCGGCGGAGAAGTGCTTTCCATTGGCGGCCGCCTGGAACCCTTTGTGGACCTGTTTCTGATCGAATCCCTGGAAACTGCCGAATTGCGGCTGCATCCGCCCACGCCGCGGGAAATCGTCTTCACGTTCGATCAACCGTGGGAAGGCCCCTCCAGCGCGTATTGCACGGTGCTCCAGGATGGGAACCGGTATCGCCTGTATTACCGGGGGTACTGCCCGGACGACCTGGACGCCCAACAGGTCAGCTGCATGGCCGAAAGCACCGATGGCATTCATTTCACCCGCCCCCGCCTGCGGCTCTACGAGTTCAACGGCTCCAAAGACAACAACATTGTCTGGCGCGGGAAGGAGGCCCACAATTTCGCGCCGTTTCTCGATGCCAATCCCCATTGTCCGCCGGACGAAAAATGGAAAGCCCTCGGCGGCCTGCCGCCCGTGGCGTTCGTGTCGGCGGATGGGATCCATTGGCGTAAAAAACAGGAGCTGCCCGTCCTCACCGAGGGGGCCTTCGACTCGCTGAATATTGCCTTTTGGGATACGGAAGCCGGATGCTACCGCAGCTATTCACGGTCGTGGACCAAGGGCGATTTAGGAGGATTCCGCACCATCCAAAGCGCCACCTCGGATGATTTCCTGCATTGGAGCAAGCCGGTGCAAAACCAATACGCGGCCGGGATTCCAATCGAACATTTTTACACCAACGCGTGCGTGCCCTATCCCCGGGCGCCGCATATTTTCTTGTCCTTCCCCAAGCGTTTCGTGCCGGAACGCAAAAAAATCGCGGAGTGGGAAGGGAGCGGCGTGTCCGACGCGGTATTCATGAGCAGCCGCGACGGCGTCCATTGGGACCGCTGTTTTTTGGAAGCCTGGATCCGGCCGGGACTCGACCGGCGCAACTGGACCCACCGCAACATCATGCCGGCCTGGGGATTGTTGGAACTTAATCCGGAAGAATACAGCCTGTACCACAGCGAACACTACCAGTGGGAGGACGCCCGTCTGCGGCGCGTCACGGTCCGCAAGGACGGCTTCGCGTCCCTGCATGCCGGCGCGCGGGAAGGCACCGTTCTGACCAAGCCGTTCCGATTTGAGGGCACCGCGCTGCGTCTCAATTATTCCACTTCCGCCGCGGGGCATATCCGTTGCGAAATTCTGGAGGAAGCGGGCGAACCCCTCCCCGGCTTTAGCGGCGATACGGCGGCGGTGATGTTCGGGGATTCGCTCGATGAACTCGTGGTCTGGCCGCAGGGGAAGGACGTGGCTTCGCTTCAGGATCGGCCCATCCGGTTACGAATATCGCTGCGGGACGCCGATTTGTTCGCGATCCGGTTCGGCGCGGGGGAATGACATTCCAGATACCACTCGGCGGCGCGTTTCCTATAGCGGTCCACGGCCGCCGTATCGATCCGGGGCCGCGCGTGATGTTCGGGGGGGATATTGATCCATCCATCCCGCACGGTAATGGGAGGGTCGATGATGTCATCCTGGTACCAGCGGCGGGAGGCTTCCACATCGGTGGGATACGTGCAATTTGGATGCAGCGCCAGGTATAAGGCGTGTAGCGAGGCGAGGCCCAGTTCCGGCATGGTACCCATCCAGGTGGGGATGCCCCGCGCGGCGCAGAGTTCGATCACCTCCCTGGCCTTCTGGATGCCGCCGAGGCGTTGGATCTTCACGTTCACGATCCGGCAGGCTTCCATTTCGATAGCCCGGCGCACGGTCTCGGGACTGGACGCGCTTTCATCCAGGCATACGGGAGTCGATAGCCGGGCTTGCAAGCGGCGGTGGCCTTCCAGGTCGTCTTTCGCGAGCGGTTGCTCGATCATGAGCAATCCCATGCCGTCCAACTGTTCGAATACAGGAAAATCGGCCGGGGTGTAGGCGGCGTTGGCGTCCACCATGAGAGGAATTTCCCCAAACACACGGCGGATTTCCCGCAGGGGTTCCACATCCCATCCCGGCTGGATTTTGATCTTCAACCGCCGGTAGCCGTCGGCGAGATAGCGCTCACAGGCCTGAATCAAACGATCGATGGTGGGATAAATGCCCACCGCCAGGCCGGAGGCCACCGGCGAATATTCGACACCCAACGCTTGGGTAAAGGAGATCGCTTCGCGTTGCACGGTCAGATCCCACAGCGCCCCTTCCAGTCCCGCGGCAGCGAAGCGGTCGCATTCTTCTGCCAACAATTCCCGCGCCACGAATTCGGGATGGAAGTTCCGCGATTGGAGGAGCCGGGGGATGGCATGTGCCGATAAATACGCCCACGAAGAATCCGGGGTTTCCGAAGAATAAAATCCGCCGGCCATCGGCGAGGCTTCGCCCCAGGCTTGGATTCCATCCATTTCGATGCGGATCAAGACCGCTTCCTTGGTGCGCACTTCGCCGGAACTGATCCGGAACGGTTCGGTCATGGGGATCTCGACATGAATCAGGGAAACGCGATTGGGCATGGATTTCTTCCGGCGCGCAATGGGGATCGATGGATTACAGGCCATCCACCATGTCATCGTACGTTGTCTTTGGGAAGGAATAAAGGACCTGAAGAAAGAAAGGCGGATCCCCGGGCTGATGCGCGGAGCATTTCAAAATGCCGTGGGCGCGGGCCACGGCCATCCCGTATTTCAGCGACTCATTCAAGATGAAATCTTCCCAGGACCTGATTCATCCACCATAGATCTGCCTGGCCGGCCGAATTCGGCCCTTCTCTATTCATGCGGCGGATTTCATTATATGGTTTCAATTTTAAATAGCACGCCGGAGAGCCCGAGCGCGCCCCCGGCGTGGACCGTATGCAATCATCGGACACGGGATACTCATGGATACGGCCCAACTGGTCTTTGCGGATTACGCCGTCATCGCCGGATTTTTCGCGGTCATGCTGGCGATCGGTTGGTATTATTCCGGGAAGATGCGCACTTTGCAGGATTATTTCAGCGGCAGCCAGAAAATTCCCTGGTGGTTGTCGTCCATCTCGTTTTACATGAGTTCCTTCAGCGCGTTCACCTTCGTTTCGTATTCCGCTCTCGCGTATCAATACGGCTGGGTCGCCGTCACGATGTATTGGGTTACCGTGCCGGCGTCGCTCCTCAGCGCCTATTTCTTCGCCTCCCGTTGGCGGCGGGCGGCGAACACCAGCCCCTTGGAGTATATCGAAGAACGGTTCGGCCCGGCGCTGCGGCAATGGCTGGCCTGGCTGGGGATTCCGGTCAAGGTGATCGACGACGGCTTGAAGCTCTTCGCCATCGGCACGCTGGTTTCAGCGGGATTGGATTTTCCGCTGCATTGGGGGATTCTCCTCTCCGGCGGCATCATGTTGACCTACACGTTCTTGGGAGGGTTATGGGCGGTTATCATCACCGATTTCGTCCAGTTTGTGGTGATGATCTTGGTAGTGGCGATATTGGTGCCCCTTTCGTTCATGAAAGCCGGGGGTGTAACGGGATTTCTGGAGAATATCCCCTCCGGTTTCTTCGCGCTCACCACGCCGAAATACAATTGGATCTACCTGTGCTCGTTCTTTGTGATTATCGCGCTCAATTACAGCACCTCGTGGTCTCTCGTGCAGAGATACTATTCGGTCCGGCGGGATTCGGAGGCGCGCAAAGTCGGTTACCTGGTGGCCGTATTGAATGTCATCGGCCCGCCCCTCTTCTTTTTCCCGGCCATGGCGGCCCGCGTTTATCTCCCGGATCTCGCGAATGTGAACGAAGTCTACTCGCTCCTCTGCCGGACGCTCCTGCCCGTGGGCATGACCGGCATGTTGATCGCCGCGATGTTTTCCGCCACGATGTCCATGATCTCCAGCGATTACAACGCCGTGGCCTCGGTCCTGACCAACGACGTGTACAAGCGGTTTGCGGGAGCGGGACAAAGCGACCGGTCGTTGGTCTTCGCCGCCCGGCTCTTCACCTTGCTGGTCGGGGTGGTTTCCTTACTGACCGCGTGGGTGGTTATGAACAATCCGGGGCAGGAAGATCTCTTCCAGTTGATGGTCCGCCTCTTCAGCATCTTCCTGCCGCCGGTGGCCTTGCCCATGCTGGCGGGTCTCATCACCCGGCGGGTTTCGAACGCGGGCGGCATCGCCGGTTTGCTGCTAGGGATGACGACCGGACTGGCGGTGTATGTACTGGGAGGGGATGAATCGTACGCGTCCCTGCGCCAGGAGCCGGTGATCACCGCGTGCACCTTGGTCAGCACGGCGTTTGGCCTTCTCGCCGGCACTCTGGCGCGGCGCCGCACGCCGCGGCAAGCCGCCGCGATTCAGAATTTTTTTAACCGGATCGAATCCCCGGAAGGACCCCAGCCGGCTGATACCTCCCCGGCCCAGTCCACGTCTCCCCTGCCGGTGATCGGGGTTTCGATCGGTTCACTGGGCTTGTTGATGATCGGGGTGATGCTTTTGACTTCCGTCCAGGAAGGATTTGCGAGCCTCCTGGTGGGATTTATTATGCTGGGATTGGGCCTCTTGTTCTGTGGAGCGGGCCGTGCCAGCCACGAGGGACAAAAGCCATGACACAAGCCAACGCATCGTTAGGGATCGCCATTTTGGGATCGGGATTCATGGGCCGGACGTACGCCGAAACCATCGCCAAGTACACCCGGGGGGCCCACCTGGTGGGCGTGGCCTGCGGCTCCCGCGCGCCGGCCCTGGCTGCCGATTATCACATCGCTTCGCATTCATCCTATCAAGATTTGATCGCGCGCGATGACGTGGACGCCGTGTTCATCGCGACTCCGCACGCGCAACACGCCGAGCAGGCCCTTCACGCGGCGGAGGCCGGGAAACACCTGCTAATCGAAAAGCCCATGGCCTGCACCGTCGCCGAATGCGACGCCATCCTGGCCGCCTGCGCGTCCCGGAAGCGCTTCTGCACCATCGGCTTCACGCAGCGGCTGCGGATCTGCAACGCCAAGGCCAAGGAGATCCTCGACTCGGGCCGCCTGGGCCGGATCCAGCACATCCGGTCGTATCACATGGTCCCCGGCGGGATGGCCGGCCTGCCCAAGTGGCAGTTGGAACCGCAAAACCTGGGAACGTTGTTCGGCCACGCGATTCACAATTTCGATAACATCCGCTGGCTGACCGGGCAGGAGATTCAAACCGTTTACGCCAAGTGCCGCAGCCTCGATCCGGCCTGCACGACTGAAGGCACCGCCGATGTGCTGATGACCTTGCCGGAAGGGTGCACCGCCTACCTGTTCTGTTCGTTCCAGGTGCCGAAGCCGGGATTTCCCCGCTCGCAGTTCGCGTACCAGGTCATCGGGGAGCGGGGGCTGTTGGACATCGACGCCTACGGCGAAGCCCGCGTGGCGTTTACCGGTGGAACTTGGGAGACGGTGGCCACGCAAGCGCCGATCGACTGGCAGGGCAAGGGATTTCTGGATCCGGTGCGGTTGGAATCGTATTCGTTGCACCTGCAGGATTTCATCGACAGCATTCGGCAAAACCGGGAACCGTCCATCACCGGCTGGGACGGGCGGCAAGCCGTCGCGGCGGCGCTGGCGGCGTATGAATCCAGCCGGACGGGGAAGGAAATTCAGTTGTGACTTGCTTCCGGAACTTCGAATTCTCCTGGAAAGAAACCGGCAGGGATCAGGATTTCCCTCACGCCGATCCTCCCGCGGAGGGCCCTCCAGGATGAGAGCGGACATAAAAGTTGGATCTTAAAAAATACCCTCCCCCTGGCCCGCTCTTCTGGAGGGAGAGGGGACCGGGGTGGATTTCATCGATCCTATCCAAGAGACGCGAATCAGGGATCAAAACAAAAGTACGCACGTAAAGGATGAGTCCCAAAAGGCTTTCGCCATGAAAACTGACCAATCCAAGAATTTATTAGACCGGGCGCGGCAGGTGATTCCAGGAGGCATATCCAGCAATGTCCGCGCGAACTGGGAACCGTTTCCCTTGTTTTATGAACGGGGGGAAGGTTCGCGGGTGTGGGACGTTGACGGGAATGAGTATATCGATTATGTGCTGGGCCGCGGGCCGTTGCTGCTGGGCCATTCGCCCCGGGAAGTGATCGAGGCCGTTACCGCGCAATTCCACAAAGGCCTGATGTACGCCGGACAGACGGAATTGGAAATCCTCGCCGCGGAAAAGATCCGCGAACTGGTCCCCTGCGCGGAAATGGTGCGCTTTGCTTCCTCGGGATCCGAATCCGTCCATGCCGCCTTGCGCCTGGCCCGGGCGGTCACCGGCCGGAAGAAAATTCTGCGGTTCGAGGGGCATTACCACGGCTGGCTGGACAACATCGCGTGGAATTTCGCGCCGCCGCTCGATCCGGATAATCCGCGCGAATCGCCGAAGTTGTTCCCTTCCTCGCTCGGCCAGACTCCCGAGGACGGCGCGAACTTGTTCGTGTTGCCATGGAACGATTTGGCATTGGTCCAGAATTTGTTTGAACACCATGGCGATGAGATCGCGGGCGTGATCACCGAGCCGATCATGTGCAACGCGGGGGCGATCGAGCCGCAACCGGGTTTTCTCGCCGGCTTGCGGGATGTGTGCGATCAGCACGGCGCGTTGCTGATCTTCGATGAAGTCATCACCGGCTTCCGCGTCGCGCTGGGCGGGGCGCAGGCGTATTATCAGGTCATTCCCGACCTGGCCGTTTTTGCCAAAGCCATGGGGGGAGGCATGTGTGTCAGCGCCCTGGCGGGCAAGGAAACTTATATGCGGTGGTTCGGTGAATTGAAAACCGTGCACGCGGGGACGTACAATGCCAATCCGCCGGTTATGGCCGGAGTGCGGGCGGCGCTGGATTTTCTCAGCGCCAATGAGGGCGCCATGTTGAAAAAAGCGCAAACGACCGCGCGCCGTCTGATGGAACGGTTGCGGGAATTGGCGGCCCTCACCTCCCTGCCGCTGACGATCCGGGGCGTGCCGCCGGTGTTTCATGTCTCTTTCGTGCCCTCACCCTCAGTGCCCGTGACCGACTACCGGACGGCGCAGCAGGCGGACAAAGCGCTCGCGCGCCGCTTTTGGATTGAACTGCAGGAACGCGGCGTGCGTGTCATTCCCGAGGGGTTGTGGTTTGTCTCCACGGCGCATACGGAACGCGACGTGGAGGAAACCGTCAACGCAGCCGCCGCGGCCTTGCGCGCGGTCGAACAAAGCCAGGGAGCAGAATCATGAAACGGAATTTCTTCTTCTTACCGATCGGCATCGTAACCGGCTGCCTGTGGATAGTGCCCGCGTCATCCCCATCCGAAACGAGCATCAAGCAGCGTCTGTTTGAAAAGGTTTTTGGCAAGGCGGTGGTTTTGAATCCCGAAATCCACCAACAGGTATTGCAAGCCGATCGGGGCCAGCGGATTTATGTGGACACCAATCAAGACGGCCGCCCGGAGGAAGTTTGGTTCATTGACACCGATTCCCGCCATCCGGAGAAGTACCGGCCCCTCTTGGTCCGGGTGATTGACGAAGACGGCGATCTGCGGGAAGGGCAGGAGCCCGATTTGGACAGCGATTTGTATATCGCGGATTGGCAAGCCGACGGGACGGTGGACGCGGTGCTGGATTACACCGACGTGGACGGCGACAACGACGTGGACGAGATGGGGATCTACTTCCACGACGGCCCCAGCGCGTTTTGGAAGCAGGATACGCTGCGTATCTGGTGGGGGCGGGACATTGGGGACGACAATTTGTTATGGTTTGATGTGGGCTACACGTACGATCAAACGCTCTGCCAATACCGCACCCATTTCGGCGGCGATGAAGAATTTGTGGCCTTTGCCCTAACCGAAGACGCCACGGAGTGGACCCCGTTCTTCGAAAATCCCTTCCTGTTTTATGATCACGATCATGATGGCGTCACCGAGGAAGTGCTGCGGTTTTCGGGCATCGGCACGGCGGTGGAAAACATCCGCCACAGTTTTGACGCCGACAACGACGCCACGCCGGATCAGCCCCGCGATTTCGATGTTTCGCTGACAGCCTGGGCGCCGGGCGCCTCCGCGATGGTGAAGAACCGGCCCAGCGGACATTCTGATCTGCACTTTGATGAAACCGTGGCGGAGAGAACGGTCATCCGCGGCCGGCCCACCGGTCCTTTCCTTCGCTGGGACATCGCTCCCCGGTTCGCGTTGCCGGTCCGCTGGGAACGGATGATGCTGACCTGGGATGAAATCGATTTCAACATCGACGGCCAAGGCCGCGCCGATACGAATGAGCGCTGGGAAGGCGTCATCGCGCACGGCAATCCCGATTTCCCCCAGGTAGGGGGACCCAGTTGTGGGCCGTTCAACAAGCGTTATGAATTAGCCATGCACCCCCAATCCCGCGTGGAGATTTATTATCATCCCACCGATCAGCGCATTCATTTGAAAGGAGCGGCCCGCGCCTGGATGGATGTGGAGTCCAACCTGGATACCATACTGGATGGCCGTTATGGAATGCGGGACGCCAGCGGGGACGGCGTCATCGACACGTGGGAGTTCGATCTCGACGCGGACGGCCAAGTGGATGATACCTGGACATCGGCCAATCCCGCGATCCAGCCGATCGGCTGGAACTGGCCGGAAATTCATTCCATCATCACCTCCACCCGCCAAGAGTTGCCCAAGCGGCTGTACCAATTGAATCAAACCTTGTCGCTCACTTTAGAGAAAATGCCGCCATCCAACCAAGACAACCGCTTCACGCGCGAATGGAATGCGCTGTTCACCGGCATGGATTCTTCATTGCAAGGTCACTTGCTGCAAAGCGATGAAACCGTGTGCTTCTACCTGAATCTCCTGAAGGACCGGTTGTGGGTTCAAGTGAAGCGATCTTCTGAAATATCCCCCTTGATTATGGAATCCATTCACCAGGCGCGCGCCCGGGGGGACTGGGAGGGGATTTCGTCTCTTCTCGTGAAAGAATTCGGGATCAACAACACCTATTCCCCCTATGAGGATTGGATTGCCGGCATCCGCCGCGATCCGCAAGCCATTAAAACCGCCTGGGCGCAGGATTGGGTGCCGCCGAACATCGGATGGGAATCGGAAAAAACCGCCTACCGGGCCTATTGGGGGCAATTCGATTTCTTCGGGAAAAAACAGGATTGCCTGATATATCCCACGATCGGCGCGCAAAGCTATCATGACGAAACCGAATGGGGCATTGACGCGCTGCTGGTGGGCGACTCGCCCGGATCGGGTGGAATCACGTTGTATGTCAATGGGGAAGCGTATCCCGTGTGGTGCGCGGAAGGGAAATGTGACATTGAATTTACCAAGCGGATGATCGAATCCAGCCCCAGCCGCACTCTTATTGAAATGCAGGCGGCGGGAGCCGGCCCGCAAGACAATCCCTACACGATTCGTTTTCAATGCGCCGCGTTGGCGGGGCGGGCGGACACCCCCATTCAAATTGACATCCGCGGCGGAAACGCCGGCGATGAACTGGCGCTGGGGATTGGACTGACCAAACTGCCCGAGGAAACGCTGCAGTTGGATACCCAAGCGGGCGTGTTGGGTGTGTGGGGATCCCAAACACCGGTCATTGGGTCCATCGGCATGGGAATCGTGTTTCCCGCGGAGCGTTTCATCCAACTGCGGAACTTGCCCAATGAAAACCAAGTGGTGCTGAAGGCCGAACATAACCAACCCATCACATATCATATCCAATGCGACTGGCTGCGGGGGCGGCGCTTCAACCGGTGCCCCGGTTTGGCCGAATGGGTCGAAGAACTGCGGAAACTGGCGGCGCGGGTGAAAGTCCAATCAACCGAACCATGAAAATAATCGACGGCCACGTGCATATCGGCAAGGCCACCTGGTGCCATATCGACGCGGACGCGGATTTATTGATCCGGGAGGCGGACCGGAACGGCATCGAGAAACTTTTCGTCACCGATTTCATGGCGCTGACGTATGACATGGCGGAGGGCAATGAGTTTCTGCGCGCGCAAATCCAAAAATATCCGGATCGTTTATATGGATATTATACCGTCAGCGCAGGACGTTTCGGTCCGTGGATTGCCGGTCAGTTGGACCGCTATGTCAGTGAACATGGATTCCGGGGCTTGAAAATTTATTCCGTGCCTCCCCTGCAAGTGATTGACGATCCCTATATGATTCCCGTGATCGCCAAGGCGGCGGAATTGCGGATTCCCATTCTCGCGCATTCCACCGGGCCGGAATGTGAATCCCTGGCACGGCAGGTCCCGGACGCGGTCATCATCAACGCCCACATGGGATGCTGCCCTCAGGCCCAAGGCGATTGGCACCGGTCGATCGCCGCCGCCAAGAGGTATCCCAACATTTACCTGGATACGGCCAGTTCCTCCTTCGACAATAACATGATCGAAACCGCCGTGGCCGAGGCGGGAGCAGAAAAAATCATCTATGGATCCGACCTTCCTCTGCTGGATCCGGCTTTGCAAATCGCGAAGATCATGGAATCGGATATCACGTCAGCCCAAAAAGAGATGATCCTTTCTGGAAATATACTGCGCCTGCTTTCCTTACGGGATAACTAGATGATTATCGATATCCACGGATATTTTGGCGAATGGCCGTATTGGCCGCTGCGAAACAGCCATGAGGCGGCGATTCTGTGCCACATGGACCGGCTGGGAATCTCCCAGTTAGCGGTCAGTTCCTTGCGCGGGATTTTCTCCGATCCGGGGGGAGGCAATCAGGAGGTCATCCGGCTGGCGCGATCCCATCCGGACCGTTTCATCCCCGCGTTGACCTATTCTCCCTACGCGCCGGGCCGGGAGCGGTATGGTGAGGATTTCAAGGATTTGCCAACGGGCATTGTGAAGTTGTTTCCCATTCAACATACCTATGATCCCCTGGAAGAAACTTACATTCACGAGTTACTGACGTTCTGCGGTGAAAAACAAATTCCCGTGATGATCCCCTACCGGTTGATGATGAGCTGGCGGTTTCCGGTTTTCGATCTGAAGAAAACCGGCCGGCTGGTAGCTTCATTCCCCGAAGTTCGTTTTATCCTCGCGTCCATCAATTATCTGGCGGAATTGCAGAGCGCGCTGCATATCGTGAAGCAGTACGCGAACGCGTATATCGAAACATCGGGGATGATGTCCTTCGGTGGAATTGAAACCGCGGTCCGGCAGGTTGGCGCGGAGCGGATGCTGCATGGGACATGCCTGCCGCTGCAAAATCCCGCGATCGGCCCGCTGAAAATCCGGAACGCAAGTATAAGCGAGGATGAGAAAGATATGATCCTCTACGGGAATGCCCAAAAGTTGTTAGGAATGAAGTAAAGGGTCAATTTATTCGGTTGCCGAGAAGAGAGGCATTCCGCCTTTTCAGGGCGTCCCTCACCCTGGCGCTCTCCCTGAGGGGACGGAAAAGGGAGGTCTTTGCTGTTGGATTAGGTTGCGCTGGGGTGAGTATCGCCCAGGGTTGAATTGTGCCCAGGGTTGAAACCCTGGGCTGGTGTATGGCGGACCCTTGAAAGGGGCGCTATATGGAAAGGGGGGAACACAAAAGCCGGGAAGGTGGAGTGGGGTAGAAAGGGACTCCCATCCCCCTGGCCCTCTCCCAGAGGGAAAGGGGGTTTTGAAAATGGGCTTCATCAATCCTTTCGGAGAGATGCGGTCCGGCGGCCGGGAAAAAGCGCGCACCGGCCGGATGAGCCGCAAAGAATACCGGCCGGCGGGAGCTTAGTTCTGAAAATAGCCTTCGAAAAATTCCCGCAGGGGGCCGGGATACATGGCCCGCTTGATCTTAGCCCAGGTCAGCTGATCGGCAATGCAATAATACAGATAGGTGTTTCCTCGATATTCGATGATATCCGGATCGGAGGCGTTGATGCCTTCATTCCAATCCGGCCGGAGTACCGGATTGGCCGCGCTCCATTCCCACTCGTACAGGTCCTTGGAACGGGCCAGGTATGTCTCGAAATACCAGCGCGGCGCGCGGTGTTCCAGGTACAAAAGATAGTAATATCCACCGGCATAGCGAATGCAGGGGCAGGCGGCGTAGCGGTCCTTTAAAAACACCGCGTCCGGCACTTTGCTCCAGTTCACCAAGTCCCGCGAGACGGCGAATTTCACGCTGAAAGGCGTGTATTGGGGATCGTCGGATTCATAGGCCATGACATACCCCTGATCCGTGGCGCAGACCGAGCTGTTGAAGAGATGCTCGTTTTCCTGCTGAATGACCACCCGGCTTTGCCAGTTTTGCAGATCTGACGACATGAGCAAATTGACATCGTTCCAACGGTTGCCTTCTCCCCACCGGGACGCGTAAACATAAACCGTACTGTCTTGGACAAACGCGCAGGCCAGGCTGTAACCTTCTCCGAACCGGGCCAGGATTTTGCCGGTGTCCGCTTCCCGGATTCGCAGATAATATTGGTTCTGTTCACCTTCAGCCGCCGGGCGGATACATTCCAGCAGGCAGAGTTGGCCTTGCCATTCCAAAGGTGATATTTCACAGTATTCATTGATGATTCGATCTTCTTTCCTTAGTTTGGAAGGCAGAACCGGTTGCGGCGGCACCACGTCCTCAAAAACCTGGACCGGCCAATGACCCAGGCGGCGCATGCCGGCGGGGACTTCTTGCTCGAATTGCACATAGGCGGACACGGGCGGCGTGGTGGAATAGCGGATTTCGCCTTCGCCCGCGCCGAAGACTTTGTAACCCATCAGCAGGCAATCTTCCAAATCGACATGCAGCCATTGGCCCTTGATTTTGCTGTTGATGATCCCGGTCGAAGGTGTCCCGCGGGGCTGGGAAAAGTTCAGTGAGATCAGCCGGCAGCCATGCAGTTTCACGCGGGTGTACCCTTCATATCCAGGATTCCCGGCTTGCAAGGCGTTGTCCGGCCCGACCAGGACACAATCCTCGAAGGTGACATCCGGAAAGTCCGGCGTGGTTTTGTTTTCCGCGCGGATGTAAGCGCCTCCGGCGTCGCCCCACCAATCGAGCGACCAGAGATGGCAGCGCCGGAAGATCACCGGCTCATCGGGCCGGGCGATGAAGTTTGCCGCGCCGCCGCCGAAAGCCCGGCCGATCCCCACGCTGTCTTCCACGACGATCGTGAACGGCTCCAGTTTCGGGGGAAGATCCCAAAACAAGCCGGCATCTCCGCCCGTGGCGTACACATGACGAATCCGCCAGCGGTCCCACGCCACGCCCGAAAAATCGGGATTGGCTTTGAAATTGCTCCACCAATCGACGGATTTGAAGCCTTTGTGGGGGTCGCCGCAATCCAGGACGGCATAGCCCGCCGCACCCGATCCCCATGCGCCATCGAAATCCGCCAGCAATTGGTTATAATTGCCTTTTGCCCCTTTGTAAGCCGGCGAGAGATTCGCCTCCATGTACGTATCCGGGCGGACGATGATCCGGTGGCCGCCCCGGTCATCCGGCACGGCGTCCAAGGCCCTTTGGATGCTATGAAACGCCTTCGCCCACGACGATCCATCGGAATCATCCCCCAGTTTGGATACATAGATTACGCATCCGGCTTTGGTTATATAGCGGATCAGCAAAGCCATATCCAGCGGGCTGGGCGCGGGCTTGTATTTTAAGAAAAACGCGGCCAATCGTTCCCGGACTTCCGGCGCGAAGGGACTGAGCCGCAGCCAACGCCCGGGAATCTGCACCAGATCGGGATTGGAGCCCGGATTCCCGGTGATCTCGCCGAAGAGCACGCCGTTGTTGAGGCGGGCGAAGCCTTGCGTCACGGTTTTGCCCAGCCGGGCCATGTCTTCGCGGGTAAATATCTGGTTTTCATGGGCCAATAAAACCGGCAAGGCCATGGTTAAGGCCGCGTGGGATATGTCTTCCCCCCGGATGTCTTCCGTGGATTTCGTTTCCGTAACCGGATCGAGGGGAAGCCAGTAAGGCCAATAATACGCGCCGTCCGGCGCTAATGTCAGGCGGTTTTTGATATAGCGGCCGATGGCGATCGCCCGATGATAGTAGACTTCTTCGCCGGTCAGTTTCCCCAAAAGCCATAACGCTCTGCCCATGCTGCTCAGGCGGTTGCCCGGCAGCGGTTTGCCCTCCAACGCGTTTTCCTGATCCATGCCAATGTAATGGCCTTCCCCCTCTGCCGGGCCGTCCCGCCATTGGCGGTCGTGATAATGCAGGCTTTCCCGGGCGGCGCGCAGGATGGCTTGATCCGCGTCTCCCCATTCGTTGCGCAGCACCGGATTTTCCCGCGCCAGGAGCAGAAAATCCAATATCGGATACACGATCATCCCGGTATGAACAGCAAACACGGCCCGGCCGCGTTCCGCGTATTTGTCCGAACTCCACGCGGGCGCGGTTTTTCCGGTCCAGAGCGTGACCCCGCGGATGTCATCCCGGGCCGCCAGCACGGCTTGGACGCATTGCCGGTTCGCGTCCAGATAGCGCCGATCGCCGGTGCCGCGGTACATCTCGTTGAGAGCCATCATGAAATAGGCCCATCCCCAGGCGATGCCGCCGTTATCGTTGTTGATGGTTTTCAGGTTTTCCACCCATCCTTCCCTCAGAAAGAGCGCATCGAAGCGGGCCGGTGAGGCGTATTCCTCCAGCCGGGGAAGGGGTTTTACTTCCGGAAACTGGGTTAGAAACCGCCGCGTATATTCGGCGTCCTGTTCCGCTGTCCCCATCCCATCCGCGGAGGCGGCCGCCACCAGGCCAAGCGCCACGGAAACGCCCACTGCCCACCAACCGACAACCGCATAATACCTGCCTCGTGGCATTGCTTGCTCCCTTCCCGCAGACAAGAATCCTCGTGATTGATCCCCGGGGCGATCTTACCGAAAAAATTCAACACTTGATAGGACGCAAGAATTACTCGTGTTTTCATTCAAAGGGCGGGAGTTCAATTTTCAATGAAGAAAGCCGGGAGCGCAGGACCGCGGGGCGAGTTGTATTAAGTTGTAAAATCGCGGATTGGGGAAATTAAACGGATCCGTCCATCGCTTGACATGGTTTCGGAAGATCCCTAGAATTTTCCAACCATGTAAAATCATCCAGAAATTCACCATTATTCTCTCCTGGGGGTAGGCCATTACCATGTTGGAAACCGGAAAATCTCAACTGTCTTTCACATTGATTGAATTGTTGATCGTCGTGGCCATTATAGGGATTTTGGCGGCCATCGCGGTACCCAACTTTCTCAACGCGCAAACCCGGGCCAAGATCGCCCGTTGCCATGCCGACATGAAGGCGTTGACCACGGCCATCCAGCTCTTCACCACCGATCACAACAAGATGTTGGTGGACATCCGGGATGACGACACCACCATCGGCACCGACCGGATTCAAAAGGATTTTCAAGGCGTGGGTTGGAACGGGGGATCGGGCAACCGGAACAATCTGGCGGTTTTATCTCCTCTGACCACACCGGTATCCTATATGGGATCCATTCCGCGGTCGCCCTTTTTCCCGGCCCACTTGTTCAACATCAACAGCGGCAACAACGAGGCCTTCGGCCGTATTGGGAACGATGCCTACGCGTATTGGGACAACGATCCTGAAATCCAAGAACCGGCCGGCAACGATCATCAGGATTGGAACCTCAGCGCGCTGGGGCGGTACGTTCCCCGCTTGAAACCGTGGGATTTCATCCTCATTTCATTTGGGCCGGCGGCCAATACCTCCACCACCTTGAACTCGGGATTGCCCTACCATCCCTCAAACGGCCTGAACAGCAATGGAGAGATTTTCTTGACCAATTACGGCCTTACGAATGAAAACGCTTCCGACCGTAAGACATACAACTGACATCCCATCAAGAATAGAACTTGTTTGACAGATTACGCGCCGCACGTCACGCCCTATGGGTATACGATGGGAACCGCCCTCTTTCATTCCTTAGGAAGGGAATTTTCCTATCACTCCTCCTCATGCCTCAGAGGGCACAGGAGGGGTAGAAAATCCAGGTATTCAATAATTAAAAGCCAAAAACAGTAGAATTATTCGGAATTCCGATAAAGAGGGCTGATTCTTGACATGCTGGTTTTTCTTCCTAGAATGAAAAAGGGGCGTGAGGTTTTTCATCGGATGGGAGGATATTTCAATGTATAAGTGGAAGTCGGAGTTCAGAGGTTTTACCCTGATCGAATTGCTGATCGTGGTCGCCATTATCGGCATTTTGGCGGCCATCGCGGTACCCAACTTTCTTAACGCCCAAGTGCGGGCCAAGGCGGCGCGGACTTTCGCGGACATCAAAATGTTATACGACCAGGTTCACATCCGCAAATTTGATACCGGTTTATGGCTGATCGACGGGAATGACGCCGGGCAAGGACCGGAGGATAAATGTTCTCTGCGGGGCGGGTACAGTTTTTGGGGGAAAACGCCATCCCAAGTGGGCGTGAACACCAACGGGTTGGGAGAAAATCATTGGAACGGCCGGATTTGGGAGCAATTGACCACACCCGTAGCGTATATTTCATCCATCCCCCTGGACCCGTTCGCCAAAGGGCTGTTTTATGGCTATGAAGACCGGGATTGTTCGAACACGGTAGGCAGCCACTGGCTGATGTTCGCGGCGGGACCGGACGGGGATTATGGCGACTGGTACACCAACCGCCGGGCCATGCCGTATATGCCCAGCAACGGCGTGGTTTCCAACGGGGACATTTGGAAGGCGGTCAAGCTGCGGGGCAATTTGTGGGAAGAAATCGGCCTGTTCGACTCGTATTTCTAAATCCAATCTGTTGTGGTGGCGGGCCGGCAGGGGGATCGCATCCGGGGTGTGATGCTGTACGCGCACAGCCCGAATCATAGTGAGGAAGATTCATCAGCCGCCTCTCCGTCAGGGGAGGCGGTTTTGCCGTCTGAGGGGATAGATACCTGGGATATGATTTCCTCTGCCTTTTCCGCATCGTCTTCAAACACTAGGATGCGCGAGTGGCCGTAGGTTTCCTCGAACAGGCCATCGAAGGCCTCGTCGTGGAAACTTTGGACGACATACCGGATGCCTGCATCATCCAAAGCGCCCTTGATCAAGGTTTCGTGGACCTCGTCATTGGTGGTGCCCACAGGCACCAGGTTTTCGTCGGTATAATCCATCGGCGTTTCTCCTTGAAAAACAGATGGCATCATCCGGAAAGTGTGAACCGGATGAGGGAAAATCGATTCCATTCACTTCGGGATGAGGGCGGGCACTCAGGTCCGTCCCGCAAAATTCCCCTCACCCTTACCCACACCCCGAGATAGAACCTATCAAATGGATTCCCTCACAGGGAGAGAGGCGAAGGGGCGAACCGGGCCCATCTCCCAAGAAGGATCGTTTCACTCCGATTTCACCGCCGTATTGCATCCTTGGCCGCGGCGGGTCCAGGTCAACTCCAAGTCGTCCATCATTTTCCAGTCGAGTTCCGGTTCGCGGCCGGCGGTGGTGAGGTAATTGCCGATCATCATGCTGTCCGCCCCGGCCAGGAAAATCAGGCTTTGCAGGTCGCGCAGGTTGGATTCACGGCCGCCGCAGATCTTGATTTCCTTGCGCGGCAAGATGAACCGGAACAGGGCGATAATGGACAGGATGGTCAAGGGGGCCAGCGGTTCGCGCGTTTCGAGAGGCGTGCCCTGAATGCGGTGGAGGAAATTGAGGGGCACGGTGTCGACATCCAGTTCACGCAGGGTGAAAGCCATGTCGATCCGGTCGTCCCAGGTTTCGCCCATACCGAAGATGCCGCCCACGCAGAGGTTCAGGCCGCAGGCGCGCGCGGTCCGGATGGTTTCGACCCGGTCCTGGAAAGTATGGGTGGTGCAGATGGAGGGATAGAAGCGTTCCGAGGTTTCCAAATTGTGGTTGATCATGGTGACGCCGCATTCACGCAGGTATTGGAGCTGCTCGCGGGTACAGATGCCCACGGAGGCGTGGATGTCGAGATTCACCTCGCGCTTGAGGGTCTTCACGATCTCACCGAGGGCCTGCAGTTCCTTGTCGTTTTTGATGCCCCGGCCGCTGATGACCACGCCGAACGACTCGGCCCCGTCGCGTTCGGCCAGGCGGGCGGTTTGCAGGACTTCCCCGGGTTTCATCAGCCCGTATACCGGGGCGGCGGTTTGGAAGTGGGCGGATTGGGCGCAGAACGAGCAATCCTCGGGGCACGCGCCGGACTTGGCGTTGACGATGGAGCATAGGCTGACGGTGTCGCCGCGGAACCGCTCCCGCAGACGTTTGGCGTAGTGGAACAGGAGCATCGCGTCGCGCTTATCGATGGCCGCGAGGCGGGCGGCTTCCCCGCGGGTGGTTTCGTGCCCTTCCTCCAGAATCCGGCGTGTCAGATCGTCGAGAAAAACCGGGAGTGGAAGCGCGGGATCTTGGATATCGTGATTGAGAACACAGACAGATTCGTGAACGGTCATTGGGTCAAACTCCTTCAACCGAAATCAGATGGATTGTAGCACCGATCCATCCGTCTGTCTGGACAATGATTGGTCTGGAACATGAGTAGAGATAAAAACAGCCGTTTAACGGGCTGGGGTGATTTCAACCGCGGGCGCGGCGGTATTGCCCCCGCCGTTGTCCCACACGATGGTCCCCGTGATCCCGGGATAGGGCGCGAGGCGGGTGATGGCCTCCCATAATCCAGCCCGGTTGAGACCTGCCTGCCGAATCCCCTCGACCACCAACCGGGCGGCGTCGTAAGCATACGCGGCAGCCTCCAGCGGCCGTTCGCCATAGTACCGGATGTAACCGCGCGTGAATTTCCAGTACGGGCCGCAGGTTTTGCGGATGGGAAAAGGAGCGGCGAGAACCATCGTCCCAGGATACGCCGCTACCAGTTCGCTCCGTGGCAAGCCGGGAATCCAGGGGACCAGGATGGTGAGATCCGCCCGGGCCTCGCGCAACGTCTGGAGCAGTGAGATTAAGTTTTTCGGGGGGAGGTGGACGGCCAGGCCCTCGGGCGCAAACGAACACGCATGCCGCACGGTTTCCCTGTAATCATCCGCCGTGGGGGATACGGGGATGTGAAACACCAGGGGAACACCCTGGGAGGCCATCACGCTTTCCCATTCCGCGGCGGCCATGCGCCCGTCGTGATTCGAGGCAAAGATCAATCCCACCCGTTTTAAGCCACGTTCCAAGATACCCCGCTGCACCAGGGCCACAGCCTGGGCGCGGTCGTCGGGGGGAAGGCGGAAAATCCACGGAATCCGGATGTGCGTGAGCGAGGGATCGGAAGAGACCGGGGATAACAGCGGCAAAAAAGCTTTGGTAACAATCTGCTGGGCGACATGGGTGGATTCGCCATCAATGGAGCCGATAACCGCCCATACGCGGTCTTCATACACCATACGGATTACCTCCTTGGAACCGGCGCCCCAGGGATCATCGGCCCAGCGGGAGATCAGAACAAACGGTGTCCCTTGATAGCCGCCCTGGGCGTTGGCTTCCTCCAAGGCCAGTGACGCGCCCCGGATGAGCGCGCGGCCCACGGGCTGACGGGGATCATCCGGCGCGAACAGGCCGATGCGGATCTGATCCAATTCGGCGGGATCCGCTGACATAAGCTCCGGCCCGTGGAACTCGAGCGGATCATCCAGCATGCGGCGGTAAGGCGGCCGGCCTTCTCCAGCAGAAAGAGCGTGGACAAAGAAGAAGAGGATAAGGAGGATGGGGAACAAGGATTTATGGAATAATCTATTGGTCATGTTCATTTTGCGCATGATGGATTGGAATGGCCGTTTTCTTTCCACTGGGGGTGATGTATCGCAATGTGTCGATACCAGGCGGTTTGTCACACGATTCGATGCGGGCGGTATTGCCGTCCAGGGATAATTCCAAAAAGGCGGCGGAGTCGCGCAGACGAAGTTCCAATCCTTTGTAGCGGAGCGTGCTCCCATTGCACAGTACCACCCGTTCAGCCTGATCCCCGCGTTCCGAGACAAAAGCGATTTCCGCATGGAATTGCAACTCAAGGTTGGCGGCTTGCGCATCGGCGTCTTGGGGCAGTGGAGTTCCCGCAAAGGCGATAATATGGCGGCGGCCGTCCCGGAGATCGAGCGAGAGAACGCCGTTAAAATCGGGGGATTCCTTCTCACCCGGTATTTCCAATGGCCAACGTTGGATGGCTTGGATTTCCGGTTCCTGTTCGAAGGGATCGATTACCGCCACGAAGCAAGACCGCAATGGGGGCGAATCGGTTTTTCGCCGGATCATCAGGCGGGGAATCCACTCGGGGGCACCGCCGAAGAGGCCCGCGTCCACCCAGCATTCCGCTACGGACGCTTCGGCATTCGCGGTCAGATCGGTATAACGCAAACGCACGGACGTCTCCGGCGGGAGGTATTTCATCCGGTCCTCGACCGCCCACACCGCCGTCCAGCCGGCGGGGGCGCGGGGATCGCTATGGAAATTCCGCATCAAGGTGCTGTACCCATAATCCGGCGCAGGCTGGAGATTCAGTTTTTCCGTGGTGACCGTTCCAAACGTGGAGGACAGGAACTTGGCGTGATCGCTGCCTCCCACGATATGGAACAAGTCGACCAGGTAAAAATCGCGGCTGGAAACATCGATCAGCGCCAGCGTACGTTCATACCGTTCGCCCTGGATCAATCGCGGCGCGTTAGCCCGGATGATGTGGAATTGCTTCCCGCTGCCCCACAGTGTGGTGGTCCCCTCCGCCGAGGGTTGATCCTTCCCGTCCACCGCCACGGTGTTGTGCGCGGCGGTTTTGGTATACCACACCGCCTTGGGCGAGTCCCAGCCGCCGTAGCCCACCGGGGGATAGCCGAAATCCGGCAGCAGGTCGAGGCCCTTGGCGAAGAGGCCGATGTTCATGCCGTCGTGGTGGCTGTGGGCGCCGCCCGCGTCGTAATCCAGCCAGGCGGCCCGGCGCTGATCTCCCCGGCCCGACCGCAGGATCGCGAGGTTCCATTGTTGCTTGTTCACGTCGGAGAGTTCGATCTCATCGCCCACCTGGCCGATTACCTGACGGACCTGGTTTTGGAAGGCCTCCGGATCCGGAGCGCCGATATCGTGCGGCAGGCCTTCAAAGGACCGGCCGTTGCCGATGTACAGGCACTGCACGAAGGCGGGATCCCGGGTCAACTCGTACAGCCGCCACATAAACTGGAACATGGACGGCTCGATGCCGGCGGCCGGTTTGGCGAACGAGACCCCCGCGTAGTTGGGCGATTGCGAGGCGAAGGCCGATCCGTCACCTTCCTTCGGGTAATATTTTTCGAAGCACCAGGTATCGATGTGAAACCGGAACGTCTGATGCAGGGCGGGAAATTTCGTCAGCAATTCCGGGAGCAGGGAGGAATCGAGACGGTCGAACTTCGCGAGCAGTTCGGCGATGGCGTGCGGTCCGATGGTGGTGTAGCCGGTCAGGCCCTTCTCGCCGGTCACCCCGTCTTTTTTCAATGAGGTTTCCAGGACGGAGGAGATCATCCCCAGTATCTTCTCCCGGTTGGCCGGCCAATCCAGTACGGTTTCCATCGTCAGAATCGACACGGGCGTGCGGGGATAGTTGGAGCGGATCTTGTATTCATGTTCGATGGTGTCGCGGAAAATCCGGTTTTCGATATTGGCTTGGATGTCCGCAAAGGTGGTTTTGGGATTTTCGATGGCGTACTGCTTGGCTTTGCCGGACAAGAACGCAACCAGTTCTGAGTCATTGGGGAGGGCGTCGAAAATCTGGTCATAGGCCTGCGCCAGTTCGCGAACTTCCTCGCAGGCGTCGTGCCACGTGGAGATGTACCCATTGGAACCGAGTTTGCGTTCATAGACGACCGCTTGTTCCTTGAAATCAAAGGTGGGATACACATCCGCGACGCGGTCCAGGAGGATGGCGGCCTTGCGCGCGTACACCGGATCACCGGTCACAAAAAACGCCTCGCCGAGATGGACGATCCCCGCCAGGACCAGTTTTTTCCATTGGCCATAGACCAGATAGGCGCCGATGAACCGCCAGCGTTTGTCCCCTTCCACGAAGCCGGTCCCATCATCGACGCCGAACAAGTGGAGGGGATCGTTGGAGTCCGGATGCTCCGTGTTGAATAGGAGAGAACGGTCCGCGCGTTCCGGATCGAAGACGCCATGTTCATCCAATCCGGATTGGTAGAACGCGGCGAAATCGTTGGTAGGAAACAGCGCCTGGCAGTGGGGGCATTGGGTTTTGTACGGATGGTTCCAGGGATCCATGATCCAGTCGTACATCTTCACGTCTTTTTTGCAAGCCGGGCAGTAGCCGTCCGACCAGACCATCCACGAGCGCGGGAGGGTGGCGCCGAACATCATGCTCCAGAGCGCGTCATCGGACGCCTCCCGCCAGGGCCGGGCACGTTCCACGACGCGGGCTTGCGCTTCCTTCGCCCACGGGAATTTTTGGGCGTTGGAGATGATCTGAAGAGACAAGGAGCGCGGATAGAGAACACTGGCGGTTTTCTTATGGGAAGCCTCTTCCCCCCAGGCGGGCGGGATGAGCATCATTCCCAGCAAAGCCAGACAGGCCGGGAAGAAACCGCCCGGCCGCCAAAGGAGGGAGCGATTCCATTTCGCATAATGTGGAAAACAGGAAAAGAGGCGCATGTTGGAAACTCCAGGAAGGATTGTTGTTTGAATCCATTACCCCGATTGAATAGGGATTCCCTCACCCTGGCCCTCTCCCGGGGGGAGAAGGGACCTGAGTGGTTGCCGGATGCACGGTTGTCCCAGGGTTGAAACCCTGGGCTATACTCAGGCCGCGCCGTTGACGCTGAAACTCGATGATCCAGGCGGACACGTAGGTCCGTCCCTACAATAATTCCCTCACCCTGGCCCTCTCCCGGGGGGAGAGGGAATATGGGGGTGATTTTCATTGATTATTTCTAAGAGACGCAAACCGGCCTTCGGAAAAAAAAGTACGCGCTTCCCGGATCCGTCCTATTTTTCGGAATTATTGGTTCGGCCGGTGCACGTAGCCGCCACCGCGGGCGTTTTGTTCTTCCTTGCTGTTGGAATGGTAAATGCACCCGATGGACCGGATACCGTTGGTGATGTCGTAAAAGATCCATCCCATCTTGGAAGGCCCCAATCCCATCATGAACCAATCGAACGACATGATGTAATCCGCGGGCCGCGAGGGTTTGCCCCGGGTGGCGGGGCCGTCGTAGGCGTCGGTATCGTTGCACATGTAATAGGTGTAATCCGGCCCGGAGGTGGCATACAGGTCATGCTCCATGGCCAGCCCCCCCACGCGGAAGGGATCGGACGGGAAACTGCTCATGTAGGCGACGGGCGTGGTGAGGCGGCGGAACGGCCGCGTAGGATAGCGCTCCACGTAATTGCTGCGGGGAAAGTCGTTGCGGTCGAGGAAATACATATCCAGGGCGGTGTGCAAGGCCCCCATGTCCGTGTACGAACGGGTGATTTTGGCCCGGGTCTGCGCGTTTAAAAAGTTGGGGACCGCAATGGCCGCCAGAATACCGATAATCGCAACCACGATCAGCAATTCGATCAGGGTAAACGAGGAGGACCACTTTTTTAGCATAATCAAACTCCCCTTCAAAGTCATTCGAATGGCGTCCACCCGGGAAGAAACCATGCCCCCAGGGGATTTCTCCCGTTTAAGGAAATCCTGTCTGGGTCCATTATAAATCCTCCGGTACCTTCAAGAATACGGAATTCAACGATCTTTCGCTAAAAAAGAGCCGATGGATAGGCTACGCTGCGCTTTGAGCCCACGCTAACCACTGTTGTCCGGCGGCCCATAAAAGGGGCGCCGGGGGGAAGAAGGGGGGAGGGAGCGGTTTTGTGTTTCTGTTCATACGCGTCCACCACTCTTACGCCTCGTACGCCGAATCAAGCCCTGAGGCAGTTCCGCATCGGCGTACATCGTTATGAACCATCGAGGCGGGGATTGGTGATTTGGGGTGGACCTTACGGGCCTTTGCGCACTAGGTCGCCTTTGGAAATCACTCCATTGGAGGGATCGTACTTCAAAACGTCCTCCGGCGCGGCGGATTCATTGTCAAAATACTGGTTGGGACCGATGCTGAAGATGAAATAGGCCTTGGGAACGCCCCGGTGAATGAGAAAATTGTCCCTCGTGAAATAGACGTACGGATACGGGGGGCGGGATTGAAAATGGCGGGCGTAGCGGGGATCGTTCCGGTGATTCTCTTTGGTATGGAAAATATCGGAGGGCAGTTCCGAGATATACGCCAAAGGGGTGGTCAAGACTTTTTGAATGCGCGTCTGATCAAATAATTCCTCGGCGCGCTCGAAATAATCGTTGCCATCCAAGGGGTAGCAATTGTGGTCCAGGGCGTACGTTTCGATCACGGTGGACAGGGTTTTCATTTCCGCGTAGGCGGCGGAAACCTTGGCCTTCACCTGGGCGTGCTGGTAATTGGGCAGGGCAATGGACGCCAGGATGCTGATGATCGCCACGACCACCAGCAATTCGATCAGCGTGAAAGATTGTTGAGAGTGCGTCAACTTAAACATTATGAACCTGTTGTCCCATCGTGAGGAAACAACCCGCCGTTCTAGTCCGGGTCCAGGAGGTTTTCCGTTTGATGTATCCCATCCTGCCTGGTATCAGAAATCCTAGAGAGGCCAGGAATCGCACCCCATTTCCCTCATCCTGCTTCTTTTACCGAGGGAGAGGGCAATTTCGGGAGGAACCGGGAAACCGCCGGGCTGCATTCCCTTATCACTATCCTTGTCACGCCATTTATGGGATTGATACGCACTTTCTGAATCGGTTTACTATTCGTGCTTCTCTACCATAAGTATATCCCATGTTCGGTGGATTGACCGAATCTACGCCAAATCAGTTTCCCTCACCCTGCCCCTCTCCCAGGGGGAAAGGGAATTTTGGAGTGATTTTCATCGATCTTTTCGAAGAGAGGCGAACCAGCGGCCGGAAAACAGTTGGCACTGGCAGGATGAGCCTCAGATCAGATGTTCCAGCCGGGAAACTGAAACCGCCGGGCGCGGATCTCTTCGATCCCGCGGTGATCGTCGCCCGCGTAGCGCACCGCCACGAGGGTTAATCCTTGCGCGGGGAGGGTGGGGCCAGCCCGCCGGCGGTCCTTGGATTGCAGGATTTCTGGGATCTCCTCCGCGCTTCGTTTGCCCTTCCCCACCTCCAGGAGAGTGCCGCTGATGGTGCGCACCTGATGGCGTAAAAAAGCCGTGCCGCGCACCCGAATGTGCAGAAAGGGGGGCGATTCCTGGACAGTCAGTTCATATATTTCCCGCCTGGCATGTTCGGCGTCACATTGTTGACTGCGAAAGGCCGAAAAATCGTGCTTGCCTACGAAATAGCGGGCCGCGGCGCGCATCGCCTCCACGTCCAGGGGATCCCGCACCCAATAGGTATAATCCCGGAACATGGCGCTGGGGGCCGGCTGGCAGAAGAATGTGTAGCGGTATTCCCGGTCCAGCGCATCCCGGCGCGCCCGCCAATCCAGCGGCATGTCCACCACCGAGTACACGGCGATATCCGGGGGGAGCACCGCGTTGATGCCCCGCAGCAGGCTGAGTGCATCCAACCGTGTCCCGGAAAAAAAATGGGCTACGTGTTGTTCGGCATGGACTCCCGTATCCGTCCGGCCGGACGAATAGAGGATAATTTCATGTTGGATGATTTTTTCGACCGCTGTCTTGACGGTTTTCTCGATCGTGGGCAAATTCGGTTGCCATTGCCACCCGAAATAGTTTCGTCCATCATACTCCAAATCGAGCCGGATGTTTCTCATGGCGGGTACAAGGGAATCAGGCGTTGGGATGGGAACGAGACCGATGGATTCCCGGATTCGTTCATATTGTATACCCCCGCGGGGAGTGTCAACTCTCGCAGGCGTACTCCTGGACCGGGGATTCATCGGCAAATCGGGATGGAAGCGGGTGTCCGGTTATGAAAAACAGCGGGTTGCGGATTGCTCGAATGCAGAGAGGGAATCGGTTCGCGTTCCCGTTCGTAGTCATCCCATGAATCAAGGCTGGAGAAAGTTCCGCGTCCGGGTAAATCGTCGCAAGCGTTTTGTAAAAGCATAGCCAAATTAAAGTGAACAATTTCCCGTGAAAACAGGTGCAATGAAAAAAGTCTTGGCTTGGATGATGTGGATTGGGCCGGCGGCCGGATACTGGGTGTGCCCGCTGGACAGTTCCGGTGATCCAGAGGCGTTCGCGCCTTTCGGCTCGATGAATGAATCCGCCGGCGGCGGCACGGTGAGGTCCGCCACCCAGCCGCCTCAATACACGTTTCTTTGCCAAGACGGCCCGCACACGATTGAATATGAAATCCTCATCGGCGATCCAAGCGTGAGCTCCGGCATGATCAGCATCCGGGTAGCGATCGATGAAAAGCACCGATTGATCCCGGTGTACCAGGGCGGCTTGATTGTGCAGAGCGCGACGGGTTCTCTGCTCCATCCCGCGGATGTCAGCCTGCAGAAAACCAGCCGGCTGGTCCAGCACGAACGAAGGGGCCACACGGTCCATCTGCACTACGAAGAAGAGCTTTACGGGCAAAAACTGAACAAGGAGTATGCTTTCACCCTGCGGGGTAAAACATTGGTCATCCAGGCGGCCGGGGATGTCATCCACTCGGCCTCAGCGTCCTATGTGGGATTTGAATTCGGCCGGTCCCGTTATACGAACAACGCCACGATTCTGCGTCTTCCCGCCTGCCCCATCCCCGTTGCTCAATCCAACGAATCGTTCTTTTTCTCGACCTACGCCGATCCCCTGCTCAGCACCACCGGCCGGTACACGGAACAAGCCACCGTGTTCAACACCCGCACCATCGAAGTAGGCAACACTCCCGCCCTGTTGGTCCCGGATGCTTCCGGACGCTGGCCGGATCTGCAAGTGACCGCCTATCTCACAGTCAGTTCCAACCTGGCCGACGTGCTTCCAGTCCCACCGGCCTCCGCCGTTCCGCCGGCTCCGCGCTTGCGGGAGCGGGTAGTCCTGGATCTGCACGAATGGCCATTCGCTCACCGCCCCTTGACGCCGGGAGGCCTCATCCGGCGTTGGGAAGCGCCCGTATCGGGAACGGTCTCCCTGAAGGGAACTTTCGCCCTCTTGAGCGGTGATTTGGCCACCTGCGAGGTGTATCTCTTGGAGGGGGATAGCGGAGATTCGGCGTTGCTGTTCAGCCAGGTGCTCGATCCCGATTCCAAGCCGGCCACGGGTATCGAGGGGAATTTTCCGTTGGAGGCGGGGGATCAGTTGTTGTTCGCCTGCACCGGCCCAGCCATCCTGACCGGCGGCGAGGTGGGCCTCCACCTGCTGCTGCGTCAGGACGGCCTGACGTACAATTCGAACACCGATTTCGCGGATCAGCAGGGGCATCAGGGGTGGTATTACGAACAACAGATCGGCCCCTACCGCACGCTATTGATTTGGCATCCGGAACGTAAACGTTGGGAAAGCCCCGTCACCCGGTCGTATCAAACCGCGGAGCGGATCGTCACGCGCAGCGGATCCTCCGGGGATGCTTTTCAGGAAGCCCAAGCGTTTTTCGATGATCTGGATTGCCTGGGGCTCCAAAACCTTACGCTTCTCGCGCGGAGTTGGAGCCGTCATGCCAGCATAAATTCCCCCTCCCCGGTTTCTTTGACTGAACAAGTCTGGGGATCCTCACAAAACCTATTGACGCTTACGCAAAATCTTCTCGACAAGGGAAACGTGGTCATTCCCGTTATCGATCCTTTCGAGGCCATGGACACCCGCCCGGCCGATCCGAGAATCTCTTCCCTCACCTCTACGGCCGGGGCGGTTTCGGACAATTGGCTGGACCGGTCCTTGTCCGCCATGCAAATTCATTCCCTGGTGGCCAATCAGGTGATGCACGCCCAAGGCGCCCTGCTCGAGTTCCCCGGGACGTTCGGCCGATGGGTGAAGGCGGATTCACCTTACGGCCTGTTGGGTCTGAGCCAACCGGCTTCGTCCGCCGCGTATAAAGCCATGCGGGACTGGACCGCGGCCGTCCGTAAAATCACCCCTGGACCCTTGTTAATGGCCTGGAACGACACCGCCTACCGTTTTGATCTCTATGCCGCGTCCTTGTTCGACGCCCTGCTGATCCCCTCCCGGACCGACAGCAACGCCCTGAGCCTGGTGGAGGAAGAACTCCACGTGGGCCGTATCCACGGCCCGCGCATCGGTTTCGGCACGTACAAGCAGTATTATCAAAATCCCCAAGGCGGGAACGTCGTCGACCTGCGGCTGTTTCCCCTCGATCACTACCTGGCTTCCACCCTGGCCTGCGGACGCGTGCCGTACATCTCCAGCCAAGTGTGGTTCCCCGGTTTCGATGAGCGGACCCAACGCCGCTACCTGTTGGAAACTTATTGTCTGCTCGCTCCCGCCGCGGAGGAATACCTTGATCCCGCCAACGCGGTCACGAACATCGCGTACCAGGCGGGAGACGATACTTCCCATAGCGTTTTGGCTATCATCAAAAGTGGAAAACTGGATCAGATCGACCGGATCGCGGTGCGATACGCCAACGGATTGCGGATCTACGCCAACCACCGTTCGAAACCCTGGCTGGTGCATCCAACCAACACGGCCAGCCTGGAGATCAGCAAGGACGGCTTTTTGGCCTGGAACGAAAAAACGGGATTGTTGTCCATGACCGGCCTGCAGGGTTTCCGCCCGTTTTCGGTCTGCCAGACTCCCCGGTCCCTATTCCTGCACAGCCGCGATGGCCAGCTCACGCGTTATGGATCTCTCGCCACGGACGGCATGGTCTACCGGCGGCCGAACGCGTATTCAGCCTTCCCCGACATGACCAGCCTGGCCGCTTCCGACGTATCGGCCTTGGATCCCATGATCCCCATCCTGCGTTCCAACCACCGCGTCGATTGCGCCTTGCGGTGGCAATCTCCATCCCGGGTGGAACTCCGGATCTACCACACCGAACCGTCTCCGACCCTATTGGAATTGTTCGACCTGCCGCCCGAGTGGCTCCGGGAAGGATCTCCGCTGGCCGTACTCCGAACCGGCGAATACGCGGAGGATGAGCCACCAATCCAGTGGTATATCATCGAGTCCAACCAACGGAAAGGCATCCGGTTCACGGACATCGAATCGGGAGACCGGTACGCGATTACCTATGGGGAGGCGGACCATCCGAAAACCATCCCTGGGCCGGAGCGGAAGAGTCAGGCGGAACCAGAACCTAAGCCGGTTTCCCCGCCGGAGCCGGCGCAACAGAAAACGCCACTGGAATCGCAACTGGACATTCAACCGGGAGATTTGCTCCCTTCCCCGCTTCCGGATTAAACCAGATTCAATGAGGAGGCCCCGGTAAAAATCCCATGAGGCTCATGCGCCTATTTCTCCTTGGGATTTCGATTCTGTCAACCAACTCCCTGCCGGGTAGTGGAATCGTCCCTTCTCCCGCCAATATTGAAATTCTGTGCCCACTAACCCATCCGTCGGAACCCATCCGTATGGGCATTGCCGAGTTGGAGAACGTGCTGGCCAGTCAAGGCTGGCGGGTGACAAAATCATTCGGTCCCCTTTCTCCCGTTCCCCCCTCTGTTCCATTGCAAATCATCATTGCCCCTTTGGATGCCGAAGCGTTGGGCAAAGAGAGCGATGCGCAGTTCCAGGACGCCGTGCCCGCGCCGCCGGAATCGCTTTCAATCAGGAAATTTCCATATGACGGAGGATTGCGGGTGTACGCGACCGGCAGTGATACCAACGGAACGATGTACGCCGCGCACGAGCTGGCCGGGCAGCTGCGCTTCTCATCGTTCGAACAGGATTGGGATCAACGCATCCAGGAAACGAAACAATCCCCCGCCCTGACGGTGCGGGGCATCCAGTTGATGATCCACAAGCAGGCGCTGGATGATCCCTATTCCTGGTTTCATTCGCCGGTGTTTTGGGAGGATTACCTGGACCTTCTGGCCCGGAACCGGTTCAACGCTCTGGAACTGCAAGGAGTTTACGATTTGGCGACGGGGGAATGTTCCAGCCTGATGCCGTATATGGTTTACACCTCCGAATACCCCCAGGCGGGATTGGATCAATCCCAGGCCGACGCCAACTTGCAATCGTTCCAGCGCCTCTTGGGGATGGCGCGCGCCCGGGGAATTTCTGTCACGCTGGTTAATGCCGGCACGGGCTGGATTCCGCTCGGCACCCCATCCGGTTACCTTACCGGCGGGCAACTGATCCACTACACCCGCATCACAACGCGGCAATTGTTCGACGTGTGCCCCGCGCTGAACGGTTTGGGTTTTTCTGTCGCGGCGGCGGGCCTCCCCAAGGATTTTTATCAGCAATCCTACTGGCGCGCGATTACCCAATCGCCATACCATCCGGTGTTGGTGTTGCATCCGGGAGAAGGTGGTTCGCGGCCGGTGAAAGAGCTCGCCAAGACATACGGGGGACAATCCGTGGTGCTCGTGAAATGGAACGGCGATCATCTCGGTTTGCCGTATCCCGTGGCGGGCGGCCGGATGAGCCGTTGGCCAAGGGCCTCCCATCAGGATTTCTTCGACTGGCCACGGCCGTATGCGTTGCTGTACCTAATCGGCTTCAACGGCACGCACCGGATTTTCCCATGGGGGGATACCGCTTTCATCCGCCGGACGTTGGCCGAGGTGCGCGCCATGGAGGCAACCGGCTTCCTCTTGCAAACGTATTCCACGTTTCAACCGCATAGCGATATATGGACCAACCCGGAGCCGTCCCCTTTGCGTTATTACAACTGGACCTTTGAACGGGATTGGTACTGGTATTTGTTCTGGGGGCGGCTGGCGTATGATCCCGCCACGCCGGACGCGTATTTTGTCCGCTGTTTTCAGGAGCATTTCGGCGAGGAGCCCGGCGAGCGCATGTTCAAGTCCTTGCTGGCGGCGTCCCGGGTGATTCCCACCCTGGCTGCCATCGGGTTCCCCAGTCCGGAGCGGGAGGATTTTGCCCCGGAGATGACCGCGCCGCTGAACCTGGACCAAACCTGCCAACTACAACCGCTGGATACATTCAGCATCCGTTCCGTGACGGAAGAAATCGATGTGATCACCCTGGGGCAAGCGGATGGACGCCTATCGCCCATCACGCTGTTGGATGACGCGGCCCAAGCAGCCGCTTCGGCGGTGGAGGAAGCCCGCGGCGTTGTCGAGAAATTACAGCAAAATCCCGGCGGTCTGGAAGAAACCGCTTCACAACAATTTGGAACCATCCAGCAAGAGGCCAACGCCTGGAGGCTGGATTTCCAGGCGCTCGAAGCCCTGGCGCGGTATTGGCGCGGGCAGATCAGCGCGGCCGCGCATCTGGGCGTTTATTTACGGTCGGGCGATATTCCATCGCTGGTGATGGCTTCCGAGAATCTCCACTCCGCCAGCGCGGCCTGGAAGGAAGTCCAGGAGCATACCTTCACCCACTACCGGCCGATTCGGCTTCCCGCTCCAGGCGGACTCCGGGCGTTTCATTGGAAAACGGTTCCTACGCAATTCGAAATGGATGAACATTGGATTCAAAATCTCTATCAGGAGTGGAGCGAGGGCACTCCCTGGCCGGAGATTCATGGACATTTTCCGGTGTATCGCGCGCCACCGGGACGGCCGTTGATGCTCACGCTTTCGGTTCCCCCGAAGTTCAACCCGGCCTCTCTTTTCGTGAATTTCAAAAACAGCGAAGGCAGCACCGGCCGGTTGCCGTTGGAGAAAACCCAGATCGCGGGAGCGTATTCTGCTTCCATCCCCCCCGAGCGGGTCACGGAAGGCGAGTTGCAATATTTTTTCCTAGTCACTCTTCCGGAAGAAGAAACCCGCGTCATTCCCGAGGACGGGGGGCCGTTCAAAGTGATCATTACCCCGGATACCGAGCCGCCTCAGGCCATCCAGGCAGGCCACAGTTTGAATGACGCGAAGAACCAAGTGACCGTCACCGCCCAGTTTACCGATAGCTCCGGAATTCAATCCGTCCATCTGTGGTGGAAACCGCTGACCTCCACCGAAGATTGGCGCAAAATTCCCATGAAGGCAAGCGGAGCCGCATTTACCGGATCGTTTCCCTTGACCTCTGCCGGCGCGCTTTACGCGGTGGAAGCCACGGACACGATGGGCAACGTCCGCCGCGTGCCTGATCCCCGGACCGAAACGCCCTACCGGTTGATTCCGGCCTTCGCCAAAGGGAAATAGGGTTAGTTTCGCGGTAACACAGGAAGGCGCGCCTCAGAATGGATTGCGATCCAAATCCGTTTTCCGTTCACCACCGCGACGCGGAGAACGCGGATATTTTCTATATAGGGGCCCAGGCGATGGTAAATTGTCTGAATCAGGATGGCCAGGATGTGGATGAATCATGCCCGGGATTGATGACGTCCGTAGCCGCAGGGGAAGCAGGAACGCTTGGCATCGGGCCCCTACAATGGGAACGGAGGGGAATCGCGTGAAATCGTAAGGTATTTGCATGGTGATAGATTTTCCCTCACCCTGGCCCTCTCCCAGAGGGGAGGGGATTCCAGAAAGAGAGGGGATTCCAGAGAGAGGGAAATGAATTACCTATGTACAGCTATGCCTTGGGCTATGTGCATGCCACGCCGCCGGCGCTTGAAAAGGATTCTATGTACCGGTAAATAGTCAGAAAACCGGTCAAATCCCGATTCAACCATGAAAGGAATTCCAATTAGGAAACCCACAATGGCACAATCATATACCTACCCACGCATCACCATTTCCGGGGCGCGGGGCATCATCGGGCAGGATCTCACCGCGGAAAACGCCTTGCGCATGGCTTGGGCCTACGCCCGCTTGGCAGGCCCTGGCACCGTGATCCTGGCGCGGGACGCGCGGCCCAGCGGATTGTTGATCCGCCGCGCGGCCGAGGCGGGACTGCTCGCGGGCGGCGTGGAAGTCATTGACTTGGACCTGGCCCCCACGCCCACCGTGGGCATCATGATCCGGAGCCTGGGCGCCCAGGGGGGTATCAACATCACCGCCAGCCACAATCCCGCCCCCTGGAACGCCTTGAAATTTTTCGGCGCGGATGGCACGTTTCCGGATGATGAATTCGTCCAGAAATACACACAACTTCTCTACCAAGGAGATTTTCACCACGCGGCCTGGAACGAAATCCGGCCATCACGGCGGGATGATTCCGCATTCGACACCCATGCCCGGTTGATCGAAAACGCCGTCGATTGCGGCCCTATCCGCGCGAAGCCATACCGGGTGGTGGTGGACGGCTGCCGCTCAGCGGGCGGGGTGTTTCTGCCCCCTTTTCTCGAACGGTTGGGCTGCGAAGTGGTGCGGCTGGATTGCGAGCCGGACGGCGACTTCCAGCGGGGGCTCGAGCCGGTTCCGGAAAATCTAGGCCGGTTGGGTGAACGGGTCCGGGAAACAAAGGCGGATCTGGGCATGGCCGCCGATCCCGACGCCGACCGCCTGGCCCTGGTGGATGAGCACGGCCGGGCGATCGGAGAAGAATACACCCTGGCATTCGCGGTCCAGGCAGCGCTGCAACAATCGGGAGGCGGGAACGTGGTAGTGAACCTCTCCACTTCCATGCTGACCGATTACGCCGCGCGGCAAGCGGGGGGAAATGTAATCCGAGCCGCGATCGGCGAGGCCAACGTGGCACGGGGGATTCGGGAAAATCACGCGGTCATCGGCGGCGAGGGCAACGGGGGCGTGATGTATCCCGCCGTCCACAACGGCCGCGACGCGTTGACCGCCGCCGCCTTGGTGCTCTGGCTGATGGCGCGAAGCGGGAAAAGCCTCAGTGGACTGGTTGCGGAGTATCCCAACTATGTCATTCTCAAGGACAAAATCACCATGGACCTGGCGAAGGCCCGCGAACGTTTGGCGGAAATCGCCGGGATGGACCTCGGCGGGGAGATGGATACCCGCGACGGCGTGAAAATCATCCGCCCCGGCGCGTGGCTGCACTTGCGCTGTTCCAACACGGAGCCGATCGTGCGGATCATCGCCGAGGCCGAGGGAACAGAGGAGACGCAACGCTTGATTGCCGAAGGCAAGCGGCTGTTGGGGCCATGAGGGCGGGGGAAGAAGCCGGCACTACCCGAGGGGCCATAAGACTTTTCGAGAAGAACTAAGACACTAGAATGAAGGCCAAAGGGAGTCCATTTTCCCTCGCCCCGGTGAGAAAGGCAGGGGAAGTTAATGATTTCACTCCCCTTGGCCCTCTCCCAAGGGGAGATGGGACAGGTAATTGGGCCGCAGGGGCCTGTTGCATGGGCTCCTATGGAAAATGCTTATGAAAACCTTTTGGTTCCCCGCTTTCGCGGGGATGGCCTTTGTGGGTGACGGCTGGGTATAGTTCAACACAATCGCCAAACGGGCTGGTGTAGATTAATCCAGAATTCAATCATTCACCAAGGAGATCTGTAAATGAAAACAAGACCATTGGGCGCGTCGGGAATCGAAGCATCGGTCATCGGATTGGGAACCTGGGCGATCGGCGGTTGGATGTGGGGCGGCACGGAAGAGAGGGCCTCGATCGCGGCCATCCAGGCGGGGATCGATCACGGTATCACCTTGATCGACACCGCCCCCGCCTATGGTTTGGGATACGCGGAAGAGATCGTGGGCAAGGCCATCGCCGGGCGGCGGGACCAGGTCATCGTGGCAACCAAGTGCGGATTGGCCTGGCATACCACCAAGGGAACGCACTTTTTCAATGAAAACGGCAAGCCGGTCTACCGCTACCTGGGGGCGGAGTCGGTCCGTTACGAGACCGAGCAGAGCCTGAAGCGGCTGAAAATCGACTGTATCGATCTGATGCAAACCCATTGGCAGGATCATACCACGCCCATCGCGGAAACCATGTCCGCCCTGATGGATCTCAAAAAGGAAGGCAAGATCCGCGCCATTGGCGTCAGCAACGCCACGGTGGCGCAGATGGAGGAATACCGCCAAGCCGGGCCACTGGACACGGATCAGGAGAAATACAGCATGCTGGACCGCCAGCTGGAGAAAGAGAGCCTGCCCTATTGCCTGAAAAACAATATCGCAATGCTCGCCTACTCGCCGTTGGCCCTGGGGGCGCTCACCGGCAAGATCGGCCCGGAACGGCAATTTTCCGGCGATGATCAACGCATCACCGATCCCCGTTTCTCGGTCGAAAACCGCAAGAAAATTATGGCTCTGCTGGATAAATTCAAGCCTATCGCGGCCAAATACGGTTTGACCATGGCCCAGTTGGTCATCGCCTGGACCCTGGCCCAGCCAGGATTGACGCATGCCTTGGTGGGCGCCCGCAATCCCGAACAGGCTATCGAAAACGCCAAGGCCGGCAAAGTGACCCTGGAAGCCGAGGATCTCCAATCCATGAACCAGATTCTGGAGACCCAGGGCCGGGAAATACAATGACATGAACGGTCCGATTTTCTTCCCTCCCTTCGCGGGACCGGCCTGCATTGCCAGCCTATTGTAACCTCCGGCCGTCAAGAAGAGATCCACTGCCGATAAAAAAAGCACCACCCTTTCGATTGCAGAGATACGATGCCTCACCCCCTTTCAGGGATATCCTTACCATTGCCCTCTGCCGGAACGAAAGGGAATTCAAGGTGGTTTTCTTATGCCTGTCCGGTTGGATTGCCGATCTCATCCCGGAATTAACGAAGGCATGTGCTGGACGAACCGTTGTTTAATAAGCGCCGAGCGGCGGGAAGAAGTGGTTTGGGATTACATCCTGTGAAAAAGAAACTACAAGGAATCTATGCCGCTTACGATACGGCCTGGAGATGATGCAGTTGGCAGAAAATCCGCAAATCGCGGGCGTGCCGGCCGTAGAACAGGCAGAGATGATGGCCTTTCACGCCGCACGCGTCATCCAATTCGTCCAGTTCCAATTCCACGTTGGTCCGGCAGCCACCGGTGGGCGGATTAGGGGGACACCCCACGATTTTGCCACTGTATACCAGCATTTGAGGAGGGGTTTCGCGGGACAGCAATTTTGTAAAGGTCACCTCTTGCCCGATGGGGAACAATACCTGCGGAACGCACCCCCAGCCGGCCTCCGCGTGATTGCGCAAGATGTAGGGTTCCGGCGGGCGGTCTGGACCGCCCATGCGGGACGCGCAAGTGCAATGCGCCCCGAAATAGCGGTTCTTCTCCGTATCCATGGAAGGATTGTGTTGAAAACCCGGCCGGTCGAACAACGCCTGGATCAACAACATCGTGAGGGTGGCATCTAAATCCGATTCGCAGCCCGCGGGGATGCCTTCGTCCCGCAGGCTCATGAATCCCATGCAGGGGGGGACATGTTGATGCGGTTCGCGTAAGCCGGGCAGGCAGTTCATCATGACCGCGCCGGCCTGTTCGCTTTCGAGGATTTGCTTGAAGACAAAATAGGTTTTGGCGGCGTCGAGGACATCCTCTTCCGACGGTTCCACACGCCGGACGGCATGGCGGAGATATTCCCGCGCCAGGCGTTGCACCTCGTCCGTGGCGGACATCGCCTGAAAAGCCGAATAGAAGCGCTGGTGGGGGATGGTCCGGATCCGGGTTCCCCAAGGCGGCGCTTCGGTTTCCCGGGTGTCGGCGCCATCAATATTGACGATCAGGGTATCCTTCATCCGGCGCGCCGCGCGGATCATCGTCATCCCCCGCCGCACCGCGTCCAGATTGTCCAGCGAATTGATCAGATAGACACCCGGCCGTTCGCGCAGGGACTGAATCTGGGCGTTCAACAAAATGCCCTGGGTGGCGAACACCACCGCCGGGACCGAGGTTTCATCCAGAATGCGCCTTACGCCTTCGAAATGGCTTTTTTTGAAGGGAATCAATAACAATCCGTCGGGCGGGGATTCCCGCACGCCGCGGATAAACCGTTGGACACTGTCATCCAGGTTTAAGGGTTTATCCTCCATCTCGATATGCATGCCCAGGTCCCGCTCCATTATCCGGAGTTCCTGAAGGTACTGGGCGTGCCGTCCCTCGGCGTCGAAACTCGATCCCGGCCAGCTGTAATACCCCTCCTGGCGCAGTTGCGTGGTGGGGGGATACAAGAACGCGCCCCTCACTTTCGCGGGCGTGATTCCTCGAGTCCCGTCGTTATTCTCCCCCGCGAACACTTTCCAAAGACCCGGACCCGCCCACAGGCCTCCCGCGATTGTGCCCATCGCCAAGCCAAATTGCCGCCGGGGCATCAAACTGGAAAAACCGAATGTCCCACGCGTCATGATTCCTCCCCCCTCGTGCATTGTCTGGTGGAAGAGCCGAGTTCGCCTCTCCTGCCCACCGGAAGTGGTTCCATCGTATCGGGTTCCATCGTATCAAAGATTACGGAGCAAGCCAATGGACCCTTATTCATTGGCAGGAGGCTTTTCACCGCGAAGGAATCATTCCGGCCGGGTGGCATCCTGAATTTCAGATGCGGCGGCTTCGAGATAACCGAAGATGTTCACGTCCCGGACCGAGAGGATGTTCTTGTACGGCTCAAAATGAATGAATCCCTCGATCACTCCCCCGAAGTTGATGATTTGACCGGTCTGTAATTGATCCGCCACGGTGGAGGGAATGGATTGGAGGACGGTGTCGGGGAGGATATAGCGGGGATCCTTTTCTTCCAGGTCCATTTCCACCAGCAGCCGGGAGAGGCCTGTACCGGGATCGTTCTGGATCTGCATAATCCGTCCGACCCATCCATCGATCGTTTTTCCCGATAAATTCTTGCTATATTTCGTTAATTTTTCCGGTTCCCGCAACATCAGATCCCGGTTGGCCCGGATGCCAAAGAAATTGGGACCAGCCAAGGCGGGTGTGGGAACCGGCGTAGGAGAGGGGAGGGGAGACGGGGTCGGGGAAACCTCCGCGTTCGCCGATTGTTCCTCGAGAACTGTCGGTTGCGAAGGTTTGCCGCACGCCTGGAACAGCACCAATCCCGCCAGAAATCCGATCCACACGATTCCATAGTCATAACGTGATTGAGACAGCATCGAAGACATCCTTCTTTCTTTGCTTGATACACGGTATCGTGTCATGGTGTCACTCCATACCGAGAGAGAGGAAGAGTCTCTCATTCTTAGCAACTTGAATAGGAACGAACGGGAGTCCGAAAAGTCCCGCTCCCCAAGGGGGATCCCTGGGATTTTTTGAGATGCAGCATCTCAGAGCAATTTCAAGCCATTAGGGACGGGACGTTCGGGTTGCGCCAGAACCACCTCGCCTTCGCGGGGGATAAAACCGGTGATTAAGACTTCGGAGGTGAAATCCGCCACTTTCTTGGGAGGAAAATTCACGACGCA
>ERZ795045.203-NODE-203-length-77431-cov-6.328383_pt1 | contig 77431 bp, 62 predicted proteins | sample MGYA00375129_ERZ795045 | MGnify/ENA primary metagenome ERZ795045 (study PRJEB30174, sample SAMN05720166) | activated sludge metagenome | isolation source: anaerobic digester from wastewater treatment plant | place: Japan | collected 2015-05-15 ...
TCATCCTTATTATCTTTTGGAACATAGAAAGAAGTAGACAAATTGGATGTAGTTCCATCAGGACTTACTTTTAATAATGAATAGGATACATCTGTAAGATTTTCAATAGTAATGAAGTAAGATTTTTCTGCGGAGACATTCAATTTATATGCCTTTACTTCTTCTCCCTTGACGGAAACAGCTACTTTGCTGGGTGAAATAGACGCGACACTTACTTGTTGTAACGAAACTTTTACTTTGACATTGCCAAATTCATCTACGTTTTGTAATACAACATAATATGCGTTAGTATCTGAACTGTGAGTAATGTAAGTATATTTAATATCGTCACCAGGTCCTGACCATTGTTGCAGGACAGAAACATCTCCATCTGCATTTACTTTTCTTAACTGTATAAGAAGTGATTCAAGTACATTTATAGAATCAACAATATTGGGATCTAAAGTACTTTCTATTTTTATGTTATAAACTCCACCTGCTCCTATACCCAGTTTATATATGCTTAAAATATCACCAACTACATTTACTTCCTGAGAAGCACCAGCTGATATATTATCTGCATCACTATATGTTTCTGGTTTTGCCAAACCAATCATATATGGCAATTCATATTTCTTGTTCTCGGATACAGGTTGAGCATACCCATATATACGGATATAGTATGTTCCTTTATAGGGTGCTATATTGAAGATTCTAGTTTTATCCTCAATAGTGATATTCTCTGGATCTGCAGGGCCTGTTGGTTCAACTTGCACCGAATTTAATAACACTAAATCGCCTTTATTTTTATAATACCAATTGATTTGGTATCCCAGCCATGCACTATCAGCGTTCCCCATATTTTTGAAGATTAGAATAAATGGGGTATTATCACTTTCCACTTCAAATTTGTATCATGCATCTTTCCAGGCTTCCAATACTCCATAGACCATTTCTCCTCCAATTTCTAATTTTGTAGCATTTAGTGGAGCCTTTAATTTGCAACCTGTTGACATTAAGCAGGTTATTACACAAAGAGTAACAATTGTTAATACTGAGTATTTTTTCATTGTTCGAAACATAATCTTTCTCCTTTTAATTTAAAGTTTTAAGTTATTAAAGTTCTGTTAAATACACACCCTTACTTTTTCTCTTCTCTACCTCCTTTCCTTTTTGATTTACATTCTTACCCATCAGGCTACACAGTTCTCTTTCCCACCTCCTTTCTGTAATGTTAAAGTTATATTTTCACGTAAACTAAAATTTACAGAATTCTCAACAATTGTTTAATTACCTATTTTTATAAAACGCCTCCGATAGTTAGGTAAATATCCATCAATTTTCATATCTTTACTGTATATCATAGAGGATTATTTATATTCAAGTAAAATATGATAAATAGAATTATAAAAAAGTTTTGGTTTGAGAAATATTAATTGGTTAGATTATGTAGATGTCGACGGGGTGGTATTGTTTGTGGAAGAAAATAGCGTCACGGAGTTGGCCAGCTCTTTTGAAGTTCAGTTGTTCGAGGAAGTGTTTCATCTTTTCGTCATTATTTGAGACGGGTACGAGCCATTTGTTTTCTGGAAAACGTGTTTTGATTTGTTCTAATATGAGTTGGAAGCCCTCAATGATGTCTGTATTATCGTAGTCTTCTGGATTATGAAAATAGATGAAAAGGGTTGAAAGGTTTGGTGTTTTATGCGGTTGAATTCGCAGTAGTCCACGAGGGTTTGATTTTTTGTCAGTAATGACAAATTCTTCTGATGTTTTGTTGGTAGTCAAAATGTCTTGTTCTTTTTCATGCTGGGTTGTTGTTAGGATATTTCCTTCATTCATGGTAAAGTATAGCGAGGTGTTCCATGTTTCCCAATGGGATAGCCATGTTTCGTCTTGTGGTTTTAGAGGGCGAATTGTGATGTAATCTTTAAAGAAGCTACGGAAAATATGTTTTAGGACAGTTAGTTTATTTGTTTTTGTTGGGATATTTTTGATTGGAAATTCGAAGGTAAATAGTGCATCTGAGTTATTAAGTTCCTGATATAGGAATATCATATCTTCGATCCATTTTCGGTGGGCATTGCACCAATCCGTTTGAGGTTCTGTAACTTTTCCTGTGAGACGGTAGTGCACAGCACCGCATCCACCTCCGCAGAAATTTTGAGCCCAGCAACGGGAGCATACAGATGTGGCAAGAATGCCGAGGCGATATATGGATTCCGAACCTTGGATAGGTATTTCTGTTTCATAAATATTGCCTAATTTGTGGATGTTCCCTAAAAAATATAGATAACTTCCGAATACATCGCCGTTATCGGCTATAAACCATTCTTCAGCACCAGCAGGGTCTTTTCGTTTGACGGGATTACCCTGTTGTATTGTTTTAAACAATTCAGTGAAGGGTTCTATGATAGATTGCTTTCTTTTTATTAATTGTTGGGCATAGTAATGTGACAAATTTGTGATTTCGTTGTATACGGTATGGATGTTTAAGTTTGGATTTAATATGAAAGGTGCAAATAGGTCAATGACTATTTTTTTTGTACCATATTTTTGAAGTTTTTCAACAGTTGTAGTAAAGGGGATATTCTCTGGCAGATACCATATTTTCGCATAGGATTCGTTTAATACGTTTTTTATATCTGTGGTACTATTTCCTGTTAATTTTTGATAAATATCATTAGTAATTTTTTCAAATACGATGAAAATTTTCTCTTCTTTATTGATTTTTAGTTCCTCATAGATATGTTCAGGTAGTGGTATGCAAAGATTTATACTTATTTTTTTATCATTTATTGTGATAAATATTTGTAATATTTGTTGGATAATTTTCTGTATTTTTGTCCATGGATAAATATTTGCAGGATTCATGAAGAAGTTGAGTTTAAAGGTTGTTTGTGCGTAAATGTGAGGTATAGCTCGAAGTAAGGTTAGGGGGATAGTTTCCTTTATTAATGTTTCTATATTGTCACCAATTAGGAAAGAGATTGTATGTATTCCGATGGTTTGGGTAAGGGTATTTGCCCATGTTTCGATTTTTTGTGTTTTCAGGATAGAACCGATGGCACGGAGCCATTCAAGTTCTCCCCATACTTCAAGGAGTTCATCCCTGGTATAGGTAGAAGCAAGCAGATTGAGAATTTTTGTTTGGGTTTGTTCTGGATAGTATTCAAGGACATCAAATGTTATCTTATCACATTCGAAGCAGAAAGGAGTTTTAATATCTACTGCAAAATATCGTCCATTTTTTTCAAATCGGTGTATTGGTTTCATTGAGTCCATTAGTATATTCCTAATGTTCCTTTATATCTACTATAATTTTCCATAATTTTAAATAACGTTATACCAATAAATGTCCAGAATACACAGCTGGCACCGAGCCAGTAGAATGAAGGATGTAGGAATACAGAAACAAATTGTCCCGAGTTAGTCAATTGTCCTTTAACAAGGACGTATTTCAAGCAGATGGAGGCATCTGTAATTGGTAACGCATGCATAAATGCAGAAATGAGCCACCCTTGTTGTAGGAATTCCTCGCGTGCAAAGATTGCTAAGGCAAATAGTGCCATACGCACGAGAATGGTTAATTGTCCAACCTGTTTGAAAACCAAGACTAACCCGCCTACTAAGAAGCCGAAGCCTAATAAATTGATAAATGACAAAGTTAGAAGGACTACGACTGGTATAGGGTCAAAGTGAAGTTTTCCCCCAACACTTACAACTACCATATATACCATAAGAGCAGAATAAAAAATCGTGGATACTGAAGCGACTACCGCACGGGCAAGGAAATTTGTTACAAGTCCATAAGGGCTCATACAAAGCTGTTCTAATATACCTGTTTGTGCCATGCCTTGAATTCCCTGAGTAAACATTCCTATAACACCAAAGGCAAATAAGCCGATAATGAAGCCGAGAATATAGTTTGTCGCACGTGTTGGGTCTTCAAACTGATTAATTCCTTTTTCTATTGCGGGTTGACTGTAGAAGAAGCCTGCAATAAGTATCATAAGCATTCCGTAGCCAATAATGAGTCCCGTTAATGTGCGAAACCAGTATCTTCGTGTAATAATCCAACCTCTGATAATTTCCGCTTTCATAATAAGTAAGAATCCGAGCATATTTTATAATTCCTGTTCTGATAAATTTGTTTCATCAAAAACTGGTTTTTCTCCTGTAAGTTGAAGAAAGATATATTCAAGGTTTACTTGCTTTTGCTGGATGGAGCGAATTTGATATTTTTTCTGCCGTAACGTTTCAAATAAGGTATATATTGCCTCGGACCGTTCAGCATGTGGTTCTGGAACTTGAACTGTTATTGTGGGTCCATCCGCGGTAAGGATTGTTTCTAATACCTGTATTTTAGGTGCAAGGTGGTCAAGGTCGTTGTCAACCAAATTTCGGTCTAAACGGATGGAAAAGATTTGTTTAGAAAATAAATCGAGTAATTCGGTTGTAGGCTTACAGGTTATAAGCTTACCTTTATTGATGATACCGATGCGGTCGCATAATTCTTGAGCAACATGCATATCATGTGTTGTTACAAGTACAGACCTGCCATAATGGCGGGTTAGTTCAATGATTTTGTCTTTAATAGAGCGACTACTTTGTACGTCTAATCCTGTGGTTGGCTCGTCGAAAAGGATAATTTTGGGGTCTGCGATAAGAGCGATACAAATTGCCAATTTTTGTTTTTGACCTCGCGATAGTTTGCGGACTTCAATATCCTTTTTGTCTTTTAATCCTATAAAATCGAGGAGTTGATTTGCCCTTTCTTTTAATACTTTACCTCGGATATTTCGAAGGTTCCCATAATAATACAAATTTTCAAGAGGTGTTAGTGGCCAGATGCTTGTTCGTGTTCCTTCTAAAACTACACCTATTCTTGATAATACTTCTTTTCGGTGTTTCTCTACATTCATCCCATCTACAAATACGGTTCCACTATCAGGTTTTACCAATGTAGAAATCATCTTTACAGTGGTTGTTTTCCCTGCACCATTAGGTCCCAATAAGCCCATAATTTCACCCGTTTTAATTCCGAAGGTAACATGGTCAGCGGCGCAGGCTTCTTTTTTAGTAAGAATTCTTCTTTTGTCTGTTACATCATCTTTGTGAAAAAAATGATATGTGCGAAAGGTCTTCGAGACGTTGTCAAGGTAGACTGTATAATCGTTTATCGAGTTGTTTAATTGTTTGCTTTGCATTCCTTGACTCCATTGGGACTAAACAGAGATTGCTCTAATTCTGTTAAACAACGCTCTTCATCAGGCTCTTCAATTAGTTTTTCTTGGTATTCTAAATAGTTACTTTCCATATTGCGAATAAAGTGGATTATCGTTACAAGTCCTAAATCAGATGTTAGGTAATATGCAAACCCTAAAAAGATGGAAAACACCACAAATTCAATGTTTTGACGAATATTGTTAACGAAGACATGTTCATGGACAAGAGTAAAAGCAATAGAAATAATAAAGACTGAAAGTATCGGTTTTGCTGTCACATTTATTAAGATGGTTTGTAAACTTGCTCGATAAATGATTTCTTCTGTTAGTGCTATTGTCATTGTGCGACTGAGAATAATAGGGGATAGAACAGAAAAACGGAGTATTTTTTGGATAGATAGGAATTGATTTTTGACGAGTTCATTAAAACCGATTGTTATAAAGAAACCTATTGTATAAACGATATGCCCTAATATCAGTCCGATAATCCAACTGGAGATGTTAAATAAATTTCTTGGTAAGATGCCTATGATTGCCAAATATATGATTGAGCAGATAAGTAGAACAAATTGGCACATTTTTGTAAGGGAAGAAAAAAAATTTTTTTTGAACAGATTCCGTGTAAATTCTAACAGAATATAAATCACAAAAATGATAAGTAGGTACTTTGGATTCACAAATTTTTCTCCAAATAGCATTTCATGGACTCTATCATTTTTTGCAAAGTGACTTCTTTGGATTGTTCAGCATATTTTTCACGCCATACATTAAATTCTTGTTTTAGTAAGCCGTAAACAAACACATCGTGCCAGATACCATTTCGCAGTATATGGTCTTTTAAGGTTACTTCCCTTTTAGCACCCAGAAACTCGAGCAATCTCCAAGAGGGTTGATTAAAAGCGTAGATAATTGCAGAAACACGGTGCATGTTTAATTCGTCAAAGGCATACTCTAATGCACGGTATACATTAATCCCTGTTGAAAGGTGTCCTCGATGTTGAGGTGATATGTAGACATCAAGATTACAGGAACGATTCCGCCAACTGATATTTTGTAATGAAATCATGCCAATAGGTCCGTTAGGCGAATCGACGATGAAATAAACACTTCCAGGGATAGGACTGCCTGCGGTTTTACTTAAATAACCTACAATCTGGTCACGAATAAGACGAGGGGAACGTGCAGGGTCTCCATAAAGGAAGTATTGAAAATCTTCATCTTCCATCCAGCGAACAAGCAGGTCGAGGTCCTCTCTATCTGCTCTACGAATAAATGTTTTTGTAACAATACTCACTGCTCTAATCCCTCAAATAATACTATTAAATGAATATTAGTTCGTGGTAGAACTTAATTTAACCCATGTTTCAAGATTATGCCATTTTCCACGAGCAAATAACACCTCCCGCATTATTCCTGCCAGAATATATAGGTGTTGTTGAAGGAAATTTTTAAGAGGCTCTTCTTCATCGATGCAGGTGGTCACAAGTTTTTTTAAGTGAAGTTGTCGGAATGCCTTATTTTCGATAAATTCTAATGCATCATGGATTAATGGTGAATTTGTTAAATACGTTTGATTATCGAATAAAAGAATGATTTCACCAAAAAGAGCCTCCTGATTGATACCCTTCAAAACAATGAACCCGTGGAGGTTCCCTTCTTTATCTTCGACTGCATAAAAAGATTGTGTTGCATCTTTGTTTTGTAGGAGTTCCTCCAATTCACTCTGATTGGGCAGAATAGGCTCACGCTTTCCATCAAGTAAGGCTCCGTACATGTTTTCACTGGCGTAAAATCGTAATAAATGTTTGGCATCAAATAGGTCTGATGTGCGAATGATGGCATGTTCCTTGTTAATCATAAAAAATCAATAGCCTATTTTTTTAATCATTTAAAACCCCAATACTTTTTTTTGGGAAGGAGGCTCTTTTGAGTGTGTTTGGATAAATAAATTAAAAGCCAATTTCGTTTTTCTTTTCGTAACGAAAATCCATCCACGCACGCCAAACTGCATTCATAAAATTAGTGAAAGCGTCCGCTTTTCTTAGGGTCATTTTGCGTATGTGTTTCATACTAATAATCCCATATTGGTTAATTTATTGTTATTTTTATGAACTACTTGATGATGACGATGATGACGACGATGATGAAGTGGAAGTTGTTGTACCACCACCTAATGGAACTTCTGGGTCTTTGTTGCTAACTACAGGAATAAATATTTTGATAACATCTTGAATAAACTTCAAAATATTATCAACAGTAAAATGAAAGTAGCCTACTGAAACTGAACTACTTAATTTTGTTATTTGATTAATATGTTGAGTATTTTTTTTGTTCATTCTATCTATAAGAACAATCTCAATTTTAAGTCGTATTTGTTATGTTTGTAGAAATTGTCGCTTTTGTAGACACGAGATTTCTAATAGCCTCTAATAATTGAATAACAAGTATTAAAATCACATCTGCGGTCACAGCAGGCTGTGGTGTTTTGTATGTTTGTTTTTTTATATGTTTCATATATCTATTGAGTAAAAAGTTAATATAGATGTTATTATACTACAAAGCACTTATTTTTCAAACTTTGGAAGTTTGTATATCAAAGTTTAATCACTAACTTCCAGTTTCACTTGTTTGGGTTGAGTTATTTGTTTCTTGTGGTTTTTTAATTTCCGCTAATGGTAAGAAGAAACCTGTTAGAACTTCAAGTAGAAAACATAAGAATGCTTGATAATCGCTTTCAATTTTAGTGCAGAATCCACCTCCTGTCTCTTGTTGTTGGGCACGTCGTGGCAGGGAGGTCATAGATTTAATTCGTTTCATATCTAAATTCCTTTTTACAGTTATTTTGTAGATGTTATTGTTGTGGATCCTTCTTCTTTAGCGATAAAAGCCTGAGCCACAACACTTAGGATATTCGCTACAAGGGTTAAAACTTGACCTACTGTTAATTTTGTTTCAACTTCTGCTTTTTTAAGCATTGTTATCGCATAGGTATGTTTCATACATTTTCTCCTCTGATTTATTCATAGGTTCTATATATTATATTTCTAATGCATTATTTTATTACATTTGAACATGAAAAATCTCTATATTGATTTAATACAATTTGTCAGTGAAAAGTTTTCATAAATTTTATTAATTTTGCAATTTTTTACCTTTGAATAAAGAAAGGCTGTGTCCACGCCTGGTCTTCTCCATCCCCCCATAATTCAAACCGTAGGTATGTATATGGGAAATTATCCTTTACTTCAAAGTCAATATTATTTCCTTTACATTGATGTATTCTACGTCCATAGTCTACAACAACAGCGATTTTTTTTGCATTAGAACTTTTGATGGAAATTATATTTCCATGTACTGATATTTGGTTGATTTCGACACCTGAACTTGCGTAGAAACACCCTTTCTTTAGAGCGTTAAGCACATTGCTAAAACTAAGTGTTTCTACTTGTACTACATTCCACGCAACGCCATAATTATCTTCCCAGTGTGCATCGTCATGAGCATATCCCCATACATATATTCCTTTAGAAAGGAGTAAATCCCAACGGTCAGTAGCACTGGGGTTTCCTGGGAGTTGACGCACAATACCATTGTAAATTTCTATTCCTGTGTAGTTTTGCCATGATTCTAAAAGTTCTTGTGGACAGTGATTAAAATCTTCTTCCCAGTTTGGGTGGGAGATAATGGCAAATCCACCATTCTGAATAATGTTATTTATAACCTTTTGTCGGTCTGGATAGGGTTCTATTTTATTTCTGGCATTTATGTGTAGAATATGCGGTCCATCTATGGTAATTTCATTTCCAGCAATGATAACCATTCCATCTACTTTTACCTCTGTAATGTCGGTTAGGATATCATGGTCGCTAAACATCAAAAATTGATATCCCATAGATGCATATTTATCTGCTGTTTCCTGTGGAGAATAAATACCATCACTTATAGATGTATGTGTGTGTAAATTGCCTTTTGCCCAAATATAATTACTTGTGTTTAGGTATGGACTTTTAATTTTCATCTCGTAGGGCTCCTTCTAAGGGTCCATCATAGTAAATATTTTAGAACTACTTATTCCAGAGCGAAATGAATTCTTCCTGCTCTGTGAGTGTTAATAAATCAGGTCGATATAATTTTTTCACAATAGGGTCAGAAACTTTATTAATTTCGTTGGTGGTAGGAATGTATGTTAATTGTCGTAAGATAGTCCCATCATCATCACATTCATAGTATGTCCACGCATCCCCTTTTCCGGGGACAAATTGAGATATTTTAAAGTATTTCATTCTCTTTTACCTCTGCATTGTATTATAATGCTTCCAAAAGTATTTAAAAGGTAAATCTATTTTAAATGATAACGAGTCTAATATAAAAATAGTAAATTTAATAAAGTGAATTTAACTATGACTATATTCAAAACAAATTTATCAAAAATTACCCTCTTTTACGTTCTTTGTTTTTTACTTTTTACATTGCCTGCTTATGTTTTAGATATAGAAGCAGAAGCAATATTTGTAAAAATAACTAAGGCATTTGATTCAGAAGTAGACCCTGATGTACTCGATGAGGATAAGAATGGAATTCCTGACCGTGCCCATGCTCGGTTGTTAGACCGTGTTCTAAGAGATGACAAGGTTCCAAACCATGATTTCTTATTAGCCACATATTATTATAATTGGATACAAATAAAAAAAGATAACACCTTAGGAAGTCGTTGTACTGCTATTTATCAGCTATATGGTATTTCATGCGATGAGATAGAGCGGTTTTCTGCAGCAATAATAACCTTAGGTGAACCGCTATCTATCCAGTATTTTGTTCAAGGTGCATTGAGTGAATTTGGCATAAAGTTAGATTTGAAAAATTATAATCTTAATGGAGGTCTGTATCTCCGTGGGACAGCAGACCTTGATGGAGATAAAATATCCAATAAAAAGGAATATCAATTAGCTGAAGGCGATTTTAATTTGTTTGTAGAGTATGCGATAACTCCAGGAGAAAACCCTGTAGAAGGTGAACTGGAGATCCCTTCATTGGATAAAGATATACCACTAATTATTACTCCTGCAGTCAACAGTTTAGTAAATTTTGGAAAAGTATCATTGAAAACGGTAATGGAAATGGAATTTAGTGCACAGAACATAGGGACAAAAGAAATACCCATGCAAATCTGGATTATTGGGGAACCAGAGTTTTGGATTGTCGGGGAACATGAGTATCTGATCCCCCCTCAACAAACAGTTACCTTTAAGGTCCAATTTCAACCACGAGACTATAATAAAGTATCAGGAATATTAGTGATTGAATCCTATGGCAAAAGATATTATGTTTACCTGGGTGGACAAGGTTCATGGCTAAAAGATTTATTCTCTGGTAATCTTGATATAAGCAAATTGCAAATAAGTCCATTAAGTATAATCACTGTTCTTTCGACTATTATTTTGATTGTGTTATCCGTATTTTTAGGGATAGAAGAAACACTTACTTCATTTGTCGAAGATTTACTCCCCCCTGTTGCAAGAAAATAAGGAGTTCGGGGTAATACAATGTACACTTTGTTTTGTATGTCTAAAAACGTGTTTGATGTGGAAATAATGATGTCGCAATTATCCCCCGTGTTACCGATACTTATTGCGATATGGATTATAGGGTTCCTCTGTTGTTTCTATGGTTATAGGTTTCTTTATTTTATAATTGGAGCCTGTGGATTTGTCACTTTATTTCTAACTTCATGGTTACTGCTCAATACCCTTTCTCCATTACCTTTTTTATCTATTGTTGTTCAGCTTTTTATATCTATCATTTTTGGACTTGTCGGGGTTGCAATCTCTATTTTTATGTATAAAGTTGGTGTTTTTTTACTTGGATTTTTAGGTGCTTATATAATCAGTTTTATTTTAACAGGATTAATTGATTATTCCTTACTCATGGTTTTAATTGGATGTGTAGGTGGTGTTCTCTCTCTTGTTGCTGAAAGAGTAGTGGTTGTTGTTGCTACGGCTTCCGTTGGCTCTTTAATGATAGTTTGGGCAATTGTCCAGTTTTTAGAATATGGCGGGATAATCCATGTAGGTCTAAGTTTTGAGCCTTCTTATGTAGATATGATGTCAAAGTTGGCATGGTTTGGTTTCTCAGCTTTAGGGTGTTCCATCCAATATAAAAACATAAATCCACAGAAAAGTAAAAGTAAAAAAGAAGATGCAAGTAATAACAAGAATAAACGTAAACCAAAAGAGGTTGAGAATTGAAAATTAGGATTAAAACCATGTGCAACAGATTAGTCTGTTTTTAGGGATTTGTTGAATACGAGATACGAACTCTGTAGTAGTTATTCATTTTATGTGTGGGTTATCTGGGGTAGGTTATCTGAGCTGGTGGGCCGTGCAGGAGTCGAACCTGCGACCTTGGGATTAAGAGTCCCCTGCTCTACCAACTAAGCTAACGGCCCTATTAAAAAAATGGAGCGGGAGACGGGACTCGAACCCGCGACGTCAACCTTGGCAAGGTTGCACTCTACCAACTGAGTTACTCCCGCTTAATTGTATATTAATTTTACCAAAAAAACAGATACATTTCAAACTTGAATGGTCGAGAAAATAAGATGATGTTATGGAATTAGTCGTGCTAAGAAGTGAACTATTCATGTGTTCCCAGTGTGTTAGTAATTAAATTGTGGCTTATAACTTACCTTTTTTGTATTTCGTTCAGGAACGTTTGTTCGTCGATTTTAAGTCGTAGCGGGAAAGGCTCCTCCCACATTTTTTTGAATGCGAAACCTGGAATAATCCATAGCTCACCTGGACGTCTCTCGAACAGGTAAGGATAACTCAATTGTCCGCCAGGCTGGCGAGCTATTACGACAGGTTTTGTCCAAGTTTTGCCATCGTCTTCTGAGAAGGCAATGGAAAGTTCCTCTCGATGCCATGACGAGGGAAACTCTGTATGTTGAGGCATAATACTCTTTTTTTGTTCTCGTCCCTCAGGGTTGAGTTGATTCCAGACCAAAACAAGTCTGCCACTGTTCAATCGTAGTAAATATCCTGGAGAGTTACTTGCATTAATTCCGCTGGGCTGGATAATTCGCCAATACTTTCCATCGTTTTCTGAAATTGCCTGCCAGAATTGGTCTAAACTGGTGCGAATCAGCATAAGCAACCTGCCGTCGCTTAATTCTGCAAGAGTAGGCTCTAATGCTCCGTCATGATGACCATGTCCTCCGATATCAATCCAATTACTTTTTTGCCACGTTTTACCCTCATCGTCTGAAAATACAGTGCAGATAATAAAATGACCTGGCTGGCTGGTGAGGTGGTCAAATGGTGCGATGACCCTACCAGAACGAGTCTGTATTAATGCAAAGAAATTAGTGTTATATCCTTCAAGTATGCATTGGTTATCTATCCATGTTTTACCACCATCAATACTTCTAATTGCCCATACTTCTAATTTGCTATTTTTCCCAGGTTCTTTTGTTTTTTCATCCCAGTCGAAATTTTTGCCGATAAAGTTCAGATAGACAAAAATTAATGTGTTGTTCTTAGTCCGAAGTAGATAATAAGAGGCAGGTTCTTCAGGGTCTATTCCTTTGCAGACAGGGATTGCTTCCGACCATGTTTTTCCGTCATCTTTACTCACACGGAACCCATGAATATCTATTGTGCCAATGGAGTTGTCATCAAGATTTACAAATGGACCATTTCTATCAATTTCAAGTGTCTGGACCAGTGGATGAATCCAACGCACATCTGCATTATTACCCATTGAGAAAATACCTATAACTGATAACAAGAACATATTAAGCATACTTATACCTCCAACAAAGTTATGTTTTTAGTATTATATTCTCTTATAGATTTCTAAAAAAATTTATGTACAAATACAGTTAAAACAACTTTTTATCTTCATAGTATTTGATGTTGGATAAATATTATTTTTTAGGGATGCATGGCATAGAGATGTGTGAAATTTCTATCTCAGCGTTATAAGGTCCAGTAACTTCCCACCCTAAATTGAAGGAAGTGATTGAAAGGTCATCAATATTTGAATTTTTTAAGAAACCTTGATTCTTCCCTTTATTGAGAGATTCCTCAATATAAGAATTTAAGGTTACATTGAGCATCTTAGGTGTTCCATCACCTGTATTTCCTTTATAAAATCGGTTTCCATCAATGACAGCAATTAATTTGTTGGTAGTATATGCAGAACCTACATCTTTACTAATATACTCTGGTGGGATTGTATAACGAGCATCAAAAATTGGAATACCGAACCAAAAATAATCTTCATAGTCTGGGCTACGGGGGTTTGTATTTTTTACTGTCCAGTAGGCTGTAATTTGAGCAGTATGTAAATGAGGATCGACTTTTTCTTTTAAGGTAGAGTCGCACATACAACGAGTTATTTGAAATTTTATTTCAAACTTTAAATCGTATTCTTTTATTTTTATTTCTTGAGGAAAGTGTTTTTCAATTAATACATGTGCCCATGGTTCACCATATTTCCGCAGTTTGCCATTATATTCTGTAATTCCGTTGCAGTTTAGAAGGATTGCCCAATGATTGTTTTTCTTCAGTAGCATAACCTTTTTTGCTTCATTTTCGATAAACCATGTCGTTTCGTTTTGTTGTTGAAATACTCCACTATTCAAAGGGTATTGGGTACCCCATTGTGCTATCTTCCAGATTGGCGGTTTATTTTCTTGTGTGATGGATGGAAGAATTAATTTACCTGCTATATTAGGCTTATCTGTAGGGTATACAGATGTGAGCCAAAAACCGTATGAAAATTCAGATGTGTTTAAGGAGTCGTTTTGTGCTTCTGCAATTAATATCATTTGAAGTAATAGAAGAAATAAAATGCTGAATAAACTTTTCATTGAAAGTCCCTAAAATAATGTGTAAAATAATATAGTTTATAATATTAACAAAAATAATGAAGTAATTGTGTTGTTTTAATTTTTCGTAAAAGATATGAGAATATGGGTATAAAGGACAAAATATTTTTGATTTTTATGAATAATTAAAATATACTGAAAAAATAATCCATTTTTTGTTAAATAAATGGTAAAATAAATATAAAGGAACGAAAAACAAAAATAAAGATAGATTAGGGAGTGTTACGTGAAAAGAAATGTATTAATATTATCTTTGTTATCCCTGATGGTAATCTGGGGTTGTCAGACGCCGGATTCAGATAAATATACGGTAGGAGAAAAAGAATACGGAGTTACCTCAGGAGTTTTTCATGGCCGTTGGTGGAATTATTATGAACGTGGTTGTTCATATTTAGCAGGTGGTTTTTATGATGAAGCGGAGCGTGATTTGCGAACAGCTCTTGAAAGTCGTTCACAAGATTCATGGCAAGCCCGAACCTATGGACTACACTTTGTTGAATATTTCCCCAATCGTGAATTAGGTATTGTTTTATATAAAAAAGGGCAGTTAGAAGAAGCAGAGAATTTACTTAGAACATCCATATCGCAAGTAGATACAGAACGAGCACGATATTACCTTGATTTGATTGTTAAAGAACGTATCTCACGAGGAGAATTACAAGATAGACAGGTCCCTACTATTAAAGCCGAGGTTCTTGAGGTGGACCCTGAAATAACAAAGGACAAAAGCAAGGCAAAACGACAGGCAACAATTATCAAAGAAGCAAACAATGTGTTACATATTGAATGCTTTGATGACATAGGACTTGAACAAGTTCTTGTTAATGGACAACCTCTGTATTTTAGACGTGGTGAAGCATCTGCGGTCATTGAACAGGCGATCGACCTCAAAGAGGGGAAACAAGATTTTACTATTGTTGCACGAGACTTAGCAGGAAAAGAACAGGAAATAAAGCTATCGGCACAAGTAGACTTAACAGGTCCTAATATTGGTATTTTTAAGCCTTTAGATTTACATGTGACTAATGAGAATGAAATTGAAGTGGAGGGAATTGTTGTTGACGCTACAGGAATATCAGATATTTCCTTGAACAACAAGATTATTGCGGAGGTGAATGGGGAACAGAAAAAGGAATTTCATTCTGTTGTCCCTCTTGCGGAAGGAGAAAATGTTTTTATAATTACAGCTAAAGATATAGCGGGAAATGAAACTCGTACTGCGTTAAAAATATTTAAAGGTGAGCCTCAATCGCAATCAGCATTAATGTGGCGTTTGGCTCAAAGCAAGGGTATGTCGAGAAATCAAATTGCTACCGCAGAGGGGCTAAACTCTGCTCTCATTACTGCTCTTTTTAATCAAACCGACGAAGTTGTTCCTGAAATTAATATCAAAACACCCAACCCAGAACGGCCATCACGACATAATCGAGCGGTACGTGTAGCAGGCGAGGTGATTAGTTCGGCTCCTGTTCAGGCACTACTTATTAATGGTGAGCCTTATACGCAATTAACAGGTGCACCGAAGGAAGCCTTTAATAAGCGTGTGCCTTTGCCAGGGGAACTATTGAAGACAGGTTCAGGAACAATGAAATTATCCGTTGAGGCACAAGATGCACAAGGTAAAAAATCGGTAAAGGAAATGGATGTGAAAGTAGAGCCTGTGCTTGTTGAAAGTAATGAAACAAAAATGAGTCTCGCCTTGCTGGCAATTGGTGGACGTAATCCGTCGGATAGTTTTGGAAGTAAATTACGCACTACATTAGAAGACGTATTAAGAAAGCAAGGGCGATTTAGTATCTTAGACCGTCTTTATTTGCAGAATATCCTAACTGAGCAACAACTATCCACAGGTTTAGCCGACCCTACACGGGCATTGGACATGGGTAGAATTATACCGTCACAGGTTTTTGTTGTAGGTGAGCTTTTTGCCCGCGGTGAGCAATCGGTGGAAGTAAAATTACGGTTATTAAATACAGAAACATCAGAAGTGATAAATATCTTTGATGCGTTTATTGAGGATATAAATAATGATAGTTTGGTTGAAGGGAAGTGTGATGTCCTTGCCCGACAAATGGCTGATTATTTTCCACGTTTGTCAGGTGAGGTCGTAGATTCACGGGCTTCTGGGCAACGCTATGAAATTTTGTTTAATTGGACTGAGCAAGATGGAGTTCGCCCCGGTATTTATGCATTGATTTTGTATGAGGCTTCACCTGCATGGGTAGACCCGGATACAGGTGAAATAACACAGCCTGCAGAATATGAAGTTCTTTATAAATCGCGCATTGTAAGTGTTACACCGACCAGTGCGAGAGGTCAGGTTATTATTGACACATCTAAATCTTCGGAGGGCGTAGCCATTGAAAAAGGTTTACCTTCAATCACTATGTAATATTATTTTTGCATTTTGCTTAATAGGTATTTTGGAAGAAGCAAGTGCACAGGGTATCCCTATTAATTCGTCACCGAATGTAATCGGTAGTGGAGCCCGTGCAATTGGGATGGGTGGTGCCTTCATAGCAATAGCGGACGATGCCACCTCAGCCTCATGGAACCCTGGAGGTTTAACACAGTTGGAACGTCCAGAATTTTCAATGGTTTATTCATATAAATATATCGGCGAGGATTTTGAATCATCAACACACCCTGAACTTAAAGAGGATTATTCTATCGATTTTAGTCAATTAAACTACATGAGTTTTGTTTATCCTTTCCGTCGAACTATTAAAGGACGGAACCTCGTTTTGAGTTTGAATTATCAAGCGAAGTATGACTTTGACCGTGAATTAGACTTTTTCTATCGTGATATGTCGGCTTTAGCATTAGGGAACGTTTTAGGGTTACATTCGCAGGTTAACTATAAACAAAGTGGGCAACTGGCGTCATTATCTCCTGCATTTGGTTTTGAATTAACAGACCGACTTTCTGTGGGACTTGTGTTAAATCTTTGGAACCAATCAATACTAAGTAATAACGAATGGACTGTGGACCAGGAAGAATATCGAACGTTTCGAACTAACGGACAAACGACACGTGCCTCTTTTTCGCATACTGTTATAAGAAAGAAATACAAGAACTTTGAGGGGACAAACGTTACTTTGGGTGCTCTGTATCGATTAGGAGAGCGTTGGCAAATAGGTTTTGTTTATAATTCCAAATTCACGGCGGATGTAGATTATGAAGAGTGGTGGGCAATTACTCGTGGGCTTGGTGTGCCAGGATTTTATTACAGCAAGAGACCGTTAAAATATACGTTTCCTTCCTCTTTCGGTGTAGGTCTTGCTTACCGTTTTCCAAATGATAAGTTAACATTAAGTTTTGACATTACCCGTCGTGAATGGGACCAGTTTGTCGTGCATGACCCTGAAAATCGCAATTTCATGATGAGAAAACGTTCAGGAATTTCTAATCTACCAACTGCATGGAGTCCACACGACCCAACGTATACATTGCGTTTGGGGATGGAATATTTATTCTTTAATCCGAATAAACCGCGTCGTGCATTTTTGCCGAGTATCCGTGCTGGACTCTTCTATGACCCAGAACCTGCCAGTAATAGACCTGCTCGATGGTTTGGTTTGGGTAAAGGGGATGGCTCTGTAGATAATTACTATGGCATCACTCTGGGAGCAGGTTGTTTGATTAAAAACAGGGTAAATATCGATGTGGCGTATGTATATCGCTGGGGAGATGATGTGCGTCAGGATACATTCCAACTTGTTGGTACTGATGCTGATGTTGACCAACACATGTTTTACTTATCTACCGTGATTTACTTCTGACGCGGTGTATTTGACATCCTCTTTAAGTGATACAAAATGTCAAGCGCTTCTTTAGGTGAAAGGTGATCTGGGTCAATCTTCTCTAATTCTTCCTCAATTTGACAGGGGTGATGTGTCTCTTTTGTATCAAAGAGAAGTAGTTGTTGTTCTGTATTTTGAGTAGCAAACTGACCACTTTCTAATGAATCCATAATTTCGTGTGCTCGATGTATAACATTTGGTGGTAGTCCTGCTAACTTTGCAACATGAATTCCATAACTATGGTCCGATGCTCCTTCAAAAAGGCGATATAAAAACACAATTTTATCTTTATATTCGCGAACACCAACATTCATATTTACTGCCCCTTCCAGATGTTTGGTCAGCTCTGTAAGTTCGTGGTAATGGGTAGCAAACAACGCCCGAGCTTGTATGCGGTCATGTATATATTCTGCAACTGCCCAAGCAATGCTAATCCCATCATAGGTACTGGTACCTCTGCCAATTTCGTCAAGAACTAATAAACTACGTCGGGTTGCTGTGTTTAAGATATTCGCAGTTTCAATCATTTCAACCATAAACGTGCTTTCACCCCTTGCCAGATTATCGGATGCCCCTACACGCGTGTAGATACGGTCAACAACCCCAATTTTCGCGGAATCTGCAGGCACAAAACTACCTATCTGAGCCATAAGAGTGATAAGGGCTACTTGTCTTAGGTAGGTTGACTTTCCTGCCATATTTGGTCCAGTAATTATCATGAGCCGTTTCTCCTGGGTGTTAAGATATGTATCATTTGGAACAAAAGAGCCCGGACCTAATAAGGTTTCGATGACGGGATGCCTGCCTCCAGTAATAATAATCTCGTCGGAAGAATTAATTTGTGGTTTTGTATAATTGTTTGAAATAGCGACCTCCGCAAGAGAGAGAAGGACATCTAATAGAGCAATGGCTTCCGAATTTTTTTGAATCCGTTTTGCCTCAGCAGATACCTGATTGCGAATCTCTATAAATAATTCTTCTTCTAATGCGACACTCCGCTCCTCTGCAGTAAGTATTTCTTCCTCTCGTGATTTTAATTCCGGGGTAACATAACGTTCACCATTTACCAATGTTTGCTTGCGAATATAATCCTGCGGTACCAGAGATGTTTGCCCTTTGCTAACCTCGATGTAGTATCCGAACACTTTGTTGTACCCAATTTTTAAGGTTTGGATACCTGTTCGTTCCCGTTCTTTTTTTTGTAAAGTTGCAATCCATTCTCTTCCGCCTCGCATCAAGGAACGTAAGTGGTCCAGCTGTGCATTATAGCCATCTTTGATAATACCACCTTCACTTAAAACTGCGGGAGGCGATTCCATGATGGCACTGTCAATACAGCGGACAGTCTCCGGAAGTTCATTAATAGTAGTGAAAATCTCTTTTAGTAAAGTAGTTTCACACGCTTCTAACGATATTTTTAGACGAGGTATCACCTTTAAGCAATGGCATAATGCTCTTAAATCGCGTGGATTGCTTGTTTGTGCTGTGATTCTTCCCAAAAGCCGTTCTAAATCACCAAAACCTTTTAGATATTCTCTAAGAGTTACCCGTAAATTGCTATTGTTAATTAATTCTTCAATTGCATCCAAACGGGCGGTAATTTCATCAATTTTCTGTAATGGATAGTGTATCCATTGTCGTAATTTTCTTGAGCCCATCGGTGTTAAAGTTCGGTCCAGTACACCAAGTAATGTCCCCTGTTTTGTACGGTCGTATAACGACTCAACCAGTTCAAGGTTCCTTTGGGTATTACTATCCAGAATGACGAAATCGGAAGGAGTATAAATGCGAGGTAAGTCTAAATACGGAGTTGAATCACGCTGTGTTTGTAATACATATTGAAGTACAGTCCCGACCGCTAAAGTAAGTTCTTTACTATCTTTAATCCCTAATCCACGCAAGGTTGATAATCCATAATAACGTAGGATATGTTCAGTGGCTAATTCGACATCATATTTATCAACAGGCAATTGGGTACGGGTCAATGTTGGAAAGGTTAATGTGATACATTGTTCTATCTCTCTCGGTATATTGTCAGGCAAGAGTAATTCAGATATAGTTAGACGGGTTAGTTCATCAGTCAGAGTTCTCTCTAATGGGGGTTGCAATTCCGACGCTAAAAATTCACCTGTGCTGATGTCTACAAGAGCAAGCCCTGCTTTTTCATCTCCTATATATAATGCTCCTAAATAATTATTTGCTCTCTCATCTAAAAGTTCAGGTTCAATAATAGTCCCCGGCGTAACTGTTCTAACAATAGCCCGTTTTACAATTCCTCGAGCAAGTTTTGGGTCCTCGATTTGTTCACAAATAGTAACGGTTTTACCTGCTTTTATGAGCCTTAACAGATATTGATTTACTGAACGTACTGGAACCCCACACATGGGCACTTTGCCTTCTTTACTTTCTCCGTCTCTTGATGTAAGAGCAATTCCTAAAATTTGCGATGCCTCAATAGCATCATCAAAGAAGAGTTCAAAGAAGTCGCCCATACGGAAAAGAAGTAAAGAATCGCCAGATTCCGCCTTTGCCCGCAAATATTGACGTAACATAGGCGTAGCACGTTCTGGAATAATATCCGAAATTTTTAGCCAGTTGTCTTTTTCCTTTTTATCCATATAGCATATACTTTAAGAAGGGTTTTTCTATTTTTAACAATTTGATACTTTGCGTAGTAATAATTAAATAATCTATATTAGTTTATGATATTTTATCATTTAAACTTAATTAACCTATATTTAAGATTATAAACTGATGGAAGTAGATGTTTCTCTTACAGAGCAAAACTTAGTACCTATTATTAATGTTTTTCTCCCCATTGCAAAGCACAAAGCGATAACTTTATTTAATCAATGGGTAGATGAGGACACTTCTCCTGTTTTTACACATCAGGGCAAGTACCGTTCTTGGGGATGGACAGAATGGACTCGGGGTTTTATGTATGGAATACCTCTACTTTTGTATGAGCTGACAAACGACGAGTCGTTGTTGGATAAGGTTCGAGATGAGATACACAAATTAGATTCTTATTTAACTCATCACGGTGTCCATGACCATGGCTTTAATATTCTTTCTTCGTATGGTCATTTATGGCGAATGGGGCTATGTGAAATATTTACGCCGAAGGAATATGAATTAGAACAATATAAATTAGCGATTCGAGTGTCCAGTGCAGTTCAGGCAAGTCGTTGGACAAAAATAGATGATGGCACTGGTTTTATACATTCTTTTAATGGGGCACATTCCTTGTTTGTAGATACTATCAGGACATGTCGCATTCTCGTATTGGGGTGGTTATTAGGTCACGTCCTAAAAACAGAGGGAGATGAAAATGTATCGCTTCTTGAACGGGCTATTCAACATATACAAAACACACTTAAATATAATATTTATTATGGTAAGAGTAGAGACATATATGATGTACCGGGCAGGGTTGCTCATGAAAGTATTTTTAATGTAAAAACGGGGAGGTTTCGTTGTGCGTCGACGCAACAAGGCTATTCTCCATTTAGCACATGGACACGTGGTTTAGCATGGGCAATGTTAGGTTGTGCTGAGCAAATGGAATTTTTTTCGAATATCCCACAGTATTACTGGGAAAAGTATGATAGTAACCATACTTTCCTAAAATCTCTGGAGGAAGCATGTAGGGTAACGGCGGATTATTATATAGAGCATACAACGATAGATGGTGTTCCATTCTGGGATACAGGTGCCCCTGGCTTGGTGTATTTAGGTAAATATCAACAAAATCCTGCTGACCCATATAATGATATTGAGCCGTTAGATAGTTCATCTGCAGTTATATCGGCTCAGGCATTGCTACGTTTAGGTAATTACCTTGGGAAGGAATCTGCAGGGAGCAAATATTACCAGGCGGGATTAACTGTAACAAAAACGCTTTTATCTGGTCTTTTTCTCTCTAATGATGCAAATCATGAGGGACTTTTGCTTCATGCTGTTTATCACCGTCCTAACGGGTGGGATTACATTCCTCCCGGTAAAAACATTCCTTGTGGCGAGGCATGTATGTGGGGAGATTATCACTTATTAGAATTGTTATTATGGATATGGCAGGTTGCTCATGGTAGACAACCGTGGAATTTCTTTGCAAACCTAAAACCGGAAGGGTTACTAAATTAAAAATTATGGTATGTATGATTTCAAAAGGAATTGAAGCACAATTTATATGGGGACAATGGACCGTTCCTGTCATTGTAAATGAATTGGGAGCGGACTGGGCTGTTATCCGTTATCCGTTAGAAGAACCCATAGGTCCCGGAATATATATCGATTTACAACTCTTATGCGACTATTTTAGTGCTACTTACTACTACTTTACTATAAATGTACCGAAGCAGTTTAATGACCTACTATACCTTCGACGAGCAGGAAGCCGAACGTATGTAGAACGTCGGCAATCCTGGCGAGTTACCTTAAATGAACCTGTGCGTATGGAATATGGGGAAAATCGGATTGGTTTTGAAGGGACATTGATAGATTTAAGTAGTACTGGTGCTTATGTTGCAGTAGAGCACGTTTTGCCGGTAATTAGCCCGGTTCGTATTTATTTGCCTATTTATCGGAGTATTTATGCAATTAATGGTGTCGTTGTTCGTAAAATTCCACCAAATCTTAAATTAGGGGTACCTATGCGGTTGGGAATTCGGTTTGTGAATAATCCCATTGAATTGCGAAATGTATTAGTCCAATATTTGTGGTCGCGAATTCGTAAAATGTACCGAAATGAATTTATAGAATTGTATCCAAATAGTGATAAAAGACCAAAGAAACCAAAAAACACAATAAACCCACCGGTAGAAAATGGAGATAATTCTGGTGGAAATGTGCCAAGGAATGAAGGAGGTTAAAAATATGGATGAGATTCGGATAGGGATTATTATGAACGGTGTTACGGGTAGAATGGGCAAAAACCAACACTTAGAACGTTCATTAATGTCTATCCTGAATGAGGGAGGTATTCCATGCCAGAAGGGGAAAATTATTCCCGATATAATCCTTACAGGAAGAAACCCAGAGAGACTTTCTGAATTGTCAAGGAAATTTAATAATGTACCATGGACAACCAATTTGGACACGGTGCTTTCGGACTCAAAATATCACATTTACTTTGATGCACAAACAACTTTGCTACGATATGAATCTGTCAAAAAAGCAATTAATGCAGGAAAACACGTCTACTGCGAAAAGCCATCCGCTTCTAATTTGGAGCAGGCTTTAGAATTATACACCCTTGCTAGAGGAAAGGAGATAAAACATGGGGTAGTTCAAGACAAATTATGGCTTCCAGGGATGCAAAAATTACAGAACTTAATCCGTCAGAATTTTTTTGGCAGAATCCATGAGGTTCGTGGTGAGTTTGGATATTGGGTATTTACGGGAGAACATGAACCTGCTCAACGCCCCTCATGGAATTATAAAAAATCAGAAGGTGGCGGAATTATTCAAGATATGCTTTGCCATTGGCGATATTTAGTTGATAATCTTTTTGGAACTATTACAGATATAAATTGTTATGCAATGACCCATATCCCGCAACGGTGGGATGAATACGGAAAACCTTATATATGTGACGTGGAAGACTCAGCATATTCAACCTTTATTACCGATCGGGGCATTATCTGTCACTTTAATTCGTCGTGGTGTACACGTGTTCGAAGGGACGACCTTCTCACGGTCCAGGTAGATGGGAATAAAGGCTCGGCTGTTGCTGGGTTGAGAGAGTGTTATATTCAACCAGAGGAAGCAACACCAAAACCTGTCTGGAATCCCGATATTCCTCAGCCCATCCATTTCTACGATTCATGGATGAAGGTTCCCGACCGTCAAAATTATGAAAATGCTTTTAAGGCTCAATGGAAACTGTTTCTTCTGCATGTTGTTGATGATACACCTTTCCCCTGGAACCTATTGGAAGGAGCAAAAGGTGTACAATTGGCTCAACTTGCTTATCAAAGCTGGCAAGAACGGAGATGGCTAAAAGTGCCATCTCTTATTTGAGATTATTGAACTCGTTAAATAATCACATAGGCTGAACTTGTTCTATTAGTTCATGCTTCAATAGTGCGGTCGTGGGTAAGGTTATACCAGCTAATACCTAATTTTTGCAAGGCATATCCTGTTTCCTTTAAGTAATCACCATAACACATCATCCAATGAAATCCGACCATATCTTGTGCCAAGCGATTACAATCACCTTCAATCTCAATATCGGTTTGAGAACGGCAAATATCTAAGAATGGATTGGCATTTACCTTGCCACGGAAACCTATCCACTTTTTGAATTCAAAGTCAGGGTCGATAACCGTAACTGTTTCACCTATCCGCATATCTACCTTCGGTGCTGCACCATAATCTGACTCATAATGGGTTAATATCCGTACAGGTTCAAGGTTTTTTCCATCCATTTTGCGAGGTGCTGTGCAATGGGCAATAGTAACAACACCATGATGCGGGTAGGTTGGGTCTTGCAGAAATACAGGTTTGGAACTCAAATAATAAAGTAGGATGCCAGATGGAATCACTGCAAAATCTGATTCGCAGAAAGCCATAGCACCACGGTCATTAATCAGACTTAGCGTCATACAGGCTGTAGTCTGGGATTTGGGTATAATAGTAGTCATACATTCGTTAACTGTAATAGCAGGGGCATCTAATTCCGTCATGATTTGCTCAAATACTTCTGTGAGAATAAAGGCATTTTCAAGAAATGGAATATCCGTTTCCATTTTTGTATCTGGCAGATTTAAATACTGTTTTGTCCATTTCTTTGCCTGTTCGCATAATTTGCTATCTTTTACAGCGGACTGGATACGTTTGTCTAATTCAGTGTATGGGTAGTCAATTAATTCCATTTTAAACTTCTCTTTTGTGAGGTCTGGTGATTTTCTTCCACCTTCACCCCAGCCAGAGGGACCTCCAATACAAACAACTTTACAACCTACAGAATTTTTTAAGCCATAGAATGCTCTCAACCGCCAGAGCATATCACCATATTCATCCACCACAACATCTTGAGGTGACAGTCTTGGCTCTCCTAAAGTATCTACTGTTTTTCGTAAAAACCGCGGATGAACAATTTCATACCACAAATATGCAGGACCTGAGCGATGCCGAACAAATACAATATGATGTTTCCCCTCGCTAAATAAGGGGTCTATCTCGCCGATAGCACCATATATAATAGCCACATCAGCCTTAGCTTCTCGTGCTTGTTTCATTTCTTGAGGGGTGGAGACTGCAAGAAGTGGTAAAATCTCCAATGGAAATTCCGCCTTTTGTTTCATCTCTGCTAATTCTTTCTCAATTCGGGCACATTCGTTCTGCACATCTTCCTGTGTGTGGAAACCACCCCATGGCCTCCAACTCGTCTGGTCACGTTTCTTATATAAATGATAAGTGAAGATTGGCTGAACAACTAATGGTTTCTTTTTTGCTGAAGGAATAGGTCTGTTTAAGTAGTCCATTGCTGTGCCTGAACCAGAAGCACTATCTGTAGCTGCGAGAACTGCTTTTGCTCCGATGGCTGTGCCACCAACTGCGGCAAGGAACGTACGTCGTGCCATGTTGAGTTTGCTCAAGTCATGAATACACCCACAACATGAATGATGATGTTTATGCTCATGTGTCATATAGTGACCCTTTCATTAAAAATTAAATTTTGATTTTACATTATATTCTCTTATTGTATTGAAAATCAGCAATAAAATACCAACCTTTGAATTATTTGAATTAAACAAGGTTTAGAAAAAATGATATGATAAATTAAAAAAGGAAATAAAGAAATGATAAGTTACATGTTTCTAAAGCATCTATATTTGTTATCTGATATTCAATCGCGGGCAATTACACCTGAAAACCGCACTGGCGATAAAGGTAAAGGTGGTATGGCAATTGATGGGCATGGTGCTTATGCTGGGCGCGAATTAGGTCAGGGCTGGAAAATATCCCCTTTTATTAAAATTGCAAGTGGAACAACCGAAATACTCGCAGATATTGAAGGTCCAGGAATTATACAACATATTTGGTTAACCCCGACAGGGCACTGGAGACATCAAATTCTTCGTGTATATTGGGATAATGAAGAATTTCCGAGTATTGAAGTTCCGTTGGGGGATTTCTTCTGTATGGGCTGGTGTGAATATTCGCATTTAAATTCTCTGGTGATGTGTGTTAATCCAGGGAGTGCTTTTAACTGCTATTTACCAATGCCGTTTCATAAACATTGTCGGATAACATTAGAAAATGTCGGCTTTGATGAAGTCGTTTTGTATTATCAAATTGATTATGGTCTCGGCAAAATACCCGAGGAATCTGCATACCTTCATGCACAATGGCGGAGAGAAAATCCGCTACCATATAAACAGGTGTATACGATTTTGGATAATGTTAAAGGTAAGGGACAATATATTGGGACATATCTTGCCTGGCAGGTAAATCAATGTGGATGGTGGGGTGAAGGTGAGGTTAAGTTTTATATTGATGGTGACCACTGGCCTACCATTTGTGGAACAGGCACAGAAGACTACTTTTGTGGGTCATATAACTTTGACCGTGGCGGACAATATGTCTCCTTTTGCACCCCTTATTCAGGGTTACACCAGATTATCCAGCCCGATGGTGCTTATCATTCCCAGCAGAGATTCGGATTGTACCGCTGGCATATTCTTGACCCAATTTATTTTAACAAAGATTTGAAGGTTACTATCCAGGCTCTTGGATGGCGTAGTGGTGGCAGATACTTACCTCGTCAGGATGACATATCTTCTGTCGCTTACTGGTATCAGACAGAGCCTCATCACCCTTATCCTGCTCTTCCAGACCGTGATTACCTGGAAATTATTTAGGCCTTACTTATAAATAATAACCATTATTTATTTGAATTAATTAGAGTTAGTGCTACATTAGATTTCTGCCTGTGGAACTTATGGAAATACTTGCGTGTAAAACACCTTTTTGCTTGCGAAGAGCATAGCACAGCTCTTGAATTCTATGGGCTTTCCCACGGACAAGAATGGTTTCTGCACACAGTTGATGGTCTAAATGGATATGTGTAGTTGTCAGGATAACATTTAGATATTTATGTTGGATATTAAGTATCTTATCGTTTAATTTTGGGATATGGTGATTATACACGAAAGTGATAGTTCCAATTGCCTCTTCATTTTCTTCCCATTGTTTTTCTACCAGTCGGTCCCGAATCAAGTCGCGAATGAATTCTGAACGATTTGCATAACCTTCCTGCTGGACAAGTTCCTGCAACCGTTCCCATAATGGTTTTTCAATGGAAAAACTTAAACGTACAACTCCCGACATTGTGTTATCCTTTCTTAAAATATATCTACTGCTTGGGCGTTATCTTTCTTAATCTAATATTACGAAATTCGATAGGAGCCCCTTCACTTTGTAGAGCAATATATCCCTCTGTTACAGTGCACTTGTGTGCCTCATTTTGGAGAGTACCATTTACAAATATGCGAATAGAGTCTCCTTCACACCATATATCATATTGATTCCATTTCCCTGGCTTCTTTTCACTGCTTTTGGCACGTTTAGGAACACGTCGGTCATCTGCATTTTTGTGCTCTTCGAAATCTGTTCCACCGATAACCCAAAAATCACCAGCGTTTTCATGCATAAGCTGTGCCTCAATAGATTTAGGCCAAACTTCATCTTTATCTTGAACATGAAGTAAAACACCACTGTTTCCTGGTGTTTCTACCCATCGCCATTCTAACTGTAGTTGATAATTACTGAACTTTTTGTCGGTGCGTATGTATCCAGCAGGTTCGCCTGTGCAAAAGATGACCCCATCTTTAATCATCCATGTTTTTGCGGGGTCAGCATTGGGGTCTGGTAGAAATTGTACCCAACCTTGAAGACTTTTGCCATCAAATAAAGAAATCCAATCATCTTTGGTCTTGGTGTCATCACCGTTTGTTATGGATGGAGATAATGTTAGTACAAACAATGTCAGCATGCATAATCCAAATAGGTAACTATTCTTTTTCATATATCTCTCCTTTCTATTGTTGATTCTTCTACATCATATCATATCTTATGTTTCCTTAAAAAAAGATAGCACACAAATAATTAAAAAGGCATCCTTTTTTGTTAATATATATTAATGACATAATTTTGTATATTTCATTCAGAAATAGAAGGAGATATATTATGAAAAAGACAACAATGTTAATGCTCATGTTTATTTTTCTTGGTGGTGTCTTTGCAAATGCAAACTCTGTAATTACAACGACACACTTAATTAGCGAATTAACTGATTTGTTTGAACTGGTAGAGTATCCAGAAACGGAGTATAAACTGATTCAATTTTCTTCATACGACCGACGTAGTGTACAACGACTCCATAAAGATTGGTTTAGCAATTCGGATGGGTTTGGTAGCGAGCCTATTCCTGGCTTTGTCTCCGTATTAAAAGAGGAAAGTAATGATGCAGATGGGGAATACCTTCTCGCACTTATTGACGGTCCAGGGGCAATTGTTCGTTTTTGGACTGCTGCTATTAAAGGGAGTATAAGACTTTATTTAGATGATATGGAAAAACCGTTATACGAAGGCTCAGCCGAAGAATTTTTTAGACATCCTTATTCACCTTTTATTAATAACACTAAAATAACGGAGGAATTATTAAATGGTAGCCTATACCAACGAGATTCCGCTTACTGTCCCATGCCATTTTCAAAAGGATGTAAAATTGTCTGGATTGGTAAACGGAAAGATATTCATTTTTATCATCTTATGGTTCGTAAGTATCCAGAAGGGACTGTAGTCCAGACATTTTCTCCGTCCGATTTAAAAATGAATGAGGATATGATAATTAAAGTAGCAACTACATTAAAAGACCCAACAAAACTACTGACAGGAGAGACATTGCAAAAAACAGATTTCCAGAAGGAGTTGTTGTCGAATCAGAATGAAGTTCTTTGGAATGATAAAAAAACTGGTGCTGTTGTAGGTTTGAAATTACGGGTAAAGGACATTACTTCCGTCCAAACATATCGGGAGTTATTACTTCGAATTTATGCTGATGGGATAAAAGAGCCCTTAGTGGATAGTCCACTTATAGATTATTTTGCGGTATCTCCAGGGATAAACCCCTATCAGTCACTACCCCTCGAGGTAACGGCTGATGGCTGGCTTATTTCACGTTTTCCGATGCCATTTCAAACGGAAATGACTATTACTTTGCAGAACGTTACAGATAAAAGTATTACAGTAGAAGGAGAGGTTATTACAATACCTTATGAATGGGATTCCCAACGCTCTATGTATTTCCTTGCACGATGGAGAGGTGAGGATAAATTATGGATTCAATCGAACTGTCCATATGACTTACCCTTCCTTTATGCGAAAGGTAAAGGCTTCCTTGTCGGAGCGGTAAGTCATGTATTTAACCCATCAAATGTTCCGACCTCAGGTGGAAATTGGTGGGGTGAAGGAGATGAAAAAATCTTTGTTGATAATGACCCTCTTCCTTCTATATTTGGGACAGGTTCCGAAGATTTCTATAATTATTCATGGTCAGCTACAGATATTTTCTATTATCCATACTGTGGTCAACCAAGAAATGATGGACCAGGTAACCGCGGATTTGTGTCCAATTATCGATGGCTTATATTAGACCGTGTGCCCTTCAAAGAATATATAGCATTTTCACTTGAACTACTAATTCATACAGAGGTTCACAATTTGGGATATGCACGAATTGCGTATTATTATGCACGCCCTGAAACGACAGATGACCACAGTCCCATTCCACATAATGTATACAATCCATTGGATACACAAGATAATTGGAGTTGGTTACCCGAACCTAAAGGAGCAGCACACAACGCTATTTACTATCAAGCTGAAGATTGCCTACTCTCAACAGATAATACAGAATTGATAAATTCCTATTTATGGGCAGGCAGAGGATTATGTGTTTGGAAACCTCGACAAATTAATGATACGTTAACCTTTAAACTACATGTGCCTGAAGAAAAAAATTATGATATCCGTCTTGTCTGTGCTTATACGCCCAAGTCAGGTTCTTTTACAGTCCAGTGGGATGACAAAATACTCTCTGACAAACAGACATCTTTGTATGATGAGCACCACACCGTATCTCGGGAGTTGAATTTCGGCAAACAACACATCTCCGCAGGTGACCATACACTAACCTTAACATTTGCGGGACCTGAAAACAAGGAGGTATCAATCGATTTCATCTGGCTACAACCTGTAAAATAAGGGATATATCTGATAATCACCTTTCTATTCCCTTTATTAAGCATAGTAAGGTTACTATTTGGAAAACGGGGGTAGACTATACGATAATAACATCAAAAAATTTTATACTTTCTGTTGTTTAGGAGTTATTTTCATGCAAGTACCTGATTATATCTATGGCAGTATTGCACCGACATTTACTATTTTTCGTGAGGACGGTTCTATTGACCTTGATGGTGAGAAACGTCTTCTTGAATACATGATTCAACAAGGTTCTATATCTGCCTTTTTTATTCGTTCGGGTATGGGGCAAATGTATACATTTTCCTTCGATGAAGTGAAACAACTTGCCGAGCTTGCTTGCTCTGTATTAAAGGGACATTCAGCGGTTTTAATCGGTTGTAGTGGTATTTGGGACCGAAATTATGATCGGCGTCCTCTTCAGGAACAATACATCTCTGAAGCGATATTACTCAGCCGATACGCAGAGGACATTGGAGCCGACGGTATTGTGCATACTATTCCTGAAGCTCTATTACCGAGGGGCAAGGAGACCATTTCAGATGTGATTCGTATGTATTTTGAAACGGTATGTAATGCTGTTCAAATACCAGTACTGTTTTATCAACCTCCAGGGACAAGGCCTGAATATTGTCTAACACCAGAGATATTAAAAAAATTGGCGTGTTTAGATACGCTTGTCGGAGGGAAAGTATCAAGTTCCGATGGTGCTTATCTTTTTAATTTAGCTCGTGCTGTTCGTAATGAAGAATTTTCACTGATTGTAGGGAATGAGACGGTATTTTATGCAGGGTTATTACTTGGCTGTCGGGCTTGTATTGGTCAGGGGACAAGTCTTAACCCACAGATTATCCGTGCCATGGTCGAATATTACGATGATGGGGATATGGAAGCCTGCTTGCAGGCGCAGGAAGATGTGAATTTACTTGTGAGAACATGTCCTAATGCTACAGAATTTTTCAAGAGGTATATTACCGAAAAAGGATTCCCTGTAAGTGAGTATTCCCGTGTACTTGAAAACAATCCATACTTCGAACAACGGCAACCTCTTTCAAAACAAGAATACGAAGCATTCAAGAAGATATACGAAGAAGTTCTATCTCGTTATAAATAAAGGAGAAAGGTTTAAAAATGTTAACGGATAATATTTTAAATCTGATTGGAAATACACCATTAATTCAATTGCGAGGCGAACGTGTGTTTGCCAAAGCGGAATTCTTAAACCCCGGCGGTAGTATTAAGGACCGTGTTGCATTGGCTATGTTGGAGGGAGCTGAACGTGATGGTCGATTAAAACCGGGGTGTACCATTGTTGAGCCTACCTCTGGCAATACAGGGATAGGCATTACCTTAGTTGGTCGACTCAAAGGCTATCGCGTATGCATCGTTATGCCTGAGAATATGAGTGCCGAACGGAAAAAGTTAATAAAGGCTTTAGGGGGCGAATTAATTTTAACCCCTGCCGAGGAGGGGATTATTGGTGCAGTAAACAAAGTTAGAGAAATACAAGCCAATGACCCTAATGTCTTTGTGCCCCAGCAATTTGAGAATCCCGATAATCCACGTGTACATTATGAAGAAACCGCTAAAGAATTATGGCGACAGATGAATGGAAACATAGATTGTTTTGTTGCTGGTGTGGGTAGTGGAGGCACTTTGCAAGGCGTCGGAAAGTTTCTTAAGGAGCATAAACCTGGTGTCCGTATCGTAGCAGTAGAACCAAAAAATGTGTCTGCCTTGTTAGGACATGAGCCGGGGCTACATCAGATACAAGGTATTGGTGATGGCTTCATCCCCCCTATTTTAGATGTATCGATGGTGGATGAGGTGGTAGAGGTTACAGATGAAGATGCTATTGAAACGACCCGAGCTTTAGGTAGAGATTATGGATTGCTTGTCGGGATTTCTTCCGGTGCTAATGTCTGGGCGGCCCGCATAATGGCACAGAAAATCCCCGGTAATATTGCTACAGTTCTTCCTGACCGTGCAGAACGTTACTTCAGCACCTCGCTTATGTAATAGTAAAACAAGTCCATAACCAATCTTTTAATAATAAAACTTTTTTTGTAGAGGGTCTAACTCAATCTGCCAAATCATGCTTACTCTACTTTTGCGATAAACCAGAAGGAGTGTGTAACTTCAATATTACGACTCCGTTCCGAGATGGGGGTTAGAGTTACATGACATAATTCGGAAAAGCCAGAGTGACGATAGGGCAATGTTAAACGTGGTCCAGACTGCAATGGAGAACGAACCTCATCTCCAAAGTAAATTTTTTGTCTCAGTTCTTGAAGTGTTTTTGGTAGAAGAATAATATTATCGGAATAAGGTTCGCCGTGGAACATCGGATTTTCCATTGCATTAACACCTACAAGCCAGGGTCCTATGAAAACAGCGACCTTTTGTTGATTGGACAACTGGTCAAATGGGATTTCCTTTTGTTCGGCGTTTAATATTCTTATTTTAGGCTGGACTTTTAATAGTACTTTATCCCCTTCAACCCAGACGCGTTTTATTTGTATTACCCCTGGGTTAGAACTGGTCATCTCGGGTTTGTCGTTGATTACCACATCAATTGTTTCTGCCCATGTCGGATGTCGGACAATAAGTGTCCATTCATTCTCAGGGGCGGTGAGCCAATTGATTTGATAGTCAAAACTTCCATTTTGCCCACCTATACGGTGCGTCTTAATAGCAAGATTGTCTGTATAGTATTCTCCACTAAGCAAAAAATTTATTTGCACCTTTCCAGATTCAGGACAGCTAATCACGGATTGTTTTAAATCATGCATTGCCCGCAGTCCATGCATAGTACAACACCACCATGCACGACCGGGTCCTGGTGCAGATATGTAACCCCAACCATCAAAGGTATGATGTCCAAAATCGCCTGTCTCAAATTGGTTAGGAAGCAGGCTATTAAAAAGACAACGTTCTGCATATTCCAGATATGTTTCTTTGCCTGTTGCCTTGAATAGTTGTAAGCACCAGCGTAAAAAATCTGCCTCAGAACAACCTTCATCCCGCGGATAGGTCTTATCAAAATACTCCGCAACACCACCATTGGTTTGTATCCATCCTTCCTCAACCAACTGAGCAAAACGTTTTTCATTTCTCGCAAGAATATCTGTATCATGGGTCGTCTCCCAGATAAGCATATCCCCACGCAAAGTAGTGATATAGCCGTGGGAATGCTGTTTTTGAGGTGGTTGAAGTAATGATTCCATTTTCTTTGCAGTCTCTCGATACTTCATATCACCGGAAGCACGGGCTAATAGTTCTAAGCCTTCACTCCATTGTGTAAAACAAATAAAGCCATTTGCACCTTGATTCACCAATCGCTGAATAACTTCCGGTTGAGAGCATTCATCAAATATTTTAATAAAGAAATCGCCCATTTTTTTGCATGCATCTAATATTGCTGGCTCGTTCTTTGTTTGGTAATAACTAATTAACCCGACAAGGAGACGTCCATTTCCCCAAAGTAACGCCATGTGCTCCCTACCAACTTTATCCTTAGTAAATATGAGTTCAGGATAGCCAAACCGTCCATCCTCTCTCTGGCATTTAATTATGCCATGAGCAATGCGATCTGCCCATATTTTGTAATATTCTCCTCGTGGTTCTACAGAAATAGCCTCTAAAAATCTGCCGGATATGTCCCCACTAAACTCCTGAAAGCGACGTGGGCAGTTAGGGTCAAGTCGGACATCTTGCAGAATAAATGAGTCTGTGAACGCAGGGTCGTGAACAAAATCGAAACGGTCTTGAACCCATAGAATACGTTTTTCTAATTCTCCCTTAGGGAAAAAGGAAGTGTTATCTGCAAGGGCAAAGGAATTAAATAAGAACAGAAAACCAACTAATAATACAATACGTTCTAACATAATATTTCTCCTTTAATCAGTGTTATCTACAAGTTACGTTTTATTATTTTTACATATTTGTTTCCTTATTTTCACAAAAGACAGTACATCAAGATTGTAAAATAACAATCGACAAACAGAATTTATTATTTATACCTTTTTATTTGGGCATAAATGAATAGAAACATATAAATTCGTTATGATGAATAGCAATTAATTATAATTTTAAAGAGCTGTGATAAATTAAAAAAGAGTAACTATCACATAGGATAGAATTGATGAAAAACAGTAAGACTGCAGTTTTGCGATTGCATTGTCCGGACGTTCCGGGTATCGTTTATAATGTGGCACGATTTATTTTTGAGCGAGGCGGAAATATTATCCATGCCCAGCAACATAAAGAAGAAATAGACAATCGATTTTTTATGCGTGTGCACTTTGATTGCTCCAAGATGACGGTAACAAAATCACAATTCCAAAAGGAGCTTCAGGAGTTAATCGACCAATATCAGATGGATATTTCTATTTCATTTGGAGATGAACGAAAGAAGATGGCCATCATGGTTTCGAAATATGACCATTGCCTATATGATTTATTTCTGAAACACAAATATGGGGAGATTAATGCAGATATCGCATTAGTCGTCAGTAATCATCCAGATCTTGAATCTGTTGCAGAAAATTTTTCAGTACCATTTTTTTATATTCCTGTGCATCCGAACACGAAAATGCAAGCGGAACAGAAAACATTAGACTTATTTGCACATCATTATATTGACTTTATTGTTCTTGCGCGTTATATGCAGATATTAAGTTCTGATTTTGTTAATGTTTACCGTAACCGCATCATCAATGTTCATCACAGTTTCTTACCAGCATTTGCTGGTGCAAAGCCGTATCATCAGGCTTATGAACGAGGTGTGAAACTCATAGGTGCGACAAGTCATTATGTTACCGAGGAACTGGATGAAGGACCTATCATTTATCAAGAGTGCGTGCATGTAAATCATACACATAGTGTTGATGACCTCATTGTTATGGGGAGAGATATTGAGAAAAAGGTATTATCTGAGGCAGTTAAAGCACATGCAGAAGACCGTATTATGGTATATCGACGAAGAACAATCGTTTTTGAATAGAGATTAATTGCTTTTTACTTTTTGTCCTTTTTCTCCATTCCAAACACCACCCGGACCTAAGTTGTACCGGTAGATTTCACGACCTTCTATCCCAGTAGGAATATCAGCATCTGCTTCTTCTGCTTCAGCCCGTGTGGGCTTCGAAGCACTGCGGTATGTGGAATAAGAGTATCCAATTGTTGCAGTGTATGATTGACCACTTTCACCCGAATGGCTTACAGGTTTTGCATCAATCGGATAATACTGTTGATATACCTTCACTTCTTTGTAATACTCACCTCGGACCCCTTTTTGTTCAAATTTTATTGTACCATGTCGGTTTTCTGTATTAAGCCGTTGCAACTCCGTAGCGCCAACCTCACCTAATCTCTGAAATACTTTATCTGATTCACTTACATAACCTTCTGGTTTCTCCTTTAGTCCAAAATCAGTAAGCACCTTATTTACAACCCCACCTTCAGGTCCCGATTGGCACGAGGTCATTATCACGAGTAAAGCGATACAAATATAGATATAATATTTCATTGTTTTTCCCTTTCAATACCTAAATACTTATTTAGTGTAAAGAAGTATACCATTTTTTATGATGTTTTTAAAAGAAGTAAGACATTTTTTAAGCATAAACAGACTTATGTATTTGCATTAACATAATTATTTAGTATATCAGTGTTTCTAAATAAGCAAGATGAAAATCAAGAATATTCCAGTAATGCAAGAGGTATAACATTCCATAACATGCTAATAATATCATTAAGTCAAAGAATGTTTGTATCTGGACTGTTTCTAATGAACAAATAAATCGCACAGTTCCAATAAGAGTTAGGATTAAGAGGGGAAAGGTTAGGAGTAGCAAAATAAAAAGTCCAATAGGTGTTCCATAACCCAATGTTTGTGGTCTTAAAAACATGAATAAATAAATTGAAAATGAAAATAAATATAGGAGGAAAATAGCCCCAATAAATGAAATGTATTTTCTATGTTGTTTTACAGACTTTTTGCTGGTTTTAAATAGACATGGGCAGAGAAAATAGTTTAAAACAGATTGTAATAAGTTGAAAATAAAAACAGTTATACATGAAGAGAATAGGAGATACTGAAATAATTTCGTTTCATAAAAATGGAGGGGTTCGTATACATCATTGCCTATAACTAATTGAAATGACCCTAAGGTACTGCCTGGAATAAATGTTATTCGAGGTGAACTTGAAATGGCTCCATATTTCGTTTCCCTTCCCCACAGCATATCGCCTAACTCTATTACTTTCCACTCGGAGGAATTAAATGCTAAATATTTCAATGTTAAACTTTGTTCCTGGCTATTCCCTCTCACATATATTTCAGGAACTAAACCAGGCAGAAATGTGGCTAACTTAAAGTAATCACTTCGGCAATACCTGTTATGACGATAAAAACCTGTTATGTGTTCGTAAAATGAAGGGATAACATAAATCGGATGTTTGCGAAGTTCTGGTGTATTTTTTATCGGCAATGTAAATGCCTCTATTACTGGAAATATAACATCATAGATGAAGGCATGATCGCCCTTATTTATAGATATGAATAATCCAAATTTTTCTTCTGGGATAATAACGGTATGACTGCTAAATCCCCATGTTAATCCTGAATGTTGTAATACTCGTTTTCCATTTATATACCGTTCTTCCCAGCAATAGGCGTAACCAGGAAGTAAGGGATGAAGTTTAAATTGTGTGGTTTGCATATATTTGAGGGTGTTGGGGCTTAGGATAGAAATATTGTTATATCGCCCATCATTGAGCATAGCAATTAGAAAATGTGAAAAATTTTCTGCTGTGGTACATAAACTTGAAGCGGGAGGTGTCTGAGCAAAGTCCATGTCTATTCTTTGTGTTTTGCCAAAATATTCAATATATGCGGTTGGGAGTTTTAGTGTTTCGGGATAGGTTCCATCAAAACGAGTATTATTCATTTCAAGAGGTTCGAATATATTTTTTTGGATATAATCGTTGAAATTTATCCCTGCGGTTTGTTCAACAAGATGCCCTAATAATGCGAAGGCATGATTAGAGTAACTAATAGCGGATGATGGCGGGAACACAATAGGAGGTAATCTTCTGGATAAATATTCTCCTAATGGTAATACTTTATTGCGAGTAGGTGCTCCCATTCCTAAAAATCGGTCATCAAATCCTGCAGTATGTGTTAGCAAATGGTGGACTGTAATAGGAGAACCGAAAGGATTATTAACGGAGAGTTGGGATAAATAAAGATTAATATCTTTATCTATGGCAACTTTATTGTGCTCATATAACTGAAATATTGCCGTGGCAGTGAATAATTTTGAAATGGAAGCAACATACATAGGTGTGTTCTCTGCTGACATAGGTTCCGTTACATTAAATCCCAACGTACCGTATGCTTTCAGGATTACAGAGTTCCCTATCACAATAGCCATGACTGTCCCAGATACGTTATGTTGTTTCAATAGTTTTGGGATGTGGTTATCGAGATATTCTGACACTTTATTTTGGGAAATTAAGTCACTGCTGAACCCTGAGGTTTGCAGAAGAACTAGAAATAGATATAATATTATCCGTTTGTATACCTTCATGTTATGTATGTATTTCCTTCTTAATGAATATGATAGTTCGTTGATATATATTGTAAACTTTTGGTAGTAATGAATGGAAGGTGTAAAGCTAATGGAATATAAGATGATATTTCTCGTAGGACCGCCACGGTCTGGTACGACAATGTTGGAACGGATGTTATCATCCCACTCGTTGATACAAGGAGGACCTGAACCGCATTTATTAACCCCTTTGGCGCATTTAGGTGTGTGGGCAAAGGTCGACAAAGCTCCGTATGACCATATACTCTCTGCAGAGGCACAGAAATTATTTGTTCAACAATTGCCAAATAAAGAGAACGATTATTGGTCAGCATGTCGAGCTTATTGTGATGTGCTTTATGGACAATACTTAAAAGCCAAAGGTGAAAAAAAGATATGTCTGGATAAAACTCCGGCTTATTCGTTAGTCTTGCCGTTTATTACAAAAGTATATCCAGATGCAAAATATATTATTCTGACTCGACATCCGTTAGCCACATTTTCCTCATTTGCGAATTCGTTCTTTGATGGTGATTACAAGGTTGCCCAAGCCCATAATCCAATTTTGAACCGATATATTCCTGCCATTGCTGATTTTCTTCGGAAAAAAGAAGTGGATTTTATTCATGTCCGTTATGAAGAATTAGTAAAGAAACCCGAAGAATGGTTTGATAAGATATGTGCCTTTCTTGAAATTCCATTCGAGCCTGATGCTATTGAATATGGCAAATCTGACGATGAAACACGTGACAAGGGCTTAGGTGACCCATTAGGCGTAAAACAACATACCCGACCAACAACAGGTTCTATTAAAAAGTGGGTTGAGGAACTGATGTTAGATTCGGAAAAGTTGAAAATGATGCAAGATATTATTAATCAAATTTCGGACGAAGACCTTGCCATTTTTGGCTATCCTAAGGAAGTAATATGGAAACCAGTGGAAGAAGCCAGTGGTAAAAAGGTAAAGCTAAAAAAGCAAAAGTTAAACCGTTATTTGTTAGAGAGGAAAGCAATTATATTTCTTCGGGAGCGAGCACGACGGTATGCTTGCTTCCGTAGGCTGTTAGAAAAAATTCGCCTTGCATGTGATGTACTTTTACGAGAGTGAGGATAGGTAAATATAAATCGAGTGACCTTTAGGGAGAGGGGATTATCCCTTTTTCATAAAGATAATCGAGTAGAATACGAACCGCTTCTTCAACAGAATATTTTCCTGTATCTATAACCAGTTCTGGATTTTCGGGTTCTTCGTAAGGGGCAGATATTCCAGTAAATTCTGGGATTTCTCCAGCTTTAGCTTTTTTATAAAGACCCTTAGGGTCTCGCTGTTCGCAAAGGTCAATATCACACTTTACATAGACTTCGATGAAATTCTTCGTGTTTAGTTTCCTTGCTTTTTCACGGTCGCTACGGTACGGGGAAATAAAGGCTGTGAGAACAATGACCCCAGCATCTGCAAATAAACGAGCCACTTCACCGATTCTACGTATATTTTCTTCGCGGTCTTTGGGTGAGAATCCCAAATCTTTATTTAATCCATGCCGTATATTATCTCCATCCAGTACATACGTTTTATATCCTTTTTCAAACAAGGCATTTTCTAATGCATGAGCAAGGGTAGATTTTCCTGATGCTGATAATCCAGTAAACCATACAACCGCTCCTTGGTGACCATTAGCACGTTCACGGTCTTCTCGTTTAATGTCCCCTTGATGCCAGGTAATATTGGTTGCTTTAACCACTTCTTCCATTCGAACATCCTTGATTGATTAATTCTGTTTTAGTGTAATTTTATTTGCTTATGAGAAAATATTTCTTTATTAATTCAAGGTTTATATTAGGATATAGGGGATATTTTTGTAGCAATTCGATAACTCGTGCCTTTTGTCTTCGTTGGACTTGTGGGTCAATAATAAAGTTTTTCTTGGAAGGTTTCCCCGCATTAGCCCCTTCTGATAATATTTCAGGTTTTGTTGCGTCTAACACTTCTTTTATGATGGAAGCAATCTCTTTCATTTCTGGACCACCCATCCCTAAAGTTGTAACCGCAGGTGTTCCTAATCGGAGTCCACTGGTAATTAATGGACCATTGGGATCAAAAGGCAAAGAATTAAAGTTAAGTGTAATTCCACAGGCTCTTAACGCTCCTGCCGCTTGCCTACCTGTTAAACCATGGCTTTCCTGTACATTTAATAGCATAAGATGATTATCCGTTCCGCCAGTGGCAACGACGAGACCTTCACTCTTCAAAGCCTCGGCGAGTATTTGTGCGTTTCGGACAATTTGTCGAGCATAATCACAAAATTCGGGACGATTCGCTTCTGTGAATGCAATGGCTTTAGCACTAAGTACATGTGGTAAAGGACCGCCTAATACCATCGGACAGCCTTTGTCTACAAATTCAGCAAATTCCTTTTTACAAAGGACAATGCCTCCTCTCGGTCCACGTAATGTTTTGTGGGTAGTCGACGTAACAATGTGAGCATGTGCCACAGGGTCGTAATCCCCTTGAAATACTTTACCTGCAACCAACCCTGCAAAATGTGCCATGTCTACCATTAATACCGCACCAACCTTGTCCGCAATGTCACGCATACATGCAAAATTGATTTTTCGAGGGTATGCACTATATCCAGCCAGAAGAATCAAAGGCTTTATTTCTTTCACAATCGCTTCAATTTCCGCATAATCTAACAGTCCCGTTTCACGGTTTACAGTATATGAGTAAGCTTCGAACATTTTTCCAGAGATGTTCCGCCGATAGCCATGTGTAAGATGTCCACCGGAGTAATAATCCATACCTAATAACCGTTGATTCCCCAATTTTTCTCGAATTTCATTCCATTGCTCGTTAGAAATTTTTGATGGGTCTTTTACGTTTATTGCTTCCATCGAAGGTGCTTCGATGCGTGCAGTTAGTATTGCCCAATATGCGACAAGATTAGCATCAGCACCACTATGAGGTTGGACGTAGGCATGTTCCGCATTGAAAAGTTTCTTCGCTTGTTCGCACGCAATAGATTCTATGACATCAACATTATTACAACCTTCATAAAACCGTTGATAAGGTATTCCTTCAGCATATTTGTCGTTAAGCAAGTTTGCCATCGCAAACTGGGTAGATAAAGAGGAGTAATTTTCACTGGCAATTAATTTCAGATAACTTCGTTGGTCAATAAGTTCCTGGACAATTCCGGAAGCCACTTCCGGAGAGACCCGTGCTACTTCTGCCAGTGTGCAAAGACACCCTAAAAATCCTGAATCTAATTTGTCGGGTGGTGTTGAGCCTAAATATTCAATAATAGCAGGATGTATCATGAATAGTTCCTTTAATTAAAAATAGCGGATTATTTTAAGTTTCTTTCCTTTATTTTACCTTATTATTCAAAATTCATGATATAACTGTAAACTCCTTCATGGAGTTGTGATTCTACTTTCAATCCGCTTCGTTCAAATACAGCCTGCATCGGTTTATTTTCTCTTAACACTTCAGCGGTAAAGCCTGCAATACCGTTGCGACGTGCAATGTTAATTAAGTGTCGGAAAAGGAATGAACCAATACCCCGATTTTGCCATTCATCCTGAACTACAAAAGCAACTTCAGCACGGTTTGTTTTGGGATTTAAATAATAGCCACCCATCCCGACAATTTCTTCACCATCAGGGTCAGGAACTGTCGCAACAATAGATACTTCATTACGGTGGTCGATGTATACAAACTCTTGAACCTGTTTACGCGGTACCCATTTCATTCGACTCATAAACCGTTTATATAAAGATTCTTGAGATAGGGAATAGAATAATTCGCGGACACGTGGTTCATCTGTTGGATGAACAGCACGAATGGTGACAGAGGTGCCATCATCGCAAATATATGTGGTGCGAATATCCCGTGGACCAATGACAATCTTATTCTTAAAGTCAGCCAGTTCTGGTCGTATGTATTTTGCGTCAATTGCTTCCATAAGCAATTTTTCGCGGAATTTTGGATGCGCAATACTAATGAGAGCAAGAGCACGTTCCTGAACATTTTTCCCATGTAAATATGCAACGCCATATTCCGTGATAACATAATGTACATCTCCACGGGTGGTGACGACACCAGCACCTTCACTCAAATGGCAAACGATTCGGGATACTTCGCCATTGTGGGCAGTTGATGGTAACGCAATAATGGCTTTGCCACCGTTAGAACGTGCCGCACCACGGTTAAAGTCAACCTGACCACCTATCCCCGAATAAAATTTAGAGCCCATTGAATCCGCACAGACCTGACCAGTTAAATCCACTTCCAATGCCACATTAATTGCAACCATTTTATTTTGCTGGGAAATGACAAATGGGTCGTTAACATATTCCGTAGGATAAAATGCAAAGTCTGGGTTGTTATCCAGATATTTATATAATTTTTGCGTTCCCATAGCAAAACTGGCGACAATTTTTCCACGATCTAATGTTTTCCGTTTGCCTGTTATGATACCTTTTTCAATGGACTCAATAATGGAGTCTGTGAGCATTTCGGTGTGGATACCTATATCCTTTTTATCATTTAAATATTCGAGTACCGCTTGTGGAATTCGTCCGATACCTAATTCTAATGTGGCTCCATCTTCGATAAGTCCCGCAATATATTGCCCGATTTCACGAGTTACATCATCCGGCTCGGCTAACGGGAATTCGATAAGTGGTTCATCAACAGGGACAAGGTAATCGATATCATGAACATGAATAAAACAATCCCCTATCGTTCTTGGCATTTGTGGATTGACTTGGGCAATGACCAGTCTTGAATTTTCTGCAGCACTTTTTACAATATCTACAGAAACTCCAAAACTGCACAATCCATCTGTATCCGGAGGTGATACCTGAATTAATGCCGCATCCAGAGGAAGTTGTCCTGTTTTAAATAATCGTGGAATATCCGAGAGGAAAATGGGTGTGTATCCACCTAAACCTTCCTGAATAATATGCCGAACGTTTTGGGCGATGAAAAAACTATTCACAGTAAAGTGATTAATTAAGTCTTTCTGTGCATATGGCGCATCGCCCAAGGTGAGTAAATGAACAATTTCGATGTCTGCCAAATCTGCATGGCGTGCGACTAACGCATCTACTAACTTCTGAGGTTGTGCACAACCTGTGCCAATAAAAACACGGAAGCCAGGTTGAATATGTAAAACCGCTTCCTCCGGCGTTACAACCATGTCGGAGTATTTCTCTTTCCAATGTGGGTCAAAGGATAAATTACCTTGTGTAATAGAATTAGTGCTCATGTTTTGTATTTGAACCTCCTAATATCATTCGTGCATCGGCTACTGTGGGAGGGGTTCCCACTTCACCTACTATAAACGGGTTAATATCAATTTCATGTATCTGTGGAAATTCAGTAGCCAATTGGCTCATTTTTTGTAAAGCTTGAGCAATGGCATGTATATCAACAGCAGATTGCCCACGAGTTCCTTTCAAAAGGCTATATGAACGGGTACCTACCAGCATTTGTAATGCTTCCTCTTCAGTAATAGGAGCAAGATAAAAACTTACATCTTTCATAACTTCGACAAAAATACCACCTAAACCGAACATAAGCATTGGACCAAATTGAGGGTCTCTATGCATTCCCAAAATCACTTCACGGCCTTGCTTTGCCATTTTCTCTACATATACACCCAATATTTTAGCATTCGGTATTTTTCGGGTTACACGCAGAATCATTAGGTCAAAAGCATCTCTTACCTGTGCAGGATTGGATAACCCTATTCTTACTCCACCAATATCAGATTTATGAATAACATCCGGAGAAACTATCTTCATTGCTACGGGATAACCTATACGGTCAGCAATAGTTACCGCTTCTTCATCGGTTCTGGCTAAAGCACCGGGAGGCACATTAAAATCATAGGCACGCAATATTTCTTTTGCGTCAACTTCGTTAATAAAGGTTTTTCCTTCACGAATCTGACGACGGATAATTCTTTCAATCCGACGCCGATTTACTGGGAAACGCATAACAATTCGAGGTGGTCTTCGACGCCATGCGGAATAATCGCACATCGCTTTAAGAGCATATACCGCACGTTCCGGCGAGGGATAATCTGGCAGGTTTGCAGAAACCAATTCATCTCGTGCTGGCATAACATCCGCACCACCCATAAACGATGCAAGGACAGGTTTATTACCACGTAAATTTCTAATAATGGCACGAGCCGTTTCAGCTGGCTGTGTCATAGCCTGCGGTGTCAAAATGACAATTACCGCATCGATAGTTTCATCATCTAAAGCAGCATTGAGAGCCATAGCATATCGTTCAGGGTCTGCATCTCCAAGCACATCAATTGGATTGGCAACACTTGCTGCTGGCGGTAATTTTTGTTTAAGGGCGGTAGAAATTGAACTTTCCAGAGGCTTTACTTGCAGTCCAGAGTTTTCAACCGCGTCTGCCGCCATGATACCCGGCCCACCAGCGTTGGTAATAACAGCGATACGGTTCCCTTTAGGTAGAGGCTGCATCGCCAAAGCAGAGGCATAGTCAAATAATGCCTCAAATGTTTCTGCACGTATGACCCCAGCCCTCCGAAATGCTGCACCATAAGCAATATCTTCACCGGCAAGACTACCCGTGTGAGAGGAAGCGGCACGACTACCTGCCTGTGTTGTCCCTACTTTCAAAATAACTACAGGTTTTATTGATGCAACTTGCTCGGCTATTTTTATAAATTCCTCACCACGTACAATGTTTTCAAGGTAGCACGCAATAACTTTTGTTTGTTCATCTTCACCTAACATTTGGAGCAAATCAATTTCGGAGATGTCTGCTTTATTGCCGATACTAATTAGTTTTGCTAAGCCAACACCTCTGCCAACAGACCAATCCAGAATGGCTGTACACAATGCACCCGATTGAGAAATTACGGAGATAGAACCAGGACGAGGCATTTGCTTCGCAAATGATGCATTCATTTTATTCTCGGTGTTAATAATCCCTAAACAATTCGGACCTAAAAGTCGCATCCGGTTTTGTTTGCAAAATTGGGCAATTTCTTTTTCTAACTGGGCTCCTTCAGGTCCAATTTCCTTAAAACCAGCTGTTATTACACATACCGATTTAGCACCTGCAACTTGCGACTCTTCAAGAGCGGATTTAACCGCTTTGCTCGGGACAACAATAATGCTTAAATCAATAGAGGTGCCAAGTTCTTTTAATGTTTTGTAACATTTTAGTCCTAATATCTCATCAGCACTGGGATTTACCGGTACAATTTTACCCTCATAACCGGAATCAATAAGGTTCTGAAGGATAGAATAACCTACCTTTCCCGGAGTTCGTGAGGCTCCTATCACAGCAATACTTTTAGGTCTTACAAGAGTATCGAGCATAAAAAATCCCTATTTGTAAAAGTTGTAATGATTCGACTACATATAAGAGATGGAATAAACATTCAAATAAATATAGAAAATTTGGAATTTATAATGTTATATCATTTTTTGGCTATCGATTTCCATTAGAAAAGAAAAAACTAAATAAAAATAAGTTGGAAAGTTAATTTTTTATATTCTGAATTGGACGCGGAAACAAACCACCTTCACCAACGTCAAAAATTCTGTAATATCCATCTTTTTCAGCGGGAACTACAAAAACTCGAGTTTTTCCCCATGGAAGTATAGACTCTTCTTTGGTGTTTTCACGATGGATATGCCCATAGAGAATAAAATCGATTGGGTCGTCAATGAAAAGAATCGTTTGTGCTCTCATGCCCATTGTAGGCTCATATCTATGGGTAATACCGAAAGTCCAACGACAGGATTTTAATTCACGACGATACCGATATAAAAATGTGTCCTGTTCACCCCAACTATCTGCAGTCCTATATTCACGCGTGTCGAAAATAATAAAACCATCTTTACCATAACGAAATGCGTATGTGGAGGTGCTAAATATTTTTTCATAATTATCCTCAGTGCGGTCGTGATTTCCTGCACAAACAAAAGTTGGTTTTTGGCACTGGTTCATAATATTTAAAAATATATTAAACTGTTCTAATGTTCCATCATGAGTTAAATCGCCAGTTAACAGAACGAAGTGGGCATCACTCTTATTTAGTTTCTCAATTACCTTTTGGAAAAGTAAGGCATGTTCATCATTAGGGTCATCGCTACGGATATGAATATCGCTAATATGAGCAAAGATGTAATAGTCTTTAAATGCCTTTTGAACCCAGATACAACGGGGGTTTATATCCTTCCTTTGGGTGTCGGTAATTATCTGTAGAGCAAAAGCCCCTTTTTTTATTCCTTTCTCCGCTACTGTAGCCAAGGCTTCCCATTTGTTAGTACCTATTTCTTTCCAATCAGCATTTAACGGTTGAATATTATTTTTACTGTCTATTAAATATAACGTGCCCTTCTCTTCAGAAATAACTTTAAATGTCTGTCCTGGTGCTGTAATGACAGGGCAACCTTCATTTGGAACTTTTAATATTCCGAGAGTGTTGTCCTCATTTCTGGCTAAAGAGATAATCGGTATTGTAAAAAGTAGAATCAGTAGTGAAATAAATGTTTTTTTCACAGGAAAAATCATTTTGGTTTTGGTCTCCAACATGGTGCCAGATTTGTTACGGAGTTTGTTAAAGGAATAAACTCGTCTTCCGCTATATGCTTCAGATAAATTTGTGGTGTTCCTGTTCTATTTGAGACAAAACAAATCCATTTATTATCAGGAGCCCACGTTGGACTCCAGCAGTCAAAGTCTGCACTAACTGCGATAGGAAAAACTCGAGCGGTCTCAGGATAAACTCGATAAATCCCCCTTCTCCCATTGCGAAATGATTCAAAAGCAACCCATTCCCCATTTGGAGACCATACAGGGTTCCAATCGCTCGCATGATGATTAGATATATTAGAAATTCCTCTCCTACCCAAATAGTATATCTCACGATTCCCTCCTTCATTTGTTTCAAAAACGAGACTTGAACCTTTGGGGGATACTTGTGGATTAAGTTCCTCGAATCGGTCAGATTCAAGCATGAGTTCCTTCGGCAATATAGTCACTTGCGTTTTGCTGACGAGGATTAATTCTGTAGAGAACCGTTTTGATTCCAGAGGGATAATAGCAACAGCAATAAGAACACCGAGGGAATAACCTTCTTCAAAAAATTTATGAATATCGAAACCTTCAGCATAAGTAACTTGTGAAACAGTGGCACTCATTGCATTTAAAATATCCAATTTGGGAAACCAGACAGGAGTCATAACAGACGGTATTTTCTCGCCACCCCAAAATTCTTCTTCGTCACGTTCAATATTGTAAATACACAATTTTTGGTCTACCAACCCTTTCTCACAAGCAACATAAGCGAGATATTTGTTATCTGCAGACCATGAAGGAGCGTCATTCCATGGATATGTATGTTTAATAACTTTTATTTCGTCGTTGGCATAATTGTAGATGGCAATACATAGCCCATCACTCGTTTTCAATGAAAAACTCAAATACGTGCCATCCGATGACCATACAGGTTGTCCATGATTTGTACCTAATGATATCTGTTTTATCTCTTTCGTTTGTAAGTTAAGAACATGAACTTTATAAGTTTCTGTATCCTGACCACTCAAAAATGCGATGTGCCCTGCGGGTAATTCTGCACCGATAGATACTGTCCCATATAGTAGAGAAAAGAAAAGCAGTAGTATAAGAAAAAATAACGGTAAAAAACTATTCCTCACTTTGTAAACTCGCTTCAATAAGAACTATTGATTGTCTTACTTATTACTTGTTTCGCGTTGGTTTTTTATATTCCGAATAGATAACATTAAAAAGACAAGAGAGAAAAAGAATCCATCAGCGATGTAACTACTTCCCTTGGATGAATTGTTTCCACAAGAAATAATAAATTTCTTTTTAGGGGGTTCTTCTTTAGGTGCTTGTTGGGTCTCCTCATAATACTCAAAGGCTTGTGATAAGGTAGAGAATCCACCCACTGTTTGAACATAAATATCAACTAACCCTGGTAAGTGCTGTGGCGTAGTCACTTCAATTTCTGATTCATTGACAAGTTTAAAACTGGGAACAGGAACACCGCCAAATTTTACTTCTAATAATCCAGTAAATTTCTCTCCACGTATCCGAACTATCTCTCCACCCGTTGTTTTTCCTTTATTTGGGTAGACACTTGAAATCTGTGGTTGTCCTGCCACATAAATAATAGGGGACATGGCTTCTTCCCCCACAATCCCGCTGATGGTAATCGGTATGACCCTGAAATACCAGATATCCCCTCCTTTGGTTACATTAGGAGGCACTGTTCTATAATTTGTAAGGGCTGGTACTGTTTCGTGGTTTCGGAACCAGTATAGGATGCTTGGACCCTCCATATACTGCGTCGGGTATTTCACCATCAATGGATGTACATAATCGTAACTTGCTACCAATGGTCTACCCGCTGAGACTACTCGCGAAGCAGTAGTATTTTCCGCAGGGGATTGAGATGAAATCCGTAAGTTTATTGCCTGAGGTGGGATTATTACTGGTTTAACTATAATCGGTATGTCTTGATATGTATAATCCATATCCTGTCGGGCAATAACTCTTACATAATACATTCCTTCAATTTCTTGGGAGGGCGTCCATGAAAATTTACCCTTACCTTTACCTACATTTGCAAAAGGTGGGACACCGTCAAGGAGCCATTCTGCCCATAATATTGGCACAGTTTCGCCATAATACTGTGAAACGACATCAAATGAAATTGTTTGGTTTGGAAATACCTTATATATAGGTGAAGGCTGAAAGTTTAGTTTTGTTGGTTGTGAAGGTAGAGCAGGAAAATCAGTATATCGATTTATGCTATATGGGATGTCGTCTGGGAATACCTGATATGGGTCAGGAGGAACACCTCTACCATCTGAAAGACCTACAACACAATAATTTGTATCCAATTGTAGATAGGTAATGCGGATATGACCGCTAAAGAAAAGTTCAACCTGTACAGAAGAGCCAGGATTTGCTCCAGACAATGGGTTAGGGATGCCTTCCATCACATTTTTAGGAATATTTTCGAATGTGATAACAAATCTATCTTCAAGCTGACGTGTCCAGATTTCCCCTGCTGTATCAGGTGCTAAATCGCTAAACAGGAATGAAACTCTGGGGATTGCAAAATGGCTTGCTAAACTTGGAAGGTTCTTTGTAGATTCCAATGGAATGGGTTCAAAAGCTATATACCCATTTGCTCCTAAATAGATTATTCCATATTTCTTCCCGAAAAATGGGAATGGAACATCAAGATTGAAGCTAACAAGTCCATCTGTGGAAAGGGGTATTGTATATGAACTCCCAGTAGCATCCTCTCGTTTCACTGGAAATGAGAAGACTTCTGGAGTAAACGTAGCATCGTAATTGGAATAACCACCAAAATATTTGTTCCCGTCCAACGGATTAACAGGGGCTCCTGTTGGAATAAAACATATTTGACTGTAGAAAATAGGTTCTGTTACGGGTTTTCGTGGGTCAAAATCTGGTAGAAATTCTTGGGTCAACGTAGATGGTGATACTTCTCCCGCAACAGCACTATCATACAATTCCATCGGTGGCAAATTTTCCATGTCAACAAATAGAGCATAGAAGTATTCAATACCAGCAGACACGTTTACATCCAGAAAACGGTCTCCTTTCCCTGAAAACAGCTGACTTCCATCAAGGGCACTGGTTGGATAGCTACCTGCTTTTTTCACCAATATAACTTGCCGATAATCTAATGTATTCGGAGGTGTCCATGTTAACATAATGGCAGGTGAGTCATCATCTAAAGTTATGGAGGTTGCACGAAAATCACGTGCACCCAATTCAAACGCTTCTGATGGCAAAATCTCTACCGCTTTCATAGCCCTACTTAGATTGTAACGGTCTTCTAAGGATAATCCTTGTGCTACTGCAGAAGCATTGAGAGCCAAAGCAAACATCGAATAGTCAGCAACAGGAGGCAAAAGTTCTAATGCCCCATAATATAACTTTGCTGTTCTAATAATGCCAAAGCCTTTTACCTGCTCCCCATTGAACGTATCCCCATCAGTAAGAAGGTATGTTAATTTATTACCTACCCCACTATTTGTGTGCACACCTCCATTATCTTCAATACTTGTTGTACTTTTAATAAATAATGGACTTGTATATCTATCGGGTTGGTTTGATGCTGTAGGGTCTTTCATATTTCTTACCGCAGTCCCAGATGAGTTCTCCCAGGGGACACCAGCGGGCAAATCTTCTCCTACAAGCCAACGAACATTGTCTGTATCGGTTCCCTTCTCGTTTGTTAAGTCAACATACTCACCCCATGCGTCGCATAAACTTTCTGTTATTGCACCAGGTTCGCCAAAATATATCAATCCCGATTCTTTTTCAATAACTGGATGTGTATATTCATGGGCAACCACATCATCCACTGCAAAACCTGTTCCAAACCAGAAAAATTTCGTAGTAGGGTCCCAGAAAGCATTGAGAATTGGGATGCGGACCACCGCTCTTAATGCTGCACCTTTATCATCATAACTATCCCTTTTATGATTGACTGCAAAAAAGTTATATGCATCCCCTAAATAATCAAAGGTGTCGTCAACATCGGCAATACCCGTAGGATTATCACCTTCTTTCCTTGCAACAGTGTTAGGGATATTATATGAACCGTTTGCATCATAAATTTCGCGGTCAATGACTGAATCGCAAAGACGATAATTTAGACAAATCTCCCCTGTAAAAGCATCCACCAAAACACGGTATTGTTTATTAGTGTTTTCTTTGCCTAATGAAATAACGTAAACTACAGTAGGAGCACCAGGCATTTTTAACAAGGCTGGTTCATAAACTGTAGTATAAGGTGTATCAAGAACTTTTATATCTGCTGGTTTTAAACCTTTATTCGTGTTGATAATCTGTGTAATCGCTAATTGTTGTGCAGTTTCTGTATCGATTGGAAAATCTTCTGATAAATTTATAGTGTTAAGTAATGAAAGGTCTCTCGCTACCTCACAAGATAATGCTAAAATTTTTCCATCTTTCGTGGTGCGTATTGCTACCCCTGAACCAAATACAGGCAAGGAGCCATAAGTCTGTTCAAATCGGAGTATAAAAAAATCTCCATTTTCTCTTTCCGTTGTTGCTTCAAATCCGATTTTACTATCTGCATTTGTAAATGCATTGGCATTCGCATTTAGGTAATCTTTTAGAGATTTTACAATATCAAGAGATTTTTGCCCCGTTCCAGGCATTGCAAAGTATCCACCTTCAGGTGCAGATAGGAATCGAACATACCCCGCACTATTCTTATAAACAACAGGTAAACTTGGTGCCCCCTGACTTCTATAGGAACTTAATAATTGAGCTATTGCTTGGGGGTCAGCTTCATTTTGCCCCTGAGTAAATGCGGAAAAAGAAAGAATAACAAAAATAATAGTTAACAAACATAACTTCAATAGCTGAGACATAATATATTTCTCCAGAAATTAAACTTAATTATTATTTATTTTTTTAATCATCAATATAAATTTCTGTTTTTAACTCCTTACTACTTACTACTTTATTTTTACAATTATCGGAATAAAATGTCAAGAAAAATATTGACAACATTTCAAATTTTTATTATATCAAATTATTAGTAAAAAATTTCTCGTTTCTATTTATTTATAAAGGTATAATTAATATATGAAGTATGTTATCATGATTAATAGACACAAATAAATTTGAATTTCAATGATTTATATATTCTATCAAATATTCTTCAAAAACAATAAGGAAGGAAATATAAAATGAGGGCTTCTTTATTTGTCGTTGACGATGATCCGTCCATTTGTGTCTTGATGGAAAGAGTATTGACTAAAAGGGGTTATGATGTCCAAACATGTAGGTCAGGCGAAGAGGCAATAAAGATTTTATCCGAGCACGAGTTTGACATTGTTTTAATTGACCTCTATTTGCAGGGGGACATGTCTGGCTTTGGGTTAATGTCGTGGCTTAACGAGAATAAACCCCATATTATAAAAATTGTTTTATCTGGTACAACAAGAATTCAAGATGTTGTGGAAGCAGTCCATCGTGGTGCTTACGATTTCATATTAAAACCTATTGATTCGTGGGATGTATGCATACATCAAATTGACCGTGCCATAGAGCACAAACGGATAAAAGAATATAACGAACAATTGCTTTTAGAGATTCAGCAGAAAAATACAGAATTGGAAAATCGCCTCGCTGAATTAGAACTTGCATATCAATTAGTTCAGGCTCAAACAGAAATGTTCCAGCAAGATTTGCGACGGGCGGAAAGGATACAACGGGCATTACTGCCGAAAATAATTCCAAGACATCAAGAATTATCAGCCTCCGTTTATTACCAACCATTAAATCGAATTGGAGGAGATTTGTTTGATATTTTTCAATTAGATGAAAATCGTATCGGTGTTTATATCGCAGATACTTCAGGCCATGGCATCGGCTCTGCATTAGTAACTACCTTCTTGAAATATGCATTTCAGCCAAAGTGCGATTTAGACCGTGGTGGATATGAAATTATTACACCGAAGGAATTGTTAAAAAGCCTGAATGAAAAATTAGTATTTGGTCCTTTTGGTTATGAAATGTTTATGTCATTGTGCTATGCCATTATTGACTTCCAGAAAAAGAGCATAGAAGTTTGTAATGCAGGGCATCCTTCAATATTATGGCGACACCAATCTGACAATAGCATAGAAATAATACGTGTGCCAGCCCCTGCTCTCGGCATTGTATCAAAAGCGAATTTTACATCAATGACCTTCTCGTGGGATTGGGGAGATACATTCCTGTTCTATACCGATGGGATTGTTAATCTTGAAGATCCTTCTGGAGAAAAGTTTGACCAACAAAAACTAACCCAGCTCCTTCAGAAGGATTCGGGAAATCCACAGGAGATGGTTCGCCTCCTTGAAGAACAAACAAATAGATGGACTCAACATAAACTACAAAAAGATGATATGACTTTGATTTGGCTTACCCTAAAAGGCCAAGACAAAGAAACCATCGTTTATTACCCCGCACAGGAACCTATTTTGTCAAGTAGTAATGTCTCAACACATGGTATCCTTCACGCCATAAAAGTGGATACATGTTATTTGAAAATAATAGGTATTGGAACATGGAGAGAAGCATATGGGTTAAATGACTTTCTACAAAAACTTAAAGAGGAAAGAAAAGATATAAAACGATGGGTATTCGATTTTAAAGAATGTACTCAATTAGAAAGCACCTTTTTTGGTGTTCTTCATCAATTATGTTATTTCTCAGAACAAGGAGAGTTGCCTCAAATATCCCTACAAAACATCAGTCAGTCTTTACTTAAAGAATTTAGCGAATTAGGTCTTGCAGATACACTTATCTATTTCTCATTTGAGCCCGAACCATTACCATCAGAACTCTCACCAATAACTATTCCGACACCACAGGGAAGGATGGTCGACTTTATCTTAAATGCTCATGAGGTTCTTGTTACCGCTGACCCTAACAATGCACCACGTTTCGCCCAACTAATTTCTTTGCTAAAAGAAGAGCAGAAAAAATAAATGTGCCATTACAATTTTAAAATCTGTTGGAATGCTGTTGGAATTTCATCAATTCGATAGATAGGCGGAGAACAGGAATGCTGAAAGCAAAACATAGCAATAGCATCTTGTGGTTCAGAAATAGAGCTCTCACATTTCTTAAAAATAAAAAATGGGTAATGAATACTATAAATTGAACTTAATAAAGGTTGAGGATAAAGATGCATTCCCTTTCCAAAGATAGTGCACTCCACAGCTGGATGTTCTAAGTAAAGAAGAGTATGTAGCCATGATGGAAACGCATTCGGAGCCTTTTGTATCCAATTTATATATGCTGAGCATAATTGCCCTGCCAGATCTAAATACTCAGAACTAACCAACCTACCAATTCTTGCTAATACAAATCCTGCGGATGCGTTTCCTGATGGTTCCTGCTGGTCAAATATTGGTTTTGTTTGAATAGGAAAATCTCCCCGTTGTTTTGATGATACATGATAATATCCAATCTCATCCTCTTTAGAAAAATCATCTATCCATCGTTCTACTAACACCATTGCCTTATTTAACCAATACTTATCTAATGTAAGTTCATACAGGTCTAATAGTGCGGAGGTAAAGAGCGTATAGTCTTCAAGCAGTCCTTCAATATCCGAGTTATGCAGAATATGCGGAAGAAAACCGTAGCTGTCAAATTCTGCTAAGTATAATTTTGCAGTCTCTACTGCTAATTTCTGGTACAGTTCATTATAGGAATTAAGAATACATGCGGACTTTGCAAACACACTAATCGCAAGTGCATTCCATGAGCTTACACATTTGTTGTCTACAAGCGGTTTTACCCTCTTTTCTCGATGTAAATACAGATGATGTAACAGAGGCTGATACCTCATATACCTCTCAATACAGTATTCATAACCTTTATGGAACATCCCTGCATACTTTGGGTCAAGTATATTGCCACGGGAAATATGCTGAGGTTCTGTAAAATAAGGTTCTTTCCAATTCCCTTCTTTTTCAACCCCAAAAAAATTACAAAAACTGTTCGTATCTGCTCCTAATAAATTCTGTATCTCCTCATAGGACCAAACATAATATTTACCTTCAATATGTTCACTATCTGCATCTTGTGAAGAATAAAAACCATCATTAGACGAATGTAATTCTCTTATAAGATACGTTAGTGTTTTTTGAGCGATGTATCGAAAAAAGTCAAAACGAGAAAATGCATAAGCATCAATGTATAGGTTTGCCAATTGTGCATTATCATAAAGCATTTTTTCAAAATGTGGAATATGCCATATTCGGTCTGTACAATATCTATGGAAGCCACCTCCGATGTGGTCAAAAATCCCCGATAATGCCAAAGTAATAAGCGTTTTGTATACAATCTCCCATGCTTCATGAGACCGATAAGCCTTTGAATAGTTAAGCAAAAATTGTAAGATAAGTGTGGGCGGAAATTTAGGTTCCATTCCCCAACCAGAATTCTCTTTGTCAAAACTTTTAACTAATGAGGTATAAGCATTTTCTAAAATAGGTTTGTACTTCACATCCGAGTCAACAGGTGGAGAGGAGGCTAATTGTGCTTGAATAGTCTCGATAAATTTAGAACTTGCTATTTCTATCTGTTCTTTTTGTTCATTCCATATTTTAATAATGTATCTTAAAATAGTGGTAAACCCAGGATGAGAACCGATAGAGAATGGGGGAAAATAAGTTCCCCCAAAGAACGGCTTTAAATCAGGAGTTAAAAATACAGATAAGGGCCAACCACCATTCCCAGTTGTTTGGACAACAAAATGCATATACATCTCATCAATATGTGGATACTCTTCACGGTCTACTTTTATAGATACAAAAGCCTGGTTTAACAACGTTGCAATTTCTTCGTTTCGAAAACATTCATTTTGCATGACATGACACCAATGACATGCAGAATAACCAATAGACAGAAAAATTGGTTTGTGCTCATCTTTTGCCTTTTTTAGGGCTTCCCTTGACCAAGGATACCAATCAACAAGGTCATCCGCATGAGATTGGAGATATAAACTTTTTGAATGTTTTAGACGATTGACACCCATATATTTTTATCCAAAGTCAAAAATAGGGAAGGGCGGTGTAACATAGAGGAAAAGGGGACCAGGGTATGGGGAGGGTTGTTACACCGCCCACGGGAAAGGGCTATTATGAAATGATAGTAAGTGGTCTCTATATTGGTCTCATCCATTATTCAATTGTCTTTAATTAAACATTTTTAACAGGTGAATTTATTTCCGAACTTCCTGCTGTGTTTAACATCCCTTTAAGTTCGTCCATAAATTCATTAATATCACGGAATTGCCTGTATACAGAAGCAAAACGAACATAAGCAACTTCATCTAATTTCTTTAACCGCTGAATAACTGCTTCCCCAATTTCTTGTGTAGTAACTTCCTGTTTACCTGCATTGAACACCGTTTTTTCAACGTCATCAATTAATGCCTCAACCTGCTCCAAACTGATAGGACGCTTGTGAATAGCCTTGATGATACCTTGCTTCACTTTCCATCGCTGGTAATTTTCATGTCTACCATCTTTCTTTATTACCATCGAACTCACTTCCTCTACACGTTCATAACTGGTATATCTACGGCCACATTTCAAACATTCCCTTCGCCTGCGGATGGCATTCCCTTCTAAAGAGGTTCTGCTATCAACAACCTTACTCCGAGAATGGTTACAGAAAGGACATTTCATAAATTTTTCCTTATCACTTTTAATTTACTACATCATATTGAAATATTTTCGTCCTAAAATATATACACAATATATAGTATACATAAAAATATATAAATATTGTATTTTACTACTTTATCATATTTCAAGAAATTTGTCAAGAATAAAATGACAGAATCGTATCACCATATTTTTCAGTACGATACTTTTTGAGGGGAGGGTACTCTTCTAAGGGGGGATTAAAACTACTGTGTTCCAGTATAATAATTGAATTATGTTTTGGTATGTTCAATAGGATTAGACTTCTAATTAGTGCTTCCCATTTATCAAATTTATAAGGTGGATCCATAAAAATAATATCTATACCTTTTGGGAGTAGTTTTACCTCTTGTGGCAATTCTGCTTTAATGATGATTGCCTTCTCAGTAAGATGTGTTTTTTTTAAATTCGTTTCTATATATTGTATGGCTTTGATTGATTTTTCTACAAACCATGTCATCTTTGCCCCACGGCTTAAAGCCTCAATACCGTTAGCCCCGGTGCCGGCAAATAAATCAAGGAATGTTGCTCCCTCAAGCTTGCGACCAAGAATATCGAACAAAGAAGTGCGTACACGGTCTAATGTAGGTCTAATTTCTCTACCACGGGGGGCGAATAATATAGTTCCTTTTGCTGTTCCAGCTATTACTCTCATTGGTTAATCTTTTTTGAATTTTAATAAAATAAGATAAATTATAATGACTTGGATTGTTTGGAATTAAAAATAGAAAAACACGTTTTATGCGTATGTGTATAAATTGGATATTTGTCAATTATTAAACTCACATGTCCTGTATAAGTATCTTTACCTGAAACTTTGTATCTATTTGTTTTACAATAACTTATAAAACTCGCATTCAAAAAATCTAATTTGTTAGATACAATGTGTATAAATTGTGGAAAAGTTTATCTTAACCTATCTATTTCATATAAAAACTTGTGTGAATATTTTTTATTATCAGTTTCTTATTATACCGAAACAGATGAAGATATCTCCGATATTTTGGAGTATTTCTCAATTATCGGGTCAATAATTTCCCTAACAAATTCTTCGGTTTGTTGTGGTGCCCTTCCTACAAAATCTTTTTCATCAAGGCAGTTCATAATTTCTTCTTTAGTAAGTGGGAAATCTGGGTCATTAGCCAACCGTTCTAACAAATCATTTTCTTGCCCTTCATTTTTAACCCATTCCCCAGCAGATTGTGCATGTTTCCGAATAATTTCATGTAGTACTTGACGGTCTCCACCTTTTTTCACTCCTGCCATTAATAATGATTCCGTTGCCATAAAAGGCAATTCTTCGCGGACATGCTTAGCTATCACCTGCGGATACACGACAGGATTTTCCATAATATTTAGATACAGATTAAGCATTCCGTCGGTTGCCATGAATGCTTCTGGAATGATAATCCGTCGTATCGCAGAATCGTCTAAAGTGCGTTCCATCCATTGCACAGCGGTTGTAAACCCACTATATATAGGGATACCCATAACAAAGCGAGCCAGAGCACATGCCCGCTCTGAACGCATAGGGTTACGTTTATAAGGCATTGCAGAACTACCCACCTGTGATTTTTCAAAGGGTTCCTCTATTTCTTTCATGTGTTGGAGTAAACGCAAGTCCGTCGCAAACTTGTGAACAGATTCCCCTATCCCTGCTAAGATTTGCAATACGTGAGTATCTATTTTTCGTGTATATGTTTGTCCTGATACAGGTATCGAAGATACAAATCCTAATTTTTCAGCAATAAGACAATCTAATTTTTTTACCTTTTCATGGTCACCATTAAAAAGAACTAAAAATGATGCTTGCGTCCCTGTTGCTCCTTTTACACCTCTGCATCGCATTTCAGATAGGAAAAACTCAATGTGCCTTAAATCTAAAACAAGGTCTTGCGCCCATAGACATGCCCGTTTCCCAACGGTGACCAGCTGTGCTGGCTGAAAGTGAGTATAACCTAATGTCGGTAAATCTTTATAGTGGATTGCAAAACTCTTTAAACGTTTTAAAATCGCAACAATTTTATTCCGTATCAGTAAGAGCGCCTCTCGAATAAGGATTGCATCGGTGTTGTCTGTAACAAAACAGCTTGTTGCCCCCAAATGAATAATCGGTTTTGCTTTTGGGGCAACATCCCCTAAAGTTAATATATGTGCCATAACATCATGTCGTGTTTGTTCCTCATAAGCTCTCGCTTTTTCAAAGTCAATGTCCTCTAAATGATTTTTCAACTCGTCAATTTGTTCATCAGAGATTTCTAATCCTAATTCTTTTTCAGCTTCAGCGAGAGCCAACCAACATTTCCGCCACGTTGAGAATTTTTTCTGAGGACTCCACAGGGCTATCATTTCTTTTGTGGCAAATCGCTCAACAAACGGGCTTACATACGTGGTATAGTCAATCATACCATTATTCCTCAGATACATTATATTTGATTTGTTTAAAAATTATTGAACTGATGCTCACCATCATTTAGCGTAAACAGGAGAATTTTGAATAGCAATATCAAAACCTTCGTCTGTTGCCATTGCACTGACCGCAGTTATCGGATGTGTACGTTCTGAGAAAACACCACCACCAAGAATGAAAGCACATGCCTCTTCCGCAGTAAGAGCAGGGAAAACACCCCCATGGCAAGAACTAATATAGTTTTCTTCATACGTTGCTACATAAAAAAATCGTCCTGGTTTTAAGTCCATTCTGCACACCTCCAACCCATCCGAACGAACAATACCCAACCATCCTGAACCTTCAGCCTTATCAATAACCGCTACAATTCGCGGTGTAGCATAATCATCTTTTTCAAAATCAAGTGCAATGAGTGTTAAAGCAATAGCGTCCCGTGTCGGCATCCCATTGATTATTTTTTCTGCAATTGGGTCTGTGTGACTCCCATTACTTAAAACTGCAACTTCCCCATCCAAAACACTCTTTAAACAGTTATAAGAAATATATGGATTTTTTTGAAGGTCTGCCTCATGTCCTGCTAAAGGAGTTATAGTTACTTTATTTTTTCCCAACACCGCTTGACGGTTTGGAAATGAACGACTTGAAACACGATACATAGCACACAGTCTACCATCTTCAGTTTGAGCAACAGACACGATTCTCCCTATGTACATAAGAAAAACATCCTTTCTCTTTTTAATTGTAATAATATTTATTTCTATCGGTATATCTATAGTGAGACTTTTTATTATACAAAGAATAAAATGCATTTACAACATCGATAATTTATTTTTCATAAATTAAGAATCTTCAACATAAAATTTTTAATAACACGTTTAAATATTTGTAGAAATAATTCGTTTATTTTTAAAGATGGATGTGGATTAGGAACTTTTTTCATTTTATTGATATAATAATTTAAAAAATACTATAAAGATAGACTATGAATCCGAAAAATCGAAATATTGTCTCGTTTCAGCCCGTAACACGCGAACAAAAATCTGTGTTGCGGGTAAGGGACGATTCTGTTCCTCTTGCGGAATGGAAAGATGAGGACTTAATGCTTGCTTTCGGTGAAGGGAACGAAGAAGCGTTTGCGGAGTTACTTCGTCGACATGAACGTAGTGTCTTTAATTATATGTATCGTATGATTCATAACTGGCATATCGCAGAAGAGCTAACTCAAGAAGTATTCATGGCTATTGTAAGCAATGCTTCTCGTTATCAACCAACTGCTAAATTTACAACCTATTTATTTACTATTGCGAGTAATATTATTTCAAAAGAATGGGGGCTCCAGAATCGTCGACCTCGATTCTTTAGTTTATCTCAATGGTGGAATTCTAAAGATAGTCCAGATGATAATCACGATTGGAGCCCGATAGAACATCAAGCAGACCCACGTCTAAGCGTCTGGAAAAAAACAAAGTGCAAAGAAATTTCGGAAGCCATAAACGAAGCATTGAAAAAAATACCAGTTGAACAAAGGGAAACCTTTGTGTTACGTCGCTTTTTAGACCTCTCCTATGAGGAGATTGCAAATATTATGGATATACCTATTGGCACAGCCAAAACCAGGGTTCTCCGCACCGAAAGAGCGTTAAGACCTTATTTAGAAGAATTTCGTGAATATCTAAATGAACATTAAATTTGATGTTTTAGAAACTTTATTGAAGGTATATAGATTTAATACATAGACTAAAAGAAGATAATATATTATGATATTAAAACACCCTACACGGACACAGTTGATAACCTATGCAGAGGTTCTCGTTGATGGCAAGGGTCCTATTTTCTCGGGAATTGCAAGGCATCTAAGTCAATGTCCGCAATGTAAAGCCGAAGTGGATGCAATTTGTGCATCACTAAAATTCTTTGATTCTGCCCGAGAGGTGGAACCACCAAAAGAGTTGACACTGGAAATTTTAAAAAGGGCAAAAGAACAAAGAAAACAAATAGAAATCATACCCACCCCTTCAAGAAGAAATTCCCCCATTTTTATTTCGATTTGTGTTTTAATTTGGCTGATTTTAGGGTATTACCTTTTTGTAGAACATTATCCAACTATAAATGCTGTATCGACACCAGAAAATATAAATACCTTTGCTAAAATCACTACACAAGTAACAAAACCAACTCGTGAAAAAGATGTTACACGAGATTTAAAACATGAAATCGAAGTATTAGGCTCTGCACTATCGCCCTTATTACAAAACGCTCAAGGGTACTCGATATACCCCTTAAAATCTGTTTCTGTAATTGACCAGGAATTGGAATCGGCTCAAGTAGCATTGCGGAAAAATCCAGGGTGTCCACGTGCCAATGAAATTTTGCAGAAAGCTATGAAAGAAAAAGCAGAACTACTTAAACAAATATATCTTGATAGAATGCTTTAAAAATATAATATAATTACATTTTAACCACAAATAACCCACCAAACAATAATAAAAGCAAATTTAATAGATAAAAAAGACACAACTTGGATAGATATCAGAAAAGAGGTTTTTATCTATTCAAGATTTTTCAAACGTACAACATTATGCCCTTTTTAAGAAAGTGGAGCGAACCCAGCCCCAATTTAGAATTAGATGCAATAATGAAACAATGATAAGGACAATTCCACCCCCTTCATGTAAGACCTCAAACATCTTGTGTGAAAGTGAATGATGGAAAAGACCTGTACTTGCCTGATTGATAAACAGGAGTAAGAGGATAGGGTTGATGACTTTTAACATGGTCGCCTTACTCATATTTTTCTCCTTTTTTGTTCTGTTATTCTGTTATAGATGTAATTACATTTTAAACACATATATTACTCTGAAAGTTCCTATATCTTTCAAATCCGAAATATTATTTACAGGTTGAGTTTTAATTTAAAAAAATAGTATAATATAACACCTGCTTTTTCGCAGGATATTTTTTTTCTGAAAGGAGCATTTTAAGTTATGGGTTATAAGTATACAGAACTTAATGCACAAGTTGATGAAATGGCGACTCAGGCGTTGACTCCAGAGTTAAAAGAAGAATTAAATTCGTATCTTACATCGCCCGATGTTGACCAATTTCTGCAAGAGGGTATGATGCGGTTCCAAGAAGGGGAGGTTGTGAAGGGACAAGTGGTCTCTATTATGGATGACCGTGTGCTTGTGGATATCGGCTATAAAAGTGAAGGAGTTGTCAGAATTACAGATTTTCCTGACCGCTCTGAACTGAAAGAGGGAGTTACCTTCGATTTTTATATCGAGGTTCCAGAGAATGAAGAAGGTATGCCTGTTTTGTCTAAAACAAAGGCGGACCGTATTAAGAACTGGGAGTATGTCCAAAAGATATTTGAAGAAAATGGAACTATCGAAGGTACAGTTATCCGCAAGGTAAAAGGTGGGTTGAAAGTGGATATCGGCGTGGATGCATTCATGCCAGGAAGTCAAGTCAGCACAAGACCGATTAACGACCTCGATGAATTCGTTGGTAAACGAATGGAACTCCGAATTCTAAGTCTAAACCAGAAACGACGGAATGTCGTGGTTAGCCATCGAAAACTTTTAGAAGAGCGGAGAGAAGAGGAACGGAAACGACTTATTAAAACAATTAAGGTCGGTGCCATAGTTCAAGGTGAAGTAAAGAATATTACCGATTTTGGCGCATTCATCGATTTGGGTGGGTTAGATGGTCTTTTACACGTTTCCGATATGACGTGGGGCAGACCTAAAAATCCACATCAAATGTTAAAAATAGGTCAAAAGATTGATGTTATGGTTCTTACCTATGACCCCGAAACACATCGGGTGAGTTTAGGTCTGAAACAAAAGACACCAAATCCATGGTTAAATGCTATGGAGAAATATCCCGTGGGGTCGATTGTTACAGGAACCGTCATTAGCCTTGCTGATTATGGTGCGTTTGTCCAGATGGAAGATGGTTTAGAAGGGATGATACATATCAGCGAAATGAGTTGGACACGTCGTGTACGTCACCCATCCGAGATTATGAATATTGGTGATGAAGTCCATGTCATGGTTCTCCATGTCGACCCTGATGAACAAAAAATCTCTCTCGGTCTCAAGCAGACCCAACCCAACCCATGGAAAATGATGGCGGAAAAATATCCAGTGGGTTCCGTAGTCAAAGGTCGTGTTCGTGCAATTATGGATTACGGTGCCTTTATTGAAATTGAAGAAGGTATCGATGGACTACTCCATGTGGGCGATATTTCTTGGACAAAAAAAGTAACCAATCCTGCCGAAGTGTTGAAAAAAGACCAAGAGATAGAAGTGAAAATTTTAAGTATCGACCCAGAAATGGAAAAAATCAGTGTCGGCTTGAAACAATTAGAACCTGACCCATGGCAAGAACTAATTGAGAGTATGCCGATAGGAAAACATGTCGAAGTTGAGGTTAGCAAATTAGTTAGCTTCGGTGCATTTGCAAAGCTCGAAAATGGCATTGAGGGATTGATTCATCTCAGCGAAATGTCTATGGAAAAAGTTCAACGTCCTGAAGATTTTCTTCATGTCGGGCAGAAAGTCATGGCGAAGATTATCAGTATAAGCCCTGTCGAGAGGAAAGTTGGACTGAGTATCCGTGAATACCAAAAAGACTTAGAAGGTGAAATTATGCAAACCCATTCAGAAGCAGGAGAACCTGTTGATGTGGGTTCTATGCTAAAAGATGTGATTCCTGCTGAACTGCTTCAACAAGGTAAATCCATTGAAGAAGTAGCAGATAAATTAATCCATAATGGCGGTTCAAATATTACAACTTCAACAGAAGAAAGCAGTCAGGATACAACTCAAGGAACGCCTACGGAAGAAATGCCTGAAACAGCACCCGAAATAACAGCAAAAGAGGAGGATCCGGAGGTAGGTGTAGGTGAGGCGCCGAGTTCTGCGGCGCCAGAGGAAGAACCTCCGCCTACTGAATAATTCCAATAACAGCGGAGTATAGAAAGCAAAAGGCGCCGCAGAAACGAATTTCAGCGGCGCCTTTAACTTTAATCTTTGAATAAAATCTCACCTTAAATAAATAAAAAAATTTTAATCATTGTTATTAACATTAATAACGAAGAAGGAGTTGTTAACATGACTACAAAAAAACATGAATTAGCTGGCACCAAGATGAAAGGGGCAGATATGATACTTCAGGTGCTTGCCGATGAAGGTGTGAAGGTCATATTCGGTTATAGCGGTGGAGCCATACTTCCTACTTACGATGCTATTTTCCGTTGGAATCGGGTTCATAAAGAGCACCCAATAAAGTTGATTGTCCCCGCTAATGAACAAGGGGCAGGTTTTATGGCTTCAGGATTTGCACGTGCATCAGGCGAAGTCGGTGTATTCCTTGTCACGTCTGGACCAGGAGCAACCAACGCAACCACACCTATCCGTGATGCGATGGCAGACTCTATTCCTCTGGTTATGATAAGTGGACAGGTTGCACGTTCTGCGGTAGGAACCGATGCATTTCAAGAAGCACCTGTCTTCAACCTAATGTCCTCCTGTGCAAAACATGTATTTTTAGTCGAAGAGCCTGAACATTTAGAAGAAATTGTTCGAACAGCCTTTTACATTGCCCGAACAGGACGACCTGGCCCTGTTGTTATCGACATCCCTAAAGATGTCCAAAATTACGAAGGCATTTTCAAAGGTAAAGGCCTTCTACCCATGCATGGCTATCAGAACCGAATGCAAAAAATTAATGACAACCAAATTACCCCTGAAGAGGCAAAAGAGTTTTTTACCTTACTAAGGGCATCTAAAAAACCTTTGCTCTATGTCGGAGGTGGAATCATCTCCAGCAATGCGGCACCAGCCCTTAACGAATTTGTAAATCATTTCCATATACCTGTGGTCACCACACTAATGGGCATCGGTTCCATAGACACAAAAGCCCCATTAGCTTTGCACATGTTAGGAATGCATGGAACAGCATATGCTAATTATGCTGTTATGGACTGCGATTTGCTCATTGCAGTAGGGGCACGCTTTGATGACCGCGTCGCAGGTTTAGCCAGTGAATTTGCTCCAAATGCAAAAATCGCTCATATTGATATTGACGCTGCCGAAATTGGAAAAGTGAAACCTGTAGTGTGGTCTCACAATGGTGATGCGGGCAAAGCACTTAAATCATTACTTCAGTATGGTAAGAACATTACCTGCCGTCATGAAGCATGGTTAAAACATATTCAACAGTTAAAACAAGAATATCCTCTAAATTACGAGCGTAATGCCCAGAAAATTCAACCACCAGAAGTTATAGAAGCATTGAATGATATTGTCAAAGGCGAAGCTATCTTTACTACAGGTGTAGGTCAACATCAAATGTTTGCCGCACAATATCTGCATATTAAACATCCGAGAACATTCATTACTTCGGGTAGTATGGGAACAATGGGCTTCGGTTTACCAGCCTCCATCGGTGCCAAATTAGCCAAGCCAAATAAGATAGTTATCGATATAGATGGAGATGGAAGCCTACGAATGAACTTCGGCGAGATGGAAACCTGCACCAATTACAACATCCCTGTAAAAATTCTCCTCATGAACAATCACGGCGACGGCATGGTGGTGCAATGGCAAACATTGTATTTCGAAGGTCGCTTCTCGGGGTCAGACAAATCACTGCATAAAAAGGATTTCGTTAAATCAGCAGAAGCAGACGGATTTAATTTTGCGAAACGAGTCACTCACCGAGAAGACCTGCGTAAAACACTCGAGGAGTTTATTAAGTTTGATGACGGACCTGCGTTTCTCGAAGTAGTTGTAGACAAAAAAGCACTTGTGTTTCCGATGGTAGGCCCAGGTGCAGGATATAAAGATATGGTCACAGGTCCCTTTATCAAATCACGCGAAATTCCAAAACCAGAGGAAGAACCGCAAGACGCTTCTGACGCTTTTGCAGAAGCATTCTAAAAGTTGCAAATTCTGTTTTATCTAATCATTAGGGCGGTATAAACGCTATACCGCCCATTTTATTCTCGATTTTAACAGAACTACTGGAACAGGCCTAACTCCCTGATAATTCCTTTTCCAACTGTGCTACACGGTCAGGATGGTCAGATAAAATCCAGTTCACTTCAGATTGTAAATACTTTTTAATACTTTCCGGATTGTTGACCGTAAATACAAGAATTTGAATTCCTTTCTCCTTCATCTTTTTCATATCGTCATTAGTTATCTTAAAATAGTCCTCCATTTTTTCATTTATTGCCAACATCATTGCAGGTGGTTTGTATTCTTCCCATTTATTGTTTCGTAAAACTCTTAGAAATTCTTCAGCATCATAAGTGGTAAAACAAGTTTTAATTTGTGGTGCCTCGCTTCTAATTCTTTGAATAATCATTGGGTAAATTGATGCGAGGTAAACATTGTTAGTCATATTCCGCTTTAGGATAGGTTCAACAATGGGCTTTATGTTATCTACAAAAGGTTTAACTTCAAATAAAAATGTATGAGTTGGGAAGGCTTCAAGAACTTCGTCGAGTGTCGGGACTGTAATCCCCTTCCCACGATATGGATACGTCTGACCACCATCCGTCGTAAAATTAAACCCTGCATCCAACATTTTAATTTCTTTCAACGTCTTTTTACTGACCTGTCCCTGACCATTTGTTGTTCGTTCCACATCACTGTCATGCATAAGTACCGCAACGCCATCAGCTGTTAATTGTATATCCCCTTCAAGTAAGCAATTTTTCCATAGCGATGCCGTCTGTTGATAAGCAAACAATGTATTTTCGGGAAACAAAGCCTTTCCCCCACGATGTGCAGCTACTTTTGTTTGTATCCCTGATTTACCTTCTAAATCCGAAGCAGTAGCACCAGAAACTACAAAATTACAGCATGTCACAATGCTGATAACAACAAAACAGAGCCATTTATATTTACCACCCATAAAAAACTCCTTCATGTTTTGATTATTTTGACAGAAAAGCCTTAAACTAAGTTTCGTGATAAAATATAAGTATAATTTAACATTTTAACAGAAAGGAATATCTTATGGTGCAGTGGTTTGATAATCAAGTGGTAATAGTTACGGGAGCAGGTAGAGGTATTGGCTTTTCCACAGCCAAGCTGTTCGCCCAGTTTGGTGCTAAAGTGGTAATAAACGATTATGACACTGCTTGTGCAGATAATGCGGCAAGTGAATTAAAAAATGCTGGTTATCAAGTATTATCCGTACCAGGTGATGTTACTGACCCACAATATCCAGATTTGTTAATGAAAAAAACAGTTGAAGAGTTTGGAAAGATTAATGTCATCGTAAATAATGCAGGCTACACATGGGACGGTATGATACATAAAATGAGCGATAAACAATTTATGGCAATGTTAGAAATCCATAACGTCGCACCGTTCCGCATCATTCGTTCTTCTGCTCCATATATGCGTGAAGTTGCAAAACAAGAAAAAGCAGAAGGTAAAACCCCAGAACCGAGAAGCATAATCAATGTGTCTTCTCTATCAGGATTGCATGGCAATGTAGGTCAGGCAAATTACAGCACTGCCAAAAGTGGAATTGTTGGGTTAACAAAAACCATCGCTAAAGAATGGGGTCCTTTCGGAATTCGTTGTAATGCAGTGGCATTCGGATTTATCGAGACACGACTGACCCAAGACCAAGAAACAGGAGAGCAAATAGAGGTAGAAGGTGAAAAAGTACAGTTAGGAATTCCTGCTCACATGAAAGGGATGATAACCATGCTTATTCCTTTAGGTCGACCAGGCACACCAGACGAAGCAGCTGGTCCCATTGTATTCCTCGCTTCACCCCTTGCCTCATACATTACAGGTATTTGCTTAGAAGTTACAGGTGGATTACAAGTCTAATTTATGAAACCCCGAAATGACATACAGCTTGTCCGAACAATACCCGAACGGTGTAGGATCTGCTATACCTGCGTCCGCGAATGCCCCGCAAAAGCAATACGGGTAGTCCATGGACAAGCAGAAGTCATTCCAGAACGTTGTATTGGCTGTGGAAATTGCGTTAAGGTTTGCAGTCAAAAGGCTAAAGAAATATACAGCCCTATTGACGAGGTTATGCAAGTACTTAAAAACAAACAGCCCACCATCGCTTTATTAGCACCAAGTTTTCCCGCAGAATTTTCAGACTGTTCGCCATATCAGGTTTGTGGAGCATTAAAACAACTTGGATTTACTTATGTAGTAGAAGTTGGTGCAGGTGCAGACCTTGTATCACGAGCGTATCGAAATCTTTTATCAGAAAATCCAGGACGTTCCTATATTGCCACAACATGCCCCGCCGTAGTTGCATATGTAGAACGATATTTCCCTCAATTAGTTCCTTTTTTGGCTCCAGTTGTTTCTCCTATGGTGGCAACTGCAAGAGCGACACGACGAATGTATGGAAAATGCTTCTTTGTCGTATTTATTGGTCCCTGCATTGCAAAGAAAGGTGAGGCACAATCCGAATCACTTGCTAATGAGGTAAATGAAGTTCTAACCTTTGCAGAAATGAGACAGATTCTTGATATAGCACTTCCAAATTGGAAAATAGACTCTAAAGAGATTCCCTTTGACCCTCCTATCTCCGGCCCTGGGAGCCTCTTTCCTATTAGCCGTGGCTTAATACAGTCCGCATCAATTCCAGAAGATTTAACAACGGGCAATGTAATTGTCGCAGAAGGCAGGTCAGACTTTGTCGAGGCGATTCGCGAGTTTGATGAAGGACATTGCCGACCCCATCTATTAGAAATATTAGCCTGTGAAGGTTGTATCATGGGACCTGGCTATTCACAAAAAGCAACACTATATAGAAGGCGTTCCTATGTAAGCCAGTATGTGCAAAATAAATTAAAACATATTGACTGGCAGTTATGGCGACAACAAATGGCTCTTCTGGCTCAAATTGAAATGTCCCGCAAATATATCCCCTATGAACAACATTCACCACAACCAACATCTGCCCAAATTGAAGAGATTATGCATACCTTAGGCAAGTTTAAGCCAGAGGATGAATTAAATTGTGGAGCGTGTGGTTATGATACTTGTTTAGAACACGCAATAGCGATTTATAATGGACTTGCTCAGACAGAAATGTGTTTACCCTTTACCATTCAGAGATTAAGAGAAACAATACAAAATTTGGCAGAATCAAACAAAAAATTAGAAAAAACACAAGAAAACCTTATGCAAGCTGAAAAATTAGCAAGTGTCGGCCAGCTCGCTGCAGGTATTGCTCATGAACTTAACAATCCATTAGGCGTATTGCTCATGTATGCACATCTACTTCTGGATGAACATGGTATTGATGAGTCTCTGAAAGAAGACCTAAAAATGATTGTAACACAAGCAGACCGTTGTAAACGGATTGTTTCTGGACTACTACATTTTGCAAGACAAAATAAGATTAACATTGAAACAACAAATGTGCCAAGACTTATTGAACATGCATGTAAATTGGTTATTATCCCGCCAGAAATTAATGTTAAAATAGCTGACCACATGAAAAATCCAACAGCAGAATTAGACAAAGACCAAATCATTCAAGTCTTAACCAATTTAATCACGAACGCAGTACAGGCAATGCCCCATGGTGGCACCTTAACACTCATAACAGAAGATTCACCAGATGAAATATATATCACAGTAGAAGATACAGGGACAGGTATCCCAAAAGAAAATGTAACCAAAATATTTGAGCCTTTCTTTACAACAAAAGAAATGGGGAAAGGCACAGGAATGGGGCTTGCCATTACTTACGGCATTGTGAAAATGCACCGTGGGCAAATTACCGTAGAATCAAATGACAATCCTAAAGATGGCCCAACAGGAACAAAATTCTATATTTCACTTCCAAGGTATGCTACGCCCGCAAATGAAGTTAAAGAGATGGATATGAAAGATTGGTTAGAGGCACAAGAAGTTATAGAAAATTCACAAAATACTGCTACGTAATATAAACAGAGGATGTGCTTTATGAGAGAAGAAACTTTCAATGTATTAGTTGTAGATGATGAACCTGGAATACGTATTGGAGTTGCCCGCGTCCTCCAGAATTTTTCTATTGAATTAACAGAAGTAGATTGTAAAGTATCTTTCACTGTAGATACGGTAAATAGTGCGGAAGAAGCCATCGAAAAAATTAAAACAAAGCCACCACATATCCTTCTGTTAGACAATAAACTACCTGGAATGAGCGGTTTAGAAGCGTTAGAAAAAATTGTTGCAATGAAATTATTAGAAACATATACAGTCATTATTACAGCTTACGCTTCTATCGAAACGGCTGTTAAAGCAACCAAACATGGTGCCTACGACTTCCTTCCAAAACCGTTTACCCCAACAGACCTTAAAAGCACAATACATAAAGTAGTAAAACAACTCATTATAGAAAGAAAAGCAAGAGAACTGGAAGAAGAGAAAAAACGGATGCGTTTTGAGTTTATCTCATTACTTGCACATGAACTCAAAGCACCCTTAAATGCTGTAGATGGTTACCTCCGAATATTAAAAGATATGAACATGAATGATAATCCTCAATTGTGCCAAGACCTTTTAGAACGTTGTCTCATTCGTAACGACTATATGCGGAAAATGATTAATGACCTCCTTGATCTAACACGCATAGAGTCAGGACAGAAAAAGAGGGATATTACGGAGGTCAATTTAAATGAACTGGCAAAATTAGCCATTGAAACCTCTTTAGTTGAGGCACAAAAACGAAACATTACCATAACACTTCATGCTGAAGAGCCCGTCATAATACGTGCTGACCGTGATGAAATGATTATTATTCTAAATAACCTCATCTCGAACGCAGTCAAATATAACAAAGACAATGGGAAAGTAGATATCTATCTTCAAAAGGAACATAATAAAATTATTATTAAAGTTTCCGACACTGGTATAGGAATGACCCCCGAAGAATGTGCAAAGCTATTCCAGGACTTTGTGCGGATACGCAACAAAAAAACGGAATCTATTTTAGGAAGTGGATTAGGTTTGTCCACAGTTAAAAAACTTGCTCAAATTTATGGTGGCGATGTTTCGGTTCATAGTGTTCCTGATGAAGGAAGTACCTTCACAGTAGAACTCTGCGATTACCTTGAAAAAGATGCAAACCCTTCCTAACCCTGTTAGTCCATAACTCACCCTGTCCGATGCGTCCGACCCGTCCTACGTATCCGACCACCCTAACAATTAACCATTCGTATTTAAGCCTAACAATTTACTATTATTTAAATAATATTTATAAGTGAGGTTATTAATGAAGCATTTAATTTATTATTCATTAGTATTGTTAGTATTGGCTCTACCTTTGCTAAACATCTCTTGTAATGCTTACTTTGAAAGCAAGAAGAAAGTAGACGATAAAATGCTCTCCGAAGAAGAACGAGATGTATTAATGAAACATTCACCATCAAATGTTGACAATACGAATCTAAAGAAAAATATCGGTGATATAGAAAATGATTTACACTTCCTATTATGCATCCCTTCCTCAAAAGTACCCTCAAATGCAAATATACAAAAAGAAGAAGGGAGCCATGGAAAAGTATCACGGATGGAAGTGAAAATAACATCCCCATACCCTAAAGAAATGTTTGTAGAGTTGAGTATCTTGCCACGTGGCACTATTGACTATAAAAAATACCCTGTTCGAGTTGATGGTAAAATTATACGTGATGGAGAGACAATTAATGAATTCAAGACCGTGATTACTGCGTTAGAGAGTAAAGCTATACCAGTCCCGATGGACAACATGTATCCCTTACGATTTGAAGTAAAGTTATGGGATACAGAGCCAGAAGGAGATTCAACAATGCTTTTGTATGCACAAGCAAAATTGTCTTTATATTCGCCAGAAATAGACCCCAATACAATCTATCAAGATAAAGGGGACTTGAAGCCAATAGAGGAAACAGAAGTATTAAGTAATCCACTAAGGATAACATTAATGAAAGGCAAATAAAATGAACATTGTTTGTGTAGGTGCTCACCCAGACGATGCAGAATGGTATGCTGGTGGAAGCATGGTATATTGGGTAGAGAAAGGACATACCGTTTACGCCGTTTCTGTTACGAACGGCGATATTGGACACCATATTATAGAGCCCGAAGAATTAGCCCAAATACGACGTATAGAAGCCCAAGAATCCGCCAAAAGAGGGGGGTATAAATCCATTATCCTGGATTTTCCCGACGGTTCATTAATGCCATCATTAGAAGCACGCAAAACCCTTGTTAAACTATTGCGTGAATTAAAGGCAGATGTAGTTTTGACACATCGCCCCGTTGATTATCATCCCGACCATAGGGCATGTGGTATTCTTATACAGGATTCAGCCTTCCTTGTAACTGTGCCCCATTTTTGTCCTGAAACACCCTCTCTAAAACAAAGTCCAATCTGTCTTTATATGATGGATATCTTTCGTAAACCACTACCATTTACTCCAGACTTCGCTGTTGATATTACAAATATAATAAATAAAAAATGGGAATTACTCGATGCAATGACGTCACAAATGTATGAATGGCTCCCTTGGTTAGATGGTCAAATAGAATCAGTTCCCAATAACCCCGAAGAAAGAAAAAAATGGCTCATGGAGAGATGGGACGCTCTGTTTAGAATGCCATCTATCTACTATCGTTCGCTGTTTGAGAATGAATTGAATCAATATAAAGAATCCTTTGAATATGTTGAATTTTTCGAACAATGCGAGTATGGAAGACCACCTGCTCGAACAGAACTTGAAAGTTTATTTACACTGATACGACAAGGACAGGACAGATTAATATAAATTAAATGAGGAAAAAATAAATATGATTAAAAACTCGTTATTATTAGGTTGGTTCTTGTGTGCCATATTATCGTTTAGTGTCTGGTGTGAAGACATTACGGGGACTTATGCCCGCATTATCTCTCAGGGACATGGAGAAGTAACAACAACACCAACACATGTAGATTTCGAATTTACTCGATTAGCACAAGATAGTAGTTTCGACCTTGCATTTAAATGTATCCAGGATTTTGAAACAAAACTACGATTAAAGTTTACAGAAGAAAGTCCACGTCCTGTTGAAATTCAAGTTATTGGTCCACTATATCGTTTGGAGAAAGAACCACAAATAGAAGTTCAAGCCAGAGTTAGCTTCTCTTTGGCAGGCATTGTAGCCGTAGAAAACGGTCCTCAACTTTTTGCAAAACTATGGGATAAAATGAGGGCGATGGCAAATGAATTCTCTGCGGAACTAAAAGGACCATATTTGCGAGTTCAAAATGAAGAAATGGTTATTCGTTCTGCTATTAACTCTGCAATCGAAAATGCTTATCCCTATGCAGACGCATGTGCCGCTTCATTGAAAGGCGGTATCTATGCCGTTGATAAAATTGAAGTTAACAAAGTAGATTGGGACTATGCTGGAAAAAAAGAAGGCGATGCTATCTCACTATCAGAAATCCGTTGCAAAGCATCCGTCACTGTTACATACTTGGTAGGTCAGTTATAATTATCCCTTAAGGAGTGTCGCTTTCTTAGGATTGTCAAAAGGTATCCAAAAGTAAAATCCAATATCCTTGTCATATTTTATTATTCCGCCATGTTCTTCAATAATTTCTTGGACAAGGGATAAACCTATACCGAAATGATGGGATTTTTTAGTTGTTGTGAATGGAACAAAAAGTTTGTTTATAAAATCTTCTTTTATCCCAGGACCATTATCGTGTATAGCAACTACAACGCCATTATTTTCCTCATTACATGATATTTTAATAAGTCGCGAATGCGGTTCACTGCTTTCATTTAACTCAACATTATCCTCAGCATTTTTAATAAGGTGGATAAGGGCAAATTGTATCCCAGTGGTATCAACAACAATCGGTTTTATTGGGGTCTCTATATGCTTCTCAATATCAATTTTGAGCACCTTATGATAGTAACTACGTAGAGTAAGCACCTTATCTATAAGTTTAGGAATTTCTACCAATGCAACTGACAAATCTTTTGCACGTGTAATTGTATAGAGACTATTAATGATTTCCGCACAGGCTCGGACACTGTCAATAATTTTTTCAATTAACCGTTTATGCTCCTCATTTAATGACGGCTCCAACTGCAATAATTCCGCATACGCCATTATAGCACCTAAGTAGTTATTAGCATCATGAATAACACTATTAATACATAATCCTGTAGTGGCAATCTGATGTAATTTTTTTAATCGTTCATCCCAGTCGGGAAAGATTTGATGAAACTCCGATTTGCCCACAGTTAATCCTTAACATTTACAGGTTGAAGAATACTATTTAAATCTAATACTTCTGTAATTGATTTTTCAAACAAAACAGAGCCCTTCGAAGAATCTGAATGAAAGGAAAAACCTAATAAAATAAGCAGAGACACTAACAGCATCCTCTTCGCCCGATCAGGAGTGTTTGTTTTTTAAAAGGTAGTCCCCGCATCCCTGCTAACACACCTTATTATTCATCTGTTCCAGTTATAGTTTTTAGTGCCCGTTTTTGCCAAATCTTGCCACCACAGCACCAGCAAACTCGCTACATTTTACCTCTTGGGCTCCTGTAGTTAATCGTGCAAAGTCATAAGTAACAATGCGGTCCTGAAATGTCTTTGTCAAACCACGAAGTATTACTTCAGCAACTTCATTCCAACCGATATATTCAAACATCATAACCCCAGATAGGATAAGACTACTTGGATTAACTTTATCCAAGTTTGCGTATTTTGGTGCTGTTCCATGAGTCGCTTCAAAAATTGCGAAACCATTCTCATAGTTAATGTTAGCACCTGGAGCAATTCCTATCCCGCCGACCTGAGCAGCTATTGCATCGCTCATGTAATCCCCATTAAGATTCATTGTGGCAATAACATCAAATTCACGAGGGCGAGTTAAAATTTGCTGTAAGAATATATCCGCAATTGTATCCTTAACAAGGAGTTTATTTCCTGGATCCCCATTACAATCATTCCAACAAACAGCAACATCTGCAAATTCTTCACGTACTAATTCATACCCCCAGTTCAGAAAGGCACCTTCAGTATATTTCATTATATTCCCTTTATGAACAAGGGTAACGGAACGTCTCCCATGGGCTAATGCATATTTTATTGCGGAGCGGATAAGCCTCTTTGAACCTGTTTCGCTAATAGGTTTAATACCGATTCCAGAATCAGGCTTAATTTTCCAGCCGAACTCCTTTTGACAGAACTCGATAAGTCTCGTTGCCTCTGGTGAGCCCGACGGAAATTCAAAACCCGCATAAACATCCTCTGTATTTTCACGGAAAATAACAACATCAACATCATTTGGATTCTTTACTGGACTCGGAACACCCGGAAAATAGCGAACGGGACGAACACAAGCAAATAAATCAAGCATTTGCCTTAGTGTTACATTTAAACTCCGAAAACCACCACCGACAGGGGTCGTTAATGGCCCCTTTATTGTAATTCGGTACTCTCTAATCTTCTCCAATGTCTCATCCGGAAGATAGGTATTAGCAATCTTTTTGGCTTTTTCACCTGCATATAATTCCATCCAGGCAATTTTCCTTTTCTTGCCGTAACAAAACTCCACAGCCGAATCAAATAAAAATTTAGACGCTTTCCATATATCAGGACCTATTCCATCACCTTCTATGAAACCGATAATAGGTTGATTTGGAGTTTGCACCATTCCATCTTTAAAAACTATTTTTTCACCTTTCGGAACGTTAATTAAAGAGTTTGCCATCCTTCGACCTCCTTCTAAATATGATAATTACCATCTCAGAAATTATCAGTGTGTTGATTTATTCTTTGCGGAAAATGAACGCTCCGCTCATTTAGTTAGCTTCAGGTAAGGATAGTAAGCGTGCTTCAAGGATGTGAGGCAATTTTGCACAATCATTGAGCACATCTTCTGATAGAGGTTGATCAAGATTCAAAACAGTGAGAGCAAGCCCACCTCGGGTATCTCTGCCCAACATCAAGTTAGCAATATTTATACCTGCCTCACCTATTCGTGTGCAAAGCCTCCCAATAACAAGGGGCTTATCTTCATTACGGCAAACCAACATGTGCCCCTCTGGCTTTGCATCTACACGCATCCCATCAATACTGCATATACGTGCATCTGTTTTATGGAACAATGTGCCCGTTACAACATGCGACTCCTGGTCTGTCTCTACACGAAGGGATATTTCAAAGGCATAGTTAGAAGGACGTGCTGTCTTACGTTCATTACATTCAATGCCACGTTCTTTAACTTGTACTGGTGCACTCACCATATTAACAGTTTCCACTAACGGCTTCAAAAATCCTGTCAAAATAGCCGCAGTAATAGGATACGTATCGGTCACACCTATCTCGCCTGCATACTCAATTTGCAGTGATGTCGGACGACCGCGAGTATACAGCGATTGGAACATCCCGAGTCGTTCTCCCAAATCAATAAGCGGTTGGAGTGTTTTACGTGTTTCTGGGTCGATACTCGGAACATTTACCGCATTTACGATAGCTCCTGTTGTTAGAAAATCGACCATCTGTTTCGCAATATCAACCGCCACTACTACCTGAGCCTCTTCTGTCGAGGCAGCAAGGTGTGGAGTTAAGATAACATTATCTAAACCAAGAAATGGATTATTCACTGGCGGCTCAGAAGTATAAACGTCAAGGGCTGCACCTGCTATTATTTTCTCACGCAACGCTGTAGCCAAATCCTCTTCATTAATAATACCACCCCTTGCACAGTTTACGATACGGCATGTAGGCTTCATCTGTTTTATTTGTTCCAGACGAATCATATTATTCGTCTTTTCTGTTTTGGGTGTGTGGACTGATATAAAATCAGACTGTTGTATCAATTCCTCTAAACGTACCAACTCCACTCCTAACGATTCAGCTTTCAATGGTGTTAAAATCGGGTCATGTGCAAGAACCTTCATTTCAAATGCTAATGCACGTTTTGCCACAGCGCCTCCTATCCTTCCTACACCTATAATGCCCAACGTCTTTCCGCGTAATTCTACACCCATAAACTTTTTACGGTCCCACTTCCCAGCCATCATAGAATCATGAGCCGCTGGTATATTTCGGCAAAGTGCTAACAGAAGAGCAAAGGTATGCTCACAGGCGGATATAGTATTTCCACCTGGAGTATTCATCACAACAATGCCCATTTGCGTGGCATAATCTTTGTCTATATTATCCGTCCCAGCACCAGCCCTACCGATAACTTTTAAGTTTTTCGCATTAGCAAGAGCTTCCTTCGTGACTTTCGTGGCACTACGAACCACTAATCCATCATACTGGTTGATGATTTGTGCTAACTCTTCAGGTTTTTGAGGCGGTTTTACATCAATTTCAAAACCTGCCTGCTTAAATACCTCAATGCCCTCTTCACTTAAATTATCTAAAACAAGTACTCTTGGCATTTTCTTTTCCTTTCTTTATTGCGCCCAATTTGGTTAACCCTAAAATTTAATAATAGATTTTATAGTTTATCAAAAATAATACCAAATTCGCAAATATTAGTAAAAATACATTTTATAAAACAATAATATATTTTGCATTGATTTAGTGTGTCAAACCCTATATATATATATATTACAAACTATTTGCAATATATATTTTTAAGTTATTTTGTACAAATAACTTGTAGGTTTTCTATGTTTTGTTAACTACATCGGGTTTTTTCTGAGAGATTAAGAGTAAAACAATCCCAACCAATAAGAAATCAACAAATATTTTTAGCGGATGTGAACTTTTTGAACAACCACAATTCGTATTTTCATTTTGGTTGTTAATATCATTGTTACCCTCTGGTTTGTTTATTGTGCCTTCGTTATGAGAGCCTTCCGCAGGATGCCCTTCATTGATTCCTTCACCCTCGTCTGTTCCTTCCTTGGTTTGTCCTTCCGTAGTAGCACCTTCGGCAGAT
>ERZ795045.204-NODE-204-length-76815-cov-10.014187_pt1 | contig 76815 bp, 65 predicted proteins | sample MGYA00375129_ERZ795045 | MGnify/ENA primary metagenome ERZ795045 (study PRJEB30174, sample SAMN05720166) | activated sludge metagenome | isolation source: anaerobic digester from wastewater treatment plant | place: Japan | collected 2015-05-15 ...
CAGACACGAAAGACAGAACACCAGCAGCCAACAGCAGTTTGGCGTAATGGCGGGGGACGTGGTAAATTGAACAGTAGTTTTTCAAATCAACATTTGTGCTTGGTTGACAGTTCGGTGCTTCTAAATCCGCCACTACGCCAAGCCGCAAACCGTTGTAAAATATAAATTAAAAAAAATAAAATTCAAAGGCTAGTTTAAATACTAGCCTTTTTTATTTTATATGAGAAATATTTGTTTAATAATATTAGTATATTTGTTTATAAATTTATTTATTATAATAAACCGTATTGAGGTATATATATTCAATAAGTTAAATTCTCGCAAAAAATAATCATTGGTATTATTTTTGTTGTTAAATAAATTAAATATATTATTTGTAGTGAGAGAAATATGTTTAATAAGTTAAAAATATCGAAAAAAATAATTATTGGTGTTATAGTATCATTTATACTTATTTATTTTATTGGTGCAATTGTTATTTATAAAAATTATGAAGATAATATACTGAAGCTTGCTAATGAAAATTTTCTTTTGCTTTCAAAAGATTATAGTAAAGCAATAACAAATGAGTTAAATAAAGCTTTAAATATTACTAATAGCTTGTCAAATATTATTTCTTTATATGATTTAAATCAGCAGCAAAGCAGAACTGGTATTATAAAAATTATTGAAAAAATATTTGATGAAAATAAAAATTATAATGCTGTTTGGATTGTTGCAGAGCCTCAAAATAATGATAATTAATTTATTGAAAAATATGGTGGCAATGATAAAGGACGTTTTACTCCATTTTATTATAGAGAGAATGCTAATACTAATGAAAAAAAATATAATTTTACACCTGAAGAAGAATGTGTAACCTGTGATTTTTATTTAATACCAAAATCAACAAGAAAGAATACATTATTAGAGCCATATAAAGACTCTTATAATGATATAGATTCATTACTGATGACTTCTGTAGTATCACCTATCTTTGTACAAAATACATTTCAAGGTGTAGTTGGAATAGATTTAACCTTAGATTATATAAAAAATACACTTTCAAATGTTAGACCATACGAAGAAGGTTTTGTATTTGTAACAACACAACAAGGTAATATAATAGGCCATTACGAAGATAAAAATAACCTAATAAATATCGACACATATTTAAGCACATTGGATAATGATGAATATGTAATTAATAAATATCCATTTACCATAACTGGAAATGAGGAGTGGAATTTTTATGTAGTAGTACCTAAGGCAAAAGTATATGAACCGGTTTATAAAGTGAGAAATTTATTAGTTATTATATCGATAATAATTATAATTTCAATGAGTTTTGGTGTTTATTATGTGGTAAATCGTACTGTTACAAAACCATTAAGAAAGCTGCAGGAATTATCACATAATATTGCAAAAGGAATATTTACAGATTATAAATCTAATAGAGAAGATGAAGTTGGAGATCTAGAAAAGAGTTTTATTGTAGTAAAAGATACACTAGCAAATGTGTTAAATGATATAGCAATATATGAGAAAATACAAAAGGAAGGCGATTGGGATTATGAAATATCTGAGAGTAAATACAGTAACGAATATAGAAATTTAGTGAAAAGAATTAATGATATATCACGCTTACATGTTGATAATGTAAAGACAATACTTTCAATATTAGAAGAGATTACAAATGGAAAATTGAATACAAACATAAAAGAATTTCCTGGAAAACAAATTATTATTACTAATACTTTTAATCTGTTAGTTAATACTTTACATGATTTGATATTAGAACTCAATATAATTGCTGAAAAAGCACTTGATCATGATTTAACAAACAGAATAGATAGTACTAAATATAAAGGTGATTTTAAAATATTAGCAGAAAATATAAATAAATTGATGCAAATACTGATAGCACCATTTGAAGAGATAAAAAGTGCTATTATTACACTTTCAGCAGCTGCAAATGAATTTACAGCTACAGTTGAGGAAATGTTAACAGGTGTAAGTGAAATAACTAAAGAAATTGATGAAATATCAAGTTCAACTCAGAACATATCGAATGATATGAATGTTATTGCAGATAATACTAAAGTAACCTCAAATAAAACAGCGGGAATCGAAGAATATATAGTAAAAAGTACTGAGATGATGAACGAGAACTTGAAATATTTAAGTAAACATGTAGATTCGACAAATAATATTTCAAGTACATTAAATGATTTATCAAAGGAAGCAGAATTGATATCCACAATAACCAATACAATAGATGAAATAGCAGATCAAACAAACTTGCTTGCATTAAATGCAGCAATCGAGGCAGCTCGTGCTGGAGAACAAGGACGAGGTTTTGCAGTTGTTGCCGATGAAGTAAGAAAATTAGCCGAAAGAACAGGAAAAGCTACAAAAGAGATAGCTGTTATGGTTAAAAATATACAAAACAATACATTTAAAACTGTAGACGAGATGAAAGAAAGTGTAAATCAGGCTAATGAAAATTATACAATTAGTAATATATTTACACAGAGTCTCAATGAGATAAAAGAAAATGTATTGGAGATAGGAGTTAATATAAAGAAAATTGATAAGTATATAAGCGATCATAAATCTGCAACAATGGAAATATCTGAAAGAATAGGTGTTATGGATGTAAATTTAAAAGAAACATTACAAGCTATAAACTATGTTGCAACTGGTACAGAAGATATTTCCAAACTTGCAACTCAATTGCAACATTTAGTTGATTCGTATAAAATATAAATAAGTAAAAAAATTGAATAAAGAAATAGTAAGGTTAGAGTTAGTTAAGTTGTTTATTATTTAACATTAATAAAAAAAGCAAGTTGAAAAAATCAACTTGCTTTTTATTTATGGAATTAACTAAAATTATTTAGCAATTTTCATTAATAAATCAACAACTCTGTTTGAATAACCCCATTCGTTATCATACCATGATACAACTTTGAAGAATCTCTTTTCTCCTTTGAGGTTATTTTGTAATGTTGCTAAGGAGTCATAGATTGAAGATCTTTCGTCGTGTATGAAATCTGTAGATACTAATTCTTCATTTGTATATCCTAAGATACCTTTTAAGTATGTTTCAGAAGCTTTTTTCATTAAAGCGTCAATTTCTTCGATGGATGTTTCTTTTTCTGTTCTGAATACTAAGTCAACAACTGAAACTGTAGGAGTTGGAACTCTGAAAGACATACCAGTTAATTTACCTTTAACTTGTGGTAATACTTCACCAACAGCTTTAGCAGCACCTGTTGTAGAAGGGATAATATTTATAGCAGCTGCTCTACCGCCTCTCCAATCTTTTTTAGATGGACCATCTACAGTTTTTTGTGTAGCTGTGTATGAGTGAATTGTTGTCATCAAACCAGTTTCAATTCCGATACCTTCTTTTAATAATACATAAACGAGAGGAGCTAAACAGTTTGTTGTACAAGAAGCATTAGATATAATATCGTGTTTAGCTGGATCGTATTCGTTATCGTTTACACCCATAACAATTGTTTTAACATCACCTTTAGCAGGAGCAGAAATAATAACTTTTTTAGCACCAGCTGTTAAGTGACCTTTAGCTTTTTCAGAATCTGTGAAAAGACCAGTTGATTCGATAACGTATTCAACACCTAATTCTTTCCATGGTAATAAGTCAGGTGTTTTTGTAGCAGCAACGCATTTAATTTTATGACCGTTAACAACTAAAATATCATCTTCAGCTAATTCTGGGTTACTTTTTTCTGTTGAAATGGTGCCATTGAATTTACCTTGAACAGAATCATATTTTAATTGATATGCAAAATATTTAGCATCTGTGCTAACATCAACAACTGCAACAACATCAATTTCTTTGCCTAATAAACCTTTGTTTGCTAGAGCATTGAAAACTAATCTACCGATACGGCCGAAACCATTGATACCTACTTTAATTGCCATTTGAAAATCTCCTAATTTTGGTTAAATCATCAATGCAAAAATAATAAAAATATTATTTATAAACAAATAAAAATGAAAAAATTAATATTGTAAAATCAATCTAAGTGATAACTATATAACATTTTCATGTAATTTGCACGGTTATAAGCTATTGGATCTTTTAAAGATTTTTGGCTCATAGACCCTTGCATTTGTTTTATGGACTCGTATTCTTTTTCTACCATCCAATTTTCAATATCTTTTAGTATTTCGGCAATTCGTCCAGTGCCATTTTTTAGAAGTTCACTACACATCATAGCTACATTAGCGCCAACCATCATAGATTTAATAACATCTTCGTAAGTATGAATTCCTGATGTAATAGCTAATGAAGCATTTATTTTTCCGTATAAAATAGCAGTCCATCTCAAAGGTAATCTCATTTCCCAATTAGTGCTTAATACTAAATTAGGCTTTGCTTCTAGATTTTCAAGATCTATATCCGGTTGATAAAATCTATTAAACAATACAATGCCTTTTGCACCAGCATCGACAGCTTTTTTAGCGAAATTTGGTAAAGAAGTAAAGAAAGGAGATAATTTTATTGCTAGAGGTATTTTGATATTTAAAGATACTGTTTTAATAATATCTATATATTCATTTTCTATATCAAGTGATGTTTTATTAATATCCATTGGTAAATTGTATAAATTGAGTTCTAGTGCATCTGCGCCGGCTTCTTCTATAAGTTTTGAATATTTTAACCAACCGCCAGTTGTAAAACCATTCAAACTTGCAATGATAGGAATATCAACTGCAGCTTTTGCTTTTTTTATATGTTCTAAATATTCAACTGGGCCATGATTATATTCAAGGTTTGTAGGGAAATAAGAAATAGCTTCATAGAAAGATTCTCCACCATAATTTAAATAATGATCCAGAGCTGTTTCTTCTCTTAAAATTTGTTCTTCAAATAATGAATATAAAACAATTGCACTTGCTCCTGCATCTTCCATTGCTTTTATTGATGATATATCACCACTTAGTGGAGATGAGCTCGGAACAATGGGATTTTTTAAGTTTAATCCAAGGTAGTTTGTTGAAAGGTCCATATTAATTCTCCTATAAAGTTGATTTGTGTTTATCAATTAATGATTTAGTTTCATCGTCAATTAGATGATAAAAAAATGTTAAAAATTGAGAGTGATTGAAATCCTTCTTAAATCTAACAATAAAATCAGGGTCTAAAGTTTCTTTATTTTTGTAAATTATTTCTAAAAGTTTTTTGCCCGCGTTGAAGCTTATTTCTCCATAAATTCTTGAATTATTGGCTAATTTTAATAAATCAACATAAAATTTGGGGTCTGATGTATATATTTCTATTAGATATTTGCCAGCTAAATTTTTAACTTCTTTGATATTAGTTTTTAATACTTCTTCAATTTGCTCAGTTTTTTTTGAGTTTTTATAATTATTTAAGGATTTATCGTAAATTTGGTTTATAATATTAATACAATTTTTTTTAACTTCTTCATTAATAAATTGGGATATTTCAATTCTAACGAGTTTATCTAGTTGTAAATTGTTCTTAAGTTGTTCCAAAATATTATTTGCGGTCGTTGAAATTGATTTGAGTGCGTGTTCTTTGATAAAACCGGGTTTTTCCTGTTGATAAATTTGTAATATTTCTTCCCATTCGCCTTTTTTTGCTAATTGATTAATTTTTTCAAAAATTATATCACGTGGATCTTTTCTTGCACGTTCTTCTTGCATTCTTTGCTGAATAAGCTGCATTTTTTGTTCTCGTAGAATTTCATTAGTTTTATCAACATAAACCTGATTTGCTGCTCTCCTTAATTCTTCAATTTTTTTTCTTATGTCATCCATAAATCACACTCCAACATATATTTTTCTTATTAATGAAAATTTATTTCTTAAATAAAATATACAAATTTATAGTAGTATTTACAATTAAATTATTTTTATTATGAGAAAAGTTATTTGAGGTACTGATAGCAATTAAATAATTGTAAGTAGGTGGGGAGAATATATTCGGGTAAAGATGTTTAATTCTATCTTTTTTAATATTACAAAAACATAGTTGTATTAGTGAAGGTGTTAAATCTAATAATATTAAGATAAAGCCTAATTCTTTTGTTTTTTTTGACTCTTTAAAAATGAAATTAACAACAAGAAGAATTAAAGACCATGGAAATGTTATAATAAAAAGTATTATCCCCGCAATGTAAATAAGGAATTTTAACAATGTTAAAATTTTTCAGCAACAGCACCAATAATCGCTATTAGAATAATTATTAAAACGATAATAACTATAATGCCGATTTTTTACTCTGTTAAAATGATTTCAATATAATGTGTTTTGATTTATTAGAGTTTAATTTACAATTATGTAAAAAGTAAGATATTTTCATAATTATACTTAACCCGATGAAGTATAAACCAGAAGATGATATGATTTAGTGATAAAAAAGCGGGCGATTAAGCCCGCCTTTGATATTAGTTATTTTCGTATAATTTAGCAAAGTTTTGATATACTTTGTTTTTCAAGTTAACACTTTCCTGAGCATAATCAAGAAGTTCTTTTGCATGTTCAGGATCAGATTTTGTTAACATTTTGTAACGAGTTTCACGGTAGATGTATTGGTCTAATGGCACTTTAACTTGTTTAGTATCGAGTATGAATGGATTCTTTCCTTCTTTTAATAAATCGGGATTAAATCTCATTAGAGGCCAGTGACCAGAATCAACTGCTAATTTTTGTTGTTCCATTCCTTTAGCCATATCAATACCGTGAGCGATACAATGTGAATAAGCTATAATGATAGATGGTCCATCATATGCTTCAGCTTCAAGGAAAACTTTTAATGTGTGTAAGTCATTAGCTCCCATAGCTACTCTAGCTACATAAACATTTTGATAAGTCATAGCCATCATAGCAAGATCTTTTTTCATACTTGGTTTTCCGGAAGCAGCAAATTTAGCAATAGCACCAATTGGAGTAGATTTTGAAGCCTGACCACCAGTATTTGAATAAACTTCTGTATCAAGAACTAAAATATTTACATTTTTACCAGATGCAAGAACATGATCTAATCCACCGTAACCAATGTCGTAAGCCCAACCATCGCCACCGATAATCCAAACAGATTTTTTAACAAGATAGTCAGCTATTGGCATTAAATCTTTTGCCCATTGTTCATCTACATTTTTAATAATTTCTTTTAATTTGGCAACTCTTTCTCTTTGAGCCTGAATTTGTTCTTCTGTTTTTTGATCAGCGTTAAGAATAGCATCAACTAAATCGTTACCAATTGTGTTTCTATGATGATGTATAATTTCAGCTGCAAATTGTGCATTTTTGTCAATAGCTAATCTCATTCCTAAGCCAAACTCTGCATTATCTTCAAATAAAGAGTTGGACCATGCTGGACCTCTACCATCTTTATTGACACTCCATGGTGTTGTTGGTAAATTACCACCATAAATAGATGAACATCCTGTAGCATTAGCAACAACTAATCTATCACCGAATAATTGTGATACTAATTTAACATATGGAGTTTCGCCGCAACCTGCACAAGCACCTGAGTATTCAAATAATGGTTCTAATAATTGTGAACCTTTAATTGTTTCTACTTTTATCTTGCTTCTATCAACTTCTGGAATATTTAAGAAGAAATCGTAATTTTTAATTTCTCTTTCTTTGATATCAAGAACAGATTGCATATTGATAGCTTTACGGCTTACATCAGATTTATCTTTAGCAGGACAAACTTCAACACATAAACCGCAACCAGTACAATCTTCTGGAGCAACCTGAACAGTATAAAATGTACCTTCTGGGAACTCTTTTCCTTTATAAGCAACTGCTTTAAAACTATCAGGTGCAGTTTCTAACACAGATCTATCGTAAGCTTTAGTTCTAATTGCAGCGTGAGGACATACAAAAGCACATTTACCGCATTGAATGCATATATCGCTTTCCCAAATTGGCACTTCAAGTGCTATGTTTCTCTTTTCCCATTTAGTTGTACCGGATGGGAAAGTTCCATCTACTGGCATTTCGCTAACTTTAACTTTATCGCCGTAACCAGCAATAATTTTACCAAGTGTTTCTTTAACATATTCTGGAGCTTGTTTTGGAACAGGTGGTTTTAAATCGAAGTTAGAAAGTGGTAAACCTTCATAATTTAATTCATAGAGATGTTCTAATGTATGGTCAACTGCGGCAAAGTTTTTCTTAACAACTTCTTCGCCTTTAGAACTATAGGTCTTTTTAATTGCATTTTTAATTTTTTCGATTGCTTGTTCTTTTGGTAAAACACCAGAAATAGCAAAGAAGCATGTTTGCATTATAGTATTAATTCTGGTACCCATACCAGTATTTTTTGCTACTTCATAAGCATCAATAACATAGAATTTTGCTTTTTTCTTGATAATTTCTTCTTGAATAGTTCTTGGTAATCTGTTCCAGGTTTCTTCTTTGCTATATGGAGTATTTAATAAGAAAACACCGTCTTCTTGTAAATGTTCAACAACATTAATGCGTTCAACAAATTGGAATTGATGGCACGCAACAAATTCTGCACTGGATATTAAATATTCAGCTTGAATTGGTTCATCCCCAAATCTTAAGTGAGAAATTGTCATGGAACCGGATTTTTTGGAATCGTAAACGAAGTAACCCTGTACATAATAATCTGTTTCTTCGCCAATGATTTTAATTGTATTTTTGTTTGCACCTACTGTACCATCTGCTCCTAAGCCATAGAACATAGCATTGAATAATTTAAGCCCTAATTTAAAGTTTTCATCGTATTCAATACTTGTATTTGTAACATCATCATCAATACCAATAGTGAAATGGTTTTTAGGTGCGTCTTTTGCTAATTCATCATAGATAGCTTTTACCATACCAGGAGTAAATTCTTTAGAACCGAGACCGTATCTACCGCCAATTATTTTTGGCATTTTATCAAATTTTAATGTTCCATTATTTATACCTTCGGCAATGGCTGTAGTAACATCAAGATAAAGAGGTTCGCCTAAGCTACCTGGTTCTTTTGTTCTATCTAATACAGCAATACTTTTTACTGTTTGAGGAAGTGCTTTGAGAAAATGTTCAACAGAGAAAGGTCTGAAAAGTCTTACAACAAGAACACCAACATTATAACCATATTTTTCATTTAAAACTTTAATAGTAGCTTGAACTGTTTGAGCACCAGAGCCCATTATTACAATAACTCTTTCTGCATTTGGGCTACCATAATAATCGAATAAATGGTATTGTCTACCAACTAATGAAGCAAATTTATCCATTGTTTCTTGAACAATTGCAGGTGTAGCAAGATAATATTTGTTTACAGTTTCTCTTCCCTGGAAATAAACATCTGGATTTTGAGCAGTACCACGAATAAAAGGATTTTCAGGATTCAAAGCTCTTTTTTTGTGTTCATATACTAATTCATTATCAATCATTGCTTTGATATCTTCTTCGCTTAAAGCTTCGATTTTAGAAACTTCGTGAGAAGTTCTAAAACCATCAAAGAAGTGCAAGAAAGGAACTCTAGCTTTTAATGTTGCAGAGTGGGCAATCATTGCCATATCCATTACTTCCTGTACAGATGTAGAAGCTAACATTGCAAAGCCTGTTTGTCTTACACTCATAACATCACTATGGTCACCGAAAATTGATAAAGCAGCGGCTGCTAAAGCTCTTGCGGTAACATGGAAAACTGTAGGAGTTAACTCACCTGCAATTTTATACATATTTGGGATCATTAAAAGTAAACCTTGGGATGCAGTGAAAGTTGTTGAAAGTGAACCAGCTTGTAATGCACCGTGAACTGCACCAGCAGCACCACCTTCGCTTTGCATTTCTGTTACAGTTGGAACAGTACCCCAAATATTTTTTATGTTTTTTGCAGACCAATCATCGCTAAATTCACCCATTGGAGATGATGGCGTAATTGGATAGATGGAGATAACTTCACTTACACGGTAGGCCACATAAGCGGCGGCTTCATTACCGTCTAATGTAATTTTTTTTCTTGCCATTTAAACCCCTCACTATTAAAATTTAAAAAAATTGCCAATTTAATTTTCAAATATAAAAAAATTTTGTAAAATATAATAAAGTAAATTCGGTTTGATAACAATTTTTTATAACAGTTACACGAATATTCACTTGGGTCTAAAAATTTTCTTTTTTTCTGGCTTATTAAAAAATTTTCTCTCTTACTATCCTTGAGAATAACACTAAACGGAAGGGAAAAATATCATATTTGTATTATATCTGATGCATAAGCAGTAAAAGCATATCTCTCTTTAATATTTGTATATCACTTACAAGACACAGAGCATGTTTATATACAATTTTACTAAAATTTTATTAAATTTTTCTAAATATTCTTATATTTTTTTCTAAATTATCATTACAATTTTAGATTTACAAATTTAAACTTACAAGCACACGGAGAGCACAAAGGGAAAATTGATAATGTAATTGTTCTTATACAACTTATTGCGATAAAATTAGATATGTGAGAACGTGATAACAAGGCTATATGAAAAGTATTGAATGATAATCGTTCTCATATAACATTAAGAATAACAATAAGTTATGTGAGAATGAAATAAGTTGGGGTTATAAAGTAGCTTCTTATGTAAAATATTATATATCAATAAGATGCGTGAGAACGGAAATTAGTAAAAGTACAAAGACAAATAATTAGTAAACTTTTCTTATTGCTGCGTTCTGGAAATAATGCTTAAGAATTTGCATAAAATTTTGTCCTGCTTTAGCTCTACCAATTGCACCGGATTGACACATCCCGACGCCGTGCCCCCAGCCTGCACCTTTTACAATAATAGTATCCCCAGTATATTTTATATAGCAGCAAGAGCTTCTCAGTGGGGGATTAAATACTTGTCTAAACTCCAGCTCACTTTTTACATATAAACTATCTTTAGTTCCAATAAAATATGCGTCTATAATTCGGCCGGATTTACCTCTTTTCAATACTTTTATTGTATCCAGTTTGCCGATATTTTTTTTCTTATTTAACCAATAGCTTATAGTATCTTTTGTAAATATTCTTTGCCAGCGGAAATTATTATTACTCCACGTTGGCAAATTATGATAAGCTGGATTGCAATAAGTAATAGGTGGGTTATCTATAAAATTTATTAAATTTTGCTCATTGGTTAAATCTATATTGTAACTTGTATCATTATCAAAATGGCTGGAAAAAATTTTATCTGGATTAGGTCTTCTGCTCCAAACATTTTCTATATCTTCCGAAAAACCGCCACAATTGGATGCAAAAAAACCGCTTATTGGTAAATTATTGTGGTCGAATAAAGCTATACCTGCGGTTGTAAAAACAGCAGTATCGCTTAAAGGGGTTCTGTTTGTGGTTCCGGCAAAAACCTGGCACTCTACATCGGCACAAATATCATAATTATTGCCTTTATATAATCCTTTGTATAAGGCATAGAAAGTTTCACTTCTTGCTGCAACTGCTTGTGCTTTTAATGCTTCCAAAGGAGTATCCTTGCCTATTTCGGAGGGCACCACGCCGCATAGATAATATTCAATATTTAACTCGTTTATTACCTGTATCTTTTTATTATTGATAAAAAAGGATATTATACCGTTGTATGTTCTATTTTGTTTACCTTCCCACCACCAACCTACGCCGTATGGAACATCATAAATTAGCAAGTTAGAGCTTTCATCGTTACTTTCAATATTAAAATAATTTGATGTTTTTATTGTATCATTGCCATTTGTAAGGATAAAAGTATTATCTTTAAGAGTAAGGAGATAATCCACTGTATTCAGCTGGTAGCATTGATTTGCATCTGTAGAAAGAAAAAATGTTTTTAATGGCTTAAATTTTATTCTGGTAGCAGATTGTATAATCTGAACTTTAATAGTGCTGTTTTTATTAATGTTAAAAGTTTGCGGATATGATAACTGAAAATTGAAAAGTAAAAGTAACAGGATATATTTAAATAACTTTTTCAAATGTTGCACCGATAAACTCCGCAAGTTTTTTGGGATTAATTTTAATTTGCATACCTCTTTGACCAGCACTAACAAAAAAATAATCAAGTTCTTGTGCAGATGCTTCGATAAAAGTAGGGAAAGGTTTTTTCATTCCAATAGGCGATGTCCCGCCGCGAATATATCCTGTTAAAGGAAGTAAATCTTTTTGCTTTATTAAATCGATGGATTTCGAATAAGTTACTTTTGCGGCTAACTTTAAGTTTAAATCTTTATCACCTGGTATTACAAAAACAAAGTGCTGATTTTTCTCATTTACAGTAACAAGAGTTTTGTAAACAATATCAATAGGAGCGTTGATTTTATTAGCAACAGTAATAGCATCCAGATTGTTTTCGTCAACTTCATATTCCGAAATTTCGAATGGTATTTTAGCTTTTTCGAGTAGGCGAATAGCGTTTGTTTTTTTCATAATAAAATTTAATTTTGTTCATAAAAAAAATTTGACTTTTTTACAAAAAATTTTGTAAATTGAATTTTCAATATATTAAAAATAATAAAAATATTAAACAAATATTACGGTGAAATATGGCTGAAGTAGAAGGCAAAATAGTCCAGGTAATTGGTCCTGTTGTAGATATCGATTTCCCAGATGGACATTTACCAAAAATTTACAATTCTATTAGAATACCAAGAACAACAGTTGATGGTGAACAAAAAGACCTTGTTGTTGAAGTACAGCAACATTTAGGTGAAAATAGAGTAAGAGCTGTTGCGATGGATTCAACAGACGGTTTAGTTAGGGGTATGAGTGCATTTGATACTGGTATGCCTATTGCCATTCCTGTTGGTCCACATATGCTTGGAAGAATGATAAATGTAATTGGTGAACCAATCGATGGAAAAGGTGAAATAACAGGTAGCGAAAAATCTCCTATTCACAAGCATCCGCCTAAGTTTACAAATCTTTCAACTAAACAAGAAATGTTTGAAACAGGAATTAAAGTTATCGACTTACTTGAGCCATATTCAAAAGGTGGTAAAACTGGTCTTTTTGGTGGTGCTGGTGTAGGTAAAACTGTTATCATACAGGAGCTTATTCACAATATTGCTCAACAACACGGTGGTTACTCTGTTTTTGCTGGCGTTGGTGAAAGAACAAGAGAAGGTAATGACTTGTGGTTAGAAATGAATGAATCCGGCGTTATTGATAAAACTTGCCTTGTATTTGGTCAGATGAATGAGCCACCTGGAGCAAGATTAAGAGTAGGGCTTACAGGTCTTACTATAGCCGAATATTTCCGTGATGTAGAAGGTAGAGATGTTCTTTTATTTATAGATAATATTTTCCGTTTCACTCAAGCAGGTTCCGAAGTATCAGCTTTGCTTGGTCGTATGCCATCTGCCGTTGGGTATCAGCCTAACCTTGCTACTGAAATGGGCGAATTGCAGGAAAGAATTACATCCACAGATAAAGGTTCTATTACATCCGTGCAGGCAATTTATGTGCCAGCGGATGACTTAACAGATCCAGCTCCTGCTACTGCATTTTCGCACCTTGATGCTACTACTGTTTTGAGCCGTCAAATTGCTGAGCTTGGTATTTATCCTGCTGTGGATCCGCTTGATTCTACTTCCAGAATCCTTGAACCTTCTATTGTTGGTAAGGAGCATTACGAAACAGCTAAAAAGGTTAAAGAAATTTTACAACAATACAAAGATTTGCAAGATATTATCAACATCCTTGGTATGGAAGAACTTTCAGAAGAAGATAAAATTGTTGTTCGCCGTGCAAGAAGAATTCAAAGATTTTTAAGCCAGCCTTTCCATGTTGCTGAACAGTTTACAGGTTTTAAAGGCAAATATGTTAAAATTGAGGATACAATTAAAGGCTTCCAGGCTATTATTAACGGAGATTGTGATCACCTCCCCGAACAAGCGTTTATGTATGTTGGCACTATCGAGGAAGCATTTGAAAAAGCTAAAAAATTATAATTGTTATAAGATGGCATAAAATTTGTCCGTAAACACTTATAACACTTAAATTTATCATAAAATTCGGTCGCTTGATGTTGTAAAAAAACAATAAAGGCGACCGTTTTTTTATTTTAAAAGATAATTTAACGAAATAATTATAATTAACTTGTCAAACACACCATTATTTACTTTAAACTTACATATATTTAATGTATAATTAATATACATTCTATTGTTTTTCAATAATTTATTGATTAATTGCAAAAAAGGATCTATATAGGTAATAAAAATTTTTCTATAACTTAATTTAATTTAATTTACTAATTTATTAACAAATATAGCGGGGGAGCTATGAAAAAGCTATTCTTATTTTTCTCTTTAGTATTCAGTCTCGTAAATGCTCAATATCCTTTCCAATGTAATGAAAATTGGAAATTATCAGGCACAACCAAGCCCAGCTGGATGGGTTCAGGTACAGAAAGAGGTATAGTTTACGGAAATATGGGCAATGGTGAAAGGTTGTATGTTGTTTCAAGAAATGGAGGAAATAAGATAGTAGTTTTAAATCCAGCTGATGGTTCAGAAATAACATTATCCACACCTTTTTCGTTCAATGTAAGTGGACAAAATAATCAATTACTGCATATTAATGACATAGCAATAAGTGCAGATAATAAATTATTTGTAAGTTCAGTATCGAGTACTAATAATGGTACAGAATGGTATTTACATGTAGCAACAAGTGAAGGTGGTACTCTTACTCGTTATGATTTAACACTTGATGCAACAAACGAGAGAGTAGGTGATCGAATATATGTAACCGGTAGCTGGGATGCTGGAACAATTAGAGTTTATGCGCCAGTTGCTGGTATGTCATCTAACGCAAAAATTTATAAATTTACAACAACTAATCAAGGTACAGATTGGAATAAAAGTGTTATAACATTGAGTGGTACTTATACAAACACAGCAGCAAATGCAACAATAACTGTGGATCCAGATGATGGTGGTATATGGATAGCAGGTAATGGTGCATCTGCACGCAAACACGATGCAAGTGGGGCTTATGTGGCAAATTCACAAATTTCAAATGCCAGAATAACAAGTAGTATTGGAGGTATTAGATTTGTAAAAATCGGCAGCAAAAAATATTTAATCACAGCTATATACAGAGCAAATCCTTCTACTTCATCTTCCAAACATACAAGGTTTACAGTTTGGGACGTATCAACAATAACTACAACTCCTGATTCTGTGATGTCTATAGCTCCCTTAACTACAACTAGTGATTTAACTAACTCTCTTAATTGTAATGTTGCATACAAAATAAATAATGATCATACTTTAACTGTATACATTTTAGGTACAGATGAAGGTATTGCGGCTTATACATCAAGCGCTGCACTTCCAGTTGAGCTTGTTTCATTTACAGCTGTACCAAAAGAAAACTTAGTTACGTTAAACTGGCAAACTGCTACAGAAATTAACACAAAAGAATTTATTGTTGAAAGAAAAATTGCAGAAAATTGGAGCGAAATAGGTAAAGTTGCTGCCAAAGGCAATAGTAACACAGCAGTTAATTATACTTTCGATGATAATTCTAAATTATACGGCAAAGTTGCATATAGAATTAAATCTGTAGATAATGATGGTAGTTTTAAGTATTCGGATATAGTTGAAGTTAATTTAGGTTTACCAAAAACAATTGAGTTGCTTGCAAATTATCCAAATCCGTTTAATCCAGCTACAACAATTTATTTTGTTATGCCACAAGCTGGAAATGTAACATTAAAAGTATATAATAGTGTAGGTCAGGAAGTTGCAACATTATTAAATGGCTATGTAGAAGCTGGAATAAATCAAGTACAATTCAATGCTGAAAATTTAAGTAGTGGTGTATATTTCTATAGAGTAGTATCAGATTATGGTGTTAAATCAGCAAAAATGATGTTGATGAAATAGGGTATCATAGTAGCAGGGGAAATCATGATTTGTCCCAACAGAAATATAAAAACGGCTGCTTTGCAAAAGTCAGCCGTTTTTTTTGTATAGTTTATTCGGTCGTCGAGTGTTACGAGCGGAGCGAGAAGTGTATCTAGAGGGCCACTCCTATGGAATATATCTAGAGGGACGCTTGTCATGACATATGAAATTGTATAGTTTTTTAGTGTTTTGAATGTAGCCAAGCCAATTATTCAACTTTGCTTCTCCAAAAGTTATTTTGCATTAAAAATATAAGCGGCTTTATTTAAATCCTTTAAATTTTTAATTGGAGTTGGAGGATTTAAGTATTTAGCCAGAAAGTTATATATTTTAACTCTAATTTCACGAGCGGCTTTAGTATCAATTCTATCGAAAGAGTGTCCGCCGGGGGCATCCTTAAATATTTCGTATTCAAATTTTTTGTTGTTGGCTTTTAATGTGTTAATAAGATTAAGCACTTCGATATAATAAACATCATCGTCGTTAGTGTTTGTGTGAATTAATAAAGGTTTAGTTAATTTATGAGCGTGTATATAAGGAGAGCGACGCAAATATTCATCTACATTTTCGCGAGGAGTTTTGCCAATGTGATAATCGGCTGAGAATAAGTCTCTGTAGTATTTTTCACTGTATCCCATACGCATAACTAAATCGCTAACGGGAACGCCTGCAAAGCCAACGGCGTAGTCATCTGGGTAGTTGAAAAGGTTCATCAATGTAATCATACCGCCGTGAGACCATCCTATTATGCCAACACGGTTTTTATCAATGAAGTCGTAATTTTCTAAAACAAAATTTTTAGCGTATAGACAATCTTCATTTTCCAGTCCGCCGTAATCGATACTTTCGTAAAAAGATTTTCCATATCCAGTAGAGCCGCGATATTCGGGAGCAACAACAACATATCCCTGTGCTACTAATTCCCTAACAATGTGAGTATAATAAGTGGTAAAATCTGCGTGCACGCCGCCGTGTGGAAAAACTAAAAGGGGATATTTTTTATTATAATCAATGTTTTTGGGTATAAAAAGATAAGTCCAGAATTTTAACGGGTTTTTAGCTCCCATTGCCTCCGGATTTATTACATTAGATTTTGGTGGTCCGTATATAAAAAGTTTATCAATAAAAGCAACATCTCCTACACGATTGAACCACAAATTATCATCAATTAGTTTTTGAATTTCATCTAATCGATGGCTTAAGTTCTCAAAATTTTGCTCAATTATTTTTTGTGTATCTTGTTGAGCTAGTAATATTACAAAAGATACTAGTAGTGTTAAAATTTTTTGCATTTTACTTATCCGTTTTTCTGTTTATTAATACTTTATAATTACCTAATTCATCGAAATCATATTTTTTGTAAAGTGAGATCGCTTTAGTATTATTAATACCAACTTCCAATTTAATTTGTCGTTTTCTCTCTTTTGCAATTTTTATAATCTCATGCATCAAAATATTTGAAAGACCTTTTCCTTGATATGATGGTTCAATAGCCATATGATGTAAATAAAGCCTTCTGCCATCATCTGTTAGCCAGGCTGTTCCTAATAATAAATCATTTTCATAAAGTCCAAGTAAAACGCCATTAAATTTAATTGTAGATTGTAAAATATCAAAAGTATCTCCACGTACAGGATTTTCTATTCCTGTTTTTTGCCATAATTCTTTTGCTTTTAAGAATTCACTTTCGGTAGTAATGAAATTTATTCCCATAACCATAAAAAAGATTTATTGAATAATATACAAAAATTTATTTAAAAATACTGGCACAAAAATTGATAATTTCCAAAAAAAAGGAGTTATTATGCAAGTAAGGATTAATAATTACCAGATAGAAAAAAGATATAACAATGAGTTGCTTAATATTGTTGAAAAGAAAAATTTAACTCAACCTAAAAAAGAAGAAAACGTTACAGTTCGTAGTAAAAAAGATGAGTTAATTTTATCCCCAGAGGTGCAAGAGTTACTAAAGAATAATCAAAAAGTTATCAATCCGGGTGATAGCAGATTTAAACCACTTTTCGAAAGATTTGGTATAGATACGACAAAAGATGTAAGTCTTTTAGTTTATATCGATGGGAAAATTGTAGTAACAAATGCACATCCAGATCAAAGCAAGATTGAAACATTATTAAATAACGATAATGAACTTTCAAGGGCAATAAGAAATTCCTTAGGGATATCGATATTTCCACAGAGAACTTAAAAAATACTGTGGTGATTAGTGTTTAATTATTATAATGAGATAGTATTTGTTATTTAATTTTTATTCAACTAAATTTACCAATATTCTTTTTTCTTTTATCGAAATGCATTCCAACTAAATAAATAGGTCGTGGATCGTTCATATACTTTAAGTGATAATTTTTAGCTTTCAATTGTTCAAGAGCGTCTGGACCTTTGTCAACTTTGAACTCGAATATATAAATTGCATTATTTTGTAACATAGTTAAGTCAATCCTGCCTGTGCTTCTAACATCTTCGCCAATAATGTTGTATCCCAGAGCTTGTAAATATAAATATATTACTGTCGAATAATAATCTTCATATTTATATATGTTATTGTTTACATAATTATTATACGGTATAGATGAAAATATGCTTGTTAATATTTCTTTGAATTTTTCCAGATCATTATTTTCAATTGCCTGGTCCAATAATTTCTTATTGTTGTTTGCATTATTATCTTTATTTAACCTTTTTAATATAAAAGTATTAAATGCTTTTCGCACTTATTTATTAGGAAATCCTAATTTAAATGATTTTTCTTTTTTGTATTCATACACTTCCTGTATTGTTAAATAACCTGCTTGAAATAATAATATTGCTAAATCTATATTACCAATATCATAACTATCCAGTGAAGATTTGTCTATTGTCACATTTAAAAGCTGTGGTAAATGATAATTATTTAACTCTATCAACTTAATTAAAAATGATGGCGTGCCCGTTGAAAACCAGTAATCTTCGTAATTAAAATTTTCTGATATGAAAAGTATTATATCAAAAGGATTATATAATCTATCTTTAAGCTAGTAATAACCATTATACCACTCCTTAACTTCATTATAATCAACATTTGCATTATATTCTTTTAATAATTCTTCTACATCTTACTGTCTGTAGCCGCATATATTACCAAAATCCGGAGTTAGTGTTATATCCTCTAGCATATTCAGGCCGCTAAATATTCCTGCTTTAGCAAATTTACTTATACCTGTTATAAATACAAATTTTACATATTGTAAATTGCCTTTTATTATCGAGTATAGTCCACTTAGAAATTCCCATACTTCTTTGGCAAATTCTGTTTTATCAATATTATCTAATAGCGGCTTATCGTATTCATCTATTAGTATAACCACTGGTTTTTGGTATTTCCCATAAGTATCTATTATAAGATGTCTAAAATAACTTGATGGTGTTTCTATATCTTTTTCTGTATCTACCTTTAACCTTTTTTGATTTAAAACTAAATTATCATAAAATGCTTTCTTAATATTGCTAATTGTATCTAATTCACCATCCCAACAAATTTGTATCAACGGATATTTCTCTTCCCAGTTCCACTTATCATAAATATACAACCCTTCAAACAATTCTTTTCTACCTTCAAATATACATTTAAGTGTATCTACAAATAATGATTTGCCAAACCTACGTGGACGAGAAAGAAAAACAGTTCCATAATTAGTAATTAACTCATGTGCTTCTTTATTTTTATCTACATAAAAGTAATTATCACTTCTAATTTCTTCAAATGTTTGTATACCTATTGGTAATCGACGAATTGTATTTTCCCTTTATTTTGCCGATTATAAGTCAATTTACCTTCCTAACTTAAGAAATTTCTAGTAATAAAACAATTATAAAGTAATGAATGTTAAGATAACAAGAATTTTTTTTTATCTTATTTTTTATTAAATTTGAAAATCAAATAAATCAAACTTTTTAATATGAGCTTTATTGTATCAGCAAGAAAATACCGACCAAAAAAATTTAGCGAAGTAATTGGTCAGGACCATATTGTAACAACCATTAAAAATTCAATTACTAATGGTAAAATAGCCCACGCTTATTTATTTTCTGGTCCAAGAGGAGTAGGTAAAACAACAACTGCAAGACTAATAGCAAAAGCTATTAACTGTGAAACTCCAGATGGTTTTGAGCCTTGCGGAAAATGCAATTCTTGTGTAACATTCGAAAATTCTCAAACCTACGATATTTTAGAGCTTGATGCTGCATCCAACAGGAGAATAGAGGATATCAGGGCTTTACTAGAAACGGTAAAATATCCGCCTACAATATCTAGATACAAAATATATATTATAGATGAAGTTCATATGTTAACAATTGAATCTTTCAATGCACTACTTAAGACATTGGAAGAGCCGCCGGAATATGTGATTTTTATTTTTGCGACAACTGATATTCACAAAGTACCTGCAACTATTAAATCACGATGCCAGAGATTTGATTTCCGCAGAATGGAAATTGAAGATATTGTAAAACAACTAAAAATTATTTGCCAGAATGAAAATATTACGGCTGATGATAAAAGTTTGTTCCTTATAGCACAAAAAGCTGATGGTGCTATGAGAGATGCAGAAAGTATTTTTGACCAGGTTGCTACTTATTGCCAATCTAATATTACTTACGAGCAACTAAAGGAGTATTTTGCACTTATAGATGAAGATATTTTATTTAAGCTTATAGATGCTGTTATAAATAAATTCTTGCAGGATGTTTTTGAAATTTCACAAATTGTTTATGATAATGGATGGAATTATAACGAGTTCATTAACGAAACTATTGCGTTTCTTAAAAATATTTTGGAATTTAAATTAACCAATAAATTAAATAATTTAAGCACAAATTATATTGATAAATTTAGTGAATTTTCACAAAAGTTGAGTAGCGTTGATATTCTAAAAATGATAAATTTCCTTAATAAATCTAATTATGAATTGAAGATTTCCCAAAATCAAAAAATACTGTTTGATGTAATACTTTCAAATTTGATTTTAATTGAACGTACAGCAACAATAACCGAGCTCATAAGTTTGATTACAACTAATAATATTAATCTTCCCAGCTCATCATATGGGGTAATTGAAGAAAAACAAGTTACTTATAATACCAGTCCCAAAATTGAAAATAATAATATTCAATCACAAGAAAGCAAAGTTACTCAGAAAATAGATGTTGTTAAACCAAAAAATTGGGAAACATTTCTGCAAGAACTTGCAAAAGACCAAAAAATATTGAGCGATTTACTGAAAAAATGTAATTTAAAAAATTTTGATAAAAATAAAGTTATTATAGAATTATCAGGCGAAGTATTATTGAGTGATAACCAAAAAAAATATTTGGAAAATAAGCTAAATGAATTTTTGGAAAGCAGTGTTGTTGTTGAAATAGAAGAAAATCACATAAAACAAGTGATTGAAGATGACGATAAAGTAAAATTTATCAAAGAAAAAATGGGTGGTTCGGAACTTTTTAAATAAATTTTTTAATTAATTATTTTATTATTAAATTATATTTTCAAAAAAAATAGAGGGAGTTATATGGCTGATACATCAGATATCAGAATTGGCCTAATTATCAGATTTAAAGATGATCTTTACAATATTATTGATTTCCAACATGTTAAGCCTGGTAAAGGTGGTGCTTTTGTTAGGACAACATTAAAAAACCTTAAAACAGGTAGAGTATTGGAAAATACATTTCGCTCAGGTGAAAAAATTGAACCAGTAAGAGTAGAAAGAAAAAAATTCCAATATCTTTACAGAGAGGGCGATAATTTAGTTTGTATGGACCAAGAAACATATGACCAAATTAACATTCCTGTTGAATTATTCGATGGCAAAGAAGTTTATTTAAAAGAAAGTACAGAAATAGATGTTTTATTTGATGGTGAAACAATTATTTCTGTTGAAATTCCTTTATTTGTTATTTTAGAAGTTACACATACAGAACCTGGTTTCAAGGGCGATACTGCAACAAATGTAATGAAACCTGCTACATTGGAGACAGGTGCTGTTATTCAAGTACCATTGTTTGTTGAAATAGGCGATGTTCTTAAAGTAGATACAAGAACAGGCGAATATGTAGAACGCATTAAAAAATAATCTGGAGCTTAAAATGAATGTCCCAACAAATCTTAAGTACACAAAAGACCATGAATGGGCAAGAGTAGAAGGAGATGTTGCCTATATCGGAATTACAGATTTTGCACAAGGTGAATTAGGTGATGTTGTTTTTGTTGATATTGATCCTGGATTGAAATCTGTTGAAGCTGGAAAAGTATTTGGTACTGTTGAAGCTGTTAAAACTGTAAGTGATCTTTATGCACCAGTATCAGGCGAAGTTTTAGAAGTTAATGAAGCATTATCTGCTGATGCTGCTTTGCTTAATCGTGATCCTTATGGTGAAGGTTGGATGATTAAAGTTAAAATATCCAATCCTGCTGAATTAGATAGTTTGTTAACTGCTGAACAATATCAAGAATTAATAGGTCAATAATGGAGTTACTATGGCTTATATTGCCAATACTGATGACGATAGAAGAGCAATGCTTGATGAAATTGGTGTAAAAACTTTCGATGAACTAATTTCCAACATTCCAGAAGATGCCAAATTTAAAGGTGAGTTGAATTTACCTGAAGGTATTTCGGAATTTGAAGCTCTTAGTGAATTAGAAAAACTTGCCGGTAAAAATAAAAGTAATCTTGCAGTATTTGCAGGTGCTGGAGCTTATGATCATTATGTCCCAGCAGCTATTAAACAAATTCTTTCAAGATCTGAGTTTTATACTGCTTATACTCCATATCAGGCCGAGGTATCACAAGGAACTTTGCAAGCTATTTACGAATTCCAGTCTATGATTTGTGATTTAACTGGAATGGATGTAGCAAATGCGTCAATGTATGATGGTGCAACTGCTTTGGCTGAAGCTATGCTTTTAGCTACAGCCCATACAAGAAGAAATAAATTTGTTATTCCTGCTAATTTACATCCGCATTATCGCAAAGTTCTGGATACTTATGCATATGGTATGGGTATTGAAATTGTAAAAATTCCTGTTGTTGATGGAACTATAAATCTGGACGAACTTCAAAATTTAGTTGATGATAATGTTGCAGCGGTTGCTATTCAACAACCAAATTTCTATGGGCTTATTGAAGATGTCTTTGACATTGAAAAAATTGCACACGATAAGAAAGCTTTATTTGTTGTATCTGTGGATATTTTATCTTTGGGTATTTTGGAAGCTCCGGGAAATTATGGTGCCGATATTGTTACTGGAGAAGCTCATTATTTAGGTAATCCATTAAATTATGGTGGCCCATATCTTGGAATTTTTGCTGTAAAGCAAGATTTAATCAGAAAAATTCCGGGTAGACTTGCAGGTGTAACTGTTGATGTTGATTGTAATCGTGGTTTTGTATTAACATTACAAACAAGAGAACAACAAATTAAAAGAGAAAAAGCAACATCTAACATATGCTCTAATCAGGGTTTGTGTATGTTAGCTGCTACGATTTACTTAAGTTTATTAGGTAAGAAGGGATTTAAAGAATTAGCAGAAATATGTTACCATAAAGCCCATTTCCTTGCAGATGAACTTTCTAAAATTAAAGGTGTTAAACTAAAATATAATAAGCCTTTCTTTAGAGAGTTTGTTATTGATACAACTAAACCACCAAAAGTCTTGATTGATAGTTTGTTAGAATTTGATATTTTAGCCGGTGTAGATTTAGCTAGATTCTATGAAGGCGATAGTGGATTGCTTATTGCTGTTACTGAAAAACGCACAAGATTGGAAATTGATAAATTTGTTTATCGATTAAAAACATTACTTGAACCATAATGAAAATTAAAGATTTTGACTTAACTGAAAGGCCCCGTGAAAAACTTTTAACTCACGGGGCTGATAAGTTAACAGATTCAGAACTTCTCGCTATTATTCTTAATACTGGTACAAAAGAAAAAAATGTCTTAGAGCTTGCTCAGGGACTATTATTTGAGAATGATAATAACCTGGTTATGTTGTATCAAACTTTACAGAATTATGTTCTTGAGTTTAATCATGATAAAAAGAGTGAAGTTCTAAAAGGTTTAGGTGCTGCTAAAATAGCTAAATTGCTTGCAGCTTTTGAAATAGGAAAAAGGGTAGAAATTTCCCCTTATCATATCAATAAAACTTCTTTTACTGATATTCAGACTGTTGTTAGGTATTACCGAGCGAAATTAAAAACTCTTCCTCATGAAAAATTTTATGTAACTCTTGTCAATACAAGAAATGTTATAATAGAAGAAAAGGAAATTGGAGCCGGTTCAATTTCTTCAGTTATTGTACCTATAAGAGAATTATTTAAATATGTTATTCAAAAAAACGCCGCTGGTTTTTTTCTTGTTCACAATCATCCTTCCAATAATTGCACTCCAAGCGAGTCGGATAAAGAACTTACTCAAAAAATCAAAGAGGCTTCAAAACACCTTGATATTCATTTTCTTGATCATCTCATTGTAAGCTGGGATAATTATTTTAGTTTTTATGAAAATAATTTAATTTAAGATACAATAAATTTCAAAGTTTATCGTTTACTAATATAGAAGTTAAAAAATTATGGTTGATATTTTGACTGAAGATTTAATTAATAAAGCCAAAAGTGGTGACCAATATGCTTTTTGTTCACTCATTAAGGAATGGAAATACCAATTAACTTCTTATGTATTCAAAATGATTAATTACCGAGAAGATGTAAACGATGTAATGCAAGAGATTTTAATCAAGACCTGGAAAAATTTAAATAAATTCAATGGCGATGATAAATTTGCTAGCTGGTTATTTACTATTGCACATAATACTTGCATAGATTATTTAAGATCTCATAAAAATAATTTGATTGATAGTATTGATAATTTTGATGACTATAATGAATGTTCTTTACCTTCTGATATTTTGATAAAAAAAGAATTAGTTGAAATTATTAATAAAATTGTTGAAAATTTGCCCGAAAAACAAAAGAATGTATTTTTACTCAGAAATGATGCAGAACTCTCATTTAAAGAAATTGCTGAAATTACTAATGAACCATTAAACACTGTTTTAAGTCATATGAATTATGCATTAAAAAAAATTAAAAAAGAATTGGTAGCTTTATATGGAAAAGAATTGTAAATATTTCGAAAATCTAATAATAAAAAAAGTTTATAATGAAATTTCTACCGATGAAGAAAATCAACTTTTAATACATTTTAACCAATGTGATAAATGTTTAAATACGTATAATGATTATCTTAAAATTACAAATTTATATACTAAAAAAGAAAATAAAGAAATTGAGATAGATTTTAATAAATTATTAGAAAATACCTTTCAGAATACAAATTCAACAAAAATTTTATTTATTAATTTTAATTGGAAAACAAAAAGTATTTTAAGTGCTGCTGCAGCGGTTATTATAATCTTTTTTATATTTTTATTTAATTTCGATCATAACAGTGATATTAAACAAGAAAATCTAACTAATACAATTCCTATGGTTAAGCAAAGTATCAATAAAGAAGCTGAATATTCAACTAACAAAAAGTATAAAACTATAAAGAAACAAAATACTAAAAGTAAAGATATGCATAACAAATTTTGGGATGATGATATTATTGATCAAAAATTAAATAAGATTAATGAAAAACTACTAACTTTCATTGAAGATATAAATTACGATGATGAATATGAAAACATAAATCAAGATTTAGAGATTATCGATAATCAAATAAATTATTAAAATTTGTAAATCTATTTGAGGTATAAAATGCAAAAAATAGTACTAATAATCTGGATAATTATTATATCAACATTATCATCTCTTTTTGCACAGGGAGAAGATATATTTGTAGAGGATATTAAAATTACAATACCTAAAATTCAAGTGCCAAATATCCAAATTCCACAGATTAAAATAAGTAGTGATAGAACATTAGATTCGAGTTATGTTTATGAAAATTTACTGTTATTAGATAAAAGTTTTATTACTGATCTTGATTTTATCTATAGCAAAAATGAAAAGGTTTATTATAAAACAATGAAAGATATTAATAAAATTATTTTATCAAAATCAAAAGTTTTGATATTAAATCAAACTAAACCAAATGATTATAGAGTAAAAAGAGATATTCCGATTATTAGTGAAGAAATAAGATCTATTATTCTTGCAGGGAAATATAGTGTAGCAGAACCATCACAAAAACAAAAAATTCTTGCAGAGTTAGAGCTTACTCTTGACACTTTATTTGATTTAAGAGAAGAAGCAAGAAGAGAAGAAGTACAAGAGTTGAAGGCAAGAATTAAGGAACTTGAAAATATTCTTGCAATACGAAAAAATAATAAAGATAAAATCATTCAAAAAAGACTTTGGGAATTAACCGAAGATAAAAAATATATTAACTGGGATAAAAATACAGAAGAAGACGAATTTTAAAAAAGGAGAAAAAATGAAAACGACACTTTTAATAATCGTTGTATCATTTCTTAATGTTTATTGTTACAGTTTGAATGATACTACCATGAGCAAAGAAGCATTTCCAGAAGACGATGATTTTATATCTAGATATATTGATAAATTAGGCAAATCAATTGGTGTAAAAGAAAAAGAATATCAGGATGATGATGAAGATTTTGAAATAAAAATCTACAAATATAAATTAAAAAAGAAAAGCAAAGATAAAACAAAGTTTGAGTATATAACTTCACCAAAATTAAATTTTGAATATGGCAATAATTTCTATAAAGGTATGCCATTTAAAGATAATATACAAAGAACAAATTTTTTATCTATGAATTTTGGAGAAGAGCAAATATATGAGAAAGATAATGTAATAAAATCAAATATTGATTTATGGAGATTTAGCTATAAAGGTTGGCAAATGAATGATAAAAATAATAATAAATTAAAATATGATGTATGGAGTTTAGGGCTTCAAGAAAATACAGATTGGGGCTATAAATTTGATTTCTTTACATTTCAACCAACGGTAAAGAAGTTTTATGAATTATCAAAAGTAAAATTTAATAATAAAATGGATTATACCGATACGCATTTTGTTGCTTTTCTTAATAGATATGAGGGCAATTTCAGATATTCTTATACTAATGTATATGGAGTAAATGTTAAGCTTTGGAATGTAGGTATAGGAGTAAGTTATAATCAACAAGTAATATATCCAAGAATTGTATTCTGGAAAGTAGCAATAAGTGAGCTGCTCGAAAAAATTAGTTGGGAAATTGTTGATGGATTTTTTAAAAATCTTCCAGCAGTGGCCAAACCAGTGTTTTATAGTTTATTTAATGCAGGTATAAAGTATGGTTGGATAAAATTAAGAACAGATAATTTGAACTGGCCATACCAATCTGAAAAACCTATGGTATTTGAAAATGTAGGATTGAGTTTTACAATAAACTTCTAAAATATTATGCCTTAGGGAAAAATTATTATCCCTAAGGCAATTTTATTACAATTCTTTAATAGCGTTATTTAATTTAGTGATAGCTTCTTTTGCATCACCAAAATACATTAAAGTATTAGGATATCCGAAAAGTTCGTTATCAATTCCAGCGTATCCTGGATTCATAGATCTTTTATTTACAATTACAGTTTTTGCATAATCAACATTAAGTATAGGCATACCATAAATTGGGCTTTGAGGATTATTCCTTGCTGCAGGGTTAACAACATCATTGGCGCCAACAACAAAAACAACATCTGTATTACTAAATTCATCGTTTATATCTTCCATAGCATAAAGTTTTTCATATGGTATATTTGCTTCGGCAAGTAGTACATTCATGTGACCAGGCATTCTACCAGCAACAGGATGAATAGCAAATTTAACATCTATACCTTTTTTTTCTAGTGTAAGGAATAAATCTCTTACAGCCATTTGAGCTTGAGATACTGCCATACCATAACCGGGTACAATTATTACTTTTTGAGCAGCGTCAAATATCATGGCAGCTTCATCAGAATCAACAGATTTAATTGTAATGTTTTGTGTGGTAGTTGTTGATGTAGTTGATCCTGCATTATCCAATCCGCCCATTGCTACATTAAGAAGAGATCTATTCATTGCCTTGCACATGATATTTGTTAAAATTATTCCAGATGCCCCTACTAACGAGCCGGCTATAATTAACATATAGTTATTTATTACAAATCCTGTTGCACTTGCTGCCAAACCACTATAAGAGTTTAAAAGTGATATAGCAACAGGCATATCTGCACCACCAATTGGTAATGTAAGCAATATACCTAATATAAGTGATAATAGTGTTACAATTGTAATTAGCTCATTTCTAGTTGGGTTATTTACGAATAATATACTTAGTATAATCAACGCCAATAATAATATTAGATTGATTTGATGTTGAAATTTATATTTTACAACTTTTCCTGTTACTATTCCTTGTAATTTACCAAAAGCTATAAATGAACCAGAAAAAGTTATGGTGCCAATAATTATTGATAATGCTATAGTTATTAAGACAACAGTATTTTCAAGTTCTGAATGATGTTGTAATTTATAGAACTCTGAAATAGCAACAAAAGTTGAAGCAATACCGCCAAATCCGTTTAAAACTCCAACCATTTGTGGCATACCTGTCATAGGTACTTTGATTGCCATTAAAATCCCAATAAAAGTACCAATAATAATACCTGAAAGTATTAGCTCATAAGAAATTATTTCTTTATTGAGTAGCGTAACTATTATTGCAAGGAACATTCCAATTGCCGAGAGTAAATTTCCTTTTCTTGCGGTTTTTACGGCACTCAACATTTTTATGCCAAATATAAAAAGTATTGATGATACAAGATAAACTATAAGTATGAGATTATTTAATAAATTCATTTCCATGATGCTACCTATTTCTTTTTAAACATTTTTAACATTCTATCGGTTACTAAATAACCACCAACTACATTTATTGTTGCAAAAATTACTGCTAAAAAGCCAAATAATTTTGCAAGAAAAATATCTCCATGACCAGTACTTATAATAGCACCTATTATTGTTATACCAGAAATTGCATTTGAACCAGACATAAGTGGAGTATGTAAAGTAGGTGGCACTTTATTGATAAGTTCAAAACCAATAAAAATTGCTAATACAAAAATATAAATTAAAATAATAAGATTTCCAAAATCCATTTTATTCTCCTTAGTATTAATAGTTAGAAGTTTAACTATTTGATTTAACTAAATGGTTAAACTAATTAATTTAGTTGCACTAGTTTAGCAACTCTTTCATTTATAATTTTACCATCATATGTAACAAGAGCTGATGATAATATTTGATCTTGAATATCGATTTTTAAATTATTATCTTTATCTAATAGGTATTTCAATAAAGAATGAATATTCCTTGCAAATAATTCTGATGATACTTTTGGAACCAAAGATGGTAAGTTTTTATATCCAATTATTTTTACTCCATATTTTTCTGTGATTGTATCAATTTCTGATATTTCACAATTTCCGCCAAATTCAACAGCCATATCTAAAATTACAGAACCTTTTTTCATGTTTTTTACCATTTCTTCAGTAACAAGAACAGGAGCTTTTTTCCCCGGTATTAGTGCAGTTGTGATAACTACATCGGCTTCAGTAATTTTTTTGAAAAGTAATTCTTTTTGTTTTCTTAAGAATTCTTCAGATTGTTCTTTAGCGTAACCGCCTTCATCTTGCAAATTATCTTCTGCGGGCACTTCAATAAATTTAGCACCAAGAGATTCAACTTCTTGCTTTACTTGTGGTCTTACATCCGAAACTTCTACAATGGCACCTAATCTTTTAGCTGTTGCTATTGCTTGAAGTCCAGCCACACCTGCTCCTAAAACTACAACTTTAGCTGGAGTAATAGTTCCGGCTGCTGTCATCATTAATGGGAACATTTTATTTAGTTCGTTGGCACATAACAAAACTGCTTTGTAGCCAGAAATATTACTTTGTGAACTTAAAACATCCATACTTTGCGCAAGGGTTATTCGAGGTATTAAATCGAGTGCTAAAAGATTGATATTTTTTTCAGCTGCTAATTTTGCAGTTTCCGGATAGTTTAGAACAAAGGCAAGTGAAATCAGAAAAGAATCTTTTTTTATTAAATCAAGTTCGTGCTTTTGTAGAGTATTATCAAACAATGGCCTTTGGATTTTTATAGCAATATCGGTTTGATTTAATAATTCAATCTTATCTGTGATTATTTTCGCACCAGCAGAAATATAATCATCATTTAGAAATCCAGCTTCATAGCCTGCATTGTTTTGAACTAAAACAGTTATACCTGATTTGGTAAGTTTTTGAGTAACTTCTGGAGATAGAGCTACTCTTTTTTCGCCATTGTAAATTTCTTTCAAAACACCAATAACCAAAACAACCTCCGATTTCTTTATATACAAAAACAATAAATCGGAGGAAATAGTTCAAAAAAAAGCTCGGTTTCACCGAGCTTTTGTGTCTTATATTTTATGCTTTACCAGCACTACCTAATACATTAATGTTTTTATGTTTATATAATTCAATTAAAGCTGCTCTAGCTGGTCCAAGATATTGTCTTGGGTCAAAATGAGATGGATTTTCAGCAAAATGTTTTCTTACAGCAGCAGTGAATGCTAAGCGGCCATCAGAATCAATATTGATTTTGCATACAGAACTTGCAGCAGCTCTTCTTAGTTGATCTTCTGGAATGCCAACAGCATCTTCTAATTTTCCGCCATATTGATTTATAATTTTAACAGCTTCAACATTAACACTTGAAGCACCGTGCAATACGATTGGGAACCCTGGTAATCTTCTTTCAATTTCTTCTAAGATATCAAATCTTAATGGAGGAGGAACCAATACGCCGTCTTCAGTTCTTGTGCATTGTTCTGGTTTGAATTTATTAGCACCGTGAGATGTACCTATTGAGATAGCTAATGAATCGACGCCAGTTTTTTTAACGAAATCTTCAACTTGATCTGGATCTGTGTAAACTGATTTAGCGGCAACAACATCATCTTCGATACCAGCAAGTACTCCGAGTTCGCCTTCAACAGTAACATCATATTTGTGTGCATATTCAACAACTTGTGCAGTTAATTCAATATTTTTTTCATATGGATGATGAGAACCATCAATCATAACTGAAGAAAAACCAGAGTCAACACAGCTTTTACATAATTCAAAAGTATCGCCGTGGTCTAAGTGTAAAGCAATTGGAATTTTGTATCCGAGTTCTTCTGCGTATTTTACTGCACCTTCTGCTAAATATCTTAAAAGAGTTTGATTAGCATATTTCCTTGCACCAGATGATACTTGTAAAATTACAGGTGATTTTGTTTCAACGCAAGCAGTGATAATAGCTTGTAATTGTTCAAGGTTATTGAAATTGTAAGCAGGAACAGCATATTTGCCTTCCATAGCTTTCTTGAACATTTCCTTTGTATTAACTAAGCCTAAATCTTTGTAGGAAACCATAATTTAATCCCTTTATTTTGTGATTAAATACAAATGTATAAAAATTTAAAGAAAAATCAAAATATTTAATACTATTTAAATCTTTTTTCTTAAGATTAATGATAAATTTTTCAAATAACGTTCAGCTTTTTCATAATCAGTAAATTTTTTTTCCATTTCTTTGAATTCACTGTGATGAATATGTAGCCCTTTATTACTGGATTTCATTGGGTATTTTATGTGCAACATTTCGTGATACATAACATATTCCACTACAAATTTTGGTATATCTTTGTGAGATAAAACTGCTGATAGTGTTATTTGATACTTTAAAGGGTTAAATTCTCCAAATTTTGAATATGTTAATCTTTTATTCCATTTCAAAGTGGGCTTTTTTATTTCGTTATTAAAATATTTACAATTGATAGTATCAAAAAGTTCATTTAAATCGTAACCATCTTCGAAAATTTTGTTATGATTTGTGTGTGATAATAAAAATTTTTGGGCAAACTCTTTATATGAATTGCTTATCATAAATTGAGAAACTGCATCATCAGAAATTTTTTTATCTCTTTTTAGAATTTTATCGATAATATTTTCTATAATGGAATTTTCAGCAATAACAAAAGGGATATTTAACTCAATTGTTATTATAGTTTTGGAATATTTTAATTTCCAATTGTATTTGGATGGAAAAACCTTAACAAAGACAGAAGTATTTTGGTTGATAACTTTTTGTTTTACAGTTTCTTGTATGTATTTTATTTTACTTGCGAGTAAATCGAAATTATTTCTTTCGTTTATGTATTCAAGAAATTTTAAATTTAATTGTGTTGTTTCGGTCATCTGATCGTAGGAGATATTCTTTGATTTCAAATCGCTAAAAATTTGTTTATAAATTTTTTGTATCTGATTGTGGATATTTGATAATTTCGATGTATCGCTATTTAGGATAAAAAAAATATCGTTGTAAAAATTTGTTAATCCGCTTAAATGGAATTTCATATCTTCAACAAATAAATATTTAAATTGTAAAAATAAAAAAAAAAAACTAATTTTGTTATTGATGATTTGTAATATTTGAATTATTAAGAGTTAGGTTATGAAAAAAATAATACTTCTAATTGTTTTAGTTAATATTTGTTTAATTGCAACAGAGATAAAAAAAATTGCAATTCTTAATACTAATTTTGGTAAAATTGAAATTGAACTTTTCTCTAAATTATCTCCAATGACCGTCACAAATTTTTATAATCTTGCACAAATTGGATATTATAATGGTGTTATTTTCCATAGAATATCAAAAAATTTTGTAATACAAGCAGGAGATCCTACCTGTACCGGGGAAGGTGGTAAATCTATTTATGGTGCAAATTTTGAAGATGAAATTGATACTTTGCATCAAGTTTATAAAGAAGGTTATAAAAGAGGTATTGTTGCTATGGCAAATGCAGGGCCGAATACTAATTCATCTCAGTTTTTTATTATGCTTTCTGATAGGCCAAATATGCCTCGTAAATATACAATTTTTGGTAAAGTTTTCAAAGGAATGGATGTAGTTGATAAAATAGCATCCGTTGAAATAGATCAAAATAAACTTTATTTTAACCGTCCAACTGATGGCAAACCATTAAAAGATATTAAAATAATTTCAATAAATTTTAAAGATGTAAAATGAAAAGCACTACTTCAACCTTTAAATTGCAACCAATTTATTTTCTTGCAGGTGAAGATTTATACGCAATTGACGAAGCAATTACTGAGATTAGAAATCTTGAAAATTTAAAAGATTTATCCGAAATGGATGTTGAAGTTTTTAATTCCAAAAATGCTAATTTATCGGAAATTATTGATAGTGCTGATGAAATTTCTTTTTTAACATCTAACCGTTTGATTATTATAAAAGAGTTTAATAAAGTTTTTAGTCAATTGAAAAGAAAAAAGAATGATTTAAGAGAAAAATTTATTAGTTATATTCAAAATCCTTCATCATTTACATATATGATATTTGTTTTTCCCGAAAAACTTCCAAAGGATGATAAAACAACCAAAGAATTATTTGATTTACTCAAACAAAAAAATTACCTTTTTGAATTTAATCATTTAAAGGGTGATGCATTAAAAAAATGGATACAGGATGAATTTACAAAATACAATAAGTTTGTAGATATTGATATTGCATCAACTATTGTTGAACTTGCTGGCGAAGAAAGATTTAATTTAAAAAATGAAATTGATAAAATCATTAATTATTGCACTGACAAAGAAAAGATTGAATTAAAAGATATTATTAAAATTGTTGCTGCTGGAAAAGAATATTCTATATTTGATTTGCAAAAAGCTATTTCTGATAAAAATGCTGCAAAAGCAATGGAAATATCCAGGCACTTAATTCAATTTGGAACTGAGCCGCTTGTTATTATTACAATGTTAAATAAATACTTTTTGACACTTTTATATCTAATGGAATTAAAAAACGTTGAGAAAGATAATACACAGTTAGCACGAAAACTGGAAATACATCCTTATTTCTTGCCAGAGTATTTAAAAGCATTAAATAATTTTAATTTTGATAAATTAAAACAAATTTTCAATTTTTTATTAGAAGCAGATAAGGGAATAAAAACAAGCACAATGGATAAATCAACAGCTATAACTATGTTATTAGCAATAATTTTTGAAAACTAAATCAGAGAGAAAAAATGGATAGAGTAATTGTAGAAATTATCGGTTATTTTGCTTCAATTACAGTTGCAGTTTCACTTTCAATGAGTAACTTGCTTTGGCTTAGAATTTTAAATTTAATTGGTGCATTTGCTTTTACAGTTTATGGATTAATTAATAGTGTGTATCCTGTTGCTGCAGTTAATGGATATATTACAATTATTGATATTTATTATCTTTTTCAGATGAGAAAAACAGAAAACTTTTTCGATATTCTTGAAATTCAACCAGATAATGTATACTTGAAGAAGTTTGTTGATTTTTATTTGAATGATATCAAAAAATATTTTAATGATTTTTCATTAGAAGTAGCACAAAAAAATAACTCTGTAATTCTTTTAAGAAATTTGCAGCCAGCTGGATTATTTGTATATACCAAAACAAATGAAATAACTGCAGAAATTTTACTCGATTATGTTATTCCAGCTTATAGAGATTTGAAAAATGCACAGTTTTTATTTTCAAAACAAAACAAATTTTTTGTAGAGCACAATATAAAAGAATTAACTATAAAAACTTATAACCAAAAACATATAGAATATTTGAAAAAATTAGAATTTACTCAATTAGAAGACGGATTGTATCACAAAAAGATTAGATAAATGAGAAATATAATAAAAGTAATATCTGTAGTTTTAATTTTCATTATACTGATAGCTTTTTTAGGTTATATATATGGGCTAATTTTTATCAAAAACACATATCCAGAGTATAACGGTGAAGTAATTACTAAAAATATAAGTCAGAATATCAGTGTAAAGTTTGATAGGTTTGCACATCCAGAAATACAGGCGGCAAATGACGTAGATGCAGCTTATGCTCTCGGATATGTTCATGCCAGTGAAAGATTATTCCAGATGGATTTGATGTTAAGAACTGGTCTTGGTATGTTGAGTGAGGCTTTTGGAGATTCTACTGTTGCAATCGACATATTTTTTAGAACCATTGGCATCAAAGATGTTGCTATAAAAAGTTACGAGCTTTTACCATATGATTATCAAAAATATTTAATTGCTTATACAAAAGGGGTTAATGATTATATCAATTCAAATAATAAAAAACTCTCAATAGAATTTAATATTTTTGCTTATCGACCATTAAAATGGAAGCCATACTATCCAATTATTATATCCAAATTGGTAGCTTGGGAAATGAATTTAAGTTGGTGGTCTGATATTATTTTGACTAAGATGTATTTAAAAATGGGAGAAAAAGCAAAGTATTTTATACTTGATGAAAATTATGGTATAGCTAATTTAAAATCGGATACAACAATAATAAAATCGCAGCAAATTACATCCAACATTGTTGAGATTGATTACAAAGTAAGAAAAATACTGGGGTTTGATGCTATTCATATTGGCTCTAATAATTGGGTTATTTCTGCAAATAAAAGCGCTACAGGTAAGCCAATTTTATGTAACGATCCACATTTAGTATTACGAAACCCAAATTTTTTCTATTTTGCATCAATAAAAACTCCAACATGGAATGTTAAGGGTTATACAATTCCTGGAATTCCAGCTGTCATTGTTGGAACAAATAATTCCATAGCGTGGGCAATTACAAATTTAATGTTAGATGATTGCGATTTTTATCTAGAAAATATTGATTGGCAAAAGAATACTTATAATGTTGATGGTAAGGATAGAAATTTATTTACATCGATTGATACAATCAAAATGTTGAAAAAAAATTACATATTTACCAAATATTATACACATCGTGGACCAGTTATTTCTCAACTTGCTAAATATAATGAATTTGTTGCTGGTTTTAAAGGAGAAAATATTGCTGATTTAAGTATAAGATGGACCGGACTAATTCCTTCTACTGAATTTAAAACACTAATTGATATTAATAAATCAAGAAATTTTTCGGACTTCAAAAGATCTTTTACAGGTTATGTATCACCTGGACAAAATTATGTATATGCAGATGTTACTGGTAATATAGGCTATATTATGGCTGGAAAAATTCCAATTAGGGCAACAAATTCTACAACCATTGCTTTTGATGGAAGAGTATCTGCAAATGATTGGAAAGGATTTGTTCCAGATGACCAAATGCCATTTTTATTTAATCCGCCAGAAGGTTTTATCGCAACAGCAAATAATAAGGTAATTAAATCTTTTAATTATCATATAACAAATTTTTGGGAACCAGATTCACGTATTAAAAGAATTGAACAACTCTTAAAATCAAAAGATAAGCATAGTATCGAAGATTGTATAATTTATCAAAATGATATTATTTCTCCGTATGCATTAGAATTGAAAGATTATATTTTAAATGCATTTAATGGATATAAAATAAAAGATAATAATTTAAAAATTGCACTTGAGCTTTTAGCTGCATGGGATGGTTCTATTGATAAAGATTTGCAATCACCATTGATATTTCACACTTTTCTAAATGTTTTTATCGAGAAAACATTAAAAGATGATTTAGGAGATGGTTTTTACAATGAATATGTTTTCCTTGCTAATATGCCGTTACGTTTAATACAAAAGCTGTGCAGAGATGGGAATTCAATACTATTTGATAATATTGAGACTAAAAATATTGAAGATAGAGATTTTATTATAAGAGAAAGCATGGCAAAAGCTATAGAATTATTAACAGAAGAATTTGGAGCTGAACTTGCACTGTGGCAATGGGGAAAAAAACATACAATTTCGCCAAGACATTTATTTGAACTTAAGAATAAATTTATGTCATTTGTTATAAAAACTCCAGAATATCCTGTAAATGGTGATGGAACTACATTATTTAATACTGAGTATTTATTCAACAGTGATTTTAAAGCTAAAATATCTCCAGCATTTAAACTAATTTATGATTTTTCAAAAAATAAGATGTATGTAAGTGTTCCAGGAGGGCAATCTGGATATTTATTAAGTGAACAAAATTTAAATCAATTTGAAAACTTTATCAATGGCAAATACACAGTTGTAAATTTTGGTAATTATAATCTGGGAGAAATCAAATTTTTTAAAAAATAATTGTTTCTTTTTTTTAGAAAATTTTGTATATTAGAATAGTATTTTTATAAAATTTAGCCATCTCCTACAAGCAAATGAGATGGCGATTTTTTTTGTTTAATTTAAATAACGGAGTTAATAAAATGGCAGAGGGTCCAGTATATTTAACAAAAGAAAGAATTCTTGAAATAGAAAATGAGCTAAAACACCTTAAAACAGTAGGAAGAGAAGAAATAGCTCAAAGAATAGCAGAAGCTAGATCATACGGAGATCTTTCTGAAAATGCTGAATATGATGCGGCAAAAGAGGCTCAAGGCTTACATGAATTAAAAATATCTAAATTAGAAAATCTTTTATCCAGAGCTGTTGTAATAGATACATCTAAATTTCCAGAAGATGAAGTTCATATTTTATCAAAAGTAACTGTTTTGAATAAGAAGAACAATAAAGAATATACTTACATATTAGTTTCAGAAGAAGAAGCTGATTTTCAAGCTGGAAAAATTTCAATCACATCTCCTGTTGGTAAAGGATTATTAGGAAAAAAAGTTAATGAAGATGTTCAGGTAAAAGCTCCAGCAGGAATAATTGAATATAAAATTATTAAAGTAGAAAATATATAAGTGTAAGAAAATTGAATGATGAATCTTACATAAAACTAGCTTTAGAGTTAGCTAAAAAAGGAAAAGGAAACGTAAGTCCTAATCCTTTAGTCGGATGTGTAATAGTAAAAGATAATAATATTATTGGTGCGGGCTATCATGAATTTTATGGTGGTCCGCATGCAGAAGTTAATGCAATTAATAATGCTAAATGTAGTTTAGAAGGTTCTACTCTTTATGTAAATCTTGAGCCTTGCGTTCATTATGGGAAAACCCCTCCTTGTGTTGATAAAATAATTGAAAATAAAATAAAAAGAGTTGTTGTAGGTGTTTTAGATCCAAATCCGCTTGTAAGTGGTAAAGGAGTTGAAAAATTAAAAGAAGCGGGAATAGAAGTAGAAGTTGGTGTTTGTAGAGAGGAAGCACAATTCTTAAATAGGTTCTTTTTTAAATCTATATCTCAAAATATTCCTTATGTAACATTAAAAATAGCCCAGACTTTAGATGGAAAAATTGCCGATATAAATAATGATTCTTTTTGGATATCATCTGCATCTTCAAGAAGATTTGTCCATAAACTTAGAAGTGAATATGATGCTGTATTGGTTGGTTCCAATACTGTAGAAATTGATAATCCACAATTGACTGTTAGGTTAACAGAAGGAAGAAATCCCAAAAGAATTATCGTGGATACTAAATTAAAAATTGAACTTGATAGAACTATTTTTACTAAGGATACTGATAATATTATTATTATTCATTCTAAAAAAGTAAATAAAATACAAAAAAATAAAATTAGAAAGCTCAAAGAAAAAAATATAACTCTTATACCAGTAAGAGAAAATAAAGATGGAACATTAAACCTAAAAGAAGCTTTAGTTGAACTTGGTAAATTAAAAATCACTTCTATTCTTGTTGAGGGTGGTCAAAAAATTTTTACTTACTTTGTAAAAAATAAGCTCTACGATGATATTATAACATTTGTAAGCCCAAAAATTTTAGGCGAAGGAACATCGATTTTTGGTAATTTAAATATTAAGAATATCAGGAGAGCTATCACACACAAAATCTCCCATTTTGAAAAAATTGGTGATGATTTAATGATTGTTTTAAGAAGGTAATCTATGTTTACTGGATTAATAGAAGAAATTGGTAAGGTTATTAAAATACAAAAAGTAATTAATGGTGTTGAGTATACAATCTCATGCTCAAAAGTGTTAGAAAATATAGAAATTGGCGATAGTATTGCTGTTAATGGAGTATGTCAGACAGTTACAAAATTTGATAATAATTCTTTTACTGTGTTTGCAGTTGAAGAAACTCTCTTAAAAACTACATTAAAAAATCTTTCCATAAATCAATTTGTTAATTTAGAAACCTCACTAACACTAAATAAAAAAATCGGTGGCCATATAGTTTATGGGCACGTTGATACTACTGGTCAAATTGTTAATATCCAGAATAACAGTAGCGAAGTATTATTATCAATTCAATTTGATAGAGAATATTCAAAGTATCTCATTCACGTTGGTTCTATAGCTATCGATGGGGTTAGTTTAACAATTGCAAAACTTGATGACAATAATTTTACTGTTGCAATTATACCGCATACTTTCGAAAATACAATTTTCAAATTTTATAAAAAATATGATTTTGTAAATCTTGAGTTTGATGTTATAGGTAAGTATGTCGAAAAACAATTAGGAAAGGTCGAAAATAAAAGCAAGATTACAGAAGAGTGGCTTAAACAACATGGCTTTTAAATGGAAAATTTTCTCAAAGAAAAGTTCTTAAATTTCAATAAAAAGTATCAATTAATCCTACCTAAAGATAAAATATTAATTGCTTTGAGTGGTGGTGCAGATTCAGTTTTTCTTTTGCATATTTTAAATGAATTTAAAGATTGTTTAGAAATAGATATTTCTGCTATTCATATCAACCATAATTTACGAGATACTGCTAAAAGAGATGAAAACTTTTGTGTTGAATTATGCCAAAACTTATATATCCCATTAAAAGTTATAAATATTGATGTCATAAAATATAAACAAGAGACCAAAACATCTGTAGAAGAGGCTGCTAGAATTTTAAGATATAAAAGTTTCGAGAATACCGCTAAAAAATTTAACTGCAATAAAATTGCTACAGCACACAATTTAAATGATAATACCGAAACAGTGTTACTCAATTTAATTAAAGGTGCTGGTATTGATGGGTTAAAAGGAATACCTGTTTATAGAAATAATATTATAAGGCCAATTCTTAATTTTTCTAAAAATGAAATTTTACAGTATCTTGAAAAAAATAAAATTGCTTATGTAACAGATGAAACTAATTTTGATAACTTGTATCAAAGAAATTATTTGAGAAATGAAATAATTCCTAAAATAAAAAATGAATTAAATCCACGCTTCGACAATGCAATATTTAATCTTTCTAAAAATATTGAGATTGATTTTGAAGATATTATAGATTATGAATTTTACGAAAATGCATTGTTTATTAAAAAAAATTATTGGAATAGTTTACAAATAAAAAGAATTATCAAAAAGAAGCTAAATTTAGAACTTAATTCCAAACATCTTGATAGTTTATTCGCTCTTATAAATTCCAAAGTATCTAAAACCTTGAGTTTACCCGACGGTTTCATTGCACTCAATGATAGAGAATATATTGTTATTTATAAAGATTTTATTTATGACAAAAATGAAGTATTTCTGATAGGTTTTAAAAATTTTTTCTTAGATACAAATTTTTTTGATATTTTTGTAAATATAATTGATATAAATGATGTTAATATAAATAACAAGAAAGATAACGAAGAATATATTGATTTTGATAAAATTGAAAGCAGGAATTTAGTTGTAAGACGCTGGGGAATCGATGATTTTTTCTTTCCTTTAGGATCAAAAGGTAAACAAAAAATTTCTGATTTTTTAAATAATATAAAAGTACCAATTATCCAGAAAAAAAATATCTGGGTGTTGGCAGATAAGCATAACATTATTGCTGTGCTTGGTTATAGAATAGATAACCGTTATAAAATTAATGATGAAACAAAAAAGGTGTTAAAAATATGTTACAACCGAAAAACAAAACTATAACTATCGGAGATGATGTTTTTGAAATTTATATTAGTGACGAACAACTTCAGAAGAGGATAAAAGAAGTTGCAGAAATTATTTGTAATGATTATAAGGATACTGTTCCTGTATTTATTTGTACTTTAAATGGTGCTTTTATGTTTATGAGTGATTTAATGAAAAATATAACTATTGAATGTGAAGTAGATTTCTTAAAGCTTTCCAGCTATGGAGATGCTAAACTTTCCTCGGGCAATGTAAAATTGTTAAAAAATATTGACTGCAAAATAGAAGGTAGGGACGTTATTGTTGTTGAAGATATTGTTGATACCGGGCTTTCGTGGAAGTACATGAAAGATTTGTTGTTAGGGTTAAAGCCAAAAAGTTTAAAGATAGTTTCTCTACTTGTAAAGCGAGAAGCAATTAAATATGTCGTTAATATTGATTATTATTGTTTCGATATCCCTAACAAATTTGTTATTGGTTACGGGTTGGATTTAGCACAAAAATATAGAAATTTACCTGAAATTTATCAATTAAAAAGTGGTAGTTAGTTATGGAAAACAAGAAAAAAGATAAGAAAATGGAAAACAAAGAGCAACAAAAAATAAAGCGTCCAAGAAAAAAATTGACATCCAATCAAGATCCAAATAATCAAAATTATGATTGGAATAAAATAATAAAAAGTGTGGTCAGTTGGGGATTAGTTATCCTTGCTGCAGTTGTTTTTTTGCAGCTTAGTAGTGATGGTTCATCAGGGTATAATATAAGTTATGAACAATATAAACAATTGTTAAATGAAGATAAAATTGCATATTTAAGAATTGAAAAATCCGATTTGAACGACTATACAGTTTACGGTAAATTAAAAGAAGATACTCAAATAAGTGTACAGAAAAATAAAAAATTAAAAATAAATCGTTTCCAATTGTTTTTGCCTGAACCTGTTTTGGCAGAAGAGAAAAATATATGGTCAGAGAAAAAAATTGGTTATACTTTTGAAAAAGTATCAAACCAGTGGCTTAATTTATTTTATACAATCATTCCATGGGCTTTATTAATCTTTTTTTGGTTTTTCTTGATGAGAAGAATGCAAGGAGGAGGAGCTGGTTCTAAAGGGTTGTTTACATTTGGACAAAGTAGAGCAAGATTAATAAACAATAGCCAGAATAAAGTTACTTTTCAAGATGTAGCTGGTGCAGATGAAGCAAAAGTAGAATTACAAGAAATAATTGAATTTTTAAGAGAGCCAGAAAAATTCCAGAAATTAGGTGGGAAAATACCTAAGGGCGTATTGTTGTTAGGACCTCCCGGAACAGGCAAAACATTGCTAGGTAGAGCAGTTGCAGGGGAGGCTGGAGTTCCATTCTTTACTATAAGTGGTGCTGATTTTGTTGAAATGTTTGTAGGAGTAGGTGCTAGCCGTGTAAGAGATTTATTTGAACAAGCAAAAAAGAATGCTCCTTGTATAGTATTTATTGACGAAATTGATGCTGTTGGGCGACAAAGAGGAGCAGGGCTTGGTGGCGGGCATGATGAAAGAGAACAAACATTAAATCAATTACTTGTTGAAATGGACGGTTTTGAACAAAACTCTGGTGTGATTGTTATGGCTGCAACTAATAGACCAGATGTTTTAGATCCTGCATTATTAAGACCAGGTAGATTTGATAGGCAAGTTGTTGTCGATAGACCAGATGTTAAAGGTCGAGAAGGAATACTTAAAGTTCACACTAAAAAAGTTCCTTTAGATTCTGATGTTGATATAAAAATTCTTGCTAAAGGTACACCAGGGCTTTCTGGAGCAGACTTAGCTAATTTAGTAAATGAGGCAGCATTACTAGCCGCTAGAAAAAATAAAACTAAAGTTTCAATGAGTGATTTTGAGGAAGCTAAAGATAAAGTTATGATGGGCGTAGAAAGGAAAAGTATGATTATGTCTGAACAAGAAAAGAAAACAACAGCATATCATGAATGTGGACATGTTTTAGTTGCTAAATTAATTCCAGAAAGTGATCCTGTACACAAAGTTACAATTATTCCAAGAGGTCGTGCACTTGGCGTTACAACATATTTACCAATGGATGAAAGACACTCATATAGTAAAAAATATATCGAAGCACATCTTGCTAGCCTATTAGGTGGTAGAGCTGCTGAGCTAATAGTTTTTGGTGAGTTTAATACGGGCGCACAAAATGATATTGAAAGAGCTACTAAACTTGCTAAAAAAATGGTTTGCGAATGGGGTATGAGTGAAAAACTTGGTCCTTTAGCTTATGGCTCTCGTGAAGAAGAAATTTTCCTTGGTAGAGAAATTACTAAACATAAAGATTATAGTGAAAAGACAGCTGAAGCTATTGATGCTGAAGTTAAGCGAATTGTAGATGATGCTATGAATAGAGCTATGACTTTGTTAAAGGAAAATATAGATACTCTACATCGTTTAGCTAAATATTTATTAGAAAGAGAAATTCTTGATGCTGAAGAAATTGATGCAATTATTAAAGGTGAAGAATTGCCAGATAATAATAATTCTAAATCTATTAAATCAAGTGAAAGTGAAGAATTACCTGAACATGTTAAAGAACTTTTAGAAAAAAGGAAAAAAGAAAAAGAAACAAGTAATACTGAAAATACCGTTGAAAATAATTCTGAAAATAATAGTGATGAGAATAAAGAACAGGAATAAATTTGCATTATGATTGGACAAATTCAAAATATTGATTACAGAAGTGAAGTTTTGAGAAAGTTAATTCATCTTACATCTTTACTAATCCCTATTATTTATTGGTTCATACCAAAAGATATTGCTCTGTATATTCTAGTACCTATGACAATATTTGCTGTATTTATGGATATTGGACGGTTTTACATTCCCTTCATTAGAAGATTTGTTAATTATGTATTCGGCTTTATGTTAAGAGAGCATGAAAAAGATCTTACTAAACGAAATTTAAACGGTGCTTCTTATGTTTTGCTTTCTGCTGTTTTATGTGTTGCTATTTTTCCTAAAATAATTTTTGTTACTGCATTTTCAATTCTTATTGTTTCTGATACAATGGCGGCATTGATAGGAAGAAGATTTGGTAAAACTAAATTTTTAATGAAAAGTTTAGAAGGTAGTTTGGCTTTTTTTGTTTCTGCTATGGTGGTTGTTTTATTATCTCCAAAAGTTAGATATTCTATAGATGAATATATTATTGGTTTTATTGCTGGTTTTTTGGCAATGATAGCTGAAAATATTTCTTATGGTTGGGCAGATGATAATTTTTTAATTCCACTAACAGCTGGTTTTACTATTTGGGGACTGTATTTATTGGTAGGAATAGCTTTATAATTAAGTTATTATTTAAAAAACAATTTTTCGAAATAAATATTACAAAATATTAAAAAAAACGGCTGCCATAATTATAGCAGCCGTTTTTTATTAGTATTGTTAAAAAATTATAATCTTCAAAATTTATATTTGAAAATTACATTCCTATGATATATAATAAGTTTGTCTTTTAATCGCAATTGCTCTTTCAAATAAACTAACATATTCTTTAGCACTTTTATCCCATGAAAAATCTTGTTGCATTGCAAATTTTTGCATTTGCTTATAATGATGTTTTCTATCATAATATGTACTAACGGCCCATCCAACTGTATAATAAACAGCGTTTTGATCAATTGCATGGAATTTAAAACCAGTTCCATTTCCTGTTTCTTCATCGTATTGAATAACTGTATCTTCTAATCCTCCAGTTGCACGAACTATTGGCAAAGTTCCATATTTTAGTGAATAAATTTGATTTAGCCCACAAGGTTCATATATGGATGGCATCAGGAAGAAGTCTGAACCTGCTTCAATTAAATGTGCTAATCTTTCGTTATATCCAATGTAAGAGGCAATTTTCCCCGGATATTTTGCTGGTAAATGTCCAAAGTAAGATTCTAATCCTTTATCTCCAGAGCCTAAAATAGCAAACTGAACAACCATATCTTTAATAATTTTTTCAATTGTTCCAAATAATAAGTGTAAACCTTTTTGGTGTGCAAATCTAGATACAATACCAATAATAGGTATATTATCATTGACTTCGAGCAAGAATTGCTCTTGTAAAACTTTTTTATTTATTGCTTTTTTATCAATTTTATTGATGTTATATTGCATCGGAATGTAAGTATCTGTTTCAGGGTTCCAGTGTTCATAATCAACACCATTTAGAATGCCAACATATCTATCGCCTTTTTTAGCTAAATATGAATGCAGTCCATGAGAACCGAGTTCAGTTAAAGTTTCTTTTGCATAAGTTGGGCTAACAGTATTAACAACATCAGCGAAAAATATACCACCTTTGAGTAAGTTAATACCGCCAAAATCTTCAAAGGCATTAGCGTGGTAGTTTTCCCAACCTAAACCAAGATAATCGTAACCAAAAGTTGAATATTTACCTTGATAACCAATGTTATGAATTGTTAAAACAGAGGCAGCATTAGCAAGGTATGGATTATTCCAGTGCCATGTTTTTACATAACAAGCACCAGGTGCTGTTTGCCAATCATGGAAACTAAAAACATCAACATGAATTTTGTTATCGATACAAAATTGTAAAGCAGCACGTGTAAAGAAACAAAATCTTTGTGGATTATCAAGATAATCATTCATTTGATTATCACAGTAAAATCCTTCACGATTAAAATAAGCATCAAATTCTATCAAATATACATCAATGTCTTCGGGTAAAGATGATTTCCAGACACTGCACCACTCTAATTTATTCCCCATCCAGACACCTAATAAATCTTGATATTTTACAAGATTGTACTTGTTAATATCAATACTTTGATATTTTGGAATAATTACAATAGGATTATGACCTAATTTTTTTAATGCTATAGGTAAAGCACCTACAACATCAGCTAAACCACCAGTTTTTGCAAAAGGATGGCATTCGGAAGCGATAAAAACAATATTCATATATTACACCTTTTATGATTTACTATTGGGTAAAGTGATTGTAAAAATAGTTCCTTTGTTTAACTCGCTGTGTACACTAATTGTCCCATTATTTTTTTCGACAAAATCTTTAACTAAAATTAAACCTAAACCAGTACCTGTTTCTCCATTTGTGCCAGTTGTTGAACGTGATTTTTCTATTACAAATAATTTTTCTAATTTATCTTTGGGAATACCTACACCTGTATCTGCTATTTGTATAATTGTTTGATCTTTATCAGTTTTGGCTTTTATACTTATTTGTCCTGAAATAGGAGTAAATTTTATTGCGTTGGAAATTATATTTCTTAAAATTGTATTTAACATATTATAATCAGCATAAACATATGTATTGGGTTCGATATCAACAGAAATTCTGATTTGTTTATTATTTGCTTGTAAGATTAGATAGTTTAGAACATCGTTAATAATTTTTCTGTATTTATAATAGCAGGATTTATAGATATTTGTCCTGTATTTGCACGTGACCATTCTAATAAATCTATAAGTAAATTATACAAAGAGTTTGATGTATTTTTAATTAGATGTAGGTTATCAAATAATTCTCTTTCACTAAATTTTTATGATTATTAATCATCATTTCTGAAATATTTTTAACAGCGGATATAGGATTTTTTAAGTCGTGTGCAATAATACTGAGATATTTATCTTTATTTTTCAATTCTTCTTCGTAATTAATTTTAACATCTTCTAATGTATTTTCAAGTTCTAATACTCTTTTATAAGTATTTGAATATAATTTTTTATATTTGATATAGAAAAAAATGGATATGATTACTAAAACGACAAAGATAGTTATTGTAGTATATAAAAATATTTTGTAGAACTTAATCTCATTGTTAAGCTGTAATTCTTTAATACTTGCATATTGGTTATAATAATAGTAGACATCTTTTAAGGAATTTTGATTAAGTAGTGTATCTTTAGCTAAAAGATGATAATTTAAATAATAAAACGCATTTTGGTAATCTTTTTTATTGTAATAATAATTATAAAGTGTTTTTGTGATATTCATTATACCTTTCCAGTATGATATATCACTGGCTTTTACTAAGGCTTCTTTAGCATATTGGATAGCTTTATCGGGTTTGTTTATTTGAAAATAGTAATTTGAAAAAGCTTCTAGCATATCAGTAGATAATCTTGGCAATTTTATTTTTTGAGCATAAATCTGAAGTTTAACGAGTAAATATGCTACGGAATCTAGGTTATTAATTTTTAAGTAAGAATTTATTAAATTTCTATAGGTGGCTGCAATATTAACGGAATCGTTACTTTTTAATCTCAAAGAAAGTGATTTATGAAGATAATTAATAGAATTTCTATATTCGCCCTTTTCATAATAATATAAACCTAATTGATTATATACATAGCCAAGTCCATTAATATTGTTTATATTTGTAAAAACCTTTTCTGCTTGTTCAAAATAATATTTGCTACCTTGATACTCACGAACTGAATACAGAATTTCGCCCGTATTATTATAAGCAAACCCCAACTCTACTTTATTATTTAAAGAATTGGCATAAGACAGTGCTTTAGAAAAAGAAGCTTGAGCAAAACCATAATTCCCCAGATTTCTATAAATTATACCTAAATAATTATATAATTTGGGTAATATATAGGTATATTGATTATTTTCGGCGTTTGAAATAGTATGATATAGTAATTTTAATGATAATTTAGGGTTTTTTCCGCGATTTTCCCACGCTACTTTCGTTAAATATTCATTTGCTTCTTCAATATTTTTATTAGAGGCAACAATTAATATGCTATCAAAAAGATATTCGATATTTTTATTTTGGCTAAATACTAACTGATTAAAAAATATGATTAAGCAAAATAATTTAATTGTTCTATCCATGTTTTTCAATAAACTCTTTTACTTTATCAACATTATTTGAAGAACCAATAAAAATTGGCACTCTTTGGTGTAAATCAGTAGGTTTGATTTCCAATATTCTATTTTTTCCATCTATAGCTTTTCCGCCAGCTGCTTCTACGATAAAAGCAAGTGGATTACATTCATAAACTAAACGCAATTTTCCATTTGGGTTTTTGGTTGTAGCTGGATACATAAATATTCCGCCATAATGAATTATTCTGTGGACATCTGCAACCATTGTGCCTATATATCTTGATGTATAAGGTCTATTTGTTTTTTTATCGTTTTCTTTTACCCAATCTATGTATTTTTGAACACCTTTTGAAAACATATGATAATAACCTTCATTAACACTATACTGATTAGATGTTTCCGGAATTTTAACATTAATGTATGTATGTAAAAATTCGCCTAAGGTTGTATCTAAAGTAAAGCCATTGACACCGTGTCCGCTTGTATACATCAAAATTGTACTAGAACCATATATAACATAACCTGCAACAACTTGTTCAATACCGGGCTGTAATAAATCTTCCATTGTACTTACTTCGTTGTTTGGGCTTTTTCTTTTGTAAATAGAAAAAATTGTACCAATGGAAATACCTGCTTCAATATTTGATGAGCCATCTAAGGGGTCAAATACAAGAACATATTTACCTTGATTGTTACCAGATGTAATATGAATTGCCCCCTGATTTTCTTCTGAACCAAGTGCACATAATTGCCCAGTTGAAATAGCTGCATTAATAAGAGTTTCATTGGCAAACTTATCAAGTTTTTTTACTGCTTCACCATGTACATTATTGGAGCCAACATAGCCAAAAATATCATTAATACCAGCTCTTCTTACTTCATTAGAAATAACTTTAAAAGCTAATCCTAATTTGTAAAGAAGATTGGAAAGCTCACCTGTTGCATCTGGGTGATATTGTTGTTCTGTTAATATGTGGTTATCTAGAGTGTTTAAGTAACTAATCATGTTTTTGCCCTTTAATTTAATAAAATTAGATTGTTTCTATCTATTATTTCATCATAAACAAACCATTTAAATAATTTTTGAATTTCTTTAGTTTTCATTTGTTTAACTTTTTGAATTTGTTCAGATGAATAATAAACTAATCCTTTAGCTATTAATTGCATATTGAAGTTGTAAACAGCTATTAAATCACCTTCATTAAAAGTGCCAATTGTATTAATAACGCCAACTGGTAAAATGCTGACATGTTTTTTTATCAGTGCATTATAAGCTCCATCGTCAATTATAATTCCACCTTTGAGTTTTTTGTTGAACTTTAACCATCTTTTCTTAGCAGGAACTTTTAACTTTTTAGGTTTTATGAATGTTCCAATATCGTCTCCATTAAGAATTTCTTTTAATCTTGGATTTGTACCCAATGCTATTATGCAAGAAATACCCGAATCAATTGCATTTTTGGCTGCTGTAATTTTACTTGTCATACCGCCAAGAGAAAAATCGTTTTTGGAATCACTTATCATATTATATATTTTAGAATCAATATTTTCTATAAATGTTAATCTTTTTGCTGATTTATCTAATTTAGGATTTTTATCGTAAATTCCATCTGTATCTGTATAGAGAATAAGTAAATCTGCATCCAACATTGAAGCAGTAATTGATGATAGTGTATCATTATCTCCAAATTTTAACTCATCTACAGCGAGTGAATCATTTTCATTAACAATTGGAATTACACCATATTTTAATAGTGTATTAAATGTATCTCTTGCATAAAGAAATCTTTGTCTGTTTTGAATAACATCATATGTTAATAGAATTTGCCCTACAGTGATATTATATTTTTCAAAAATATCAGCCCACATATTCATTAAAAGATTTTGTCCAATTGAGGCTAATGCCTGGATTTTATTCAACTCTTTTGGTCGTTTATTTAAATTTAATTTTTGCAATCCTAAACCTACAGCACCAGAAGATACTATAACTATTTCATAACCTTGATTTTTAAGTTCTACTACATCATTTATAAATTTTTGGAAATTTTCTTTATCACTTTCTTTATTTGAAAGTATTACTTTTGTCCCAAATTTTATAACAATTCTTTTAATATTACTAAGATATTTTTTTCTATTCTGCATAATTTTAAAAATATTATTCTTAAAAAAATTTTTTTTTACACTAAATTATTATTATTTTTAATAAATATCAATAGTAAATAGTAAAAATGTTAAGAAATTTTGTATTTTTTATTGTTATTTTGTGTAATATCTTAATATATTCTCAAATTATCATTGATACAAGTTTTGAAGCTGCTAATTTATCTTCCCTTAAAATTTATAAAATTGGTAAAAAAACTAAATCTAATGATTTTCGTATTGATGTTATGTCAAAATTAGATCCTGCCAATCCAGTTGATACTGCTCTAAAACCAAGTTCAAGATGGTTTTATTTTGGTATTGAAAATATTAAGAACAACAAATTATACTTCAATTTTATCAATTCAGATCCTGCTTTGCCTTTTTATTCTTATGATAACATTAATTTCAAGAGAATGCAACTTGATAAAAAGAAAAACTCATTTTATATAACTCCAAGCAAAAATAAGGTATATGTTTCTTACTTTATTCCATTTACTCATTCAAATTTATATAACACGGAAAAAGTTTTATTGAAAAGTAAATTCATAAAAATCGATACAATTGGTTTTTCTTATTCAAATTTACCAATTAAATTATATAAAATAACAAACTTTAAGAAACCAGATAGCATTAAAAAAAGAGTATGGATACATTCCAGAATACACACATCCGAGTCACCAGCTTCTTTTCTTGTTGATGAAATGATAAAACTTTTAGTTTCTAATTCAAGTTATTATCATCAAATGCTTGATAATATCATTTTTTATGTTGTCCCTTTTGCAAATCCAGATGGAGTAAAATACGGGCTTTCAAGGTCTAATTTACAAGGTATTAATCTGGAAATTAATTGGGATAAGCCAGATAGCCTAACAGCAATTGAAATTAAATACTTAAAGGAAAAATTTTTACATTTAAACTCACAAAAGAAATTTGATATTGTTTTTAATTCCCATTCTCAAGTGCGTAATAGGGTTACATATTGGTTTCATAAACCGGATAGTACAAGTATAAATAAAGAATTACACAAAAAACAGTTATTACTTGGTTATCTTGGCACTGATGATAAATATTTTTATCCGCCATTTGATCAATTTTCATATATCAAACCAAGATATATTGAAGGGCAAAATTGGCTAATTAATGGAGATACCACTGTTGCATTAACTTTTGAAACAAGTTATGGATATTATTTAGATGGTTTTTACGGTGAAAAAGTTGATATCAAAAATATAAATAAAATTGCAAAAAACATTTTATACTCTTTTAACGATTATTTAATGATACCTAACAAGCACCGTTTTGTCATTGACAATGATACTACTAATGGTATCAATAATTACAAATATTATTATTTTGGGAAAAATTACTTACTAAAAAATAAAGGCGATAAGGTAACATATAATTTATCTGAAAATTTAACTGGAAATTATAAAATTTATAAATGGGATGTTGATAAAAATGGTTTTTATAAATGGATATTTAAACAAAAAATTGCCCTAAAAAATGGCAATCAAACGATTACTTTTAATGTAAAAGATGATAATGAATTTTGGGATGCGATTTTACTTGTAAAAAATTAAAATTCTAAATTATGCAGGATATTTAGCAACAAAGTTCCAACCTGATTTAATGTTTCTTTTGATATATTCGAAATATCATCCTTCATAGTATGCCAGTAGTGCCTTCTTGGATTGTTATCCTGATGTCCAATCAAACTTGCGTCTATTATGTCAATGGATTTAATTCCTACTCTATTTAATGGTAAATGGTCATCAATAATTTCTTGTCCGATATCATCAACAAAGCAAGTTAGATTTAGCTCCCTGGCTCTATTCCATACTAAATTAGTGAAATCTTCTGTGTATTGAAGTGAAAATTTTTCCTTCTTAAAAACAGCTTCTTCATCTCCCACCATATCGAGCAGTATTGCGTATTTATAAATTTCCGGATTTTCTAAAGATGTAGCAAAGTACTGAGAACCTAAACAATAGTTTTCAATATCAAGTTTTCCGCCATAATCTTCGCCATCAAAAAATATAATATCAATGCCGTAATTTAAATTTAAATTTTTTATATGGCTTGCAATTTCCAGAAGTACAGCAACGCCACTTGCACCATCATTAGCTGCAGGAATGGGTTTGTTGTGATTATCTGGATTTTCATCTTCATCTGCCCAGGGGCGACTATCCCAGTGTGCACACAAAATAATTCTTTTATTGCTTTCTGGATTAAATTTTGCAATTATATTTGATAAATTTAGCTTAGTGCCTTTAATGGTTATATTAAAATCTTGAGTACTTACATCATTGGTATATTTTTTAAGTTCATCTATTAAATAATTTTTGCAGTTTAATGCAGATAAAGAATTAGGAACTCGAGGTCCAAAACTCAATTGTTTTTGAATATAATTATAAGCATTATCTGAGTTAAAAGTTACTAGAACACTATTATTATTTAACTTTAAATTAGTTTCAGTATTATCAATTGCTTGATTTTCGCTATGGCAACCGATAATAAAAAGCATATTTAAAAGAAATATTTTAATCATCTTTTTGTGTGCTATCTTCATACATTCTCTCAATGAGTGGTCTATATTTTTCTTCGATAACTTTTCTTTTAACTTTTAATGTAGGTGTTAATTCACCAGTTTCAATAGAAAGAGGTCTATCTAAAAGAGTAAATCTTCTAATTTTTTCATAATTTGCTAAGTTTCGTTGAATGCCAGCAAATTCTTTTTCAAGCAATTTGTAAATTTGATCATTATTAACGAGGTCGGAATTATCTTTGTATTTGATATTATTAGAATCAGCATATTCTTTAAGGGATTCGAAATCAGGGACAACAATAGCAGTTAAATACATTCTTTTATCGCCAATAATAATAAATTGGTCAACATATTTACATTGTAAAAACAAGCTTTCAATAGGAGTAGGAGCGACATATTTACCAGTTGATGTTTTGAATAAATTTTTCTTTCTATCAGTAATTCTTAGGAAGCCATCCGCATCAAATTCTCCTATGTCACCTGTGTGGAACCAACCATCTTTTAATACTTCGGCAGTTTCTTTTGGATTTTTGTAGTAACCTTGCATAACGCAATCACTTTTTGTAAGAATTTCGCCATCAGGGGCTATTTTAACTTCCACGCCAGGCCAAATTTTCCCAACTGTTCCAAATTTATAATCATCTTCTCTGTTGCAAGCAATAACTGGAGAGGTTTCTGTTAATCCATAACCTTCGAGTATTAAAATATCAAAAGCTTCGAAAAACTCTGCTAAATTTGGAGCTAAAGCGGCACCGCCAGAGACGAAATATCTTAAGTTTCCGCCGGTTAAATTTTTGATTTTATCAAGAATTAATTTTTTTGCTAATTTATATTCGGCCAATAATTTAAGTGAAACGCTATCTTTCTTTTTTGCTGCTTTATAAGCCATACCAGTTTCTACAGCCCATTTGAAGAGTTTCTTTTTGGTAGGTGATTGCTTTTCTAAATTTTTTTGAATTCTTGAATATATTCTTTCAAAAAGTCTTGGAACGGTTGTTATTACAGTTGGTTTTACTTCGACCATATTAGTTTGAACTTTTTCGATAGATTCTGCCATATAATATTCAACGCCGGCGCCCCAGCAAGCATAATAGCCAGTACTTCTTTCATAAATGTGGCACAATGGTAAAAATGATAAAATTTTATCTTGTGGTGTAATATATAAGGCTTGCAAAGTAGCATTTACATTAGATATAATATTTTTGTGAGTTAGAACAACTCCTTTAGGTTCTCCAGTTGTTCCAGATGTATAGATAATTGTTGCTATATCATTTTCTGTGATTGTTGATATTTTTTCTTTTACAAAATTTGGGTTTTCTGAATATAATTTTTCTCCATTTTTTATGATATCGGATAAAGAGTATAAATTAGATATGCTTTCGTCTTTATCTTTTTCGTTGAAAATAATGATGTATTTAAGATATTTTAAATTATCTTGTATTTTAAGAATTTTATTTAACTGAAATTTATTGGATACTGCAATTGCTTTAGCTTCGGAGTTATTAAGAATAAACTCAACTGAATCGGCTGTATTAATGGGATACATAGGAATATCAATGATACCGGTAGTAATACAAGCATAATCAAGAAAAATCCACTCGGGGCGATTTTCGGAAAGTATGGCAATTTTATCACCTTTTTGTATACCTAAGTTATATAGTCCACAAGCTAATTTTTCGACATAATCTTTGAATTGTTCGAAACTTATACCAACATATTTATTGTCAACTTTATGTTGTATAATCGGTCGATTTGCTGTTTTGCCAAAGTCATAAACTAATGTTGTGTAAATATCACAGATAGTTTTATAGTGGTTCAATGCAGGCATAAGTTCTCCTTGTTTTATTCATAAATAATTGCACTTAAATAACCAACGACACGAGAGGTATCGTGGTTGACATCTGATGAATAAGACCTATGAGTTACACGGATTTTTGCATCTTTATTATCTTCAAGGGCTTTGAGCAAAGCGACAACTCCGCCGCCGCCACAAGCTTCGGATCTTTTATATTCTAATGAAAGTTGTAGCCCATCTGGGTCCCAATTGGTTACATATAAATCAAAATAATCGTCAATTATTTCAGCTTGTTTTCTGTTATAAAAGTGAGAAAGATCTGTACTTGCCACAATAAGGGTTTCATCATTAATAACTTGTTTTAAATCATCAGCTAGTTTGTAAACAAATTCACGGTTTTGATTTCCTATTACAAGAGGAACTAATGAAAATTCTCCAATTGCATATTGTAAAAAAGGTAATTGTACTTCTAAAGCGTGCTCTTCAACCATATGGCCGTGTGTCGATTTTTTTACTACGCCGGAAAGTTCAGTGAGCTTTTCGATAATTTCCTTATTTAGTGGTATATTCCCAAAAGGTGCTTCGTAAAAATCGCCACTAAAAGCGGAAACAAATTCAAAATAATCATAGTGAGAAGGCGATAATACTATTACAGTTTTATATTTTTTGCCCAGAATATATTTATAGGCATAGGCCGCAGTGTTGCCGGAATAAATATATCCTGCGTGAGGCGCTATAATACCTAAAATCTTATTAGGTTCAAAATCGGTTATAGCTTGAGAAAAATATTTATCGAGATCTTTTCTTAAATGATCTCTTTTACTGTAAAAAGCTCCTTCTACGGCTAATGGTCTTATCATATTTTTAGCTCTAATTGGTTATCAAAGATAAGAAAAATTTTTGAAAAAATAATAAAATAATTAAAGTTAAATTCAATATATGATTATTTTTGAGGGGGAACTGTGCATTTAGTAGATTATTCAATTGTGGGAATTTATCTAATCTCTGTAGTAGCACTTGGGTTTTATTTTCAAAAAAAGGCATCTAAAAATATCGAAGCATATTTTCTTGGGGATAAAAATTTGCCGTGGTGGGCTTTGGGTGCATCAGGAATGGCATCAAATGTAGATCTTTCGGGTACTATGATTCTTACCGCACTAATTTTTGCATTAGGAACAAAAGGATTTTTTATTGAAATTCGTGGCGGCTTAGTTTTAATTATGGCTTTTTTTATGATATTTATGGGAAAATGGAATAGAAGATCTCAGTGTATGACAGTTGCTGAGTGGATGAAATTCCGCTTTGGCGATAATGAACAAGGAAAAATTGCAAGACTTATCAGCGCTGTTGCAAATATAGTTTTTGCTATAGGAACTATTAGTTATTTTGCGATTGGTGGCGGAAAATTCTTTTCGGAGTTTTTTGGTATTGATGAGCAAACAGGAACTATAATTTTGATTTTAATAACTACAGTTTATACAATGGCAAGTGGATTATATGGCGTAGTCTGGACTGATGTTTTTCAGGGCTTTTTGATTTTTATAGGTGTTATTGTTGTTGTTTATATCGCTCTTACAACGGTAAATTTGCCGGATGTATTTTATGTATCTATGCCAATTGCGGGTTGTTTTCAAAAAGTTGCAGTAAATTACAAGGAGTGGAGTTCAATTTCACCGCCACTCAATTTAAATTTAACAGGAGATTATTCGATTTATAATTTATTCGGTTTTACAATTTTATTATATTTAATAAAAACAATGCTGGAAGGATTTAGTGGCTCAGGAGGATATATCACACAAAGATACTTTGCCGCCAAAAATGATAGAGATGCAGGTTTACTTTCTCTATTTTGGATTGTTCTTTTATCTTTAAGATGGCCATTAATTGCATCGTTTGCTGTTTTGGGTATTCATTATGGAATAAATCATAATATTATAAATGATCCGGAACTTGTTGTACCGGTTGTAATTAAAACATATTTGCCGCCATTTTTTAAAGGAGTGATGATAACTGGTTTTTTAGCTGCTGCTATGTCAACTTTTACATCTGTAATTAATGCGGCTGCGGCCTATTGGGTTAAAGATATATATCTGGAAATTATAAATAAAAATGCGTCCAGTAAATTGCAAGTGATACATAGTAAAGTAGCATCTGTGGTAATTGTGATATTGGGCGTTTTATTTGCATCTACTTTGAAAAGTATTAATGAAATTTGGGGATGGTTAAGTTTAGGGCTGGGAGCGGGGCTGGCATTACCATTGGTTTTAAGGTGGTTTTGGTGGAGATTTAACGGCTACGGTTTTGCTTTCGGAACACTTTCCGGTATGATTGCTGCAATTTTTTTAAAAATGTTTAACGATAATGCTTCTGAAACTGTTTATTTTTTCATTCCTATAACTTTTTCTTTGATAGGATGTGTTGCAGGAACTTTACTAACAAGAACAATTGAAACCAGTGTTTTGATAAATTTTTATACACAAACAAAACCATTTGGTTTTGGTCTCCGATAAGAAAACTAGTTGATGATGATAAATTAAAAGGAATTAAATCTGAAAATAGAATAGATATAATATCAATTATGATTGCAATTCCCTGGCAATTTTTCCTTTTTATGCTGGGACTTATGATAGTCCTTAAACGATGGGATAATGTTTTAATTCTTACTGTTTTAGTTTTTGTTTTATCGTTATTATTATATTTTAACTGGTTTAAGTATTTATCGGCAGAGGGCAGGGGATAAAAATAATAGTTAACTTATTATTTAATTCTCTAGTTAGAATGCATTTATTAATTTAATTTCCAAATCTTAAAAATTATCTATCTGCTCACTAAAATAGCATCTTATTTATATAAGTAAAATAATAATTTTAACTAATTTTATCGATTTTCTTTAGACTTTTTCAACCGGTCAACTTCGCTTCAAATAATTTCGGTTGAAATCAGACAAGGGTAATAAATTTGTCATTACCATTTGCCTTGGTAGAATAAGAATTTGACAATTAGTTTCAACATCACTCTAATTATTCTATTCGACTTTCGCTATTCGACTTTCGACAAAATCTGACAATATTGACAAATTAAAAATATCTATATCATAAAATCTAAACATACAACATCAATCCTTAATTAGAACTGATGAAGTTGATGCTATCCGTTGGAGCAGATAGACTTTAATTGTGTTTATTTAAAATATTGCATATTGTAAAATATATTATTTCTCCTTTAATTTATAAATTACAATAACTTAATGTAATAAAAATATTAAAAAAAATTCAAATAATATTATAAAAAAAATAATGGTTGCTGTGATATTTACCAGACATAATCACCACAAGAAACTTAGGGCATAAAGATTACTATGTATTTAGCCATGAACTCCACGAATTGGCATGCCTTCTGTCTGAATACGATGGTTATCAACTCAAGGTCATCTCTATACGATGACTACGCCATCACTCGATGACCGCGAGTAGCGTCACCTGGTCGTCGAGTGTTCCGAGCGAAGCGAGGAAAGTATCGAGACGATGGTTTTTTAAATTTCGTGTGTTTTAATTTGTCACGATTAGTGAAATTTGTGGCTACTATTATTTACCGAAATATTGACTAAATTTCTATTCTACTTATTTATCAACTTAAAATAATTCTGGATAAGCTTTAAATATTCTTCGTTGTAGCCTTCTCTTATCAAGTTATCAATACTATTGTTATTGGTAGGTTGATTATTCTCATAAAATTTAAGTTTATTTTGTGAGCCCTTGTATTTTTGTTGTGAAAGTTCTTTTTCTCTTTTCTCTTCATAATCTCTATCGTTAATAGATTTAGTAGCATCCAGCATACGCGAAAGAATTCTTTCTTGCTTTTGAACTAATTTGTCGTCAAATTTATTAGATCTCATATCATTAATAACTTCTTGAATTTCATTGGCTAATTTATCCAGATTAGAGGGTAATTTTTTACTTTGTCCGGTAGATTTAGCTTCCTGTTGCATTTGTTCTAAAGATTTTCTAATAATTTCTTGTTGTTGTTGCAATCTCCTTGCAAGTTGTAATTGTTCTTGAGAAAGTTGTTGCCCAGAAGCTAATTGTTGAGTTAATTGGTTAATTTGCATTTGTTGTTGAATCATTTGCTGGAATTGTTGCATTAAAGACATAGAGCCGGCGCCACCGCTCTGTCCTTGTGCCATATTTTTCAAAGTATTGGACATAAGTTTAGCAAGTTCATTCAAATTCTTGATTACCTGATTCTGGCTTAAAGTTGAATTATAAGCATTAACATTACTCAAATAATTTATAGAGTTCTGCATTTCACGTAAAGCGTTACCGAGCAAATTAGCAACTTCTGGAGTTATCATAAAGCTTTTTTGAGCTAATTCGTTCATTATATTATAAGTTCTATTCAAATTTTCCTGAATATTATATTGTTCAATAGCTAAGTTGCTGAATTGCGTATAATCATTTCTGGAGTTATTAGTTTTGTTTCTAAGTTTTTCCTGGTCTTTGGAAATATCAATCAAATTATTGATAATTTTAAGCATTTTATTAACAGTTTCCTGTTGATTTTTTTGCATCATCTGTTGTTTTAAGGATGATAGCCCTTTTTGCAAGTTGGATAAATTATTATTCAAATTAGATTGAGAATTTTTAGCTTGTTGTGAATTTCCAGTCTGCATCGAAGAAATAGCTTGTGAGATTAGATTTTCGTTATCATCTGGATTATTTTTATCCAGCAGTTCGCCAAGTTCTTTATTTGGCAGGTCGTTAAATTCTTTCATTTTATTCTTTAAGTTATCAAGCTGTTTATTAAGCTCTTTAATTTGTTGTTGAAGTTCTTTTTGTTGTTTAAGAATTTCATCCTTATTAGCAGCATTTTCTAAATTATTATTTAAATTATTCAATTGTTCTTTAAGGTTTTCAATACGCTTATTTATTTCATCGAATTTCTGTTCAATTTGAATTCGTTTCAAAAGGTTAAGCGTTCTTTCGATACTTTTTTTGAACATTTCTTCGTTGAATTCAAAATTTTTCAGTTCATTTTGAACTTGTTGCCTATTTAAGTTTTCAAGAGATTTTTGCATTCTTTCGAGTACTTTGCGATACTCTTCACTGGTAAATTCTTTCATAAGTTCTTGCAATTCAAGATATTTTTCCAATGTTTCTTTGGAAAGTAGATTATTTTCGAGAGAATTATTTTTGATATCGGAAAATTCTTTTTTTAGTTCCTGCACTTTTTGCTGTAATTTTTCATACTTTTCAATAGTTTTTTGTAGTTTTTCTTTTTCTTGCCAGGTAAGTTCAGGTTTATCCTGTTTTAATTCCTTTTTGATTTTGTTGAGTTCTTCTTTAATTTCGTTGAATTCTTTAATAGTATTTTCAATTTTACGCTGGAATTGATTCAAATCCTGTTGATTTTCTGTAAAAATTTCATCGATGTCTGGAACTTTGATAGTATAAAGAGAAGATTTAGTGGATTTGAAACCGCTAATTGCATCATTATCAAACACTTCAAAATAAAAAGTTACTTCTTCACCTGGCACTAAGGCAAGTTTGCTAAAATTCCAGATATAATTTATAGTTTGGCTGTTTAAATCATTATTAATAGGTATTTCAATAGACGAAAAATTGCTTTGACCAGATGTATATTTAGAAACCGTTACTTTGTAATTAATGGTTAATTTGCTAAGTCCGTAGTCATCGCTAACATCGAGTAAGCATTCGAGTCTATTATTTGAGATTTTGTTGTGAGTATATTTAGGTAAAATTACATTAAGCGTTGGGGGCTCATCCTGTAAAACTTTAATTTTATATTCAACTGGCTTATTAGGTATATTATAAGTGCTTGTTAAATTGATGCTATAAATCAAATCGCTGTAGATATTTAAATTACCAATAGCTTTATTTCCTTGTACAGACATATCAAATAATTTTGCAGGAGTTTTAATAAACGCATTATTAATTTGCTCAGATGCTAAAATATCAAAAGTAAGTTTAGATCCTTTAGGAACTGTGATATTACCATTATCAATTTCTTTGTATTCAGATATTTTTGTATAAGCAGGGGGCTTGATGTTTATGACAGATTTTGTTATTAGTGGTTCGTTGACAATTTTTACATCGTATTTATCACTTTTAACATTATTGTATTCGAAAAAGAAAGTAAAATCGATATCAGGATTTTTTAAGTTAAAAAATAATGTATCATTTTTGATATTTCTTATTTGATAATCAACAAAATCTGGTTGATTGATTTTTTTTACAACAAATTTAACTGGTTTGAAAAATGTAGTAAGATATTTGTGTGATAGATTATCATAAACTTTCAAGATAACTTGATAATTTTCGCCATATTTGAGAATTTTATCGGATTTGAGAATAACAAATTTATATTTTTCGATATTATAAGATTTATCACTATAGTGTATGATGCGTTTAAAACCATCTTGAAAAGATGTAAAAGACAAAATAAAAGCTATAAAAAATACAGAAATAAATACATAAAATTCTTTTTGAATTTGATAAAACTTTATAAGATTTGCAGGCTCTATTTTTTCGAATTTATTAATGATAAGTTTAAGATTTTCGTTAATTAAGGAATTTTCCGGATTTTTTTGATAAAGTTGTAATGCATTACCAATTCTATCTTTGATATCATCGTAAAAAAATCCAATTTCATAAGCAAGCTGATGTAAATCAAATTTAAAAACTCTGATTAAATATTTTACTGCAAAAATTAAAATGAGTAAAAGATAAATAAAAACAATTGAAATAAGTGAATAATAAAGATACTCACGAATATTTTTGTGAAAGAAGAAAATATTTTCAAATGTGATAATTAGTAGGAATAACGCTAAAAAAATAGTAGTAAGTATAAAATTAACTTTTAAGAATGCAAAAAGATTCTTTTTATTATTGTATTTAATGATTTTATTAGTAAGCTGTGATATCATAACCAGCAAAAATTATTACATTTCTAAATATAACAAAAGTTGATAAAAAATTAAAAAAATTATCAATGATGGAAAAATTTAGCAAGACCACCTTCTGCAGTTTCTCTATAAGGAGAAGGTAAATCTTTTCCAGTTTCAACCATAACTTGAATAATTTTATCGAAAGAAACTCTATGCTTGCCATCAGAAAACAGAGCGTAATCAGCCGCATTTAATGCTTTGGAAGCAGCAAAAACATTTCTTTCAATGCAAGGAATTTGAACAAGTCCGTTTACAGGATCGCAAGTAAGGCCTAAATTATGTTCGAGTCCCATTTCAGCAGCGTATTCAATTTGAAAAATTGTTCCGCCCATAAGTTGAGAGGCAGCGGCAGCAGCCATAGAACAAGCTGTTCCAACTTCGCCCTGACATCCAACTTCGGCACCAGATATTGAACCATTGTGCTTAACAATATTGCCAACTAAACCTGCAGTTGCTAAAGCACGAATTATAGCATCTTCCGAAAGATTTAAATTATCCTGAACATATTTTAAAACAGCAGGTAAAATACCACAAGAACCGCAAGTAGGAGCAGTAACAACAATTCCGCCTGTTGCATTTTCTTCACTTACAGCTAGTGCATAAGAAGTAAGAGTTCCAAACCTGTTCAAATGCGGCCCGGTAATTTTAGACTTAATGTGAAATTGATAAGATTTTCTTTGCAATCCTAAACCGCCAGGTATAACGCCTTCTTTTTTCAAACCATTTTCAATTGCTTGTAACATAGTGCGATATATTTCACGCAAAAATCCCCAGATTTCTTTCCCTTCGTATAATTCAACATACTCCCACAAAGAATAGCCATTTTTTTCGCAAAATTCCAGAATATCGTCCATTTTTTGCAAAGGATAGATTGAGTTAGATGCTAAATTTTCGCCTTCTTCAACAATTTTCCCGCCGCCAACACTATAAACTTTATATTCACCAATTTTTTCATCATTTTTAAATGCTTCAAAAAGCATTCCGTTAGGATGAAAAGATGGGATAATATCTGCACGCCATATAATTTCAGTTGTAGTAGGATATAAAGAGTTGATAATAGCCTTATCTGTAAAGTGTCCTTTACCAGTTGCTGCAAGGCTACCATAAAGAGTTACAACAATTTTATCCGCATTGTAAAATTTCTTTTTGAAATTTTGAGCTGCTTTAGCTGGCCCCATAGTATGGCTTGAGGATGGTCCAAAACCTATTTTGTATAATTCTTTGATAGTTTCCATATCTTCAAACTTATTTAATTTGTAAAATTAAATATAATAATTTATATTTAAATTCTATAATTTTGTTAACTAAAGGATATTAAAATGGAAAACGAAAAGAAGCAAAGTAATTTTATTCGTGAAATTATTGATGAAGATTTAAAAAAAGGAAAAAATAACGGTAGAGTTCATACAAGATTTCCCCCAGAGCCTAATGGTTATTTACACATTGGCCACGCAAAATCTATTTGCTTAAACTTCGGAATTGCAAGAGATTATAACGGTAAGTGTAATTTAAGATTCGATGATACAAATCCTACCAAAGAAGATGTTGAATATGTAGAATCCATAAAAGAAGATATAAGATGGCTAGGATTTCAGTGGGATAATGAATTTTATGCATCCGATTACTTTGAACAATTATACGAATGGGCAGAGTATCTTATCAAAAAAGGAAAAGCTTATGTTTGTGATCTTTCTCCTGAACAGGTAAGAGAGTATCGTGGAACACCTACAGAACCTGGTAAAGAAAGTCCTTATAGAAATAGATCTGTTGAAGAAAATCTTGACCTTTTCCGTAGAATGAGAGCAGGTGAATTTCCAGAAGGTTCTAAAACTCTTCGTGCTAAAATTGATATGGCATCACCAAATTTAAATATGCGTGATCCGGTTATGTATAGAATTATCTATGCAGAACATCACAGAACAGGTAATAAATGGTGTATCTACCCAATGTATGATTGGGCTCACGGGCAATCTGATGCTATAGAAGGAATCACACATTCTATTTGCACCCTTGAATTTGAAAATCACAGACCACTTTACGATTGGTTCCTTGATAATATTCAAGTTGAGCATCATCCACAACAGATTGAATTTGCAAGACTAAATTTAAATTACACTGTAATGAGTAAAAGAAAACTCTTACAACTTGTTACAGAAGGTTATGTGGATGGTTGGGATGACCCAAGAATGCCCACTATTTCAGGGCTAAGAAGAAGAGGTTATACACCTGAGTCTATTAGAAATTTTGCTGATATGATTGGTGTTGCTAAAAGAGATAATATCATTGATATGTCTTTATTAGAATATTGTATTCGTGAAGATTTGAATAAAAGAGCTCAAAGAGCTTTTGCTGTTCTTAATCCTGTTAAAGTGATTATTGATAATTTACCAGATAATCATATAGAATATCTTGAAGCCGTAAATAACCCGGAAGATCCTGAAAGCGGTAAAAGAAAAATTCCTTTTACAAAAGAACTTTATATAGAACAAGATGATTTTATGGAAAATCCACCTGATAAATATTTTAGATTAACACCTAATCAGGAAGTTAGATTAAAATATGCTTATATTATCAAGTTCAAAAGTTTAGTAAAAGATCCTACAACAGGAGAAATATTAGAAATTCATTGCGAATATGACCCTGATACAAAAAGTGGTGAAAACAAAAGCAATAAAAAAGTAAAAGCAGCTATTCATTGGCTCTCTGCTAATCATTGTGCAGACGCAGAAATAAGATTGTATGATAGGCTCTTTAAAGTTGAAAATCCAGATGATGTTGAAGAAGGCAAAACATTTTTAGATTATTTAAACCCAGATTCATTAAAAGTTATCAAAAATGCAAAAGTTGAGCCTTGGATAAAAGATGCTAAAATTTTCGATAAATACCAGTTTGAAAGACTTGGATATTTTAGTATTGATAAATATTCCACAAGCGATAATCTTATAATAAATAGAACTGTTACTTTAAAAGATACCTGGGCAAAAATTCAAAATAAAAATAAATAGGAGTTTTTTATGTTCAACAGGATGATTGTAAAAATATTTTTGGTAGTTATTATTGGTAATTTGTTTGCGCAAAAATCAAAAAATGATGATATTATTATTAAATTTGCAAAAAGTCAAGTTACAGTTAAAGAAGTTAAAGAACAATTACAAAAAACTCCTAACTATCAGAAATATAAAGACTCTATAAATTTTATCAATAACTATCTTGAAGCTTATGCATTATTTAAAATGAGATTATGGGAAGGTTACGAAAAAGGTTATGATAAAGATCCTAATATCGTAGAAGAATTTAACGAATACAAAAAACGAATAGCAGAAGAAAGATTTAAACTTAAATATTTGATAGAGCCCGGTAGCAAAAAATTGTATGATGAAAGAAAATATGAGTATAGAATTAGCTTAATATTAGTCAATAGAGATACTCTAACAGATGCTCAAATAGATAAAATTAACAATGAAATTCAACTTAAACTAAAAAAGGGCGTTCCTTTTGAACAATTAGTTCAGGAATATTGTAAACATCCTTATCTATTACAACATAAAGGGGATATTGGATATACAGTAATTGGTCAAAATCCACCTGAAGCTGATGAATTAGTTGTCAATATGAAAGTAGGCGAAGTTACTTCCAAACCTTTAGTTTTACCTTATGGAATTTATTGGTTAAAACTTACAGAAAAGAAACCAAGAGTAGAAAGCATAAGAGCTAGCCATATTTTAATAGTTCCAGATTTTGCTAATGATAGTAACGATACATTAAAGGCTCTTGAATTTGCTAATGCTATACGAGATTCAATTATTAAAGGATTGGTAACATTTGAAGAAATGGCACAAAGACACTCTAAAGATCCTGGTTCTAAAATGCGAGGAGGTGATCTTGGATTTTTTGGTCGTGGGGCAATGGTTAAAGAATTTGAAGATGCAGCTTATAATTTAGCTAAAGGGGAAATTTCGCCAGTAGTTAAATCTCAATTTGGCTTTCATATTATAAAATTAACAGATATCAAACCTATAAAATCATTTGAAGAAGATAGAGAAAACATTAGAAAGTTATATCAGAGACTTGGCTATGAGAGAGATTATGATAAATTAAAAGATGCTACTTTGAAAAAATTCGGCTATCAAGAAAATTTCAGAGAAATTTCAAAATTATTCATCGAAAAAGATACTGTTAAAGCATATGATTATGATAAATCAAATTTGAAAAAGAACTCCGGAAATGTTGTTTTATTTACATTAAATAAAGTAAAATATACAGTAGACTCCGTTTATAACTTTATTAAAAACAGCGAAGATAATCAATATGATGCTATAAATGATGCAATGCTTAAAAAAGCCATAAAACTCTATACTAATAGATTATTTGAAAATATAATGATTAAAGAAGTTGAAAAAAATGACGAAATGTATAAATCTTTAATGAATGATTTCTTAAATGGATTGATTGTATTTAAAGTTTTAGAAAATGAGGTATGGAATAAAATTAATTTAGATAGTGTAAAACTTTATAATTACTATGAACAAGTTAAAGATCAATATTTAACAAATAATCAAGTTAATTTTAGCGAAATCTATACTAAAGACTCAACTATTGCTGCAGATATTATGTATTTAATAAATGCAGGCGTTGAATTTGATTCTCTTGCGAGATACTCTGAAAAAGATTTAATGAGAAAAAAATTTGGCAACTATGGATTTGTTGATGAAAATCATAATGAAGTATCAAAATTTGCTTTTAATAATATGAACGAAGGAGAAATAACACTGTATTCAAGAGACGGCTATGGCTATGCAATATTAAAATGTATTAAAAAGGACCCAAAAAGAATTAAAACTTTTGAAGAGGCTAAACCAGAAATTTCTGCTAGATTGCAGGATCTCGAACAAAAAAGACTTGAAAATGAATTAAATGAATATCTTAAAAACAAATATCAACCACAAATATTATTTGAAAAAGTTAACCTACTTTTCAAATAAAATAGTATATTTATTTATCATTTTAATTGTTAACTCTTGCAATAACAAACAACCTATAAAAGAGGAATACGTTGCAAGAGTTAACGATTCTTTTTTATATAAAAAGCAACTTAAATTTTTAAGCGATGATAAATTCATTCGAAACGATTTAATCTATGATTGGATTGATAATGAAATATTGTATCAGGAAGCATTAAAATTAAAAATTATTCCTAATGATGAATATGACTTTATTGTTGAAAACACAAAAAAAAGATTAGCAGCTGGATATTTAATTGATAAAATTATTAATGATAGTCTTAAAAACTATAAAATAAATGATGAAGCTATTTATAATTATTATTTAAACAACAAAAAAGAGTTTGTTGCTAATCAAAAAATTTATGAAGTGATAATTTCTAATTTTAATGATATAAATGAAGCAAAAGAATTTATAAAAAAATTTGATAATACTAAACTTGATAATTACGATAAACTATACTTTGAAGAAAGTGAATTGTTACCTAATATTAAAATGTTATTCGAAAATACTCAAAAAAACAATTTAACAAAAATAATCAAAATGGGAAACAATTATAAAGTTTATTATATTTATGATATAATTGAGCCTAATACTGTAAAAAAATTTCAAATTGTAAGAAATCAAGCGAAAGAAATTTATCTTTATTATTTGAAAAAAAAGATAATTGATAGTTATATAAAAAATTTGTATTCAAAAAATACTATAGAACTTAAAATAATACCAGGAAATTAAATGAAAAAAATTGTAATAACCTTGTTCTTGATAATAACATCTCTGTATGCACAAAAAGATATTGATAAAATAATTGCGATTGTAGGCACAGAAATTATCACAAAAGGTGAAGTAGAGCTACAAAGATTATATTATGCTTATCAAAAAGGAATTAATCCTAATGACCCGAATTTAAGAAAACTAGTTTTAAATAGTTTAATTGAAGAAAAACTAATATATAACCAGGCCCAACTTGATTCCATTATTGTAACTGAAGATGAAGTAAATAAACAAGTTGAATATCAGTTACAGAATTTTATCAAGCAAGTTGGTTCTAAAGAAAGGCTCGAACAAATTTATAAAATGTCCTATGAAAAAATAAAAAAAGAGTTAAAGGTAAATGCCAGAAAAAATATAATGGCACAAAAAGTTCAGGAAAAACGCTTTGGAAATAGAGAAATAACCAGACGAGAAGTTGTAGAGTTTTTTTATGATAACAGAGATTCTTTGCCGATTGTTCCTACAAAATATCATATTGCTCATATTTTTATAATGCCAAAGATTGAAAAAGAAAGTAAAAGGAATGTTTATAATTTTGCTTCTAAGTTATTAGATTCGTTAAAAAATGGTGCTAGTTTCGAAGAACTTGCCAGAAAGTATTCCCAGCATAAAGAAAGTGCTAAAGATGGCGGTGACCTTGGATATATTTCCAGAGGCGGTTTTTTACCTGAATTTGAAGCTGTGGCATTTGCTCTACAGATAGGAAAAATTTCTAAAATTGTTGAAACGCCACTCGGTTATCATATAATAAAATTATTAGATAGAAAAGGCGAAAAAATAAGAGTTGCACAAATTTTATTGAGATTCCAGAGTGAACAAAATGTTGATAGTGTTAGCGTTCGCTTTTTAAGAGGTATTAAAGATAGCATCGAAAATGGTGTAAATAGTTTTGAATATTATGCAAATAAATATAGCGAAGATAAGGAAAGCAATAAATTTGGTGGTGATTTAGGTAAATTCGATCAATCTCAAATTGAACCCCAGTTATTTGCTGCTTTACAAAATTTAAAAGTGAGAGAAATTACAAATCCATTGAAACTTACGCTCAGTGGCGATAAATATGGTTATCATATAGTTAAATTAATAAATATTATTCCAGAGCACTTTCCAGATTTAGAAAAAGATTATGATGAAATTAAACAAGCTGCAGAATTTAGTATTCGAAATAAAGCTTATCAAGAATGGATTGAAGAATTAAAAACTAAAATATTTTTACAAATAAATGAATAAGGAGCTAATGTGAGCATTTCAAACGAAGTTGAAATGATTCAAGAATTAAATAGTAAATTAAAACAGCTAAAAGCTGAAATCTCAAAGGTAATTGTTGGGCAAGATGATATTATTGAAGGTATATTACTTTCTCTTTTGACAAAAGGTCATTCTCTTTTGATAGGCGTTCCAGGATTGGCTAAAACTTTAATTATTAAAACATTAGCTGAAGCATTGGGATTAAGTTTTAATCGAATCCAATTTACACCAGATTTAATGCCCGCTGATATTACCGGTGCTGAAATATTGGATGAAGATCCTATTACAAAAAAGAAAGGCTTTAGATTTATTACAGGTCCAATCTTTGCAAATATCATTCTTGCCGATGAAATAAATAGAACTCCCCCAAAAACACAAGCTGCGCTTTTGGAAGCAATGCAGGAATATAAGGTTACAAATGCAGGAACAACTTATAATTTACCACAACCTTTTTTTGTATTAGCAACGCAAAATCCTATTGAGCAGGAAGGAACTTATCCATTGCCTGAAGCACAATTGGATAGATTTATGTTTTGTCTTAAAGTCAATTATCCATCTTACGAGGAAGAGTGTAAAATTGTAGAACAAACAAATATCCGTGAAAGTGTTACATTGAAAAAAGTATTAAACGCTGTTGAAATTATAAACTATCAAAATTTAATTAATAATATCCCTGTTGCAGAAAATGTTATAAAATATGCAGTAGAAAAAGTAAGATTAACAAGACCAGAATTTAACAAAGATGATAGAATTATATCCGAAAATGTTCGTTGGGGAGCTGGACCAAGAGCTAGTATTTTCCTTGTGAATGCAGCTAAAGCATTAGCTGTTATTAACAATGAACTTACACCATCAATTGAACATGTCCAAAAAGTTGCAAACATTGTATTAAGACATAGGATAATTCTTAATTTCAATGCAGAAGCAGAAGGTGTTACAACTGAAAGTATTATTAAGTATTTATTCAAATAATAAAGGTGATATATGAAAAAATTCAAAATCTTAGCAATTTCTGTATTAGTTGTTATTGCTAATATTGCTTTGGGACAAACTTTTACTAATAATAATTTCGTTGTGGGTGCTAATAACAATAAAATGGCAAGTAGTGAAGATGATTATAAAATTAAAATGTTTTTAGAAAGAGCAACTCTTTCAAACAAAACTTTTACACGTAAAGAATTACAAAAAATAGCAATGGAATATAATATTGATTACGATAAATTATATAAAGCTTATCTTGATAAAGAACTTGAAAAAAGAAGAATGACAAGAGAAGATGCTGAAAGAATGGCTAACGGTTATGGACTTACTTTTGATGAATTTGTAGATAAATATCTTCTTGTTGCAGATGGTAAACCATTTGATGCAAAACAATTTGATGTTGCTATCAAAAAGCAGCAAGATAAAGCAGATAAACAAACTACTAAGATTGTTGATACTAGTACAACAAAAGATAAAATTATAACTGAAAAAACTACTGATGTGTTAGAACACTTTGGCTATAAAATATTTAAAGATAAAACATTAGATTTCGAGCCTGCACAGGTTGGGGCTATTGATCCTGGTTATATTATCGGTCCCGGTGATGTATTAAGGTTTTATATGTGGGGAGATGCCGAGTATCAGGGAGAATTTACAGTTGATAATCAAGGTAATATATTTATCCCAAACGCGGGTCAGGTTTTTGTGAGTGGTATACAATACTCCGATCTGCAAAAAAAACTTACTAATTATTTATCTAAATTTTTCTCAGGTTTAAAAAGTGACCCCCCTACAACGTTCATAGATGTAAGTATTGCAAAATTAAAACCTATTAGAATTTTTATAATGGGTGATGTTGAAAAACCAGGTGCTTATAATATTTCAAGTTTTGGAACTGTATTTAATGCATTGTATGCTGTGGGAGGTCCTTTAACTACAGGTTCTTTAAGAGATATTAGAGTAATTAGAAATAAAAAGGTTGTAGCTACAGTTGATTTATATGATTATTTGTTAAAAGGGCAATTAGTTGGTGATGTAAGATTACAAAACAATGATATTGTTTTTGTGCCTACTAAGGCTAAAACTATTGCTATTAAAGGTGAAGTTAATAGACCTGCCATATACGAGTTGAAAAAAGAAGAGAATATGCGAAAATTAATTGAGTTTGCTGGAGGTCTAAAAGCTACTGCTTATACTAATAGAGTTCAAGTAGATAGAATTATTCCTTTCGAACAAAGAACAGATGCAGCAATCAATAGAAAAATTCAGGATGTTGATTTAAATCCTATTATCACTCAAAAAGTAGCAGATTTCCAATTATTTGATGGAGATACAATCACAATATATCCGGTTCTAAATAAAATTACTAATTTTGTTGCTATTGAAGGTTCTGTTTATAGACCTGGTATTTATGAATATAAAAAAGGAATGCGATTAGTTGATGTTATTAAAAAAGCTAGTGGTGTTTTACCAGAAACATATTTCTCTAAAGCAGATATTATCAGAACAAAAGATGATGATACTAAAGAATTTATAAGCGTGAATCTTGCAAATGCTCTTGATGGAGTTAAAGAAGATAACATTGAACTCAAACCAAAAGATGAAATTAAAATTTATTCTACTTATGATTTAGTAGATAAAAAATATGTTTACATTGAAGGATATGTTAAAAATGCTTTAAAATTGCCTTATGCAGATAGCTTAAGTTTATATGATCTTGTATTCAGAGCAGGAGGTTTACAAGACCCACTTTTCAGAGCTAAAGCTTATTTGCAAAGAGGTGACATTATTAGAGTTAATCCTGATGGTATTACAACTTCTGTTATTCCTTTTAACTTAGAAGAATTATTAAACAAAAAAACTGTCAATATTCAACTAAAGCCAGAGGATAAAATCATTATTTACAAAGCAGATGTTGATAAAATTATTGATAAATGGGTAGTTATATCCGGAGAAGTAAAAAATCCAGGCACTTACAAACTTGATGCAAATATGACAATTAGTGATCTTATTCTCAGAGCTGGTGGTTTTACTGAAAAAGCTCAAAGAGATAAAGCAGTTATTGCAAGATATAAAATTAATGGCTATCCAGAACCACAGTTAGCTGAAGTGTTTGAAATTAATTTACCAATTACTTTAGATAGAAATGGAAATTTGGATACTACTAATAATAAATTTAAATTACAACATAAAGACCATATTACAATAAAATATAATTCAAACTACAGAGAACCAAGATATGTAAAAATTTATGGTGAAGTAAAATCTCCAGGTGTTTATGCATTACCAAACTTAAATTACAAATTAAGCGAGTTGATTACTGAGGCAGAAGGTCCAACTCAAGAAGCATTTTTGTTCGGTGCACAATATTATAGAATGGGCGAAAAATTATCAATAGATTTAGAAAAACTTGTAAAAAATAAAAATGAAGATTATGATATAATATTGAAAGAGGGAGATTCAATTTATATTCCAAGAAGGCCGGGTGTTGTATTGGTTACTGGTGAAGTAAATAACCCAGGTTTGCTTAAATTTATTGAAGGTGATGATGTAATGGATTATATCGATAGAGCTGGTGGGCTAACTGATAATGCAAATTATGCAATATTATATAAAGCAAATGGTGAATCTAGAAGAGTTAATTTTGGTTTCCTGAGGGCTAATCCAAGAGTTCCTGAGGGTTCTATTATAACAGTAACTAAAATACCACCACCTGAGCCTAAAGAAGATGTTGATTTAGCTGCTGCTATAAAAGATGTTCTAGCTATTTTGAGTAGTGCTGTTACAATTATTGTACTTGCTAAATCTATCAAATAAGAGGTATTAATGGAAGTTAAAAATATAAAAAATACCGAGAATATTGTAGAAGACGAAATTTCTATTACTGATATAATTAAAAAAATTAAAAACTTTTATCGTGAATTATTAACAAAAAAGAAACAAATAATCAGTGTTAATTCCATCTTTTTTATTGCTATTGTTGCTTACTCGCTAATATTTATGAAAAATTACTACACAAGTACTATAGAAATTTTTCCTGAAACAAAAAGTAGTGCTTCTGGGTTAGCATCACTGGCTGCACTTGCTGGTGTTAGTATTCCCACAGGAGGTGGTACAAATATTGATCTATTTGAAAAAATTATTAAAAGCGAAACTGTTTTAAGTAAATTAGGTGAAATGAAATTTTACTCTAAAGAAAAAAAAGATAGTATAAATTTATATGATTATTTTGAAATAGAATTGGATAGCAAATTACCAAAAGATGAAGCAAAACGAAAAAGATTTTTAGAACTATATGAAGTATTAGATCAACAAATTCAGACAGAAATAGATAAAAAAACTCGTGTATTAGCTTTATCTGTTACACTTAATGATCCTAAACTTTCTGCTGATGTTGCAAATGCATTAATTTATTTATTGGATGAATATATTAGAACAGAACGAAAATCATATGCTTCTAATACAAGGGTTTATGTTGAAAAAAGATTTAATGAAGTTAAGGATTCTCTTACTTATTTTGAAAATCTTTTAGTTAAATTCAGAGAAAGAAATATTATTACAAGATCTCCAGAATTAGCTATGACAGAAGGCAGAATAAGAAGGCAAATTGAAATTCTCCAAGGAATTTATCTTGAATTAACTAAACAAATAGAACTTGCTAAAATAGAAGAAATTAAAGATATACCAGTAGTAAATGTAAAAGAATTTGCTAATGAGCCTGTAAAAAAAGCTGGTCCTAAGAGAGCAAGAATTATTTTGGTTTTGCAATTTGTATTTTTCTTTTTTACTATTGGATATTTTGGCTTTAAAGATAAAATAGTAAATTATTTAAATTCTATTGAATAGCGTCTTAAATTATTGGAGTTATTGTGAATAAAAATATGTTAATTCGTATTCTTGTTTCAATTATTGCAATTCCGGCGATACTGTTCATTATATATTTAGGAAAATTGCCATTTTTATTTTTTGTTTCAGTAATTGCAATAATTTCACTTAATGAATTTTATTCTTTTATAAAACAAAAGAATATACAACCCCAATTAATTATTGGAAATATGAGTGCCGTAATAATATTATTTAATACTTACTATCATTTTATCGATTTACGTATTTTATTATTGGGAATCGTATTTATATTATCACTAATCGAATTATTTAGAAATAAAAATTCAAGTATATATAACCTGGGTGGTTCTCTTATTGGAATATTTTATATTGTGTTTTTCTTAAGCTCTTTAATTAATATTAGAGAATTTGATAGTATAAACTATGAAAAAGGCGGATTATTAATTTTATCTATGATTATTACAATATGGTCGTGTGATAGTGCAGCTTATTTTGGCGGAATTTCATGTGGAAAGCACAAACTTTTTCCACGGGTTAGCCCCAAAAAATCATGGGAAGGCTCAATATTTGGATTTGTATTCTCTATTATTGCAATGATAATTCTACAAAAATTTGTAATCGATTTTATTACATTACAACAAGCTGTAATTATGGGCGCAATTATTGGTATTTTTGCTCAAATTGGGGATTTAATTGAATCATTATTTAAAAGAGATGCTGGTGTGAAAGATTCATCAAATCTTATACCTGGTCATGGTGGTTTTTTTGATAGGTTTGATTCTTTGATTTTCATTTCTCCTATAATAGAAATTATCATAAAATTACTAAATATATGAAAGGATAAAAGTTGAGTAATAGCAAAATACATTTAACATCTTTAGGGTGTGCTAAAAATCTTGTCGATAGTGAAAAAATTTTAGGATTGCTTTCCAATAATAATTTTGATATTGTTGATAATATAAAAAAAGCAGATATTGAAATTATTAATACGTGTGGTTTTGTACTTGATGCTAAAAAGGAATCAATTGATGAAATTATGAATGCAATAGAACTGAAAATGAACGGTAATTTAAAGAAAGTGATTGTTGTTGGATGTCTAAGCCAGAGATATAAAGAAGAATTAGAAAAAGAAATTCCAGAAGTCGATGTTTTTTTTGGTACGGAAGCATATTATGATATTATTAAATACTTAAACTCATCTACATATAGTGATTATTTATTCCAAAGAAAGAAATTATCAGAAAAACATTATTCATATTTGAAAATATCAGAAGGTTGCGACCACAAATGCGCTTTTTGTGCAATACCTTTAATTAGAGGAAAACACCGTTCTGTACCAATTGAAAATTTAATTGAAGAAACAAAAATCTTGGCTAACAACGGTACTAAGGAGCTTTTAGTAGTTGCCCAGGATACTACATATTATGGATATGATCTTTACAAAAAAAGAAAAATAAGTTATCTTTTGAATAAGCTCTCAGAAGTTGAAGGTATAGAATGGATAAAATTATTTTATACTTATCCAACTAACTTTCCAAAAGATTTATTGAAAACAATTGCAGAAAACCCTAAAATAAATAAATATATTGATATACCACTGCAACATATTTCTGATAATATGCTAAAGGCTATGAAAAGAGGAATATCTAAGGCGCAAATTATTGATTTGATAAATGAAATAAGAGATACTATTCCTGAAGTAGTTATAAGATCTACATTTATAGTGGGTTTCCCAGATGAAACAGAAGATGATTTTAATGAATTGATGGAATTTATTGAAAATTATAAATTAGATAATGTTGGATTTTTTAGGTATTCCCATGAAGAGGGCACAACAGCCTGGAAAAAAACAGATAATATAGACGATGAAACAAAATTTTCTCGATATATTTCATTAATGGAATTACAGCGTGAAATTGCACTTGAAAAAAATAGAAAATATATTGGAAAAAAAGTAAAAGTTCTATACGATGAGAAAATTGATGGTGAAAAAATCGCAAGAACCAGTTGGCAAGCACCAGAAGTAGATCCTGTTACTTTGTTAGATGATGATAAAAAATTATATAAAGGTAAATTTTACGATGTTGAAATCATTGATGTTCAGGATTATGATTTAATTGCAAAAATTTTATAATTTATCTTGACAAATTGATATATAAATATTATATTACAACTTTGAAATGAAACAAAATAAAATTTATTATTTGTTATTAATAATTGTAAGTTTAATTTATTGGTTATTTGCAGTTATCATTGTAAAAAAAAATAATTTTAACTCAGTTTATTTTACATCTTTTGTAGGTGCCTTTTTAATTAATATGCTAGATGTTATAAATGGATTATGGATAGAAAAATTATTTAATGCTAAGAATCTAATGGTAAACGTATTTGGTACTATGCTTGTAAAGATGCTTCTTTATTTATTTTTTGTTGTGCTGATTTTAATTTTTTTTAATATTGATAAATTAATATTTGTTTTATCTCTTTTTATTTTGTATTTTATAGTTTTGGCAATTAAAGTTTCAGTAATACATTTGCAAAAAAAAATGGAATGAAAAATGTATTTTACAAATGAAGCAGTAGCAAGTAAAGCATCTGATACAAGTTGGATTATGCATCATATTTACGATGCATATGAATTGGAGTTTGATTTAATCTTCACACAAATTAAAATACATTTACCTGTTTTCCATTTTAATCTTTTTGGTTATCCACTTGAAATAGGTATATCTAAACATGTAATATTTATGTGGATAGCAGCTGTAATTATTTTATATTCCTTCATAAAATTAGCTAATCATTATAAAAAAGATAGAGTTCCTAAAGGATTTGGAACTTTATTAGAAGTTCTAATTGTATTTGTTAGGGACGAAATTGCTAAGCCAACTATTGGTAAAGGTTACGAAAAATTTTTACCTTATTTACTTACTGCATTTTTCTTTATTATGACCAGTAATTATTTAGGCTTAATTCCATATTCTGCAACAGTTACAAGTAGTATATCTGTTACTGCAACCTTAGCTGTGTTTACATTTTTAGTTATGTTGATAGGTGGAATTTCGAAAAATGGTTTCTTTGGATATTTTAAAGGATTACTTCCGCATGGTTTACCAAGTTGGTTAATTCCAATTATGTTTGTTGTAGAATTACTTTCATTATTTACAAAACCTTTTGCTTTGGCTATACGTCTTTTTGCTAATATGACCGCTGGTCACGTTGTAATTCTTTCATTATTTGGATTGATATTTATAACCAAAATGATAATATTTGCTCCTGTTTCAGTTGCGTTTTCATTATTTATATATACATTGGAATTATTAGTTTGTATATTGCAAGCATATATCTTTACATTGTTATCGTCATTATTTATAGGCATGTCTGTCCATCAAGAACATTAAACTTATTTCTAGGAGGAATAATGGAACTTATTGCTGCATATCTTGCTGCTGGTTTAGGCGCTGGTTTAACCATTATTGGTGGCGCATTTGGTATTGGTAAATTAGCTTCTTCAGCTATGGAAGCAAGTGGAAGACAACCAGAAGCTGCTGGTGATATTAGAACTTCCATGATTATTGCTGCTGGTCTTATTGAAGGTATTTCACTTTTCGCACTTGTGATTTGTATCTTATTAGCAATTAAATAAGTTATTAGAGACGGGAAACCGTCTCTAATATACTTTTGCAAGTGTAAAAAATAATTTCAAGGTAAAATTATGTATAAAATATATTTTTTGCTATCAACTTCTCATGGAGAAGGGCCTGTAGCACAAGGTAGTTTATTGGAAGTTAATTATGGTTTGATTTTCTTCACCATTTTAACTTTTTTGATATTGCTTTTTATTTTAAAAAGGTTTGCTTGGAGA